>Ga0209542_10009057_pt1 | contig 18371 bp, 24 predicted proteins | sample RifCSPhighO2_01_FD_184028 | JGI IMG/M metagenome (GOLD analysis project Ga0209542, IMG submission 184028) | Soil microbial communities from Rifle, Colorado - Rifle CSP2_plank highO2_0.1 (SPAdes) (version 2) | ecosystem: Environmental > Terrestrial > Deep subsurface > Rock core/Sediment ...
TTTGGTATTTAAATATTACCTTCATTGTTGTGACTTAAGGATCCGATCAATTCTATATTATTAATACAATCTATTGTTCATTGGTAATGAACACTTTGGGATCATATATTGCTCTCCAAAAGCCATTTCCAAACTGGTTTAATAATTATTTTCTTTCCTTTCTCTATTATTTGCTCTTCATGATCATAGGTTAAAATTAGCCCTTCCATTAAGCCAAATTTATTCATAGCTTCAATTAATCCATTTACTTCTCTATCTCTATTTTCCTCATTAATATTATAACAAACCTGGATAGCTGCTTTTATTTTAGCCCCTTTTCTTATTAAAAAATCGCATTCTTTTTTTTCAGAAAAATAATAAATCTCGTCCCCTTTTCTTTTCAGCTCAAGAAATACAATATTTTCTAAAATCCAACCTTTATTTTCTGAAAATTTGAATCCCATTTCATTAATGAATCCGCTATCAATACAATAAACTTTTCTTGGATTTTGTATTTGCTTTTTTACAGAAAAATTATATTTACTTATAAAAAAGAAAACAAATGCCTTCTCGAACATATCTAAAATTGTTTTTAGTGTCGATAAATTTTTTATATTAACAATTTTTGAGAGGGACCTTATACTTAATTCTTTAGAAACATTAGATAATAAAAATACTGATACTTCTTTAATAGACTTCTCGATGTTTTTATTAAATCTTTTCACAATATCCCTATAAAGTATATTCTCATAATTCTCTTGCAATAGTCTTTTATCGTTATCAATAATAACCTTTGGTATGCCTCCCAAAGAGGCAAATTCTGAAAAGCTTTTTCTTAGCTGTGACTGGACTTTGGTATCAAGTTTCCAATCTTTTAAATTTATTTTTTTTGCGTCTAAAAATTCTCTAAAACTAAATGGATATAAGATTACATTTATCGATCTTCCAGTTAAAATTGTTGATATTTCTTTACTTAATAATTTTGAGTTTGAACCTGTAATAAATATATTAAATTTTCCCTTTATCCTATCTATCCATTTTTCCCAACCAATTACTTCCTGAATTTCATCAATGAAAAAATAACAATCTTTGGCATAACTTTGTTCATCCATGAAATCGAGAATTTTCTGAAAATCCTCAATAGAAAAATTAACTAACCTTTCATCATTAAAATCTATATAAAAATATTCTTTTTCTTTGAGATTTAGTTTATTTTTTATTATATTTAATAATGTAGATTTTCCTGCTCTTCTAATTCCTGTTATGACTATAGGCAGTTTTAAATGAAAGAAGGACAAAACTTTCTCTGTTATTTCCCTATTTACAAATTCAGTTTTTTCATTCAATTTATTTTGTTGTTCAAACAAAACATAATAAAGATCTTCTCGTTTCATATGTTTAATATACTGTTCCCCTATATAAATCTTTCGAAGTGATACAATTTTTGTAACACTTCTTGCTATAAGTGATACAATTTTTGTAACATTTTTATGTTGCATATAATATATCTGCTTATTTTCTAGATAACTAAAATTGAAGTCAAGTTTAACTTTAGTCGGACTAAAATTGAAGTCAAGTTTAACTTTAGTCGGACTAAAATTGAAGTCAAGTTTAACTTTAGTAATATTTAAATACTTACTATATTTGTAAAAAACATGTATATAGAGAGAGAAATAAAAGAAAAATTTCAGAAAATAGAAGAGACGTATCCTATAATAGCATTAGTAGGAGCAAGGCAGTGTGGAAAAACAACTTTTCTTAAAGAAAATTCCAAAAAATTTAAGGCTTCATATTTATTATTTGATGATCCTGATGTTAGAACAATATTTGAAAACGATATAAAAAAATTTGAAAATCAATATATTGAGGGATTTGAACTGTCAATCTTGGATGAAGTTCAATATTGTAAAGATGCAGGAAGAAATTTAAAATATTTGGCTGATAAAAACAAAAGATTATGGATTACTTCCTCATCTGAGATGATATTAGGAAAAGAAGTATTATCTTATCTTGTCGGAAGAGTTTCAATATTGAAATTATATCCTTTTTCAATAAATGAATTTCTAAAATCAAAAAAACAAAAAGAAATAACTGAAGGAATTTTAGAAAGACATGTTCTTGAACATATTAACTTTGGAGGATACCCAAAGGTTGTACAATCGGAAAATATAGAATTAAAAAAAATTATTCTGAAAGATCTGTACGATACCATGATACTTAAGGATATTGCAAAAACATTTTTAATTGAGAATATTAATTCTCTTGAAGAATTTAGCAGGTATTTATCTTTGATAATTGGTGGAGTAATTTCCTATGAAAATATATCAAAAGAGATAAATTTATCCTTTCAAACTATAAAAAAATATTTAGACGCTATGGAAAAGAGTTATCTAATATCAAGAGCAAAGCCATTTCATACTAATAAGATTAAAGAAATAACTAAGCAGCCAAAAATATACTTTATAGATACTGGATTAAGAAATATTATTGCAAAAAACTTTGATGTAACTCCATCTGGTCAATTATTTGAAAATTATGTTTATTCTGAATTATTGAAGTTTGGATTCGAACCAAAATATTGGAGAACAAAGAGTGGGGCGGAGGTAGATTTTGTTGTTGATGTAGACGGTCAAATTATTCCAATTGAAGTTAAAGCAAAAGCAGATAATAAGGTGAGTAAAAGTTTAAGATCGTTCATAGACAATTATAATCCAAAGAGAGCATTTGTCGTCTCATATAAAAATAAACAGGGAAAAATTAATATTAACAATTGCGAAGTTATGTTCCTTGATATCCTTTCATTAAAGAAACAATTAAAAAAAGATTAAATTTGGTGAATAGAAATCTCTTGCATAAACATTAAAAAGAAAGAAAAAGAAAAAATAAGGTGGTTAAAGAATACAGATTAAGTGTTTTTGATGTTTGGAAGCAGATTTTTGGTAATTTTAAATATTTAGTTACTGGATTTGTCTTGGCTATTTTATTTTATTCTTTTAATGTTACAATCCCCAATATTGCTCTATTAAAATATAATTATTCTAATTTTGGATTCTTTTCTTTTACTAAGTTATTCTTTAATTTATTCATTGGTTTTGGTATGACCATTCTATTAAGTTCGTATATTAGTTTGATAATAATAAGTATTTTATTTGGAGTGCTTGTTTCTTTACTTATCTTTAAAGTTTCATCTGCCAAAGAGAGTAAAGGACATTGGTTTTCAGGAATTATTGGAAGCGCTTTAGGAATTATTGCTCCTGGATGCGCCGCGTGTGGAATAGGTCTCTTAAGTGTTCTTGGACTAAGTTCTGCCTTTTTAACTTATCTTCCGCTAAAAGGACTAGAAATTTCTATACTTGCTATTCTATTACTTTCTTTAACAATATTGAAGACATCGAAAGATTTAACTATGTGCGAAATTTGCAAAATTCACTACAATACGCAAGAGATGAAAGGGGGCCAACATAAATGGAAAACGAACAAGAAAACAAACAAGAATTTACAATAAAGATAAAGAAAGATAACTTGTGGAAATATTCTACATTTTTACTTGCTGCAGTTCTTATAATTGGGGCATTTATGTATTTCACTGGAGATAAAACAACAACCGGACAAGTTGTAAACAACCCTGCAGATACTGTTAGCGGAACAACGAAAACCGCAACAATTGATGATGATGCTATTTTAGGAGATAAAGATGCTCCTGTAACTATAATAGAATTTAGTGATTATCAATGTCCATACTGTAGAAAATTCTGGACAGAGACATATCCTTCATTGAAAAAGGAATACATTGATACTGGAAAAGTAAAACTTGTATTTAGGGATTTTCCACTATCAAGCATACATCCTATGGCTCAAAGCGCTTCTGAAGCTGCTGAATGCGTAAAAGAAGCTGGAGGAGACGAAGATTACTATAAATATCACGATAAAATGTTTTCAGAACAAAATATTTTAGATGGTGGAACTGTAAAATCCACAATCTCATTCACGAATGATGATCTGAAGAAATGGGCTAAAGATCTTGGATATGATATTTCAAAGTGCTTTGATTCTGGTAAATTCAAAAGCGAAGTACAGAAAGACTTAAGCGATGGATCAGCTGCGGGAGTTAGAGGAACACCTGCATTTTTCGTAAATGGAAAATTGTTATCAGGAGCTCAGCCTTTTAGTTCATTCAAGACAGCAATTGATGCAGAATTAGTTTAAATTTTTTTTATTTTTTATTTCTATTTCTTATTATTTTATCATCTTTATTTTATGAAATTTCTCTTACCATTACATTTTAATCATTATTCTCTAATTCTTTTAGTTTCATCTTATTCTCTTTCTAAGAATTTATTGATATAATCAATAATCTTTTCCTTTTTGTTTGAATTTATAGATACTTCTTCTCCATAACTTGTAGGCTTACTAAGTAAAATTCCTTCCTTTTTTAATTCCTTAGCCATATCTTTTACTCTGCCACGAACATCCATCGGAAAACCCTTGGGCATATTATCTATGGAAGTATGACTGTGTTCAAACTTTCCCATACGAGTCAATTTATGCAGTATTTTTCCTTTTATTTCTTCATCTGTCCACATTTTTACTCTTTTTTAAGTCCATTAATATAGACTTTGAACAGTTATATTTATATACTTTACGATTTAGTATTCTTCGTGGAAACTTCAAAATTTTCTAACAATAAAAATTCTGACAGTCATCAAAAACACAAAGTTTTTGAGAAATCATTACTGGTAAAGTTTTTAGGAGAAAATCCAGTTTTTAAAATTGTAGATTTTCTAATAGACAATAAAGGAATTGATTTAACAAAAAAAGACATAATAGATGGAACTGGTATTTCAAGAGCCTCATTATTTAATCACTGGGGACAAATTGAACAACAACAAATAGTGATCGTAACAAGAAAATTTGGAAAAACCAAGCTCTACACCTTAAATTCAAAAAATCCTATTGTTAAGAAACTTCTTGAGCTTGAAAGCTTACTTATAGGAAATGCTTTGGATAGTCATAAAGCCATAGAAGTTTCTATATGAAATTTATTTCTCTTTCTTATTGTTTAAATCAAGTCTACAGCGAAAGTCTCTATATTCACTAAATCTTGTATTGTTTCATTATTACGATAAAAAAATCTAGTATTTTTTATTTTCTTTATTGCTTGCTCTTCAAAATATTTTTTCATATTACTGTAAACCTCAATATTTTTCAAGAAAAAAGTATCTGATACAATTTTAACCTCTCTTTTTTCTAATCTCTTTTTAATTGTTTCTTGACAACATTCTAGAATAATAAAGTCTGATTCTAAACCGAAAGTGTTGTACTTGCAAATTGCCAAATCATATAATTCTGATGCAATTTTTAAGTACTCTCTAAATTTTAAATCTTCACTATTATGGGAATAACCATAATAACCAAAATATGGAAGTGATAATAACCCCCTATTTAATAAAATTATTCTTGGAGCGGTTAAGTTAAGATTTGTTGCTAGTTCTAGATTATTGAAAAAATTTGAATAGTAATTTACTGCTAGAGTACTCTCTATATTTTTAAATTTTTTATTATATTTTCTTATAAATTCTTTGGCAAAAGGATGAATTTTATTATTGCCCTTTGTAAACTTTTGTAGTAAGTTAACATGATAAAAACTTGAAAGGGACTTTATTATTGTGCTCTTGCCTGTGCCTTTTAAGCCTTCAATTGTAATTGTTCTCATCTATACCTCGGATTTTTATGCCTTGTAAAAACTGTTTTATTATTTTTGAATTCAGACTCAGCCATTGTATAGAAATAATTTTTTGGAAATAGACTTTGATCGAAAAATCTTTTAAATGATTCTTTAATTTTGGATATTATTACTCTCTTTGGAATATTCCATTCTTTATTTATTAGTTTGACAAATTTATCTAACATATATCTGCCAACATAATTATCATAGACTAAACTGTAGGAAATAATCTTCTTACATTCTGTTCCCATGAGATGCTTATTGAACTTATTACTTAGTTTCTTTTTCTTTCTAATATCTAGGTCTATGTACATACTTTGAAAATCTCTATGAACTATTCTAGTAATCTTTAAATTTGGTGCTATTTCTGCCAGAATATTTTGACCATGGGGTTCTAATAAAAGTCCATAATTATTTATGAAAAAACTCATATTCTTAAATAAAGGCCAAATTATCTCATTTATTAAAAAGTCCATTGGGTCTATCTTTCTTCTTTCTACTATTTGGACAAATAATGGTTTATCAGATGGCTTGTTTAAATCTCTTGAGTATAATGAAAACATTGGAACTATTATTCTCTTTTCTCTTACAGATGGTCTTGGTTGTGTCTCTCTGACTAACATTCCAAAATTCCTGTAAACTATCCCTATAGTTTCGGGCAGAAATGCAAAGGATTCTGGAATATTTTTCTTTAGAATAGCCTGCTCCAACTCTGAAGAAACCTTAATGCTATGAATTACAGAACTTTTTGTAAGTCTTCTTATATATCTAGATAATCTTTTGTTCAAATGTAATTTGACAAATATATTCTTGTCTATCAAAACTGTTCTTGTTGATGAAGTTGGTTGAACACTTTTCTTCCAATTAAGATTAGTTGGTTTTATTTCATAAAGCATATCTGGATGAATAAAAAAATTAACATTTTTTCCAACAAATTTCTTATAAATAAGTTTATTTGGTTTAGAAATAAACAAACTTACTTTATTTCTTGAGAGCTTTGTATAAGGTAATGTATAAGATTGACTTCCTTGAATCGCACAGAAATCTTTCGAAACTTCGTTTGCAACTTTCTTAAATTCATTTACATAGCGTTCTAGGTAAATGTAACTTTTTTCCTGCGCCATTGATTTAAGTTCCATTTTTACCTCGGAAATTTATTTATAATTTCCTTTAGATATGCAATGTTCTTTTCTCTTTGTTCTCCATATAATTTTCTAGCTGAAGCAGTATAGAACTGAGTGTTTTCTAGGAATTTAAGAGTTCCAATATACCAAGTATAATCGTCTTTAACTCCGAGTTCTGCCTTTACTTCTGTATTTCTTTCTAGGAAATCAAGTCTTCCTAAATTTGCAATATCTGCATCACATAATATTTGTTCTAAATGATTCTTTGGACTTGAAGGCATTTTTGTAGCGGGAATCATTTCAGCAATTCTTTTTGTCTCTTCTAGAGTATACCCAAAAAGAGGATAAGTTACCATAATTAAATTTGCAGTTTTTTCTTCGTTGTACTTATCTCCCACTATTTGAACTAGATCATGGCCGATTGCTGCGCTTCTGCCTATATTGATATCATACTGCGAAATTCCTTCTAGAGTTGCAAGTCTTGTAAATTCAAACTCGACATCATCTGCATGCCTCTTATTATGATAAGGCAATTGTGGCATATACTTGTCTTTGTATGATCTTGCTCTTGTGAGCTTCTCTTCATAATCATTGTTTTTGCTTTCCATAATATCTATAAAGAAAGGTTTTATAAAAAATAACTTACCAAAAACTGCTTAAAAACCGAAATATTTAAGTAGTTATTGCGTATTATAATAATAACATGAAAGTATTACCAGTTTTAGGCTTAATTGAAGAGAAGGAAGAAATAGTTGATTTAGACGTAAAAGACAAAAAAATACTAATTGAATTAAGCAAAAATGTTCGCTGTCCATTAAGTAAAATTTCTAAAACTGTTGGTTTATCAAGAGATGGTGTAAAGTATAGAATTGAGAATTTTAGGAAAAATAAAGTTCTAAACGGTACTAGAACTCTTGTAAATACCACTTATTTAGGTTACGATTCTTATCATGTTTTCTTAAAACTAAGAAATCCTAGCAAAGAAATTGAAAAAGAACTAATAAAGAAATTGCAAGATTTGCCTTATATAAGGGCTATCCTAAAGTTTTATGGTAACTATGATTTTGAGATTGCATTAATAGCTAAGAACAATTCGGAATTTGACATAGTTTTAACTGAACTGTTAAATAAAGTCAAAGATTATCTTAATACATATGAGATACTGATAATTACTAAGAGCATTATCGGCAGAGCTTTTCCAAAGAGTTTTATGAAAAATATTGAAATTAAGAAATTTGTAAATGAAGTAAAAGATAAAAAAGATAATTATAAGCCAGATAAAAAAGATTTTTCAATACTTGAATTAATAAGAGATAATGCAGACTTATCTCTACTTGAAATTTCTGAAAAAACAAAGATGTCTAGCGATAGTGTTAGTTATAGATTAAAAAAATTATCTGAAAATATAATATTAAAATATGTGCCTGTGATAAATTATCACGCTCTTGGATACAGTGTTTATGCTTCTTTGCTTAATATAGGGCCAATAACTGAATCTAAAGAAGGAAAAATTTCTAATTTTCTTAGACAAAATGAAAACGTTCTTTGGGGGGTTAAAACAATTGGGAAATATAACGTTTTGCTTTATATTTGCGTTAAAAATAACGATGAATTTCAAAAAACAATAAACGAGATAAGATCCTTATTTCCTAATGAACTAAGTGATGATGAGAATCTTTTGGCTGTTGCTGAGCACAAATATACTTATGCTCCAGACTGTTTATTTAAAAAATAAAGGATGGAATGATTTATATATTTTAGATTTTGAATTTATTGATGGATAGATGAATGTGGGGATTAATTGGTCTTGAATATGTCAAAGCAGAGGAAGAAGCAATTAGAAAATTTGATAGAAAAGTAGCTATGGAGAGAATTATGCTTAACAGTAAAGGGAAAAAATATGAAATTTAGTTTTAGGGAGAAAAAAGATTTAATTTATGCAGGATTGATGATTTCTTTAGCTTTTGCCATTTTGTTATCGGGAGGATATATGGTTTTGCTTTCTCTTAATTCTACTTTTTTGTTTTCTTTTGGAATAGCTTTCATCACTGCTGGAGTTGGTTTTTTGCTTCATGAACTTATGCATAAATATGTTGCACAAAGGTATGGATTGTTCGCAGAATTTAAAGCATTTTATGGGATGCTCTGGCTTGCGCTTTTGTTTTCATTATTTGGATTTATAGTGGCTGCACCTGGAGCAGTTTTTATTCACGGTTTATTAACAAAAGAGAGAAATGGGAAGATCTCTCTTGCCGGACCTTTAACAAATATATTTTTAGCTGGAATTTTCTTAATTGCATTTATATTTGTTTCAAAAGAAGGACTTCTTGGAGAAATATTTAGGTTTGGATGGATGATAAATGCATTACTTGGGGCGTTTAACATGATTCCTGCTATGCCTTTTGATGGGGCGAAAATTCTTGCTTGGAATAAAATAGTTTATGGAATTACAACCGCCGTTGCTGTCTTGCTATTCTTTTTAATTTATTTTGTTTAATTAATTTGCAACTAGAGTTATGAAATTATTTTTCAAAACACTTATAAAGCTCAATTTCTTGTTTAAAAAATGAATAGGGGAGTTTTGACTATTAGTGTAATAATCTTACTAGTTGTTGTTGGAATCCTTGCTTATACATTTTCTCAAAGTGATGAAGTAATTGTAAACGATGATGAAGATAACTCGAATTCTATTCCTATAAACGAAAATGCAAAAACATATGTTATTGAAATAACTTCTGAAGGATTTATTCCTAAATCTTTAGAGATTACCGCAGGAGATAGTATAACCTGGATTAATGAAGGTGTGGAAAAAAGTTGGCCAGCTAGTGCAGTACACCCAAGTCATACAAACTATCCTGGATCAGGTATATCAAAATGTGGGACAGATCAAAGCGATGAAATATTTGATGCCTGCAAGGGACTTGCAAATGGTGAAAGCTGGAGTTTTACATTTAATGAAGTTGGAACATGGAATTATCATGATCACTTAAATTCTGAGCATTTTGGAACAATAATTGTAAAATGAAATTTTTTGATAGAACTAAAGATTATGCGCCTATTGCAGTAAGATATGGAGTTGGAATAGTCTTTTTCTTATTTGGACTAAGTCAATTAACTAGACCTGAAGCATGGATAGCATATTTTCCAACTGATCTCCCTTTTGGATTAGTAGTTAACCAGGCAATAATGTTTAATGGAATTTTTGATCTTATTCTTGGAGCTCTGCTTCTTTTGGGTCTGTTTACAAGACTTTTTGCTGCTTTGGCCGCTTTACATTTGATAGGAGTTATGTCTGTTTTGGGATATAATGATATAGCCATAAGGGATTTTGGTTTATTTTTGGGATCTTTGTCTATATTGTTTAACGGTGCCGATAAATGGTCTTTGGATAGGGTATTGAGAAAAAATAGTTAATTATTTTTTAAGGTCGATTACTTTAAAATCAAATTTTCCATAAATCTTGTCAGAACTTATTATTTCACTTTCTTCCGAGAAAGCTATCTCACTTTCTTTGGCGAAGGCCATAAGTAATGCATCAAAAATATTTGCTCCTTTTTCTATATAATCTACAGTTCTAAAAAATAGATCCCATTTAACGAAGGTCAACCCGGCAATTCTTGATATATGGAATAAAGTTTCTTTCAAAGGTATATTCTCTCTATTGCAAACAATCATCAATTCGACAACGGTAAATGGAGAGATATAAATTGAATTTTTATTCTTTTCATATATCTTCTTTGCCTTTTCTTTAAGCCAGTCTGAATCTTTTAATAATGCTAAAAAAAAATCAGAATCAGCGTATTTTCTTAAACGCATTTTTTTCTATCTCCTCTCTGGCCTCTTTCTTAAGAGTTTCTATGGATTTTCCTTTTAACTTTTCTTTTCCTATATTACCCAAAGCTTCAATTGGATCGTCCTCTATTGGCTCAATAATTATAGATTTCCCAGACAACTTTAGGACTAGGGTGCTAAATTGCAAGACTTTCCTTATTTCTTCAGGGATATACAATCTTCCTTGCTTGTCAAAATATACTATTTTTTCCATAAATTAATTATATTGCCATTATTTATAAAGTTTTCCATTCAATATGAATTTGTTTGTTTATAGCATTATATTTATAAGTTAGTATTTTCTATATATATTATAAAAAGAGAGTGAATGAATGAAAATAGCCATAAATGGATTTGGTAGAATTGGAAGAGCTGTTTTTAAGATTGCTTTGGAAAAAGGGCTTGACATAATAGCTATAAACGATTTACAGGGCGTTGGGGATGCTGCTTATTTACTTAAGTATGACTCTGTTTATGGGAAGTATGCTAAATTTGTAAGAACAAAAGGTAGTGATTTGCTAGTAAATGATAAGGTAATAAAAGTATTTACTGAAGCTGATCCTGAAAAACTGCCGTGGAAAAAGATGGGGGTTGATGTTGTGATTGAATCTACCGGGGTTTTCACTACGATAGAGTCTGCTTCTAAACATATTAAAGCTGGGGCTAAAAAAGTATTAATAAGTGCTCCTTGCAAGGGTCCTGGATTAGTAATAGTTCCTGGAGTTAATGATAAAAGTCTTAAAGAAAATGATAATGTTTTTTCAATTGCTTCGTGCACAACAAATTGTCTTGCCCCAGTAATAAAGGTATTGAATGAAAACTTTAAAATTAAAAAGGCCTTCATGACTACTGTACATGCTTATACAAGCAGTCAGTCTTTAGTTGACGGAAGCAACATAAAAAGAAGAAGAGGAAGGACTGCTGGACTAAACATAGTTCCTACAACTACTGGAGCTGATGAAGCAGTTGAAAAAGTATTGCCAGAGATGAAAGGCAAATTAAGTGGAGTTGCAATGAGAGTTCCTGTTCCATGTGGATCAATCATAGATGTTGTTGCCGAAGTTGAAAAAAAGGCAAATGTTGAAAATGTTAATAAATCATTCAAGAAAGCTTCAGAAAAAGAATTGAAGGGAATTCTTGAATACACTGAGGAGGATATTGTTTCTAGTGATGTTATAGGAAACTCACATTCAAGTGTATTTGATTCTACTTTTACTGCAGTAAACGGAAATCTTGTAAAAGTTATGGCTTGGTATGATAATGAATATGGATATAGCAGCAGAATGGTTGATGTTGTTTTAATGCTTAAGAAATGGATTAAGTAAACTTATATATATTTTGCATAATCTGCCGATCTATATTCTGCTATTGGGTTCATCAGTTTTCCCAGCAAAATTAATTCTATTGCTCTTTCTTCTTTCTTAAAAGCTCTGTCAAAGAAAAGATAATCATCTATATTTGGCCTAATAAGAGATGTCGCTAATAGAGAAATTTTTTCTTCATATCTTGGAATTTTTGCTGTAATGTAATTTTCTCCAACAATATGGGCAAAACCATCAAATAAAAGAGTATCAATAATATTTTTGGGATCTTTTGATAAAGGTTTTACCTTTATTATTATTTTACTCTTACATCCTGCTTCTGATGTGGGAATCGCACCAATTGGAGTGTGATAGTCAAAATGAGAAACTATCATATTTTCGGTATATTGATTTACCATGAGAACTTCAAATATTTCCGAAACCACTAAATCTTTGAGAGGTTTTGATTTCTCCTTTAAGGCATTATGTCTTTCTTTCATAATCCTCTTACCTGCTTCGTATATGTCGTCTGCTTGATTGGTCATTAATTCACATATTAATCTGATTTAAAATCTTATACATTTTAATTCATTTATTTAGAGTAATAAATTAGATAAGATTAAAAGTATAAACTAATATGTAAGATAATGAAATTCAAAACTCTTGATTATTACAAGTTTAAAGATAAAAGAGTATTATTAAGATCTGACTTGAATTCTGAAGTGTATAATGGCTCTATAAGTATGAATGATAGAATAAGTGAAAGTTCTAGAACAATAAAGGAACTTATTCTTAAGGGAGCTAGCGTTGTTGTTTTGGCTCATCAGGGAAGACCTGGAAAAGAAGATTTTACTTCGCTTGAAGAGCATTCTAAATTACTTAAAAAATTTGTAAAAATTAAATTTGTTAAAGATATAATCGGTGAAGATGCTGTAAATGAAATTGAAAATTTAAAATTTGGAGAGGCTATTCTTCTTGAAAATGTAAGATTTTTAGAGGAAGAATTCAAACCCTCTGTACATAATAAAATGGTTGAGGTTTTATCTGATCATTTTGATTTTTACGTTAATGATGCATTTTCTGTATGTCATAGAGAACAGACTAGTATAGTTTCTTTTCCAAAAAAATTAAAGAGTTGTATAGGAAGAACTATGGAAAGAGAACTAAAGAACCTTGATAAAATAAAGATAAAGGATTGTTTGTTTATACTTGGCGGAGCAAAGGAGGATAATATTATCTTGCTTAAAAATGATAATGTGTTAACTTGTGGCATTTTTGGACAACTCTGCATGATCTCTAGAGGATTTAATTTTGGCGCTCAAAATGAATTTCTTAAAAAAGATATTGAAGTTGTAGAGGAATTAAAAAAAATTAATTTTACCGCTGAAACACCAATAGATTTTGCAGTTAAAGTTGGAAATGAGAGATTTGAACTTGATTTAGAGGATTTTCCTTCTGAATATGATGCTTATGATATAGGAGAAAAAACAATAAAAGAATATATTAAAAGAATTAAGAATGTTAAAGCAATATTTATGAAAGGGCCAGCTGGATTTGCAGAAGATGCTAGATTTGCAAAAGGAACGGCTGCATTGCTGAAAGCAATTGCAAATTCTAAAGCAAAAAAAGTACTTGGAGGGGGGCAATTATCTAGTGCACTTAAAAGACTAAAAATTTCAGAGAAAAAGTTTGATTATATAAGTTTAAGCGGAGGAGCAACAGTCCATTATTTAGCTGGAAGAAAACTACCAGGCCTAGAGGCTTTAAAAAAAGTCTAATTTTTTGACTCTAACTCTTTTAGTATCTTGTCTAAATTTACCTTTAGTTTTGGAATATCTTTTTTTATAATATTCCAAATTATTTCTAGATTAATCCCGAAATATTGATGAATAATTCTATCTCTCGATCCAATTATATCTTTCCAGGGTACTTCGTTATGCTTTTCTTTCATATTTTTAGTTATATTCTTTGCAGCCTCTCCAATTAATTCTATTGCCCTAATAAGAGCGTACTGTTTTAGCTCGTCTTTTGACAAGTCTTCTTTTTTTAAGTCTTTAGAAAATTTTTCAATTTTATTTATATTGTCTAAAATATGTTTTATAAGAGTCAAATCGTCTTTCATATTATTCTGATTTCTTCCTGCATAATCTTCTTCTTTATTAGAGGATGTATGCCCTTATAAGTAAGCAGATCCACCTTTTTATTTAATTTTTCTTCCAATTCCAATGCTATAGAAACAAATTTGAATCCAATTCCTTTTGGAGGTTCTATTATTATATCTACATCGCTTCCTTTTTTCTGCTCTCCTCTTACATAACTTCCAAATATTCCTGCTTTATTAACTTTATATCTTTTAAGAACTAATATTATTTTTGGTTTTATTAAATTTAAATCCCTTTTAATTTTTATGTCTTTTTTATTTAACATTCTTTTATCTGCCTCTTGTTCTTCGTTAATGATTTGAGGATCTGATAAATTTGAGCCCATATATTTCCTTAATTTATTCACTTTCTTTCCTTGGCGGACTGAAGAAACCCTATAATAATATCTTTTTCCGTTTCTTTCTTGTATTTCTGTGTATACCATGTCTTTTATATGTCTACAAAATATATAAATCTTTCTATGTAGACATATAAATCAAAAGCACAATGTGCCACCACGGCTTGAAAGCATTGGTTTGAAAAGGCACTTGTGCTTTGGATGCTAGAGAAATCTTTTATGGATTTCTGTCAAGTTTCTTGACATAATAATAGAAACAACTGAAATAGCAAACATTAAAAATAACTTTAATCTTGTCTTACAATATAAGAGGTGGAAATGAACAAATTTAACATAATAACTTTTGGAAGCGCGGTTGTTGATGCATTTGTTGATGTTGCAGTTATGGAAGATAAAGAGAAAATATGTTTTCCTCTTGGATCTAAAATATTGATAGAGAATGTTAATTTTAGTATTGGTGGGGGTGGGACTAACACTGCTGTTGCTTTTTCAAAATTAGGCTTTAAGACAGGTTTTGTTGGAAAAATTGGAAAAGGACATAACTCTGGGATAATATTAAGAGAACTCAAAAATGAAAAAGTGAAATTCTTAGGAGTAAGGGGAGATGAACATACAGGATATTCTGTTGTTTTAGGAGGCAGAGGAGGAGAAAGAACAATACTTGTTTACAAAGGTGCAAGTAACAATCTTTTATTTAATGAAATTAAACTTAAAGGATTGAAATCTAATTGGTTTTATTTCTCCTCGATGATGGGAGAATCTTTTTTGACACAAAAGAAACTTGTAAACTACGCAAAGAAAAATGGAATTAAAGTTGCATTTAACCCTAGCACATATCAAGTTGAGAAGGGGTTAGGAGAACTTAAAAAAATACTTGAAAATACTGACGTATTTATATTAAATAAACAGGAAGCGGCGTATATTGTTCGAAGTGGAGATATCAAAAGGATACATGGTTTAGGTCCTAAAATTGTTTGTATTACAGATGGAAAAAATGGAAATGTCGCATCTGATGGAATTTATAGATATAACGCCCAGGCTCATAAAGATATTAAGTGTGTTGAAAGAACCGGGGCGGGGGATGCTTTTGCATCTGGTTTTGTTTCTGGACTAATAAAAAATAAAGGAATAGAAGAAGCCATACAAATGGGAAGCGCAAATGCAGAGTCAACTATACAAACTCCTGGAGCCAAGAATGGTTTATTAACTTACAATGAAATGCTTAAAATAATAAAAAGAAATCCTGTAAAGATAATAAAGGAAAAATATGAAAATAACATTTTTTGAAGTTGACAAAAAAGAAGAGAAATATCTTAAGGATAAATTTACGAAAGTAAAGGCAAATGTGAAATTTTACAATGGCGAACTGAGTTTAAGAAATGTGAAAAAGGCAAAGGACTCTGAAATTATTGTTCTTTTTATTGGATCTAAAATAAATAGAGAAATTCTTCAAAAGTTGCCTAAACTAAAGTATATCGCAACAATGTCTACTGGGTTTGATCATATTGATCTAGATGCTTGCAAGAAAAGAAAAATAACTGTTAGCAATGTTCCTTTCTACGGAGAAAATACTGTTGCGGAACATACCTTTGCACTAATACTTGCATTATCTAGAAAAATTCATGAAGCAATAACTAAAACTAAGAATGATAATTTTTCTCTTGATGGACTGGAGGGTTTTGACCTGAAAGGAAAAACTCTTGGAGTAATAGGTGCAGGACATATAGGACAACACGTTATAAGAATTGCCAAAGGATTTGAAATGAATATTGTTGTTCTTGATAATAGAAAAGACAAAGAACTTGCCAAAAGTTTAGGATTTACTCATGTTACTTTAAATGAACTTCTTAAAAAATCTAACATAATAACAATTCACGCCCCATACAATGAAGATACAAGACACATGATAAATATGAACAATATAAAAATGATAAAGAAAGGTGCTTATTTGATTAACACTGCAAGAGGAGGAATTGTAGATACTATTGCATTAAAATATGCTTTAGACAATAATATCTTGGCCGGGGCAGGACTAGATGTTTTAGAAGGCGAGGATGATATAAAAGAAGAAAAAGAGCTTTTAAAGAAGAATGTTGATCATGAGAGATGGCAACTTTTCATAAGGAATCATTTGCTTTTGAAGAATGGGAATGTTATTGTGACCCCTCACTCTGCATTTTACAGCAAAGAAGCAAGCGAAAGAATTTTAGATACTACAATAGAAAATATTCTTGGATATATTAAAGGTAAGAAAGTTAATAGCGTTATTAGGTGATATTTTATGTTATTTTCTAGTAGTGACAATTAGAAAGGTTTAAATATATATGAATTTCTGATTTTTTTTTATGAAATTGCTAATTAAGAGAGATAAAAATTGCCTTGAAAAAACAGAAGGAGAGGCAGTGGTAGACGATTCTGTGCCTGATTATCTTAAAACTCCTAGAGTTGTGAGAAAAGATGATGTTAGAGCTCTTGAACAAAGACTCCCAAATGATGATTTGTTAATAGTTGATAATGATGACTACAGTCAAATAAAAGAACATTTTTATAATTATGAATGGATGACCAAAATGGAAGAGATGCCTGGTGTATGGAGCGGTTATAGGTCAACTTTAGTTTCTGATTCAAAGACAGGAAAACTATTCAGATTAAAGGGAGTTTCACTAGATCCTAAAGATCCTAAAATTGTTGAATTCGATGATGGAGCATTTTGGATTGAGGGCGGACAAAAAAAGCAAAATGCCGAATACGAAAGAACAATGTCTGATAGATTCAATATAGTTCTTGCGAATGCTGGAATAGCTCCCGTAATGCAATACAGAGGAATTTGGACTTATCCGGTTCTTCCAAAAACAAATAAACCTGCAAGAAATCCTTGGGAACTTATGGGGGGAATAAGTACGGAACAAAATAGGCCTACAGCAAGTATTGTTGAAGTTGAAGGAGACACAAGGCTTGACGAATTAATGTTAGTACTAGAGAATCTTTATTTTGGAAAATGCGAGAGATATTCTGATGGAAGAGTTTGTGGTATGACCACACTTAAAGGAGCTACATGCCAAAGAGCAATTAATGATTTTTATTTTAAGATTGGAATCGCATGCGGGGGATTAAAAAGATTAATGGATGATGGAAGGCAAACATGGAGTTGCGATTCACAAAGATCAAACGCACACATAGGAAATGTTGTTGTTTATAATGGAACAGACAAATTGAGAGTTGGGCTCGTTGATTTTGATGCGTCTATTCCTTATGAAAGATTATCAGATTCTCAGATTGCAGATTTACAGAAATTGGAATATGAAACTTTTGCAAAAAGTATAATTGGAGGAGAAATTAGCCTAAGACAAATAAATGGAAAACCATTTGCGGATCCTAGTAAAGTTGCTATTGCTGGTGACTTCCGAGAAAGATTAGCCAACGGATTTAGATGGGGATATACTCTTCCTTCAAATGCAAAAATGAATGAAATTGATTTAGGATCAATGCAGGAAATATTTGCTCTTTTAAGGTCAACTGGAGACTTTACAGTTGCTGAAGGAACGATTAGAGAAAAGACACTTACGGATATATTTGGAGACGATTATTTTGGGCTGAATAGAAAAGGTGAAATTAGATCCGATTATCTTAGCCCTTCATTTAGCGATATTATAACTAAAAATAAATTTTACCAGGATGATTTACTTGAAGATTGTTATAATATAAATGAAGATAATTCTTTGAGTTATGGGATTAGAAAGCGTAAAAAAGGCATTCGCTCTCTTCTTAATTATACTTGATTATTTTTGTCAACTATCTAAACTTAATATCAAAAGCATGAGTACCGCATCATGCTTTTGTTAAGTTCTTGACATAAAATAATAAGATTTAAAAGCTAGAGATTATTAATCTTATTATTTTATGTCAAGAACT
>Ga0209542_10009058_pt1 | contig 18371 bp, 21 predicted proteins | sample RifCSPhighO2_01_FD_184028 | JGI IMG/M metagenome (GOLD analysis project Ga0209542, IMG submission 184028) | Soil microbial communities from Rifle, Colorado - Rifle CSP2_plank highO2_0.1 (SPAdes) (version 2) | ecosystem: Environmental > Terrestrial > Deep subsurface > Rock core/Sediment ...
TGCCATTGTGTACACTAAAGGTAAAGCCGACCATCTCGGGGGCAATCTGGCTACGGCGAGCCCAGGTTTTAACAGTCAAAGAGCCCGGGCGTTTACCGATTATCTTTTTGAGCAATTTTTCGTCCACATAGGGACCTTTGCTAAGCGAGCGTGACATATTGGCAAATTATCTTTACTTGATCTTTAATTTGGCCATTCGGCCAAATTAAATGCCCCTGCCCGCCTCAGGCAACGGGCGCCTGGGCCTTGCGGCACGGGATGTACGGACACTCTACAGGATGAAAAATAAAAGGTCAAACAGAGCTTGTTTTATAGAGATTTTGGAGGTACAGTTTCGGCTAGTCGAAGTACATCAAGAGAGGAAGGGGTTCGCCATGCTTTTGTGCACCCTGAATTTCTACAAGCCGCGTCCGTCGAGCTACGACCCCACAAAGGCCATTTGGGAAAGTAACGGGTACCACACATTCGACGCCAATACGCGCAAAGAGGCAAACAGCCTTGCTGAAGAATTTCTTCGCCAGGGCATCCCTATCGGGGATCAGCTGTTCTGCCCGATAGGGATACGTCTCAACATCGGGGAGAAAGATCCCGTACACAAAAAGGTTCCGCCCTCTCGGCCGGAGGATATGTACATCCTTTAAAACGCGCCGGCGCCACAACAAAAAATCCCCGCCGAAAAGCGGGGATTTTCTTTTTACAAAATAAAAAACCCACCAAAAGAGGTGGGTTGGTCGTCGCGCTTCCGCTATTTGCAACTCGTAGAGAGCATAGCGATTACGGGTGATGTCTGTTCACAAGACACCAGCGCGACGCCCGATCAGGAGAAGAAACAGGGCCAAGTCATAGCTCTGGCTTACGCCAGAAAGAGCACCACCCTGTTTCTCTTGTGTTATGACGAGCCGACACCCGCCAGGAGAGCTGGCGCTCCTAAACCCAATCTAAACCGACTATATCACAAAAGAAATTATTGTGTAGCTTTGCGCTTGCCGACCTTGCGGCGGGAGACGATGAGATAGTTTGAATACTTCTTCGGTGTGCGGGTTTTTTGACCTTTGCCGGAGGGCTTGCCCCACTTGGTTTTGGCGCGTCGCAACCCACGGCCGGAACGTCCCTCGCCGCCGCCGTAGGGGTGATCGACTGGGTTCATCGCGCTTCCGCGCACCGTCGGCCGGATACCAAGCCAACGCGAGCGGCCGGCTTTTCCAATTGAAACTAATTTATTCTCCGGATTGGAGACCTCGCCCACCGTGGCCCAGCAATCTTCCAGGACCCTGCGTATTTCGCTCGAGGGCATTTTGAGATCTACATACCCTTCCGCACGTGCCACGACCTCAATATGAGAGCCCGCTGCGCGCCCAAGTTTGCCGCCCTGACCCGACTTCACCTCAACGTTGTAGATAAACGTGCCGACGGGAATGCTTTTAAGCGGAAGGCGGTTACCGGGAGTAACCGGTGCATGCTCGCCCGCGACAATTTCACTCCCTGCAACAATACCTTGTGGCAAGAGCGCGTAGCGGCGTTCTCCGTCTTTATAGAGGAGGATGCCGATAAAGCCCGAGCGGTTCGGGTCGTACTCTATTGTCTCCACCCGTGCAGGGACACCGCGTTTTTCGTAGGAGAAATCGATCTCCCGGTAGAGCCGTTTATGGCCGCCGCCTTTGTGGCGCACGGTGATGCGCCCCCGGTTGTTGCGACCTTGAGCGCGTTGCACGCCCGAGGTAAGCGCTTTGTGCGGCTCGGAGGCGGTCAAGAGTTTTGAGTACTCTATGCCCGACATCCCGCGGCGTGATTTTGTGTATGGTTTGTATTGCTTCATATTTTTTTTAAAATTTATCCTGAGGTCTTGTCGGAGGGTTAAACGATCTCAATAGTATCTCCCTTCTTTAGGTATACGTAGGCTTTTTTGCCTCCGGCAGTCATCCCGGTGCGGTTAGTGCCGCGGGTCAGCACCAACTTTCGGGGGATGCGCGCGATACGGATTTTTTGAGGCCAAACCTTAAAAATCGTGTGCACGGCTTCTGCAATATCTTTTTTGTTCGCCCCTTCGGCAACATTAAATATATACACACCAACCTCTCCGAGGTACGCACCCTTCTCGGTTACCCGGGGGGAAAGTAAAATTTTGTCCGGTGTCTTTTTCATATTATTGTTTTATCACCTGCTTTTTTCTAAGGATCTCGAGCGATTCTTGGGGATTTGTCATCACCAAATACTTAGCCCCCAAAATAGAGACTGGGTTGAGGTTGCGCACTTCGCACACCTCTACGTTACCGAAGTTACCGAACGATTTTTGTGTCGCCGCATGGGCGCGCGGAAGTGTAATCAAAGCCACGTTTTTCTTTTTTGCCGACAGCGCGCCAAACACCTTTGAAAGCCCCGCGAGAACCGCGCGCGCTTGTTTTGCTTTTGGTTCCTGCAGTTCGAGCGAGTCGACAAATAGTATCTCCCCATCTTTGAACTTGCGCGAGAGCGAGACCAGTAGGGCTTTTTGACGCATCTTCTGGTTTATCTTTTTGGCGTAGATTTTGTCCTTGCGCGGCCCGTGGGTAACACCGCCGCCCTTCCAGATCGGTGAACGGCTAGAGCCGTGTCGCGCGCGGCCCGTGCCTTTTTGCTGCCAGGGCTTTTTGCCTCCGCCACGTACTTCGCCGCGGGTTTTGGCGTGCGCACTACCTTGGCGAGCATTTGCCTGCATACCGATAACGACTTGGTGTACCAGGTCGGCATTCCACGGCAGGCCAAAAATATTTTCAGGCAGGTTGACCGTGCCCGCCTTTTCTCCTTTGATGTTGTAAAGTATTGCTTCCATATAAATTTCACCTAGCCGCGAATCTCTACGAGCGTACCCCGTCGGCCTGGCACCGCACCCGAGAGGACGATTTCGTTTGTTTCAGGATGCACCTGGAGGACTTTGAGGTTGCGCACCGTCACTTGCTCCCCGCCCATGCGGCCTGCCATGCGCATACCTTTGGCAACCCTGCCGCCTGCACGCCCACCGCCGCCGATAGAACCTGGCTCGCGCTCGGAGTGTTTTTGTCCGTGCGTGCGGGAGCCGCCGTGAAAGCCGTGGCGCTTCACCACCCCTTGAAAGCCCTTGCCTTTAGAAATTGCGGTCACCGAAACCGGGTCGCCCGGCACAAACACCGAAACATCAAGTGTGACACCCGCTTCAACATCCACAGCTCCATCACGCGGGCGGAACTCGGCGAAGTGGCGAAACGCTTTGCCTTTGGCGTGGCCGATTTGTGCTTGGTTTACCTTTGTTTCTTTTGTCTCCCCTGCGCCGATTTGTGCGGCCACATAGCCGTCTTTTTCTTTCGTCTTCACTTGGGTGACCATTGCGGGCATTGCAACAATAATGGTCGCCGCATACGCGCGACCTTCCTCCGTAAATACGGTAGTCATGTGCTGTTTAGTCCCAAGAAGAAATTTCATAACTTAGCGAGTGAGCGAAAAGAAAGCCTGTTTTCTTTTCCGAACGAGCGACAGTTATATCGGGGTATTCCCCGCTATAGTTGTCTATTGGTCCCCGAGAGGACGTGGATCAACCCTATGTCTAGAGTCCCAACGAATATACACGAGAGGTCTATTTTATGCAAGAAATTGCTCCCGCTTAGCGGGAGCTTAAAAGTTAAAAGCGCCTGCGGATCTTCAACATCTCCAGCTCGATGCTGTGGATGTATACGGCGAAAGACCCATCATTTTCGTGGAGATCTTTATACAATTTGCCGCTTCTCGTTCGTGCAGGGTCGCCTCTTCTTTTGGTTTTAAGCCCTAGGATGTCAAACTCCTCTTGTTTAAAATTACCGAGAAAGATTTCTCCTTGAGCTGCAGCGAAATCTTCATCCCGCTTACCCCAACGCTCTTGTGCTTGACGATTATGCAGCAATCTTTGACTAATGGCCTTGCGTTCTTCCCTCTTCATCCGTTGCTCCTAAAGAACTGGGTATAAGAGAAGATTCTACCAGTCACAATCCGTCCAACAATAAAGGCCTGTGGATAAGAAAAACCCCTCTTGCGAGGGGCTTTCTTAGACCATCTTTACATCTATCGTCACTCCAGAAGGAAGTGAAAGGTTGGTGAGTGCCTCAATAACTTTTGGGGATGGGTCAATGATATCAATCAGGCGCTTGTGGACGCGCATTTCAAACTGTTCGCGCGCGTTTTTGTAAACAAAGGTTGAGCGGTTGACCGTATACTTTTTTATTTCGGTAGGAAGCGGAATGGGGCCGGCAACTTTCGCGTCATAGCGAAGCGCGGTGTCGAGGATTTGCTTTACCGATGCATCCAGCAATTTGTGCTCGTAGGCGCGCACCTTGATGCGCAGTTTTTGTACCGGCGCTACCACCGGCGCTTTCCGCGTCCGCTTAACAGTGGGCTTGCCCGCTACCGCTCCTGCGGCGGCGGGGGCCTTCTTTACTTTTGCTGGAGCTGCTGACATTAGTTACGCGACGATTTTGGTTACAACGCCTGCGCCGACGGTTTTGCCTCCCTCGCGCACCGCGAAGCGCTGTTTCTCCTCGAGTGCGATAGGCGCCACCAGTTTTACTTTGAAGGTTATTGTGTCGCCCGGCATAACCATCTCCGTGCCTGCGGGGAGTGTTACCTCGCCGGTCACGTCTGTCGTGCGGACATAGAATTGCGGCTTGTATCCGGTGAAGAACGGCGTGTGTCGGCCGCCCTCCTCTTTAGTCAAGATATATACCTCGGCCTCAAACTCGGTGTGCGGTTTAACAGACCCGCCCTTTGCAAGCACCTGGCCGCGGTGGATTTCTTCTTTCTTCGTACCGCGCAAAAGGATGCCGGCGTTGTCGCCTGCAAGACCCTCGTCGAGTTGTTTGTTAAACATCTCAATGCCGGTGATCGTCGTTTTGGCGGTGGGTTGAAGGCCAACTATTTCAACTTCTTCGCCAACTTTTACTTTACCGCGTTCAATGCGTCCGGTTACAACCGTGCCACGACCTTCAATGGAGAAAATGTCCTCAATCGGCATAAGGAAGGGCTTGTCCACCTCGCGCACAGGGTTCGGGATAAAGGTATCGAGGGTTTTTACAAGTTCGAATACTTTCTGCGCCCATTCGTCGGAGAGATCCTTTGCTTCCAAAGCCTTGAGCCCGGAACCTTTGATGACCGGGGCGTCGGCGTAGCCGTATTTTGCGAGCAAGTCCTTAACTTCCTGCTCGACGAGGTCAACCAGGTCTTTGTCGTCCACCATGTCTACTTTGTTGAGGAAGGCGATGACTTTTGGCACACCAACCTGTTTTGCAAGGAGGATGTGTTCGCGGGTTTGGGGCATAACGCCATCGGTTGCGGCAACTACCAAGACCGCACCGTCCATCTGGGCGGCACCGGTAATCATGTTTTTGATATAGTCGGCGTGGCCTGGAGCGTCGATGTGTGCGTAGTGGCGGGTCGGGGTCCAGTATTCGGAGTGGTGGAGCGCAATCGTAATACCGCGCGCCTTTTCCTCAGGCGCGTTGTCTATCTGGTCTATCTTCTCCACCCGGGAGCCGTAGCCCTCCCCCTTTGCGAGGTCGAGTACCCGCAAGATAGATGCGGTCAAAGTCGTCTTGCCGTGGTCGACGTGGCCGATGGTGCCGACGTTGACGTGTGGCTTCTGACGGTCAAATGTTGCCATACGAAATACTAGATTGTACTAATAATTAATTACACCAGATAAAAAAGCCCGCCTGATGCGTTGCTGACTATACTAACAAAGCCAGAAATATAGTGCAACCCCGGCCGCGCGATGCGGCCGGGGTTGAGTCTTAGTGCTCAGCAGAGAATGCTTGGGAAGAGCCGCCGTAGAGCCGGCGAGGAAAGAAGATCTCCCGTGGATTCAACACTTTTCTTTCCACCTCGCGGGAACCACATTCAGAAATGAGGAGGGACATCACCTCGTGGGTACTCAGGTTTTTCTTTTTCTTTATCGCTTCAAAGACAGGTGCAGCTAGACGCTGGGCGATGACTGCCCTATCGAGAGTACCTCTCAACATGTCCCAGAGCTCATCGTCAGTCTCCATCCGCCGATAGTTGATGACCCCGACGAATGAAGGTACAACCCCCCACCAACCCTGGCACAAGACAAACGAACCAGGTCCTTTGTCTTCCTCCAAAAACGGCCTCAAATTTTCATTGAGTCTGGAGAGGAGGCGGTCCCAGTCCCTGTCTGCTGGCAGCTTGTTACTGTCGGGCATGCATTCAGCCATGAGCCTTTTTCCGCTTTCGTCCCAAGTAATTTGCGCATAGAAGTGCAGATACCTCCTGCGGCGCAGGATGCCAAAGGAATACGAGAGCGTTGTGTCACCGATCTTGTGGACCTCCAGTTCTTCGCCGAATAGATCCGTAGCGACAGCGTGAGCGAGATCTTGGAAGCTAGCCGTGGAAGGCACGTGCTGCATAGCTTTCTCCTCTTCCGCTATGAAAACAACCTCTGTCCCAATTCAACCACCCCTACAAAAACACGCAAGCCGCCGCGGGATACCCCGCGGCGGCTTGCTTTTGAATTTCTATTGAAGTCCCATTTGCAAAAACACGTTTGAGAGCGCGTCAGTTATTATCCAAAACGGCATTGCTGCCGTCGCGGCAAGCACATTTGCCGCGCTAGCAAACATATTACCCAAAGGAATTGTGACTATTTCTTTTGCGGGGGCACTGCCGTCGATATCACCCTCTACAAGTATCTCCGCGGTGCATGCCCCCTCCCCGCCCGGCCCATACACCTTTTTTTGATAGACGGTCGTTTCGGTCGGCGCAACTTGTAGCGACCCGCTTGTGGGGCCCTTGCTTCCATCCGGCATGCTCGCGTAGGTTGCATTTTTGCTTTCCCACTTGAGTGTCACTTCTTCACCTGCCTCTATTTCTTTTTTATCCGCCTTGAGGATGCAGTAGGGAGTCGTGGTTGCCGCTCTCTCTTTTATGTTTCCCGAATTGTCATCAAATTTTTTCACACAATGTCTCAAAATCTTCCCGCGCGTCAGTTCCCCCGCAATACCATAGGTAGGAAGCCCTTCCTCCCCTTGAAACTGCACGAGGTATTTGTGGGTCAGTGGGCCAAAGTAACCGGTTACGAGATCCTCCTTCGCGACACCATAGTGGTCCGCCAAAAACTGCTGCAATTCGCTTACATCCGGGTTTTGTGGGCCCTCGTTCCGCATACCCCGCCGCAAAAGTTTTGCAAGACGCGGACACGTTGGCCCCTGACGGAGCGACGCTGATTTATCTTTTTTGACTTCACTAGTGTCATCATCATCGCCATTGTCATCGTCATGATCCTCTGCTTCATCTTTATCGTCATCGTCATCTATGTCTTCGTCAGCGTCCTGATTTTTAAATGCCTCGATCTCTCCGGTTCCGCGTAGCGCGGACTCCACCCCCTCGACGGTTGTCTTGTTAGCGTCAAATGATTCGAGAAGACCTAAAATCGCTCGGATTTGTGTTTCGTCGAGCTCCGCGGCGCGCGCCAAGGGTGTCGGCAGAGCAAAAAAACACACAAGGGCAACCGAAGCCGCAAGCGCGTTAAAAAAGACGATGCGAGAAATATCGAGCGAAGAAGCGATAGACATACTTTGTTATTAAAGGAGGATAAAAAGAGAAGGGGCCCCGAGCAAATGCTCGGCGCCCTGTTGCTCACTACTCTACCACCCCTTGCCCACCCCACAAGCGGGTGGTGTTGATAAGACCAAAACCTTTTATTTACGGGCGGCGATTATAGTTTGTGCCACGTTCCCGGGCACGACTTCGTAGTGGTCAAACTCCATAGTAAAGGAAGCGCGTCCCTCGGTCATAGAGCGGAGTGTCGTTGTGTAGCCAAACATTTCAGAGAGGGGCACCTTGGCGCGAATGGCGCGCGCAAGCCCGCGCTCCTCCATCCCCTCAATCTGCCCGCGTTTGGAGTTTAAGGAACCGGTGACATCGCCCATGAACTTCTCCGGCGTGACCACCTCTATCTTCATAATCGGCTCCAAGAGCACCGGGCCCGCGCGCTTTGCCGCGTCTTGGAAGGCCATTGAGCCCGCGATTTTAAACGCGATTTCAGAAGAGTCCACATCGTGATACGAGCCGTCGTATAGTTCAACAGAAATATCAACCATTTTGTAGCCCGCGACGATCCCCCGCTCCATCGCCTCGCGGATTCCCTTTTCGGCAGCGGGAATATACTCCTGCGGGACAACGCCGCCCTTAATCGCGTTGATAAATTCAAAATGTTCTTCGCGGCTGATGTTCTTGGCGATTTTTTTACCTTCAACAACCGGCTCCAAAGGCTTGATGCGGATCCGCACGTGGCCGTACTGGCCGCGCCCGCCGGTTTGTTTGATGTATTTACCTTCTGCCTCCGCCTCTTTTTGTATTGTTTCGCGGTACGCAACCTGGGGTTTGCCGACATTGGCCTCAACCGAGAACTCACGCTTCATGCGGTCAACCAAAATTTCGAGGTGCAGCTCGCCCATGCCCGAGATGAGTGTTTCCATGGTCTCCGCATCGGTTGAGACCTTGAAGGTAGGGTCTTCATCAGAAAGTTTTTTCATGGCAATTCCCATCTTCTCTTGGTCGGCCTTGGTCTTCGGCTCTATGCGCATAGAAATAACCGGCTCGGGGAATTTAATTTGCTCCAAAATGATGGGGTTGGCTTCATCGCAGAGCGTGTGGGAGGTCCTGGTGTCTTTGAGCCCCACGGCGGCGGCGATTTCTCCGGCGTAGACCTTCTTTACCTCCTCGCGCTTGTTTGCCTGCAAGCGCACAATGCGGCCGAGGCGCTCTTTGGAACCGGTAGTTGAGTTATACAAATAGGAGCCCGCTTCAACGGTACCGGAGTAGACGCGGAAGAAAGTAAGCTGCCCGACAAACGGATCTGCTTGCAGTTTGAAGGCGAGCGCACAAAAGGGCTCCGAATCGGTCGCGTGGCGGATAACCTCCTCCCCCGTATTGGGGTTTATTCCTTTGACCGGCGGCATCTCAAGGGGGCTAGGCAGATAATCAACAACTGCGTCCAATACCAACTGCACTCCTTTATTCTTGAGAGCACTTCCGGTATAAACGGGAAAAATCTTATTGTCTATAACCGCCGCGCGAAGTACTTTTTTGAGTTCATCAATAGTCGGTTCTTTGCCGTCTAGGTAAGAGGTCATCAGCGCCTCGTCGTGCTCAACGATTTTTTCTATCAGTTGCGCGCGATACATCGCGGCGTCCGACTTGTAGTCCGCTGGTATTTCAAATTCTACAACCTCTTTGCCCATCTCGCCCTCAAACTTGTAGGCCTTCATTTTCAACAGATCCACCACCCCTTCAAACTTTTCCTCGGCACCGATGGGGATTTGCATTCTAACCGCGCTTTTGTTGAGGCGGTCCAAAATACTTTGGAACGACTTTTCAAATGAGGCGCCCATGCGGTCGAGCTTGTTGATAAAGCAGATGCGCGGCACTTTGGCCTCATCCGCATAGCGCCAGTTAGTCTCGCTCTGCGGCTCAACGCCGGCAACGCCGTCAAAAACGACAATCGCGCCATCCAACACGCGCATCGAGCGCTTCACCTCAACGGTAAAATCAATATGGCCCGGCGTGTCTATGATATTAAAACGGTAGAGATTTTCTTTTGCTTTTTCCTGGTCGGTCTTATTCCAAAAACAGGTGATAGCGGCCGCGGTAATAGTGATGCCACGTTCGCGTTCCTGCTCCATCCAGTCGGTCGTTGTGTCGCCCTCGTGCACCTCGCCGATTTTATGCTGGCTCCCCGTGTAGTAGAGCACGCGCTCGGACGTGGTCGTTTTGCCCGCATCAATATGCGCGATAATTCCAAAGTTCCGCACCTTCTCCAGTGGGTAGTCCCGTGTTGGCATCTTAATTATTGTATTGCAAAAAAATAGGCGCCCTGCGGCGTGACTTATAGAATAGCGGAAATTTGAAAAATTGCAACGAAGATGCTAGATTCTAGTCCAGAAACAACCAGGGAGAATCCCCGTGACAAAACGTGTTGCTCTTTTTGTACTTACACTGTGCGTGACGGCTGCGCTCAGTATGTCAGCACACGCGCAGATTCAGTTCCACCACAACGGCTCCTACATGTACATACTCTTGGGTGGTTACAACCAGAACGGCTATCGCAGTATCGAAATCACCTACGATAACCCGCGTCCTGGCATGCGCGCAGCGGGAGCGCGCATCGGCAGTGTGTTGTTCCATGGTGTGAGCACCCGCGACGGAAGAATGGTCCGAGGCATCGCCTATATTTTCAAGGCGGGATGCGCGCCGGCTCCGTATCAAGTCGAAGGGAGATACGAGAAACATACTTCAAGAATTCTCCTGTATGGTGCGTACCCCGTCTTCGGCCAGGGATGTCGCGTTGTTGGCTACAGCACGAGCGGCCACAACGCCCGCCTGTCCTTTGAACAACTCGAGCTCGACTAGCCTGCGCTCGACAAAAGAAAAAGCCCGCCGATTCTCGGCGGGCTTTTGTTATTTCAGGAAATTACCACGCGAAGTGGGCAAAGGCTTTGTTGGCTTCGGCCATTTTGTGCGTGTCCTCGCGTTTTTTGACCGCAGGTCCTTCGTTTTTTGAGGCAGCAATAAGTTCCTCGGCCAAGCGCTTGTGCATGGGTGCCCCTTTGCGGGCACGAGCGGCATCGATTATCCAGCGGTATGTAAGTGCCGTCTTCCTTTCGGGGCGTACCTCACGCGGCACTTGGTAGTTTGCGCCTCCGACGCGGCGGCTACGCACCTCCATCGCGGGGCCAACATTGCGGAGAGCTTCTTCAAAAACTTCCAGCGGTTCGCGCTTGGTTTTTTCTTTTATTTCATCAAACGCTTGGTAGACAACGCGGCGGGCTGTCGATTTTTGCCCCCATTTCATAATGTAGTTGATAAACTTCTCAACTTTGGTTGAGGAGTACTTGAGGTCGGGGCCGACGATATTTCTGTTTTTAACAGGTCTGCGCATGGCTGATTTTTAACGAGCGGAGCGAGTATAAAAATCGCCATCCCGCCCTTTCTGTTGGGATACACTACCTTGTGAATTTTTATCTGTCCATTGATTCATGTTTGGAAGAAAGGGCGGGATCTTGAAAATATAATCGCCTTGCTCATTATTTTCTACGACTTAGGGCGCTTCACACCATAGCGTGAGCGGGACACTTTGCGCTTATCAACACCGGTTGCATCAAGCTTGCCGCGAACGATTTGATAGCGCACGTTGATGTCCTTCACACGGCCCGCGCGCACGAGGACTACCGAGTGCTCCTGGAGGTTGTGACCCTCGCCGGGGATGTAGGCGTTTATTTCGTAGCCGTTTGTGAGCCGCACGCGCGCGATTTTGCGGATTGCGGAGTTCGGTTTGCGGGGGGTGACGGTCGTTACCTTTATGCACACCCCGCGCTTAAAAGGAGACGGGTAGAAAACGGGGCGGTTTTTGAGCGTATTAAAACCCTGCGCCATGGCGGGTGCTTTTGTTTTGTATATGCGGCGTCCGCGGCCGTGGCGGACGAGCTGGGAAATACGTGACATTCAGTTAAAAAACGCGCAAGCGCGTTTATCCCAATTTACTATAGATAGCTCCACAAAACAAGTTTCCACCGGGTACGTGATTTTCCTGCTAGAAAATCACTCAGTCCTCGCGCCGTCGCGCTGTGGAGCCCCTCCAAAACTTGTTTTGCTTCGCTTCTCCGCTTCCTCTAAATTTCTATGTACGTCGGGATGATGGTGACAGTTTTCGTGACTGGGGTGGAGGAGCCGCAGGAAAGCGTGAACTCGGTGCGCTGGTTGATGGCACCTGTGTCGAGGATCCCGCTTGGAAAGGTGGTTATGTTTGCAGGGAAACCAGAGATGGGGGGCGCGGAGAAGATGGTACAGGAGGCGGGCGGGTTTTGAACTGTCCAGGAGAGCTCTGACGGGTCGCCCTTGCGCACGCGGGAAGGGTCGGCGACGAAGGAGGATATTGTCGGGGTTGTTACGCAAGTAGCGCTGTTTCCCGAGCCCGGTCCTGGTGTTTGAGTCGCTCCTACACAGGTCGGAGCCGTACCCGTACAACTTGCTGGTTTGGAGGTTTGAATACCAGAGAGGTCGGTGCAGATGTCAGAGCTCAAGGTTGTGAAGGAGAGTACCGAACCATAGTAGGGCCCCGTGCCTCCGGAGCTCTGATTGATGACCCCACAGAAGTAGTAGGAGGTGTCGGGGGTGAGCCCTGATACGCTTCGGGAAAACGGCACGGGGCTTGAACCGCTTACCGAGTCAGAGTAGCCACCCGCCCAGGTGCCGAAGTCGTTATTGCAAGTACCGGGGTTTGTGCTGCTGTAGCGCAACCACGCAAGAGAATTGTTGCCGTTGGGGTTTGCCGTGCCATTAATGGTGGCGCTTGAAGAAGTAACATTTGATGCCGCGTTGGTCGTTACGGCAGGCGCAGATAAACTGATATACGCAACGACAGAGGTCTGCCAGATGTATCCGTCAAGGCCAGTACACCAGAGCGTATAGGAAGTGCTCTGTGTGAGGTTGCCGATGGAAATCCACGAGAGCTGGTTGTCGGGGGTATAGAATAGTTGGGTGCCGTAGCCGTCGCGCGCGGAGGTGTCGTGTCCGGGCCAGTGATACACTCTGCAACTCCCCGAGACCACATTCGCGGTAGACCAAGAAAGCGAGGAGGCGTCGTTGTAGGGCATAATAAGAGAGCTGATGCTCTGGGAGACACCTGCGAGGACAGGGGCGTTGCTCACGACATAGGTGTAGGGGGTGGCGCGGTTGATGTAGAGGTTCATGGTGGGTGCGGGAGGAGGGGGAGCTGTAACACCGATATAGAGCCACTGCGCTCTTTCATCAAACGACTGCGCTTGGTAGACCCACGCGTACCCGTTGCATTCGGAATGGCCTTGTATACACCCCCCATATCCATCATTAACATCACAATAGAAGGTGTACCCGGTACATTCCTGTGCATAAATCGGAACAGATTTGCAGGTAAGCGAATACCAGGCAGAAGCCGTCGGGTAAATGGTCGTTGCCCCCACAAGCCCCCCGCCGGTACTAAACCCGCTACTCTGTGTCCCGTTGGAGAGGTCTTGGGTTGCATACTCGGTTTCATATCCAGTGGCGCACCAGGGGTCAAAACACCGGTTCCAAACTATGTCCTGATAGTCCTGGCATGACCACTCAAGGGTAGCCGGCCCACCCGATACGACGGTCGGGTATGAGCCCGCAACGCCGCCGTCATAGGTATCGATGGCTCCGGAAGTACAACCAGCTCCTCCGGTTCCTAAACACGGAAACAATTGATTAGCATCCCGCCGTAAAAGCTGTGACGCGCCAGCGGTAGAGCTCTGTGGGTGCGCGCTGAAGATGCCGAGGAGGTTATAACTTTCGCAAATGGGGAGCCCTGGGTTCGCGCTCGGGACCCGGGCCATATTGTTACTAAAGCAGGTGACCGGCATCGGATAACCGCTGTAAGATGGGTACCCTTGTTGGACGCCAAGCCACGTTGCGGCGGCAAGGCCGTCGTACCCTGCGGGAAATATATTAGGAAGTGCGATGGGAGAATTTGACGGGGGTATGGGAGAAGAGAGAAACACGGCCGCCACCACAAGAAGCGCCGCTCCGGCGCACAAGAGAGCTATGTCGCGCAACTTTTTGTGTGAAAATTGCTTCATTTGTTGTTACTCACCCGAAGGGAGAGGGACCTGTAAGACATCTACAAATATCGCGGTCATGGAACCATCCCCTTGCTTCCTGCTGAAGATACCGATGGTAGCGCCGACCCCAAATGCTTCAAAGGTCGTCGTCTCGCCGGCCATGGCCCTCGTTTTTGTATCCGCATCAATCGCAAAAGTCAGGATATCCTCTCCCACCCGTATGGAAATTGATGAAGCCCCTTTGGCGGTCACAACCCCGACAACAGGAACTTTTTCCGGGTCAACCTGCTGTGCGGGAGGACTTCCAGAGAACTGCGGAGAGGGTGCCCATGGGGTGTACTGTGCGACAACATAAAACAAGCCGACGATAAGAATGACTGCTCCCACTACTACAACCGGCGTAGATATGTTTGACATAAGAGTAGTGTATCTTAAATTATTTTATTGCACGGCCACTCCCTCCCCGAAGAAGAACTGCAGATCGGAAGCGATTGACTCTTCGGTTTCCCCGCGGAGAGGAAGCTGTGAGAAGAGGAGGTACGAGCTTGCGGGGAGAGAGGCGGAGTCCGGGCCTTGGGGTATCGCCTGCCCCCCCGCCGCAAGCGGGCTGTGCCCAAGAAAGAGGGGGAAGAAGCCGCTATCAAGGGAGAAGAGGAACACCGGCGAGAGCGTACCTTCAACCAAGGCCGGCGCCGCACGGGCGCGCTCCACAGTGCGCTCTCCCACCGAAGCTATTTGCCACACCACACTGTCAAACCCCGCGCTTTTGGCGTTGTAGATAAGGAGCAAAGATGCGAGACGGTTGAGTATATCGGGGGAGGCGTTTTTGTCTTGCAAAATGCTGTCGCGAAGTGCCACAAGGTAGGCGCGCGCGTCTTCCTCACGGATTAAAGAGCTAGCAAATTCCCCGCTTTCTTTTGCGGCCGTAGCAATCGCCTCAAGCGCAAGTATTGTCCCGATGTCGCCCCCAACCCCGGGGCACGCATAGTGAGCGGTCTTCCATAGCGGCGTGTAGGAAATGTCCTGCTCCTTCAAATACGCGCCTGCCTTAGAGTTTGCCGGAAATACTTCATTTACTGAAAGAAACGCCATGTCGGAAACATACGCGAGTACTTGGTACTTCGCGCTTCCTGGCGATACCTTCTCTCCAAGCGCGAAGAGAGACGAACCCCCAATGAGCGCGGGCGCACACGAGGCATCGGCAAGCTCAAAAATGGGTCCCCCGCCAAAGGAGGTGTCGCTGAAAACTTTTTGGAGGAAGGTCTGTATTTGTGGGGCGCGCGCAAGTTCAGAAGTGCTCGGTGATGGTGTGGCAGAAGCGGAAAGTTCAAAAGGCGGCAGAAGCGCAATGTCGCGCTCGGGGTCGCATACGCGCACATCACCTGCAAAACAGCTCTCTCGGGAGAGAACGACAAATTCTTCCATCTTCGTGATGCCCTGCTCAAGACCATCAACACCGGTAAACCATCCGTTTTGAGCGGGAGAACCATCCGGATTTGGTGCTGACGGCGAGAGCGCTTGGCGCGCGAGATTTTCATTATCTTTTGCAACGACCGCTACCACCATTTTGTATGCCGCGAGGTCTTTCTTGTATGCGGCAACGGCTACCGAAAGCTGTTGCTCATAGATTTTGGCACTTGCGTCGGAGCCGCCTACAAGAAACTCCTGCCGTGCCCTCTCCAGCGCCGCAAGCTCCCGCAAGAAGTTGAGCGGGTACAAACTTTCCCGGACCTCACTTTCGTACTGTTTAGACGCTTCCGGCAAAACCCCGGCGATTTCGTCTTTTACTTTGGCAAGCGCTTCGATAGCATCCGCAAGCGATATGGGGTCGGTCCCCTCAAGCCCGAGCGCGGGAAGGCGGCGCGCCGATGCGAGCGCGTACGCAAGCCTCATCGCCTTTAGTTCTTTTCCTCCCGCAACTGGAGCGCCGTTTTGTAAAACCTCACCGCGAATAACCTCATATTTGGAACCGCCGAGAGAGACCGTCTCAACTACAGCGTACGTGTGGAGCGCTTCTGAAAAAAATTGTGCCTGTGCTTCTTGATTTTGATAATACCAGTAGACCCCCGCTACAGTAGCAACGACAATCACAACCCCGAGGCCCGCATAGAGAAGTCGCGCCATACTACCTGAAGTATACCGCCTTCCCGCGCTTAAAAATTCTTTGGGGTGTGGACATCCACAACGACCACCTCATCCTTTCCTCCAAGTCCTGCAGGCACACGCGACGAGCCGGCGCTCCCCCCGTTCACCAAAAACCATAGCCGCGGCCGAGGCCCCCCTTTTTCATACAAATACGAAGAGAGCGCTGCTGCATCAGCGACTTTGGATACGACAGCGTCCATGCCTCCCGAGCGTAGCGCCGCTGTAGCAACCGGAAGATTGTGCGGATTGTTGATAAAAATGGGTGCGCCGAGCGCACGGCACGCGGCATACACCAAGGGCTCCGTGTGGGAGAAGAGCGGCAAGTGCATCACAAGGCCACGCACCTTATGCTCGCGCAGAGCGTTTTCTAATCTGCTAGAAAAATCCTGCACAACCGGCAAAATGAATTTCTTCGCTTTGGCTTTCGTCCGTAAGATTGCACGAAGCGCTTGCAAGCGAATGTGTACTGCTTCGCGTGCCGAGAAGGTCCGACATTTTTGTAGAAATAAATTGTGCCGCCATCGCCGATAGTGCAACCAACGTTACAGCACAGACAATGGCCGCAAGAAGCATCCGGCGCGCATTAACCCGAAGAAGAGCGAACATGCCTCAAGTATAAGGGTTGTTTGTCTTTTCGCAAACACGCGTGTGGACAGCGTATTTTACTCTCGCACCATGCGCTTGCGTTTGCCGGGCATATCCAGCTTTTGAAGAGGTGCACAGGTCAGCGGTAGATACAAACCGCGCTCCACACCCTGCGCATAGGTAAGCGACGGGCTGACGCGAAGTTTCGAAGCTATTTCATCAGCAAGCTCCGAGAGCTCAACCCCAGAATGTGCTTCTACATGCAAAGTCACCTGAATTTTTGGACTTTCTTCTCCTGTCGCGTGTTCAGAATAATGGAGCTCAAACTCATCCGATACCTTGCCGCGCATACTGCGCAGAACCCGCTCCACCTCATCCGCCCGGAGCACCCCTTTGGGGATTTTAATGAAGTCCATGTCTTTGCGCCCGATGACAGTGAACGACCATTCGCCATGCTCCTTGCATGTACTTTCTACAACGCGCGCCATATCTCCCGTGCGGTAACGAATCATAGGGAACGCGATTGGCCCATACATGGTGGTGCATACCAACTCCCCCTCCGCGCCGGGGAGAAGAGAAATTTTCTCCTTTGAGTCAGGGTCAACAATTTCAAGATGTATGTCAGCGCTTGCGTGGTAGGTGTCGCCCGGATGTTCAGCCGAGGCCTCACCGCAGGCAAGAGTCATGGAACCGATTTCGCTGATACCGTAAATCTGCACGATGGCTGCGTTCGGGAATTGTTCTTTTGTGAAATTGATAACCTCCTGCCCGGCGTGGTCCCCATGAAATTCTATGTACATTATTTTCATTCGATCTGACCCAGATATATTTTTTGCAACGGCGGACAACAAAAACGGTACGAGTATGAGCGAATCTATGCCATGTGCGAGCGCCGTATTGACCGACTCTTCCGGGAAGCGGGGGTCAAGAAGAAACAGTACAATTTTTTTACCGAGGACTTTTTCAAACGCGCTCTCCAGTATAGAGGTCGGGGTTGGCAGAGAGGTGAGAATCCCTTTTTGTATGCGCGGAGAGGCGGGCCGTTGCGGCACAGTAATAAATGGGAAGAAAACCGGCGGCTTACCGGAGGTCCCGGAGGTTGAGCGGATAAACGCAACTTCGTCCCACGGCACAAATATTCTTTTTTCTATCGGCACTTTTTGAATATCCTCTTTGGTAACAAACGGGAGCGCCTCCCACTCTTTCTGCATCTTAATTTTAAGAGAAGAGATTGCCGGAGAAAGTTTGTAGAGATTTCTGTAAAAATCACACCCGCCTTTGCGCGTGTATTGTTCAACAAGCGAGCGTAATTTTTCGAACTCGGCCATACCTATAGCCCCGTGAGCAAACGCAGGAGTGATATAAGGAGTGCGGAGAAATAGGGAAAGAGGAAATAAAAAAGGAGAAGAATAACCAAGGTGCCAGAAAGGATGCCGAGCCGCTCGAAACTCACGCGGAAGGAGTCGTATGCACGGGCAAGGGGCGGGGGCAAGATGCCGGAGAGCACTTTTGATCCATCAAGTGGCGGCACGGGGATGAGGTTAAAGAGCGCGAGCAGAAGGTTGATATAAACAATGAGTACAAACAGCTCCGTCACCGGGCCTTCGCCTGTGAAACGGATGATGCCGCTGAAAATAAGCGCGAGAAAAATGTTGACCGCGGGCCCCGCCCCCGCAACAAGCACTTCGTCATATTTTCCGGGGAGGTTGTACGGATTATATGGCACCGGTTTTGCGTAACCAATGAGGAATGGGAAACCAGTGATTGGTTGCGTAAACAAAAGAATTGCAGGTAAAAGTACCGAGCCAACGGGATCAATATGGGGAAGCGGGTTGAGGGTAAGCCGCCCCGCGAGGCGCGCAGTCGGGTCGCCGAGCCAGTTGGCCATGTAGCCGTGGCTAACCTCATGGAGAATGATGGAGACGATAAGAACAAGAAAGAAAAAAATGGCGTCTGTTGGCATATTAATAAATTGATGATATCATATCGCAACACAAGAAATTAATATGGCGAAAATTTGTCCGGTAACCA
>Ga0209542_10009059_pt1 | contig 18370 bp, 16 predicted proteins | sample RifCSPhighO2_01_FD_184028 | JGI IMG/M metagenome (GOLD analysis project Ga0209542, IMG submission 184028) | Soil microbial communities from Rifle, Colorado - Rifle CSP2_plank highO2_0.1 (SPAdes) (version 2) | ecosystem: Environmental > Terrestrial > Deep subsurface > Rock core/Sediment ...
CTTCTCTCTCCTCAAGACAAGGTGAGCGTTTACTTCTGTACGACGAGTCGCGTCGCTACCCCAACTTTCCCTCCTTCCATGGCGGCTTGACGGGTTAATAATCAGACGCCAATTCCTCAATCACCACCTCTCCTTAGCATATCATATTATGCTGCTTGGTTTATTATAGCATACTCTATTGCATTGTCAAGTTGATAATAATGTGGTATAATTTATGGCATATTTTAAGTATGATTTATAAAATTCCCACGGAAGTTTTAACCGTGGTAGACAAACTAAAAAAGAACAAATTTCAGGCCTATCTTGTGGGCGGCTGTGTTCGCGACCTCTTGAGAAGAACCATTTATGGTGAGCTTGTCGAACCAAAAGATTGGGATATTGCAACGGACGCGACCCCCGAAGAAACTCAAAAGTTTTTTTTTGATTTTAGTGGCAGAACCAAGGAAGATCCCGCGACGGTTTATGAAAATGATTTCGGTACGGTGGGAATAAAAACCGAAAGCGAGGATCCGCGGCTTAAAATAATAGAAGTTACAACTTTCCGTAAGGAAGGAAAATATACTGATAAGCGCCACCCGGACAAGGTTATTTTCTCACAAACTATTATAGATGATCTCTCACGCCGAGACTTTACGGTAAATGCCATGGGAATTGAATTAGGAGCGATGGATAAGGTATTAGGAATAAAAAATAAACTAAAAAAAACAAATCCTGTTTCATTATTCATAATTCATGATTCACCATTCACATTAGTTGATCCCTATGGCGGGCAAGATGACTTGAAGAAAAAACTTATTCGCGCGGTGGGAAATCCCGACGAGCGTTTTAACGAAGACGCATTGCGCTTAATGCGGGCGGTTAGGTTTGCCTCCGAACTCGGTTTCGAGATAGAAGAAAAAACCGCTGAAGCAATTACGCGCCACGCTGGATTACTGGAGATGATTGCCAAAGAACGGGTGCGAGACGAGCTCACAAAAATAATTATGAGCGCTCGGCCGATGATGGGCATTGAAATGCTTGAGCGCTTTGGGCTTTTGAAACACATCATGCCCGAGATGCGGGAAGGCATCGGCGTGGGCCAGAATTTGCACCATATCTATACTGTTTGGGAACATAATTTGCGCGCTCTGCAATATACGGCGGATAAAAAATACGACTTTCTTATACGTATGGCGGCGTTTTTACACGACGTGGGGAAGCCTCGCTCGAAACAGGGGAACGGCAAGTATTCAACCTTTTATGGACACGAAATGATTGGCGCGAAGATGACGCCCGCCATTCTTGACCGCCTGCATTATGAGAAGGGTTTTATCGAACAAGTGGCGCATCTCGTGCGGCATCATCTCTTTTACTACAATGTGGGCGAGGTGACAGCCGCGGGCGTCCGCCGGTTTTTAGCGCGCGTTGGGCCGGATAATATTCCAGACTTGATAAAAATCCGCGAAGCCGACCGAATCGGTTCGGGCGTGCCAAAGGCCGTGCCCTATAAATTGCGCCACTTGCTCTTTATGATTGAAAAAGTAAAACGCGATCCCATTAGCCCCAAAATGTTAGCCATTCGAGGCGAAGATGTGATGGCTATTGCCGGCATACCGCCTTCGCCTAAAGTGGGGCAGATTTTGGCGATTCTGCTTGAAGAAGTATTGGACGACCCGCAGAAGAATAAAAAAGAATATCTTACCGAGCAAATAAAAAAACTAGTGATGTTTTCGGAAGACGAGCTCAAAAAAATCGCGGCCAAATCAAAAGAAAGAAAAGAAGAATTTGAAACTGGAATCGAAGAAGAAATGAAAAAGCAGTTTTATGTGAAATAAAATTGGCAATTCTCTTCGAATCGCGCTAGTATAAAAAAATTCGGGCTGTAGTATACCGGTAGTACATGCGCTTCGGGTGCGTAGAGACTGGGTTCGATTCCCAGCAGCCCGACCAAAAAAATGAGAATGTAAATTTGGAAAACTTCAATATATAAAAATATAAAAGTTGAAAAACTGCAAAGTATCGTTTACGCTTAATTTAGCACGGACTTGTTTTGCTTTATTATCTGGCACGTAAAATAGGCAAACAATATTTTATAAGTTCAAAAAATCAAAAGGGGGTTACATATGCGTTTTTTTGAAGAGCAGAAAGACGACGTAGTGGCACTGATGTCGGAGTTGACGGATAACGCGATGGGAAGCTCAACAAATAACGGACCCGATGGTTCTGATATTTTCAAGCGAAACCGGATTAGATTTCTTAACCGTTACGGGCTCCAAGCGGAAAATATGATAATGGGCGGTTTCGTGCATGGCGCGGAAGCTAAAGTCGTTGAACGCGCCAGGTATAACGGCCGAGTTCCGAATACCGACATTTTAATTACGAGCGAACGACTGACAATTTTGGCAGGCGCTTCGGCTGATTGTTTTATAATTTTCGCTTACTTTCCCGGTTGGCTCAATATAAGAACGCCGGGCAAAAGCGTTATTGGTCTCGCGCATGCCGGTTGGAGAGGAATAACCGGCGGTGTTGTGTCTAAACTTATTTCCGGCATGAAATCACAGGGTGCAGATCCGTCCAATCTTGAAATTTCTATCACGCCCGGCATTGGCGACTGTTGTTTTACCGTAAAGGAAGATGAAAACGGCATCAAAAACTTCAACAGTTGCATTGATTTCTGCTGGCGCGACGAGCGCGGTCAGTATCATGTAAATCTAAAAGGAATTTTGCGTCATCAGCTGTTAACCTGGGGAGTTAGTCAGAAACGTCTCAATTCTTCTGAAGATTGTACTGTCTGCGAAAAAAACAAAGGCAAATATTTTTCATGGCGGCGTGACCGAAGACCCGGGCATCAGATGCTCTCGCTTATCAGTCTTCGCGGCTAAGTGGCAGAGTACATTACCCCACTTCTTTTAACTTTTAAAAGAAGCGGGGTTTCTCTTTTTTATTCAAAAATTAGACTTTTTATTTCTTACGGAGTAAACTTTTTTTATGCGAGTGCTTACTATGCGAGTGCTTACAAATACCATACCCGATCACGTCGGGGAAAAAATCGAGCTGGCCGGCTGGGTGCACGCTCGGCGCGACCACGGTAAGATTATTTTTATTGATCTTCAAGACCGAGCTGGGATTGTTCAGGTTGTTTTTACGTCAAAGACCTCATCTGCTTCCCAATTACGATCCGGATATGTAATTCAAATATCTGGCATTATAAAGAAGCGTCCACCGGCGATGATAAATGATAAGTTAGATAATGGTCATCTTGAAATTGAAGTTCAAAATGATGAAGACCTTTTAGTTTTTACTGAGTCAAAAGCTTTGCCTATTTCTTGTGATACATCAGGTTATGAAGTCAATGAAGATGTACGCATGAAGTATCGTTACCTTGATTTGCGACGTCCGAGGATGAGAGAGAATTTAAGGAAACGTTACCAAGTGATTAAATTCATGCGTGATTTTTTGCACAATGATGGATTTATAGAAATTGAAACACCCATTATTTCAAAATCAACTCCAGAAGGTGCTCGTGATTATTTGGTGCCATCTCGCATAAAGAAAGGAAACTTTTACGCCTTGCCGCAATCGCCTCAGCAATATAAACAGCTTCTTATGGTGGCTGGTTTAGAAAAATATTTCCAAATCGCGCGTTGTTTTCGAGATGAAGACACGCGAGGCGATCGCCAGCCAGAATTTACGCAGCTTGATATTGAGATGAGTTTTGTAAATCAGGAAGATATTCTAAATTTAGTAGAAAAACTTTATCTTTCATTGGTTGAGAAATTATATCCGCAAAAACGGATAGCTAGACTTGAAAACGGAAGAATTAAACGACTTACCTATGACAAGGCAATGGAAGAGTATGGTTCAGATAAGCCTGATCTACGAGAAGGGAAAGATAAAGAGAATCCAGATGTGCTCACATTCGCTTTTGTGGTGGATTTCCCTATGTTTGAAGAAAAAGATGATGGCTCACTTGGTGCTGTACATCATCCTTTTACTCTACCTACTTTTGATATAAATGATGACCCATATTCTTATAATCACGATAGGGACGAGGCTGAGCGAATGCGTGGCGCGCTTATGCAACTTAAAACATCTGAGGGAGAAAAAAGACAAGGGCTTCTTGAAAAAATAAGAGCTTTTCAATACGACTTTGTATGTAATGGTTATGAAATTGGAGGAGGATCTATAAGAAGTTATGACTGGAGTGATGATCCAAGCAATCCATCTTTGTTGCAGCTTGTTTTTGAAGCATTGGGTTATAACAAAGAAGAAGTTGAAAGGCAATTCGGACATCTCTTAGAAGCATTTAAATATGGTGTTCCTCCTCATGGCGGAATTGCTCCCGGAATTGATAGATTTATAATGATTCTCCAAAATGAGCCAAACATTCGAGAAGTTATAGCGTTTCCAAAGTCTGGTGATGGATATGACTTTATGATGAATTCGCCGAGTGAAGTGGATCCCAAACAGCTTAAGGAATTAGGGATAGAGATAAAAAAATCCATTAAATAACATGGATGAAGTTCTTTGCGTGTTTGGAGATAGCACTGGTTGGGGTGCGTGGGATAAGGAAAGGGGCGGCTGGGTAAATCGCTTGTGGCTTTTCTGCGCCCAAAACATTCCTGGTCTTTGGGTCCATAATTTAAGTATTACGGGCGAGACAACCAAAACATTATTGCCGAGACTGGAGCGCGAATCAGAAGTACGCGAGGCGGGAATTCTTATAATTCAAATCGGCAAAAATGATGCGGCGTATATAAAAGAGCCGGATAATTTACAAATTTCTCCCGAAAAATTCCGCGCCAACATTCTCGCCCTAGCCGCCTTGGCGCGTAAAATTGCCGGCACAGTTATTTTTATCGGTCTCGCCAATGTAGATGAGTCGAAAACAAAACCCGTGCCGTGGGCCAAGGATTTATATTACACGAATGAAAATATTGAAAAATATAATACGATTCTCAAGGAAGTCTGCGGAGAACTTACATTGCCTTTTATAGATATACTTGGATATCTTGCGGAAGACGATCTTGAGGACGGTTTACATCCCAATGCGCGCGGCCACGAAAAAATATTTGTCAAAGTCCGCGATTTCCTGTTAAATGAAAAGATAATTATATGAAAAAAGAACGAACATTAGTTATTATAAAACCCGATGGCGTGCAAAGGAGTCTTATCGGTGAAATTATCAAACGTTTTGAACGGAGCGGTTTGAAACTCGCGGCTATCAAAATGATGGTGCCTACCGCCGAGCATGTTGAGCAACACTACTCGCTTGATTCAGAGTGGCGACGCGTTACTGGAGAGAAGCGCATTAATAAGGCGTTAGAGAGAGGCGAGAAACCGCCATCGGAAGATCCACTGGAGATTACCGCGATTATTTTGAATAATCTTAAAAAATATCTTTCAAGCGGCCCAGTGGTTTGTATGGTGTGGCAAGGGGTACACGCGGTAGAGCTTGTTCGCAAAATTACCGGTGGCACCGAACCTCGCTCGTCAGATGTCGGCACCATCCGAGGAGATTACGTTCTTGATTCATACAATATAGCTGACGCCGATGGTCGTGCCATCCGCAATCTTATTCATACCTCTGGCTCGGTGGACGAAGCCAATAAAGAAATTTTGCACTGGTTCAAACCAGAAGAAATAATTAATTATCGTTTGGTGCAAGAGGCCATTCTTTACGACGTAAATCTTGACGGAATTTTGGAGTAATTTTATCCCCACACCCTCTCAGAATACCCCGTGGTTTTGCTACGGGGATGAATGGGGCGTCGTAAAATCCTTCTTGCGAGGTTTAATACCCCGCGGGAAGGTGTGGGGATTTATTTATTGTATAGCTTAAATTTACTATCCACAGGGGTGGATGGTGTTTTTTTCTGGGGGGAGTACAGTAAGTTTGATCTCGCTCGTAGATTCCGGATCTTCATTATATTAGGGAGGGCGACGCGCAAGAGGCCTGTGGGTCTCTTCGGGACCCACCCACCTGGATTTAGCCGGGAAGTCTAAGAGCGGGATTTTAGTTTGTCCGCAACTAACACAATTTGACTCTGTTTGTCATGTTATTGCTTTACTGATATAAATGGAGCAGAACACAGAAAAAAAGGGGGAAATTTGTGATAGATCTGCTCTGGCTGGTATGGTCGCTTTCCGTTTGGGTTTTAGGGGGAAGCATTTTTTTTGCGGGCATATATCTTAGCTATGCGATTTTTAAGAACAGCATAGATTTTCTTTACTCGAGAACTGCTTTTTTGGTTCCGACATTTTTTCTTTTCTTCATATTTGAGTTTTTTGTTGTCTTTCCAGAACGGCTGGAATGGTTTTATTTATTTTCCGTGCTGGTTTTAGTGGCTCTAGCGCTTGTCCAGGCATTTATTGCGATCTTTTTTGTAAGACGTATATGGGAATTCATGGGGTTTGTTATTCGCCTCCTTCTTTAGTAAAACAGTTGGTAAAGTGGGGCTGGTGGCCGCTCTCTTTACAGGGCGGTTTTGTTTTTTTATGTACAAACTATGAATGCGATCGCATATTTTTTTAAAATAGTGAATGTGCTAAATAAAAAAAAAGGTCCCCGCGCTGCGACGCGGGGAGACGTGGTTACTGCGATTAGTCCGCTTCCAGCTTACCCCGCGTATCGGCACGCGAGATCCCGAAGGGGATGGAAAACGGACAGAATGAAGCAGACCGAGCGCCGCGCCAGTGTTTGGTCTATGTGGGCGCGACCAAAACTCGGTCTTCCGGCGAATTGTCGCAGCAACCGCCGAGGTTAAACGGAGGCAGAAGTGGGCGACAAACGTCTGATGCCGACGAACGTCTGCGCACACTTTGGCGTGGGCACCCGCACCCGCCAGCCGAACCCGTAGAGTCGTGGTCCCGCTGCTTCGTGCCATTGCCACATTCGGCCTAACGTTAACCTGACCATGGCCAGGTTGTGGTGCCGGACCGCCTCCGAACTGACGATCTAGTAGCCATTATACACCCTACCAAAATAATGTCAATGGCTTGTGAGTCAAGACATCAGAAAGAAAGTTGCAGTTTTATTGAGTATTCTTGCGATTTTTATTTGTAACGGCTAGTGATTTGCGCTACAATACTCGTGTCATTTCGGGGCGTAGTATAATGGTAGTATACAAGGCTGGGGGTCTTGTGGCCCGAGTCCGATTCTCGGCGCCCCGACACAAAATAAAAAATTCTGATGTACATCAGAATTTTTTATTTTATTATGTCTGATTTTTTATTTAGGCAAGTGCGCTGGTAGTTTTCTCATACACTGTGTGCACGACAAAACCCGCGTGCCGTCCGTAAGGCGCGCGTTTTGAAGATTTGGATATTTTCTGGTCATGACGGTTGGGTTGTAATGGCCGCGGAGCAGAACTCTTTTCCCGCCCATTCGCGAGCCCTTTCCACAAATTTCACATTGACGCATAATATTAGGGTACTATAGTAGATTAACGCTTATCTGTCAAAGGTTTTCGGATAATTCTAATGTGGTACAAAAACACGCTATCAAATTTCCCAGCGAGAAATTTGCGCTTGCTCTTGGTCTCGCTCCCGAGCACATAAAAATATTTATATGCTCGGACCATGCCCGCTCGGCCTGCGAGACAGTTTTCTTAACCACATCAGAATTATCCAAAAGACATAAATCATGATCCTCTTTCAATTATTTTCAAATCCCGGCCTTGTTATAGTCTGGCTCTCGGCGCTTATTGTGGCTATCACGGCGCACGAATTTTCTCATGGCCTTGCCGCTCGGTTTTTAGGCGACGATACTGCCGAGCGCGCCGGACGGCTGACATTAAATCCCTTGGCTCATCTGGATCTCTTGGGGTCGGTCATGCTACTGCTTGTCGGCTTTGGCTGGGCGAAGCCGGTGCCGATCAATCCCGCTTCCTTGCAAAAAGGCAAACTTGGCAGATTTTTGGTATCTTTTGCTGGTATCGGAGCGAATCTATTGCTCGCGATTATTTTTATCCTTTTACTTAAACTTGTCTTTCTTGGAACAGGCTTCGGTGCCGAAAATTATTTAATAAAATTTCTAGTCTTTCTTATTTATATTAACGTGGCGCTCTTTGTTTTTAATTTGTTTCCCATTGCTCCACTTGACGGCTATCGGATTTTTGAAAGTTTCGCACCGATAGCATTCCGCCGCGTGGCACCATTTTTGGAACAATGGGGATTTTTGATTCTTATTGCCGTTGTTTTTCTTACTGACATTATTGGTTCCTTAATTGTTTTTGTTATCAGAATTTTTTCGGTACTATCAGGCATAAATCTTTTAGGTCTTATTTGAAGCGAGTGAGCATGGAAAAACCCCAACGCGGGTTGGGGTGTATTAGTTTAACTACAGATGTCAACTTTCAAATGGCGGGCATGTGGTCTGATTTTTCGCAAAGCTTTAGTTTCAATCTGTCTAGCTCGTTCACGCGTGAAACCAAGTTTCTTTCCAATTTCTTCGAGTGTGTGTGATTCGCTATCAATGCCATGACGCAAACTAAGAACAGTTTTTTCTTTTTGGGATAGCCGCTCAAGCAACTTTCTTGTTCCTCGCATCATTTCGTTTTTGGCTAACTCGGCATCGGGGGTAGGGGTGGTTGTGTCTTTAATAAAGTTACCAAGGGGATCTTTTTCTTCGCCAAAATTATTTTTGCCGGACGACATGTCTAGAGAAACCGGTTCCTTGAGACTAATGAGCATCTTTACATCTTCCACCTTAATTTCCGAACGCGCCGCAAGTTCTGTTTCACTGGGCCGTCTTTCGAGTTCATGGGAAAGTGTATTTTCCGTTTTGCGTAGTTTTTTCAAAATCTCCATTTTATGCACTGGGACTCGTATGATTCTTCCCTGGTTGGCGATGGCTCGAACTATAGTTTGACGGATCCACCATGTGGCGTAGGTTGAAAACTTATAACCGAGGCGATAGTTCCACCTGTCAACCGCCTTCATGAGTCCGATATTTCCCTCTTGGATCAAATCTAGAGGTCCAAGCCCGCGTTGGACATAGCGTTTGGCTACAGAGACAACAAGTCGCAGGTTAGATTCTACCATCTCATGTTTAGCGGTTTCAATTTTCATGAAATACGCATCAGATTTCTGAAGGGTGATGCATGCTTGGCGGGCGTTTTTTTCTCTTTTGGTGACAACTTCTTGAAGCGCCTTTCTTATATCTTTAAGGAAAGAAATAGGAAGTTCAAGTTTGGCTACGTGTTTTGTGGCTTTCTCCTTGAGCGCTGTATTCCGAGGATTTGATTGATGCTTTCTTACGGCAAGTTTTGCGGCCCTTAGGTTTTTTTCAGTTTCTTTTTCTGGTCGGTCGCCGTATCTTTCCATAAGGTATTCAGTGGTGAGTCTGCGAAGTTCTTCAAGAAAAAGTGAGTGCGAAATAAAAATTTCTATTACGCCGACTCTGCCTTCTTCTAAGTGTTTTCCGATTTCAAATTCTCCTTCTCTTGTAAGAAGTGGTTTCCGCGCAGCGTCTCGGAGGTATATCTTTATAATATCACTTGAACCTCCTGATGAACCTGTCGATTCTTTCTTAGTTCTTCTTTTCTTGACATGGGATGCAATGGGAATTTCTTCGTCGTCGTTCGGGAGCGGTGTTTCATTTCTTATGGAGTGCTTTCTCCCAGCTTCCATCGTAGCCCTCCTTATAAGTTTTTGGCAGTGAGCTTACTTAGCATTAACACTTTTCTAAGTTGTTAGTCAAATACTGCTTTGATTTTTATTTTGATGCGCGCGCAACAGATTGACATTCTCGTCATTTTCCCATACACTACAGTTTGTTGTTTTTATGTTCTGTGGGAAATTAAGGCAAAATGAAAATATTTTTCCTTACTCCTTATAGTGCTATATAATGTATATGACCAGCATTTTTCAAGGGGTCTTTATGAAAATCAACAAAAATATTTTATTTTCTACGGGATATGCCGACCATACGTCAACTGTTAAAAAAATCAAGGAAGCCCAAGATATTCAAAACAAAATCGCCGGCTTTGGCGCGTTATTTTAATTCGAGAAAAAACAAACCGGTATTTTCTAATTCTCCTTTTAAACGTGGCGTCTGTCTGAAGGTATTTACGACTACCCCCAAGAAACCAAACTCGGCGCTTCGAAAGGTGGCGAGAGTGCGACTTACCAACGGCATGGAGGTTACAGCTTATATCCCGGGCGAGGGCCATGGATTACAGGAACACTCGGTTGTAATGATCCGCGGCGGCAGAGTCAAGGACTTACCGGGCGTGCGTTATCATATCGTGCGTGGTGTCTTGGACACTACTGGAGTCGAAAACAGAAAACAGCAACGATCGAAGTATGGACAAAAAAGACTGAAAAAGTAATTAAAGTAATTAGCCAATAGTTTCGGATAAGAAAAAAGGTAGATGATTTTCAGAAACTAGTGGCCAGTGGCTAGGAACTAATCACTATTGTTATATGAGACGCAAACAAGTTTTTAAAAAATATCATAAGCCCGACATTGAATACGGCAGTGTTGTTCTTAGCCGCTTCATTAACTATGTAATGAAAGACGGTAAAAAAAGCACGGCTGAGCGCGTAGTTTACGGGGCGCTCGAGAAAATTAAGAAAGACTCGAAACTTTCGCCTATTCAAGTTTTTGAAAAAGCCATTGAAAATATTTCGCCGCTTGTGGAGGTAACTTCTCGCCGCGTGGGTGGCGCTAACTATCAAGTACCACGGGAGGTAAGACCCGCCCGCCGCTTTATGCTCTCCGCTCGCTGGATCATTGATGCCGCACACAAAAAGAAAGGCAAGGGTATGGCGGAGAAGCTGGCCGAAGAACTTTTGGCGGCCTATAAAAACGAAGGTGCAGCCATGAAAAAGAAACTCGATATGCACCGCATGGCGGAGGCGAATCGCGCGTTTGCTCATTTTGCCAGATAGATTTATGTCTCTTACTAACCACTAGTCGCTATTCACTAGTCACTATTTTGTATGCCCCGATCCTATCCCATAGAAAAAACCAGAGATATTGGCATTATTGCTCACATCGATGCCGGGAAAACCACCGTCAGTGAGCGGGTACTTTTTTATACCGGCGTATCTCACAAGATCGGCGAAGTGCATGAGGGTGACACGGTGATGGACTGGATGGAGCAGGAGCGCGAGCGCGGTATTACCATAACTTCTGCCGCGACGACTGCTTTCTGGATTCCTACTTATCAAGTCGGCAACAAAGAACACGAGCATCGCATTAACCTTATTGATACTCCCGGCCATATTGACTTTACCGTGGAGGTAAAGCGTTCGCTCCGCGTGCTTGACGGCGCGGTTGTGGTTTTTGACGGCGTCGCGGGCGTTGAACCGCAGTCCGAAACCAACTGGCACTATGCTGACGAGTACCATGTGCCTCGCATTTGCTTTATTAATAAGTTAGACCGGATGGGAGCGAGTTTTGAAAAAAGTTTCGCTTCAATTAGAGAACGCCTGAATACACACGCGATTCCCGTGCAGTTGCCTATCGGCACCGAGGCAAACTTTTCAGCGGTCATTGACCTTTTAAAAATGAAGGCCTACGAATTTGAAGGCGAACACGGCGAGAAGATTATTGAGAAAGAAATTCCGGCTGAATACCAGGAGCACGCAGAGACGGCTCGCCACGAGCTTATCGAAAAAATCGTGGAGCAAGACGACACGCTTATGTCTGCTTATCTTGAGGGCAGAGTTCCCTCACTACCTGACTTAAAGCGGATCTTACGCCAAGCGACAATTGCCGGAACAATTATTCCTGTTTTTTGCGGGTCGGCCTTGAAAAACAAAGGCGTACAGTTTGTGCTTGATGCCGTCGTAGATTATTTGCCATCACCGCTTGATCTCCCGCCGGTAAAAGGCGTCGATCCCAAGACGAACGCCGAAATAGAACGGAAGCCCTCGGACGAGGAGCCATTTACCGCGCTAGCTTTTAAGGTGGCAAGCGACCCCTTTGTTGGTTCACTCACTTTCTTTCGCGTGTATGCGGGTACCTTAAAGCGCGGCGTGTATGTTTTAAATGCTATAAAAAATGAAACTGAACGTATCGGCCGCATTGTGCGACTCCACGCCAACGACCGTGAAGAGGTGGAAGAAGTCTTTGCCGGAGAAATCGCGGCCTTGGTCGGTTTAAAAGACACGACGACAGGCGACACGCTCTGCGATCAGGATCACCCGATTATATTAGAGAAAATTATTTTTCCTGAACCGGTTATTTCGGTGCGCATTGAGCCCAAAACCAAAGCCGATCAGGAAAAAATGGGCGTGGCTTTGCATCGACTTATGGAAGAGGATCCAACCTTCCGCGTCACGGGCGACCCCGAGACGGGTGAGACGCTCATCGCCGGCATGGGCGAACTGCATTTGGAAATCATTGTTGACCGCATGAAAAGAGAATTTACGGTTGAGGCAAACGTCGGCCGCCCGCAAGTAGCTTATAAGGAAACGATTAAAGGTGAAGCGGAAGCCGAGGGCAAATATATCCGCCAGTCGGGCGGTCGCGGACAATATGGTCATGTGAAGATTAAAGTGAAACCTCTCGAGCGGGGCACCGGCTTCGAATTTATAAATGCCATTAAGGGCGGATCAATTCCCAACGAATTTATTCCGGCGGTTGAAAAAGGCGTAAAGGAAGCGCTTACGCGCGGCATTGTTGCCGGTTTTCGGTTGGTTGATCTTGAAGTGACGCTTTATGATGGCTCATATCACGAGGTAGACTCATCGGAGGCGGCTTTTAAAATCGCGGGCTCCATGGCGCTTCAGGAAGCGGCGAAACACGCGAAGCCGATAATTTTGGAACCGATTATGAAAGTGCAGGTAATTGTGCCGCCCGATTTTTTGGGGGACGCGACTGGGGATATATCCGCGAAACGCGGCAAAATCGAAGCTATGAATGATCGCGCGAATATCAAGGTGATAGACGCGCAGGTACCGTTGTCCGAAATGTTTGGTTACGCGACAAAGCTTCGCTCAATGTCGCAGGGGCGAGGAAGTTTTACAATGGAATTTGATCATTATGAGGAAGTACCGGCGAGTGTGGCGCAGCTTATAGTTGAGGGTAAAAAATAGGAGTTCGGGGGCTCGAAATAGTTCTCTACCAGAACACGCGGTACATTTACTTCCAGCGGCAAATGTCCGCTGACTCTCGGCGCATTGATTCCGTAGGAACGGAAACCAAGCTCAATGCGCCTCCGAGACGTTTTGTACGAGAACTATTTCTCGCCGTGGACAAGAAAAATACAGTACGAACAACCGGCTTCACTTTGGAGATGTACGAGAATTTACCCCGTGAAGTTCTTACTTTCTACGTGGCTATTCCTCGCTGTGATAGTAAATCTTATTGCGTAAAAACCCACTTTCTGCTATAACAGGAATTAGCAGAAATAAGTTAGTGCCTATTTGAACCCCAAGACAAAAGGAGTTTGAAAATGCCGATGAACGACATGCCGAATGTCTGGCGAGTAATTAACCAGCCGATTTCGTATTTGGAAGAGCCCTTTGTATATCTGGAGACTGCTGATCGGCGTTTGTTTTCGGAGCCATACGGCCCGCGGTTTCCTAAAGCAGTTGGCAAGGTATTCTGTCTTGAGCCCATTTACGGAGGAGAACACACCGAAGTGAAAATTTCGCACGTAAGAATAGTTACCCCCTGGGTTTTTGATGACAGAGTTGGAGACCGTATGCGTATTCGGGTGCTGGGTGAAGGACCATTATTGTATCGCGGAGAGCAGTTTGCGATAGCCATGATCATTTCCTCGCCAGACGGTATGGTTAGGAGTGATGGAGGTACGCGGATTCTTTTGACTTTGTATAGTAATCTTACTGAAGAAATCAAGCGAGCGCTTCTTATTCAGTCCATTATTGAGTCCATGCTTAGCATTGAGCATGCGTTTAATGATCAAACGACTCAAGACGAACGAGATACGCTTGACGCAGAGCAGCAAACTATTAATCAGAAGGTGAGTTGGACTAACATGAGCATCGAGGAACTGGAGTTTCATTGCCAACGACTAACAGGAAACCTTCCTTACTAAAGTAGTTAAGCATTCAGTTGGCTCGAAAGAGACCTTATGACCCGGAATAACATCCCGGGTTTTTCATTAGCAAAACCAATTATGCTATAATGTATAAAAAATTATGGGCAGAGAAAGTTTTGAGAAATTACAACCATCGGAAAAGTTGAGCTCTAGTAAGGCAAGGGACAACAAAGAAGCTTCTCGCGGCGATATGCGTGAGCTTACAGAAGATGAGCGCTTGGTGCTTCGGAAAACTCTAGGTAAAGCACTTCGCTCGAAAAAAAAGCGGCAGTAGAAAATTCTGCGTAAAAGTAGAAACGGAGCGGTGCTTTGCCTCTTTTTTGCCAATTGACTAGGAACGCCCAGGCACAATTGATTGACAAAGTGTTAGTGGTATGATTAGTTTGTTTTTAGATGTTGCTTACTTAATAAGGGGGGTATATGAACCAGCGAGACCTAGCAAGGCTCATGAAAAAAGCTGAAAAACAAGTTCCGATTGAAGCAAGAGTGCAAGATAGGCTCCTACGGCTCGGGCACCGCATAGAAGCTATCCAGCAGGCTTTGGAAAAAAAGGAAGATTGGATTGAAATCCGTAGACTAGCTAGGCATGGGAAAAGAATCGCTTCCCGGTTTAAAGACAACCCATCGAGAAAATACTTTGGTGTACTTTTTAACACAGTTTCTACTTATTTAGGTCTTCCGGGCGATCGTGACCAGAGAGTAGAAGCTTATAGGCTAGCTTAAATACCGATTAATTTTGTATATAGCGGCGTCCCGAGACGCCGTTTTTTTTTGTTGGCCGCTTTTTATTTTTCATAGGTACGAAAACTCTCTGGTATTTCATATCGCAAAGTTTGTTTTCGTATGGTTCGGCTACGTTCACCACAGGCAGAACGTCTCGAATCTGCCAAAGGCGAGACTGATGTTTCGTACCGCATCTATCGAAGCTGTATCCAGCTTCCATTCCTATGGTTCTGCGGTGTGGGTAGAAATGCCAGCCGAGTACAAGTGCTTGACATGGTTCTCATTCCGCGTTAAATTTCTTTCTAGCACTCTTTGGTCGAGAGTGCCAGAAATAAAAAAGCATGAACTTTAAACCATTATCCAATCATTTATTTATAGAAGGTGTGGAAGCGGAGAAGATGACGAAGTCAGGCATCGTGATACCGGACACGGCCGACAAAGAAAAGCCCATGATGGGAACGGTAGTGGCGGTTGGTCCGGGCAAGTGGAGTGAAAAAGGCGAACTGGTGCCGATGTCGGTGAAGGTCGGCGACAAGGTGCTATTTAAAAAATACGGACCGGATGAGGTCGAGGTAGACGGCAAAAAATACTTAGTCGGCGATGAAGACGACATTTTAGCAATTATAGAATAGGTATGGCTCCCCGCATTAATTTTGCGGGATATGCCACGGCGATCCGCTTCGCCCATAAAGCGGGATGTGTCTATTCGGCACTCGCGGATCGGGGAAAAATATTAACGTCGATTATAAAAATTAATTTGAGTGAAGTAAAAACAGCAAAATTAGAGCGGGATGCTCATTTTTGCAACTAATCGCTTCGCTCTTAGGCAAAAATGGCAAAACAAATTTTATTCAATAATGAAGCGCGGGCGGCTCTAAAAAAGGGCATTGATAAGCTGGCGGATGCGGTACGGATGACTTTAGGTCCGCGCGGCCGGGCGGTCGTAATTGAAAAAGGCTACGGCGCGCCGCAGGTAACATTCGACGGCGTGACTGTTGCCAAAGAAATCGAACTCGAAGATAAGTACGAAAATCTTGGCGCCGAGTTTATTAAGCAGGCGGCGGATAAGACCAACGATAATGTGGGTGACGGCACGAGTACCTCGGTTGTTTTGGCGCAGGCAATGATTGACGAAGGCGAAAAACTTATCAAAGAAAAGGGTTTTAACGTCATTCAACTCGCCGAAGAGTTAAAAAAAGGCGCGGAGGCGATTTTAGCGGCGCTTGGCAAACAAAAGGAAGATATTAATGACAATAAAAAAATAGAAGAAGTGGCCACTTTGTCGGCCAAAGATCCGGAAATAGGAAAACTCTTGGCGCAGGTAATGGAAAAAGTTGGCAAAGAAGGCGTAGTCACAATTGAGGATTCCAACAGTATTGGCAATTCGTTTGAAGTAGTTGAGGGTATGCAGTTTGATCGTGGCTATGTCTCTCCTTATATGATTACCAACCAAGAAAGGATGGAGTCTGCGCTCGAAAATCCTTATGTGCTTGTAACCGATCAAAAAATTTCGGCTATTAACGATCTTCTGCCGCTCTTGGAGAAAATAGTGGCGAGCGGCAAGAAAGAAATGGTAATTGTTGCTGATGAAATTGAGGGTGAAGCTTTGGCAACTCTAGTCGTAAACAAACTTCGCGGGGTCTTTAACGTACTTGCCATAAAGGCACCCGGCTTTGGTGATAGAAAAAAAGAAATGCTTGAGGATATCGCGACGGTGACGGGCGCGGAATTTATCTCTGAAGAATTGGGCAAGAAATTGCAAAATACAGAAGTAACACACCTGGGCTCCGCGCACAGGATTGTCTCTACCAAAGACAATACCACTATCATAGGCGGCAAAGGCGACAAGCAGGAAATCGAAAAACGCATAAGCCAGATTAAGGCGCAAATTAAAAAAACCGATTCAGAATTTGATCGCGAAAAACTACAGGAACGCCTTGGCAAGCTCTCTGGGGGGGTCGCGGTTATTAAAGTCGGGGCTCCTACGGAAACAGCCCAGAAAGAATTAAAGCAACGCGTTGAAGACGCGGTCTCGGCGACGCGCGCCGCGATGGAAGAGGGCATTGTGCCGGGCGGCGGCATCGCGCTCTTTAATGTATATGCCGGTATGAAAGGGAAAAATGATTCTTCGATTGTAGCCGCGGCGGAACAAATTTTGATGCGAGCGGTTTCAGCGCCGCTTTACGCGATTGTCTCAAATAGCGGTGAGTCGCCGGACGCGATCTTTAAGAAACTTAAAGAGCGCAATGAAAATGAAATGTGGCGCGGTTTCAACGCGATGACGAACGAAATTGGCGATTTAAAGACCGCGGGCATTGTGGATCCTCTGAAGGTTACAAAAACTGCGCTTATAAATGCGCTCTCGGTAGCCGCGAATTACTTGACGATTGGAGTAGCGGTTACGAATATTCCTGAAAAAGATAAATCATCAATAGGCGGCATGGGCGGCGGCATGGGTATGCCCGGCATGGGCGGAATGGGGGATTATTAAAATAGTACCTAGCCACTAGCGAATAGCCAATAGTAGTTAGTATGGCAGAAAAAAAGTGGCTGGCATTTGTCGGCCACTTTTGAATATGAAAAAGTGGACTATTTTAAAGTATTGTATTAAGTTCTGCTTAGCTCAACAGACTAAAGGAGGTTAGCCTAATGGTCCAATCCCAAATAAATAACTTCACGCTCCAAATAACTCACTTCATAGTACGTAACCCAATGACCGATAGGTGGATTCCGCTAGTTGCTGTCTCTCGCGCCAAAGAAGCAAAAACGTTATATTTCATCGGTCGCGAGACATTTCGCCCGCTTTTCATAGATTACCTAAGGGCGAGAGAAGAAATTCGCATCCTTCCCATGGCTTATGATTGGCCCGAGGAGAAATGCCTTTGGCTTACACCAGAGGATGAAGTCTTTCTTGCCAACGAGCTTTATCCAATGAACGACCCCGACAGAGTTAAAATTGCCAACGTGAGTGAATGTGCTAGCCTTAAATAAAAGGGAGTAACCTCACAAGAAATCATTCCCCTGGCACAGGTTGGGGGAGTTTTGTTTTTTGGGGACTTTAGTGTATATTTGAAAAAGTAGTTTGATACTCTTATACTCAAATTCAAGGAAGGAGAAATTATGGACACATCGACGTCAAATCCCTATATCAAAAAAGCGGAAGACGGCCGGCTGGTAATTACGCAAGAAGGTGAAGAGTTTTTAAAGCGGATCGTGACCGATCCCAAGGGTCAGGTTTATGTTTTTACCAACGAAGCGCCGCCGCTTATCGTGGCGGCCGCCATGGCGCGGCTCTCCCGCCGTGGCGATGATCTTCGTACTATTTATCTGGATGAGTTTGCGGCTGTGGGCGAAGAACATGCCGAGGATTTGATGGACCGTGTTATCACCGCTTACGGTGACGACTCGGTTCAGCAGTTGGGTGTTTTGAGTTTTGTAGTTGAAGAGGCGTCCAATTTGCTTACTAAAGTGCTCGAATGGGGACGGCTCATGTCCTATCTCGAGCAATCCACGCGTTATATTTTTTATGACACGTTGGATGCCGATGGGCGCCACAAATACTTTACGCCGAATATCAAATCGCCTTTTAGCGAACATTACCGAGAGGCCATGGACTCGATCTTTGGACTTTATTCGGAAGTAGTAAGAGG
>Ga0209542_10009060_pt1 | contig 18368 bp, 21 predicted proteins | sample RifCSPhighO2_01_FD_184028 | JGI IMG/M metagenome (GOLD analysis project Ga0209542, IMG submission 184028) | Soil microbial communities from Rifle, Colorado - Rifle CSP2_plank highO2_0.1 (SPAdes) (version 2) | ecosystem: Environmental > Terrestrial > Deep subsurface > Rock core/Sediment ...
CCTGCGCATGCTAAATCAGAGCGAACCATTTTCTGGCAGCCGATCGAAAGCGCGATCGAAAAATGATCAAAATGCTTGTCCTCTCGGTATGAAATTGCGCGATTCGTGAATAATGATGCGAAACAGTTTCTGCACGCGTTGATTAACGTGTGCTCTCCCCGAATATTCAGATAGGTTTCCTGCTGGCCAGCGAAACTCGCGTCCGGAAGATCTTCTGCTGTCGCAGAACTGCGCACGGCAATGTCAACATTCGGGTCATTATACTGACGAGAGAGTTTTTTGTATGCGGCGATAATTTCTTCCTGAAGCTCAATAGGGAAAGGAGCGTTTCGAATAAGCGTTCTGATTTTGTTTCCCGCGATTCCGAGCTGTGTAACATTCTTGATATTGTGCGTTTTAATGATCTTTCTGATCTCGGCCTTGATTCCAGAAGTCTCGATGAGATATCTATAGGCATAGGCGGTGATGGCGAAGCCGTTAGGAATATTGACGCCCTGCCTCGTAAGATTTTGATACATTTCTCCCAAGGAAGCATTTTTGCCGCCCACGAGAGGAACATCCGCAATTGTTAATTCATTAAACCAGAGAATAAAACGCTTAGCTCTATTATTTGTCACTCTTACTCACCCCTTTATGGTACTTCGAATATACAATTCGAGTATATATAAAGGTTTCTATGTTTTGAAGTTCATATATGACGATTATTTTTTATATACCTGAGTCTATCCTCATATGATGACCTACTCCATCCACTCCATGCTTGAAAAAATCAGGAGCTACGGCTTTCACAATGAGCGGGTGCTCAAGGCGATGGAAGAAATTGACAGGAAGCTCTTTGTTCCTGAAGAATTTCAGAATGAAGCGTACTATGACGGGCCGCTGCAGATCGGGCGGGAGGCTACAATCTCTCAGCCTGCGACGGTAGCATTCATGCTTGATCATCTTGATGTGCGTCCTGGACAGAAAGTCCTTGAGATTGGAGCGGGCTCCGGGTGGGTTGCCGCACTGCTTGGCGATCTAGTCGGAAAACAAGGAAGCGTATATGGCCTGGAAATCGATGCAGAACTCGCTCAGGAGGCGCAGAAGAGGATCCATCGGCTCCATCTTGACCATGTTGTCGTTCTCCATTATGACGGATCTCGAGGATACCCTCCCGAGGCGCCGTATGACCGCATCATGATCAGCGCGGCGTGCCCTCCAGTTCCAAAAACATTATTTGATCAACTAAAAACTCCGGGAATTCTCGTCGCTCCCGTCGGAGTGCGGGATCTCAGTATTATGAAAGTCTACGCAAAAACCGAAGAGGGAATTGATGAAACAGAGCATGGTGCGTACCGATTTGTGCCGTTGCAATACTCTGCTTAAAAGGTATTTACCTCAAGCCTTCCCAGAACTTCCCAAGAGCTGCATCTTCGCGCGGACGACTTCCGTGATCAAATCCGCAGCGGGCTGCAAAATCTTGCGAGGGTCAAACTCTTTGGGTTCCATTGCCAACTCCTTTCTTAATCCTGCGTCGAACGCAAGCCGCAAATCAGAATCAATATTCACTTTGTTAATGCCGAGTTTCACAGCAGCCTTGACATCTTCATCATTTACACCGTGAGGATCTCCGAGATCCGCGCCATATTGCTTCGCCATGTCAACGATATTTTTTGGAATTCCTGACGCACCGTGTAACACGAGTGGCATCTTGAGGGCTTTTTTGAGCTCATCGAGGCGCTTGAGATCAAGTTTTGATGCTCCCGAAAACTTGTACGCGCCATGGCTTGTGCCGATCGCAACAGCAAGGGCATCACACTTTGTAGCTTTAACAAATTTAACTGCTGTGGCAACATCGGTCAGAATTATTTGCTTTGCAGAAACAAGGTCTTCAGAGCCTCCGATGGTGCCAAGTTCCGCCTCAACGCTGACGCCTTTCTTGTGCGCCCACGCGACGACTTGCTTCGTCATCTTGATGTTTTCTTCTAAGGGAACGTGGCTCGCGTCAATCATGACAGAAGTGTAACCCGCATCGATAGCCGCTTTTATGACTTTGAGATCACGGCCATGATCGAGATGAAGACTCATGGGGATTTTGGTGAGTTTCGCCGCGGTTTTCGCGAGGGCAACGAGGTATTCAATCCCGGCATACTTCACAGCGCCTTCCGTTGTCTGCACGATGACCGGACTTTGTTCAAGTTCAGCCGCTTTGATAACCGCTTTGATAAACTCCAGATTATTAACGTTAAATGCGCCAACGGCGTATTTACCCTTGTCCGCTTTTGCGAGCAGTGCTTTGTTTGTCGTTAACATTTTTTCTTCACTATCCTCACGTTTTTTTTATGCATTATCGCATACGCTTGCTTCTCTGTCAGCAGAACGTTTTTTGCGCCGAAATATTGTATCACGCTTTGCGCGTTGACAACGCCAAAGCGCAGCGCCAACTCCATGCTTCCTGTCTTTATGAATCCGGAGAGGAATCCAGAGGAGAACGCGTCTCCGGCGCCCGTTGACTCGACAACTTTCACGGGCTGACCCTTGACGAAGTAGAAATGCTTGCGATCGTACGCGTATGCTCCCTCAGCGCCGTTTGTAATGATGACGATCTGAGGGCCGAGCAGGGAGAGTTTTTCTGCCATCTGCTCAATCGAACCAGACACGAGTTGCTCTGCCTCTTCCTTATTCAGTGAGAGAATCGTTGTGCACTTCAGCATTCTTGCCAGATACGCCCTTCCCTTTTTTGTTGTGTACAGGCTAGGATTATACATGACGTTGATTTTATGGCGTTTGGCATATAAGCAGACGTTCTCCTGGGTGCGAAACGCATGATCCATCATCGAGCTGCAGTAGATCCATCTCGTTTTCAGTTTGCGCACGGGAACATCACTCCAGGAAATGTCATTATTGCAGCCCTTGTGCGTGAGCACGGTGCGATCATGGCCTTTCGCGTCAAGAATTATGGAAACTCCGGGTTCCTCCTGTGAACGCTTATCGACGAGCACCTTGACTTTTTCCTTGCGCAGGCAGTTCACAATCTTCTGAGTGCTCTCTCCCTGGCCGAGCTTTCCCATCCATGCTGTTCTGAAACCCATCCTTGAAAAGGCAACCGCAGTGTTTGTACCACCGCCGCCCACATCAAAACGCACGTCAGAAACAACGATCTTATCCCCGAACGGAACCGTAATGCACCCTTTTTTATGCGGAGGGGGCCGCCGAAATAATTTATCACCGGTATTCACGAAAATATCAACCGTTGCAGAACCAAAGCAAATCACATCATACATGACTGCGTATCTTAGAAGGAGATGTATTTAAAGGTAGCGGAGAAAACATTAAAGAAATCAAAAAATAAAAAAATAAATCAGGCTTTACGCCTGTGCTAAATAATAAATCTCCTTCAGCGCAACTACAACGGTTGCAGGTACAAGGAATGCAAGCAGCGCCTTAAAGACTCCTGCGAGCGGCTCACCAACGTAGAGCACCGTGCTCAGCTGGCCAGCGGCTCCGCCGGCATACGCCGTGAAGACGAGGATTGCTGAGATGATTAAAAACTCCTTTGTGTCTTTCCCGGTCACGTTAATAAAACCGACAATCAAGCCAAGGATGACGAGCAATGACGTCAACAAGCCAACAAGCTCCATAGGCAGGGATCGTGATGCGAGACCGAGAATGATGGCAATCACGACACCAATGATAAAGGACCAATTTCCAATCTTCTTTTCCATTGTTTCATACCTCCTGGGAATGGATTCCACCCCGAGTAATTTTCACACGAGACGGCTATATAAAGCTTTATCACTATTTGCGAGAAATGACATTATACGAGCAGGTCGAGGACGTCGTGTGCGTCCTTTGCCCTTGCCTGATTCTGCAGCTGCGGAAGATGAGCGAACAGCTTCAGCCTCATATATTCGGCGTCCCTGCGCGAAATGAGCGCACGCTGATGCACGAGGATGAGCCCGTAGGGATACCCGGGAAAACTCCAGTCCCTGGCATGCACGCTCAGCATTCCCGCGATCTTCTCCTGAGGAATGGAATTTGTCTTCGCGGTTTCGAAACGAAAAACATACTTACTCGCAGCCTGCAGCTTTACAACGGCAATCACGGCTTGATGATTCTCTGGAGCGGTATCATTGACGGGCGCGTACATCCACGCTCCGGAAGGAGCGCGTTCATGCACGCTGTCAAGCAGACTTTCTCCCTGATCCGTCAATAGGTCAGAGGTTTTTGCGAGGGCGGCGACACTTATTTTTTCCGCGTACACCCGTTCAAGCACTTCCTGGATGAGCGGATGCTTTGCCTGCAGATCACCATCCCGCACGTATGTCCACTCCGGATACACTTTGCCAAGCTCCACAATGAGGTGGATCTCGGCAAGATCCCTTGCGAGAGTAATTCCTTTAGACAGGACAACTCTGCTCTTGCCCTCACGCAGGTCAGGATCCTCTGCATCAATCACAAACCGATCATACGAACCTATGCCGGGAAAAAGAAGCGCGTGATACTTTGAAGCACCATGCGCCTCGATAATCACAAAGTGTTCACGCATATTACCCGCAATTCTTTTTTTGCCATCAAACGCGGCGTACGCAACCCGAATCATGCCCACGCACAGCGCAGGCGTTGTGATGAGCTCCACATTGCTCCCATCAATGAATGCCAGCATTCCCTCATGTTCCTGCAATGTTTGGAATTGGTGCTCAGAAAACGGGCGCGGATGATATGCATTCCTGTCAATCGCAGCAGCAAATATGCCGGATTGTTTTTTGCTGTGTGTATACTTCTGGAGATGCTCAACAATATGCTGCATCAGGAGTTCCCCGTGATGACCTTGAATTGCGTGCTCATCTTCAAATGTCTCGCTTCCTGGCGCTTGAGTGCGGCAGCGAGGATTTGTTGCACGGTGCGCTCTTTTCGCGAAACCTTTGCCGCTATGCGATTGCCCTGGATAAATGTGTTCTTGTGTTTCTTCTTGAAATCTGAGACATGTTGCTGAAGCGTGAGCGGCGGTCCTTGTCTTATTTCTATGCTTGGAAGCTCGGTTTTTTTAAGGACAAACCAGGCGTTCGCGCTTTTTTTCCTGTCGAAGCGCCATCCCTTTTCTTCAATACCCAACGGCACGCATGCGCGTTCCACATAGCGCACCATCTTGAGATACCTCGCGCCGAGAACATCTGCTTTGCCAATCCCGCCAGAAAGCGTCACTACCAATAAGGATTTTCCACGGTACTTTGCCCGTAACACTGCCTCGGTGGCATCCTCAATTTCAAAATATTTCATGTGCGGCTTTGCGAGGAAACGCCGTGCAGCTTCCTTCAAAATACTGTACTTTTCTTGTGAGAGCGCCGCCGCGGCATTTCTTGAGCTATCTACAGGATCAATGATGATGAGGGGGCTTATGAGCTTGGACTGATTTAATGCCGCTTTTGCGTTTTTATGATACTTCTTGATGTCGATTACAGTTCCTGACTTCCAGGTTAACGCATTTTTCAGGAGCGGTAAAAATCCTTTGTAATAAATCACGAGAATTTCGAGCGCATACCCGCTAAAGCCCCCGATGTAGCTTTCAGCGCCATAACATCCCGATGCTTTGCAGAATTGCTTAGCGAGACGAATATCATCTGCGTATTTTTTATATTTGCAGACGAACTTCGCATGAAGCGGGCTCACATCTGTAATGTTCACAGCATCTTCAGCTTTTTTAATATTCAGAATCGGAACAATCTCAAACGTGAATCCCTTCACATTCACCTGGAAATAATCCCGCGAGCCATGCAATCGGACCGATTTGAGCGGCTTCAGATCTTTTGCTAGCAAATCCGAGAGCTGGTCACTTTGATGTTTAAATTGAGTGTGGGGGTATTGGACAAAGATATCAGCGTCATACGCGTTCTTCAGCCATGTTCCTTTCGCACCGCTCCCCCCCAGAATCGCTCTGCCATGCTTTATTTGGCGATTGACTTTGCCGATAAACTCGTTGATGAACACGGAGACTTTGCGTTCTTCCTGCTTGGTCGGTTTGATCTTTGCCAGAGATTCTTTGCACACAGACTGCGCGGATACCATTCCTTCTATGATCCTGCCACATTATAAAAGGATTTCCTTTAGAGAAAGACAAAAGTATGATAAACGCTAGTTTGTCTTTCTCTATGTAGTTTCGGAATCGTATATTCCCCTATTGTCCGCAACTCCATTTGCAAAACTTTATAAAACTGCGGCCTCCCGAAGTCGGTATGGAAACCCCCCTGCTCATCCTAACGTACATTGGCGTCTTTCTGCTCCTGGGGATAGTCCTAACAGGAATTGCACAGCGTCTCAGGATTGCGAATGTTCTCTTTCTTTTGCTCGTTGGAGTTGCCATTGGCAATATGACATATGCTGGCGCGCCCGTGGTTACATTCCCTCCCTTATTCCTCACAAGCATCGCACTCCTCGCGTTGGTCATGATCGTTTTTGACTCCTCGGCGGGTCTTAAAATTCATGCCGTTCGCGCGTACGGAATGATCGCGCTTAAACTCAGTATGACGTTTGCCCTCTTCTGTCTCGTGTTCCTGAGCATCGCCACAATGCTCGTCTTTCCGGAAATCACGACGATCTTTTTTGCACTGATCTTCGCGGCGTTCATGTGCGGGACAGACACCGCCGTTGTACTGTTCATGTTCAAAGGGAGCACGAACCGCGTCCTGGAACTCCTTGAAGTGGAGTCCGTCGTGAATGATCCTCCGGTAGTCTTAATCCCATTCATTATTCTTGATGTCTACAGAAATTTTGGAGATGGCTTGTGGAGCTCCGCCGTCGTGAGCCAGCTCGGACCGCTGCTTCAGCAGATTGTTGCAGGAGTGGGGGCAGGGGTTGTCGTCGGCAGTATTATTTTGTACGTCCTGAAGAAAGCATATTCTGAAACGCTGAGCCCCCTTGCGCTTATTACTGCGGCGCTGCTGACATATACCCTCGCAGAGCACTTAGGTGGCAATGGCGTACTCGCTGTTGCGATTATGGGAGTATTATTTGGCAACTTTTACGTGAAGGAAAAAGGTTTGCTCATCGACATTTCCTCGTTTTTTGCGAATGGCCTTGAGATCCTCGTGATGATCTCTGCCGGGCTCCTCGTACGGCTGCCCATAGACTCTGCATTTGTTGTGCGCTCACTCATCCTGTTCGTCATATTCCTTGTTATTAGGTATGTTGCGGTTACAATCATTGTCCGCAACGAACGCTTTACGCTGCGCGAGCGGCTGTTTATGACATTTAACGTCCAGAAGGGTGTTGCGGTCGCCGTGCTTGTGCTCACATTCAGCACGTTCGCGTTAGCCGGATTTGAGCCTATCGTGAGTCTCTCCTTGCTTTTCATGATATACTCCATTATTCTCGCAACCCTCGCGAGCAAGTTTATTCACCTTTTTATCACACCGGCTCAAGAGCCGAAGAAAGAGGCGAAGCTGAAATGAAACGCCTCATCGTGCTGGACACCAATCTGCTGCTTGCGGCAGTGCAGTTTCGCTTTGACCTTTCGGCAGAGCTCGAGCGCATACGGACGTTTGATTACACGCTCGCAACACTGGACCAGTGTGTTCATGAGCTTGAGAAGCTCGCGCAGAGCAAGGGAAAAACGAAACAAGAGGCGCAACTTGCCCTAGCCATACTCCACCACCTTTCCATTTCAACCCTTGAAGGAAGGGGCAAGTACGCGGATGACTCCCTGCTCAATCTTTCAAATGCGATCATTGCAACAGTGGATGCCCAGCTTATTAAGAAGCTTATCAAGCTTAAAAGGCCGTATATCACCGTACGGCAGAAGAAGTATCTTACGCTTGAAGGTGACCATAACCTTTAAAAACCCTCAACCATCTCCACAGCTAAAATGTTCTATACGATAGAGATCAAAGACCACATTCGTGTGCCTCCGAACATGTTCGACATGCCCGTTGCAGACGCAATCACGAGGCGCATCAGAAAGAAGTATGAGGGATATGTAGACAAAGACGTGGGGATCGCTATCGATGTAGCATCTGTGGACGACATTGGCGAGGGCGTTGTTATCCCTGGAGACGGAGCTGCGTATTATGACACGAAATTCAAGCTTATCACATTCAGGCCAGAGCTGCAGGAAGTTGTGCTTGGAAAGATCAAAGATATTGCCGACTTTGGAGCTTTTATCACGATTGGGCCTACGGAAGGCATGATTCACATCTCGCAAACGATGGATGACTTCGTAAGCTTCGCAAAAGATAAAACGCTTGCCGGCAAGGAATCCAAGCGCGTGCTCAAGGTCAACGATAATTGCAGGGCGCGCATTATCGCCATTAGCTTCAAACAAGCGGGAAATCCGAAAATCGGACTGACAATGCGACAACCATTCCTGGGAAAACTTGAATGGCTATCCGAACAAAAAGCTGAACCGAAGGCTAAAAAATGAAAAAAAAAGCCTGCAAACACTGCAAGATTTTTGTTGAAGGAGATGAATGCCCGATCTGCAAAGGCACAACATTCTCGCAGTCGTGGCAGGGAAGAATATTCTTTGTCGACACTCAAAAATCCATGATCGCGCAAAAACTCAATGCGCCGCAAAAAGGCGAATACGCCATTAAATGCCGATGAGCTTGAACATCACGAAAAAGAATGAGCAGCCGCTCCTGAAGCGGACGGAAATTCACGCTGAGATCACGTATGAACGCATGACTCCCAGCCGGGATGCAATCATCAAGGAGATCGCAAAAAAAACAGGCGCGTCCGAGGATACGGTTGTTTTGAAACATATTGACGTGATTCAGGGGTCGCGGAAAGCAAACATCCTCGCATATGCCTACGAGGACGCAGCGGCACAAAAATTTTTAAAACCGCGCGAGGGCAAAAAAGCAGCAGCAGAGCTGAAGCCTGCTGAGCAAGGTAAAGCATAATGGCAGCCAAAGAAGCAGCGAAGAAAAAAGGCCGTGCACGAAGCCAGTCCCAGCTTTATCAAAAGGACGGCGATGGAGTCAAGCGACTCAACAAGACGTGCCCCAAATGCGGCCCTGGAATGTTCCTCGCGAAGCATAACAACAGAGAAACATGCGGATCATGCGGGTATACTGAGTTTCATGGGAAGAAATAAGTTCTAACGGTATGATTAATTTTAGTGGTGAGAGGGCCCGGTCTCTAGAATCTACCTCTTTGAAGTCTCCTGATATACTAACAAATCTTCCGTCGTGAGCTTTTCCCCCCGGCGGATCTTCTCCTCGACTTCATGCTCCTTGGTTTTAAGGTCCGCGTCGTCCCTCTCCTTGCGCGTCTGCCTGTGCTCATAGCGCTCAGGCCGCTTTTCCTGCATCGCGGGCATCAGCCCTTTCATGTGATCGAGCTCTGCCTTCAGTTGCTCGTTGACGTCATTAAATTTCTGTTTAAGCTCGGTGAAACGCTTGAACGCCGCTTCCTCCCGGGCTTTGAGCTCATCAATCCCCTTTGAAGACGCAAGCACGGCCTCGTGTTTCTCCTGAGAATTCTGCGCGATACGCTGCATCTGCTGATGAATATCATTCGATCGTTTCTTCAACTCCTGAATTTCGCGCTCAAGATCATAGCGCTGCTTCTGCGCCGCAACCCTTCCCTTCTCCTCTTCAGCTTTTTTCTTGAGATCCTTGATCTCTTTCATGAGTTTTTTCTCCTTGTCAAAACTCATGACTTCTGTCTCGATCTTCTCCTCAATCTGGCGGATTTTTTCTAAGGGAGGCATTTCTCTCCTTCTACCCGGTCTCCCAGGGTGAGGCTCAGGGGCTTTTACAAACGTCTTCGCAATCGCGATCTTCTTCTTAATCTCCTCATTTACGGCATCACGCTGCTGCTTGAGCTCCTTCACATCAGACGTCAGCTTATTCCTGTCAGAACGTGCACCTTTAACGCTGCCTAACTGCTCGCCTATCGTTCTTGCAAGGGCGGTTTTTTCCTGAAACGCCTTCTCCTTTTGCTCTGCTAACTCATTCAACTGATTTCGCAACTCTGCGATCCGTTTCTTCCGTTCAGCGAGCTCCGGCGTTGCCATATCCCTGCATCGTTGTTGTGTATGTAATTAAAAAAATGTTTTATCCGAAAAGCGATCCGAGACCAGCCGCAGCTTCCTCTTCTGATTTCTTTTCTTCCTTCTTCTCTTCTTTCTTGTGCTCGGCCTTTGCCTCGGCGGGAGCAGCTGCTGGAGCTACCATAGCCGCCTTTGCAATCGCTTCGTCAATGTTGACGCCTTCGAGTGCAGCAACGAGCGCCTTCACGCGGGCATCCTCAGGCTTCTTGCCTGCAGCCTCAAGCACTTTCTTTACCGTAGCTTCATCAATCTTCCCGCCCGCCTTATGGACGAGCAATGCCGCATAGATGTATTCCATAGTAGTTCCCTCCTAGCATTATCGTTTGACGCCTTTCAAGAGCTTATGTAGGAGCTCTTGAGCGTCTTTATCGAGCTGCGCTTTCTTCGCAGCGTCTGGAATCTCCTGTTCTTCCGCATCCTCAAGATTTTTCTCCCGGTTCACAGGTTTACCTTTGAGGCGACGCTCTGCGCTTCCGCTTCAGCTTTCGCGAGCAGCAAAGCAGTTGTTTCTTCATTGAGTATCGCTGCTTCCATGCCAAGATTCTTAGCCTGCGAGGATGCTTTTTGAATGAGGATCATGATCGTATCCTTTGACGCATACGCAATCTCGACTGCAAGATTCATGCCCTGCTGCGCAGCTTTAGCGAGGTCTGCACTGAACTTTTCTTCGTCGATGTCAAGGACGCTGCTCTCGTAAATTATCCCGCCCTCATAAATGGCAACGATGTTCAAGCCAATCTCCATAGGCTCAACGCCGAGGCGCTGCAGCATGCTCGCGCGCTTATCATCAATAACCTGCCCTTGCTTTACAATCAATGCATCCTGCTTAATGACAACTTTTCCGCCTTCAATGCCTGCCTTGATTCCCACTGCGCCGAGCTCTCCAATGATGGGCCCCGGAGCGAATGGCGTAGGGCCTGCGGGAACCGTAATATCCCTGGGAGAAACCTGGCCGGGCTTTGCGGGAGCTGCGGATTTTGATTTTTTTATGATTTTGTAGATTGAAAACGGATTTTCCTTCGTAAACATTAATGCGGGCATGCCCTGCAGATACTTCTCAATATGCTCAATACCCTGCTTTTCCTGCTTGAGCTGCTCAATCGCGAGCTTCATAAACCTGCGCTTCGTCATGAAGAGCTCCATCTTTCCACGAAGATTCGCGCGCATTCTTTGCAGCTGTGCGGAGGGCATCGTTTCCATGTTCACGGCGGCAATGATAGGATACTCTTTCATGAGCTTCGCAACTTTCTTCACGATCTCCTTCTTGTACGCTGCGACTTTTGCCATTTACTTCTTCCCCTTCTTTTCCTCAACTGCCGCGGTGATCTTGATGACCGGGCTCATCGTGAGCTTCAAACCGAGCTCCTTGATGTTGTTTTCCTCCCCTGGAACATTATGGATGAGATTGTTATAGATTGTCATGATGTTGTCAACGACTTCTTCTTCTTTTGAAGCTTCAGTTCCCACTCTGACTTGGTAGACGGGAGCGGTTTTGACGAGAATGCGCACGGTTTTCTGCAAACGCTCCTTCAATACACTCAGATTTGCATTTGGAGGAACTACACATCCTCCCTTTGGATTCGGCATTTTTTGCTTCGGACCAAGCACACGTCCAAATGTCTGAGCGACTTGTGGCATGATGTTAGCTTGCGCGACAAAGAAATCGTATTTGGATCCTATCTTCTTCGTAGCTTTCTTGTCTTTTTGATACTGAACAAACTCATCTGTTGTGATTGTGAAATCGAGGTCACTTTTCGATGATTCAGCCATTTCCGGTCCTGCGAGCCCGCAGACCTTCACAGGTTTTCCGCGTTCGTAGTTGAGGACTGTAAAGAGATCCACTTGGTTATCGGGTTTTTTGAGGTCAAGGTCCTTGAGAACAATGATTAAGTCAATACTCTGATTGAATTTTTTCTTAGGAGCAGTTTCCTTAAGTTTCTTAAGCGTTTCTTGAATGAGTTTCTTATCCATGTTGCCCTCCTATCTTATAGATAGTCTACGGGATTACTAAGTATGTATGGGGAGTCCGGGAGGGTTTATAAAGTTTGGGTTTTCTCTTAAGATGCATGACCGAACCGCGACTCATGCCCAACGCTTCAGAAATCGAGTTCAAGCCAGCGTTTGTTGAGAGATATTCCAAACTCACGGACTTTGAAGCGTTCAAAACATGCTCATTAAGTTTTCCGAGGCGCTCTATCCGCATCAATACCTTGAAAAAAACCGTTACTGAAGTGAAAAAACGGCTTGAAGGTCAAGGGTGGAAGCTCGATCAGATTCCTTGGTGCCTAGAGGGATTTTGGGTTGAACATGAAAAAGGAAGAAGGGATATAGGCAATACTCCTGAGCATATGCTTGGATATTATTATGTGCAGGAAGCAGTGTCAATGATACCTCCTTTGGCTTTGGATCCGCAGCCAGGAGAGATTATATTGGATATGTGCGCATCTCCGGGAAGCAAATCGAGCCAAATCGCGCAGATGATGAAGAATGAAGGTATATTGATCGCGAATGATTACCAAGGGATTCGGCTCGCTCCTTTGGGAATTAATTTACAGCGCATGGGCATAACAAACTCAATTATCACGCTCATGGAAGGGCGGTATTTTGAAAAAAGCGGAATTCAATTTGATCGAATTCTTGTAGATGCGCCTTGTTCAGGGACGGGAACGATACGAAAGTCGATAAAAACGCTGCGGATTTGGAATCCAAATGCTATTAAACGTCTTGCCGGAACTCAGAGGCAGCTCATCAAAGTCGCGTACGACATTCTGACGCCGGGAGGCACGATGGTGTATTCGACGTGCTCCTGCGAGCCGGAAGAGAATGAAGGCATTATAGATCATCTGCTCAATGAGCGGCAAGGGGCAGAGCTTGTTCCTTTCGCACTGCCTTTGAAGCGCTCTGATCCCATTACCGTGTTTGGGAAATTCACGTATTCTGATGAAGTGAGGAAGACGCTCAGATTATGGCCGCAGGATAATAACACGGAAGGTTTTTTTGTGGCGAAGATTAGGAAAAGTAATGATCTCTGATTCACCTCTTTTTTATTTCATGGTATACCTTAATTAAAAATAATTACTCCACCGTCACCGTCGCCTTGAACTTCATAATTGTGTCAACACACTCAAATGTTCCCGGATTCGGGAATGTTGCGTCATACTTCTCTCCGGGCATAAGTCTCGGGCTTGTAATATATCCATCCGGGGTCTTGCATCGTACAATATGCGGAATGCCGCGCTCATCATCATTGCTGAACGTGATAGTCTGTCCAGCCCTGATTGTAAGTGCGTTAGGTTCAATAGCTGAGGAGAGAATCTGGGCTTTTCCCGCCGGAGGATTGCCCTGCGGCTCCTGAACTGGCGGCTGATCATTGACTATGGGCTGCTGCGGTAGTACGGGCGCGGGAGCTGCTGGCTGTTGGCTGCATGCCACAAGTAGTAAGACCGCGAATAAACACAGTATCATGACTTTCATATGAAAAACCTCCATATTACTACGAACAAATCCCTGTCCGCTTTTAAATATTACCTCTTTTCTTATAGTAATTAGTATAATTATGGTTTGCTAGGAGCATTCTTTAAATATAAGCCTACTCTGCATATTGCCATGCCTAAGAAAAAGAAAGTTTCATGCAGGCACTGCCCCAATTGTGGCGTTCCCATGGTGGACTTGGACTACATGTGCAAAAAATGCGGAGCAACATGCGAGCCAAAAAATAAAGGCAGATTTGATGAGTATGGGACTTCTGAGTAATCTCAATGGGTGAAAACTGATGCAAGGAATAAAAACACTTCGCGACTACGATTTCAAAGATAAACGAGTTCTCATCCGCGCGGATTTCAACGTCACGATAAAAAACGGCAAGATTACAGACGCAACAAGGATTAAAGCGGTCCTTCCCACATTAGATGACCTCCTCAAGCGCGGAGCAAAACAGCTCATCATCATGAGCCATCTTGGCAGACCCGAGGGAAAGCCAGATCCTGAATCCTCTCTTAAACCTGTTGCAGCCGCATTGCAAGCGCTCATGAAAAGAAATGTAGCGTTTTGTGAGGACTGCATTGGCTACACGCTTCCGAAAGAATCACTCGTTGTCATAGAAAACGTGCGTTTCCATCCTGAAGAAACGAGCAAAAATGAGGAGGAGCGTAAACAGTTCGCAAAAAAACTCGCGCACAGCGCCCAGGCGCATATTTATGTTAATGACGCATTTGGATCCTCGCATCGCAAGCACGCATCAGTGTACGACATCGTGAAAGAACTGCCGAGCTGCGTTGGCCTGCTTATGGAAAAGGAAGTGGAGTATCTGCAACGCTTCATTTCGCCTCCAGGAACCAGTGTCGCGATCCTTGGCGGCGCAAAAATCGAGGACAAAATTGACATGATCCTGGGACTCGCGCAAAAATACACCGCAGTGGTCATTGGCGGAGGCATGGCGTTTACGTTCTACAGAGCGCAGGGGCTCTCTATCGGCACATCCATGGTCAATGCTGACAAAGTCAAAGATGTGCAAACGCTCCTGTCCAATCAAGCTTATACTTCAAAGATACTGCTGCCGCAGCAGGTTGTTGTCACTTCATTGAAAGATCCCAAGAAAAAACTCAAGTCACTCACACCCGCGGATTATAGCACTCCTCAAGTTGTGATGAATACTGCCATACCTGAAGGCATGATTGGACTTGACGTGTATCCAGACCAGAAGTCTCTCGACGCGATCGCGCACGCTGACACAATATACTGGAATGGGCCATTTGGCGTGTTTGAGGTGCCTGATTTCATGAAAGGAACTGCAATGGTTGTGGACGCGATCTCCCGCAACCAAAAGGCTAATGTTGTAGCGGGCGGGGGAGATACGCTTGACGCGCTCGCAAAGCTGAAAAAGAGCTTCCCATATCCACGGGAGGGGGAGCCTCTTCAGATCTCATTCTTTTCGGAGACCTTCCCGCGCTTAAAATTCTTCGCGCTTAATGACAATGGACGCATTCATCACGATTGAAGCATCACGCTCAATCTGGCCATAGATTTCAGAAAGCAGACGCTCATCCTTTGTTGTGTCGCTGCGCGCCTCGCTCTTCTCGAGATCATTTTTTCTCTCCTCAAGCGCTGATTGTTGCTTCCAAAGCTCATTCACTTTTCTGGTTGCTTCTTGCGCTTCAATCCACTCCTCTGCATGATGTATCTTCTGCCGCATCTCAATCAGTTTCGAGCGCATACCCTGCAGTCTCTGACGACCATGCTGCTCGAGCAGTGCCCGTATCTTATTTCGTTTTGTATCCTTGAGATCAATCTTATGCAGATGCCCGTGCAGATTTTCGAGAATTTCTGAGATTGCAATGCGATCATCTTCTAAGAACGCTTGTACAGGATATTTGAGGTATTGCCCCATCAATCCTGTTTCTGCCGCGATGCGCTCGTATTTCTTCAGCGCCGGCTCGATCTGGGAGAAGAGTGAGGAAATCTCATTCATCAATTCCAGTGTCGACTTCTGCAGCGCATGCTTCTCATCGCGCCTTTTCATAATATCCTGATACTCTTGCTCATTCATGGCGTGTTTTATCATGCGCATCAGATTCGCGAGTTGCTGCTCAACGTGGTTCTTCTCGTGAGCATCCTTCTCACGCGCGCTCCTCTGCTCACGAATATGCGCTTCCAGCCGCAATGCGCGATGGATTTTCTCCTGAATCTGGGCTATTTCGGAGTTTGATTCCGACACGGCTTTATGGAGCCGCTCGATTACGCGCTCTAAATTTCGGACTTCCACAGCGATGTCCTTTGCTTCATTCGCGAAAAACTCCTGAAGGATGGAGTATGACCGAACGGAACTCTTGCCAAACTGTTCAAGCCTCTGCGGAAACGAAAGACAAAACTCCCGTGCCTCAGTCGATGATTCGGGAATGGACAACTTGTGATTGAGGATCTGCACGGAGCGGATATACGTCTGTCGGTTTCCCTCCATATAGTGCTTCGCCCGCTCCGGAATATTCGGATTGCGGAGCTGTGCCTGCTCGAGCACGGCAATTTTTTCACGGATGCGATTCTTTATGTCATCAAGCTCACTATTCGCCTGTCTAATCCTCTGCCCAGCTATCTCCGCATCCTCATGATGCCTTTGTGAGAGAAGATCATTAAGCTCACCCAGAGAAACCGTATAAACCAAGGTTTCCTTTCGTCCGAGAATATTCTTCAACCACGCAAGCATGGAATGGCGGGAGGATGCGAAGTTTCTTAAAGATTGTGGAATTTGAGATTGCATGCACCCAAAAAAATTGAAAAAGCTGAAAGAGAAAAAACTCGCTCAGAAAACCATTGAAGAGCTTTTTCAGCGGGCCGAGCATGATGCAAAGCGCGCGAATGAGCATGTGCGCAAGGCGCGCAACCTCATGATGAAATACAAAATCAGGCCGGCGCGAACCATCAAGAGGAAATTCTGCAAACACTGTTACGCGTTTTTAAAGCCAGGAGTCACGGTGAGAATACGCACGAGGCCCGGGCATGTGGTGTATTCTTGTTTGGCATGTAAGAAATTTATGAGGTTTCCGTATCATTCACGGCCGGGGGAATCTCTTCGCAAGGTACGCTGAGATCTTATCCGCCGCAAGGACAACTTCCGACCGGCCAAGCACACGCTCAACTTCTTGAAGGGTTGTCATCCCATTGAGAACTTTAATAATACCTTTAATTGGTAAACCTATCATTCCTTCTTGCTCAGCTATACGCACTAGCTCCTTATACGGTGCATTGCTCATGATTGCATCCTGAACTTGACCTGAGGGTAGAAGAATTTCCATGAGGACGGATCTCCCTTGATATCCCCGCCCCAGGCAATGTGTGCATGTCTTCTCTTTTTCCCCTTCATTCACTTTTCCCGTCGCTTCATACACCTGCACTCCCTGCGTTTGAACGATGTCAAGTTTTACACCCCATTGCGCAATTGCTTTTTCCCAAGCGGATGGCCGCTTACACTCATCGCAGATTACTCGATGAAGCCGCTGTGCAATCACCCCTCTCAACGTGTCCGCCAGGACACTGCGCTCAACGTCCAAATCATACAATCTTTGGATGCTCGACAATGCATAGTTTGCGTGCACAGTGCCAAACACCGTATGGCCAGTATTCGCGGCGTCCAACGCCGCTTTAGCGGAATCACGATCGCGAATCTCCCCGATAAGCACAACATCAGGGTCCTGTTGGAGAAGGTGCTCAAGATAGAAGCCCATCCTATCACTCTTGACCGTTGTCTGGACAAGTCCAGCAAGAATGTATTCGACGGGATCTTCCAGCGTCATAATCTTTCTTTTTCCCGTGTTTAACGCAGATAGCATGCTGTAGAGCGTCGTTGTTTTTCCAGATCCAGTTGGTCCTGAGACGAGAATCAATCCATGGGCGCTCGTCAGCAACAGCTCAATTTGGTCTTGTTCCTGATCATTGCATCCAACCGCATTAATCGTAAACTCCCTGCCTGAAGTTTCAAGAATGCGCATCACCGCAGACCTGCCCAGCACGGAATTGATAATACTCAATCGGATGTTTGTGTCCCTCAAATGGCCATATGACTCGCCAAGATCCTCCTCAGAAAAATGAAACATATCCCGCTGGGGATCCTTCTTCGTTGGATCAATATCCGTTCTGGAAATCAATGCTCCAATGAGCGCCTCTGCCCTTTCCTTCGTATACCAAAGACGCTGTGGTTCAAGAATTCCATCGACTCTCAGCGCAAGCTGATACCTCACGTTCCTTTCTTCAGGAACGGGGATCAAATGAATGTCACTCGCTCCCTGCCGCCGCGCGTTTGCGATCATGCTTAGCATGGATTCTTTTATAGAAGTGCCATCCTGCTCTCTCCCTTCTATGTATGCCTTGCGCTCTTCCTCATTCAGGCATAACCGGACAAGCTCTCCAAACTGCTGCTCATTCATCTGCAAATACTTTGTCGTGCCCGCTCCGATATCAGGAATGACATCCTCGATCGCGGATATCTCCATCCTAATCCTTTCAAAATCAGTTGCTTTGCCATTTACTTTGTCCGCGATAGCTATAAAGAACTCTCCTGGTTTCTCTCCCAGAGGCCCAAGTGGAAAGATGTGATATTGATTAGCAATTCTTTGGAGATCAGCGATTTTCCCTTCGGGAAGCTGCACGGCTTCTAAAAGGTCATCAAGGGTGAAGGAGGAATCATCCAGATCTTCAATATTAATCCCATGGATTTTCTGAAGGTCTTTGGTGTCTGAAGGTAGTCCCGCAGGCCTTCCTTTATACCTGTCCGCCGCTTCCCTTGGACTCCCTGTTGGAGGGATTGCCATGCCTAACGAAAGTCCCCAAATCTTTAAATCAATTCGTA
>Ga0209542_10009061_pt1 | contig 18367 bp, 23 predicted proteins | sample RifCSPhighO2_01_FD_184028 | JGI IMG/M metagenome (GOLD analysis project Ga0209542, IMG submission 184028) | Soil microbial communities from Rifle, Colorado - Rifle CSP2_plank highO2_0.1 (SPAdes) (version 2) | ecosystem: Environmental > Terrestrial > Deep subsurface > Rock core/Sediment ...
ATAAAGCCCCTTTCCTTTAGGATGTCATAGATCTTTTTTGGAGCCTTGTAGAAAACAGGCTTGTTTGTCACCGAATCAAACCAGTAATGCTTTTCCGTATCCGGCATAAACCCCCCCTTGTGCCCGATAATCTCGAGTACAACTCTCTTAAAGAGTTTGTAGACCTCAATAGGCGCATACACAACCTGATTTGTCATGTCCCTGTATGTATTTGCAGAAAAAGGTGGAAATGTCCTTTCAGCATACGTGACGCTATCTACGTTTCTTTTTCCAACGAAAACTGGCGGCTCAGCCACCCTCTGCTCCAGGCTTCGCCTGAATGTGCGCTGAACTACTTGAATCTGCCTTCTTCCCGCTCTGAACATACCCATGCAAAAATCAATCAAAATGCGGTCTATTGTCATCCCATCACCTAAAGATTATCTGCATTCATCCTTTAAAAGCTTTTAGGTGCTTGGGCGCAATAACATCCCCTTCATCATTCTTCCGACCTTAGCGAAATCGTCTGCAATTGTGGCAGTATAATACTCTGTAATTTTAAGATAGTCGAAAAGCTGCCGAGGCAAAAGGAAGTTCTTTCTGACATGCTCTTTCCCTTCCCGTCCCATCCTAAGCCTTAAATTCTCGTCTCTGAGAAGTTTTACGCACCACTCTGCGGCCTCCCTTGAGTTGCTGACCAAGGCTCCGGTTTTTCCATGCAATACCTGCAGCGGAATCCCCCCTCTTTTGGTACCTATAACTGGTGTCTCTTTCCACAGTGCTTCGGACACGGTTAATCCAAAACCCTCCCTCTTCGAGTTCTGAAGAATAACATGAGACATCCTTTGCAAGGCGTTGACAAGCATATCATCCTTTTTGGTGATTATGTGGACATCCTCCATCTTTTTTGCCTGCTCAACCACGCGGCTGTAGACCCCTGGGCCTTCAGGGTCGTCTGATGCCATGTCGCCTATTAGAACCAAACTGGCACCTTCTCTTTCCCTGACCCGCCTGAAAATCTCAAGCACGCCGATAGGGTTTTTCCACTTGTCGAATCTGGAAACCTGGGTAATAATGGGCTTGCTGGTGCTTATTCCCTCCCTTGATAGTATCTTCTCAACCTCCCCATCGCTTAGGTGCTTGTTCTTTAATGACAATGGGTCTATGGAAGGGGCAATGAAAAACTGGGGGATCTCCAAGTCCCTTCTCTTGTATTTTCTCATGGTGAATATTGCGCCATCGTATTGTTTTGCAAATGAGCCAAGGTACGACCACGCTAGCTTGTCGGCATGCTTGATGTCTATATGGCACCTCCAAATCCAGGGCTGCCTTTTTTTGACAAACTTTATCATGCCCAAAGGCTGCGGGTCATGAATAAAAACAATATCTTCATCATGAAAGTGGTGGAATAAGGCATTCCTTTCCAGCTCATCAAGGTATATTTTTCTCTGCCTGTTTGATATGGCTATTTTTTCTCCCTGCAATGCATTATGGAACTTCTTAGTCACGTCAAAGAATGAATGGCTTCCCGCGAGCAGATGCCAGTCCGCCTCAATACCCAGCTTGTTGGTTAATACGATAAGGCTGTTGAGTATTTCTGCGACCCCGCCTCCGGAATAAGCGGAGTTCACATGGGCAATGCGCTTGCCTTCGAGCTTAAGGGCAATGTCCTTTATCTTTTCGACTTCGTTTTTGCCAACGAACTGCGCGTAATCTCCGATTCTTGGAATCATGCAATTAAATGGTGTTGACCGTATAAATATTTTTGCATTGACCGAGACTGAGCGATGGGAATTCTTTTGTGTGTTTAACGCCATAAGCTAAGTTCGAGGATCTGCCTATGAGAAATAGATTAAGATAGCCTTTCTAGTAATATAGAAACATTTAAATAATAGTTATACCTAGATTAATAAAATATGAGAACGAATGAACTTCTCAAAAAGTTAACTGGAATCCAAACCATAGAATCGGCAATGGACATCCTTGAAGTAGATAAAAAAATGGCGGTTTACTATCTCCATCGTCTCAGAAAGGAGGGATATGTTAAAACCAGGAGACAGAGTAATAATAAGAGGGTATATCACATTTCTGCAGAAAACAAATTAGGGGGGGTAAGTTACTATGATATTATCAATCAATACTCGCGAATAAAGATATCAACGCCAATGGTTTATAAAATATACGGCAAAGAACCGAGTTTGGAGGAAACTTTGATTTATGCCATTAAAACCAAAAGTCTTAGAACTGTTCTTGCGTCGTTGGCTTTGTTCAAAAAAATCAATAATTGGGCAGAATTGTACCGTCTTGCCAAAAAAAACCGCATAGAGAGGCAAGTTGGAGCATTATATGACCTGGCTCGCAAGATTATGAAAGTAAGGAGAATGGCACGTAAATTCAGAAGCAATGCATTGCCGGAAAAAGGGCATAAATTTGAATATGTTGTTCCGGGGCTAAAGTCAAGGGATTTTATTGAAATTGAGAAGACTTGGAAAATTTACCTTCCTTTTGACAGGGGGGATCTGGAGGAGCACAGATGATAACAATTGACAAACAGCAAAAACTGCTGCTAAACATCTCCAGACGACTCTCCAGAAAAATAACTGTTTACGCTATTGGCGGAACCGCCATGATGTTCTTGGGATTTAAAGATTCAACCCTGGATATTGATCTCGTTTTTGAGAATGAAAAAGATCGCGACGTCTTCAGAGAAGCAGTAAAATCTCTCGGCTACCTGGAAATGGATAATTTAAAGGTTTATGGCGCAAAAAGAAATGCTCCCGAGATGTTTAAGCTTGATGATGAACGTTTTGACTTATTCGTAGTAGATGTAATAGATTTTTCCTTCTCCGGGACCATGAGGAAAAGAGCGGAAGAAACCCATCAATTTCGGGACAATTTAATCCTAAAGATTGCGGATCCGCATGATATTATACTTATGAAATGTGCCACTGACCGAGTAAAGGACAAGGACGATGCCCGAAAAATTATCGAATCAACCAAAATTAATTGGAATATCGTGATTGATGAAACGAAAAAGCAAATAGAGCTTGGGAAAGAGAGGGCTGCTTTTGATTTAGGCTGTTTCCTGGAAGACCTTAAAACAAAATTGAATTTAGGCATTCCCCAGGAAGTGCTGGATAAGCTTTTTGTAATTGTAGAAAAACAAGCTAAGGAAAAAAGGTCAAAGCATCGTTAGTGTTTGATTCGCCCCTTAGCTTGCTAAGATTCTCAAAACTCCTTCGCCGCCTTTACAAAACTGAGGAAAAGCGGCTGGGGCTTTAGCGCCCTTGAGGTAAATTCGCAGTGATACTGCACGCCCATGAAGAAGGGATGGTCTTTTAATTCAAGAATCTGCATGATTGGAACGCCGGGGGCTTTTCCGCTGAATACCATGCCCTTTTCCTCGAGCTTCTTGATATGCTTAGGATTGCATTCATAGCGGTGCCTGAAGCGCTCCCTTACTTTTTCGCTGCCGTAAATCTGATAAGCTTTTGTGCCTTTTTTGATTTCAACAACCCTGCCGCCAAGGCGCATTGTGCCTCCAAGCAAATCAACCTTCAACTGCTCAGGAAGAATGTCTATTACCGGCTCGCTGCAAGCCGCCTCAAATTCTGTTGAATTCGCATTTTTCATTCCGCATACGTTTCTCGCAAACTCAATGACTGCAATCTGGAACCCAAGGCATATGCCAAGATAAGGTATTTTGTTTTTTCTTGCATATTCTACGCATTTAATCTTTCCCTCGACCCCGCGCTTTCCAAAGCCCCCGGGAACAATTATGCCTGAAACTCCCTTCAGTTCTTCCTTTAGGTTTTTCTTACCGGTTTCAATGTCCGTAGTCTCTATCCACTTTAGATTGACTTTTGTCCTCAATGAAGAGCCTGCGTGCTCCAATGCGTTTAGGATGCTAGCATAAGAATCCCTTATTTCGGTGTATTTTCCAGTCATTGCTATAGTAACTTCAGATTTTGCACCAGAAAGATTCTGGACAAATTGGCTCCATTTCGCAAACTCTTTCCTTTCCATTTCCCTGTCCTTAACCTTCAGGCCAAGTATTGAAACAACTTCGTTGTCGGTATTGTTCTCCTTAAGCAATAATGGAATCTCATAAACAGATTTGACATCATGGATGCCAACCACGTGGTTTGGCCTGACGTTTGAGTATATGCTTATCTTTTCCCTTACTTTGTTTGTTATCGGAGAATGAGACCTGCATGCAATGATTGAAGGCTGAATTCCAAATGAGATTAGCTTGTTGATTCCAAGCTGGGCCGCCTTTGATTTCTGCTCGCCGAGGAAAGTTGGCTCCAATATGTAGGTCAGGGCAATAAAGCAAACATTTTCCCTGCCCTCCTCGTATGCAAGCTCCCTCATCGCTTCAATGAAGTAAGAGTTTTCCAAATCTCCGACAGTTCCTCCAACCTCAACAAAGATTACATCTGGATTCTTCAGGATTGCAAGGTGCCTTAGGAATTTTTTAATCTCGCCGGTAACATGCGGTATGATTTGGACGTCCCTTCCCAGGTATTCCCCCTTGCGCTCCATTGCAAGGACACTGCTGAATATCTTTCCGCCTGTAAGGTAGTTGTCTTTTGAAAGGGTGAGGTCAAGAAAGCGCTCATAGTTGCCAAGGTCCATATCTGTTTCAGTTCCATCATCAAGAACAAACACCTCTCCGTGGCGGTACGGATTTAATGTTCCTGCGTCATAATTCAGGTAGCCGTCAAACTTTACAGGAGCAACATTAAGTCCCTTCATCTGGAGTAGTTTTGCCAATGAAGCCGAGAAAATGCCTTTTCCCAGGCCGGACATTACGGTGCCGAAAACAATGACATATTTTGTCTTTCCCGGCTTGTATCCGTGAGGGATTGGAGTGTAGAATTCGTGCTCTTCTGACTTGGAAGCTGTTGATTCAAATAGGCCGCTAGTCATCTTACCCCCCGATTTGCAGAAAAAATGGCAGTATTTAAGGTTTTGGTTTGCTTTGCACAACCCTTTTAAAGTGTTTTATATTACCTATTGATTATGGAAACAGGCATTTCCGCATTGGAATGTACAGTTGTTCAGACAGCGCTAACAGAAATGCACAGGCAAGGGGTAGATGTGATTTTATTTACGGATTCCAACCTATATTCAATTCAAAGGGGCAAGTTAACTTCTAATGGAAGAGTCTGTTTGCTCTCCGATGGAGAAGGGAACTTAGAAGATATAGCTCCTTTGTTGGATTTTGTACCAAGAGAACTGAGAGAATCATACATAAGGATTAGGGGTTATCCATCATAGTTAGACAATTAATCTTCCACTGCTGAAACTTTTTCTTAACAAACCCGATGGTATCTTAGTCTCTCTAGCAACAAGCACTACAAGATTATCCCATGGAGTGCTTTCCGCTAACGGCATTTGCGCTTTCCCAATTTTAATAGCGTAAGGATGCCTGCCGCCTGTTTTCTCGACTCTGCCGCCCAACTCAACTATCACATTTTGGATATCGCTTAATTTCCACCCATTCCTCAATGCTCCGGCAATGGGTATTTTTGTTATTGGCTTAATGATTGGCGGCAGTTTGGATAAAGTGATCTCCTCATGGTCTAGCTCTTTAAAGTCCCTTTCTGCTTTTTCCAATAAAGGAATCAAACCCCTTAGATTTAACAAAAGTTTATCTTTTTTAGATTGGTCTTGATTTCTTAGGATTTCCTCTACAATTGAAGAAGCACTATCTAAATATGACTTAATGGTTCTTAAACCGTTATCAACTTTTGCAATCGTCTCATTCAATTGGCCTACTTGAGGCAGATTTGACATTTTTCCAGTTTCTCTTTTGTAATTTTCAATCAACATAGGGTAAATCAAACGTAAATTCTTAATATGCCTAAACAGTTCTTTATAATTTTCAGTATACAACTCCCTTTCTGCAATCCTTTCAAATTTTTTCATTCTGTTAAGAGTAGATTTGAATTTCCTGTATTCCCCTGAATGGAAGAAAATCATGCAAGAATTAAGATGGAATGTCTATATAAGCTTTTTTAATTTAAGATGAAGAATCGACTGCCTTAAATGCCGCTAAAAACCTGCCACAACCCCTGATAAACATGCCATCCATCTATTCCTGGGATCGGAAGCAGGTTGAGGATTAGAAGAAAGCCGTTTATGTACCTGCTTGCAACTAGAACGGGGGTATATTTTTTGTCGAAAAGGTTGTGGGACAAGGCGTATCTAGAAAAAAGCCACAGCACAAGATGCATGAAAGGGCCTGCCAATGCGATTACTGCTCCGGTTAGAGGGTCTGTTGGGGACAATGACACAAATCCGGGAACGAAGAAAATAAATCCGACTCCGAGCATCTTGATTAGTATCCCAAAAAGAAGCCAGCCGTATGCTGCGTAGAATGTTGCAGGGATTCCGTATGCAATGGCAACAAACTTGTGCGCCATCTCGTGAAGCACAATTGCTGGGGCAACTGCCATTATTGCAAACTTAAGGTTCTGCTTGTTGAGGCTTCTTTGCGTTATCTCCCTTATCGGGTCGTAGCCTGCAGGAGCCGGCGCCCTGAACATGTCCTTGAATATGAAGCCAACAGCAAGGGACATGATGACTATATCGAGTATTTCAAGATAGAAGGCGTCAGGGGGAAGATTGATTCCCAAAAGACCCAATACCTCTGCGCGTGTTGTGAAAAAGACCATTTGGAGGATTACTTCAATCCTTTTTATATAAGTTTTGATTCGAATATGCGATATTTATTTATTTGCAAATGCATTCCCTTCCTTCATGGGTGCTAAGAAGGTTGTAAACAGAAGGAGATTTTTAAAGGCATTGTTAGGATTAGCTGGGGCATTGAAAATTGGAGGGTGCAGTGCTCTTGGGTACGGCTATTATTCGATGAAAATGGCTCCTGAAAGGGATGGCAAGCTGTTCTTTGACATGCATGCACACATTCCAAATTATGCTCCACAAGACGAGCTTCTTGAAGTGCTTTCAACACACGGCATTACAGGGCTTGCCTCATGGAGGAGGGAAAAAACAATATTAACCTATGAACAGGCCCTAAATATGCCCGGAGTAAAGGAAATTGACAAGGGCTATCTTGCAGAAGTTGTTTACAAGGGGAACAAAGGCTATATTTTCAAAGTCCAGGAAGTAAGAAGCAAATTCCATATTCTTGCCCTTGGATGCCCAAAGGAGATTGACGAGTCTCTCGAGACAATTAGGGTTTTGGAAGAAGTTTACAGGCAGGGAAGGCTTCCGGTAATAGCGCATCCATACGTAAATGCCAATGTCTGGAACAAGCCATTCGTCCAAAAAGAAGATTACAGGATGCTAAGCCATATTTACCAAATGGTTGAGCAACTTGGCGGAGAGGTTGAGGTGTTCAATGGAATATGCATAGACATTATGCTGGGCTTTAATCGCGCAAAGGCAAATGAGCTTGGAAAAAATTCGATTTCTGGCTTCCCGAACATCAAAGGAACAGCAGCTTCCGACACCCATCGGAGGCTTGAACAAGTGAAAACAAACGGTATATACCTTCCTGCAGATTCTCTCTCGCTTGAGGCAATCACTTTTTATATTGGGACTGGGCAGTATGAGATATACGAGCAATCAATTGCAAGGGTGAGTGCGGTCGCAGGATTTGTTGAGGGAAGAATAAAGGGAACATCACCACTTGCAGACATAGTAGCTAAACCTTAATACCCTTATACACGCGATAACCGGCTTTCTTTGCAATCTCGGAAACATTTCCAAAAACCTGCTTCATTTTCTTCTCAAGCTCCTTGCCGCCTTTATTGTGCCTTGCCACAATCTGCAATGAGCCGTGCCTGTTCAGGTGGAGTATGGAGTCTTCTATCATCTTGAAGCAGACATCTTTTCCAGCCTTTTGGGGTGGATTTGAGACTATAGCATCAAAGGTTTTTTCGAAGGATTCGTATAAATCTGATTTTACTACAGTTATATTCTGGCATTTGTTTGATTTCGCATTTTTTTCCGCCAACTCCAGCGCCCTTTCATTTACGTCAACCAAAGTAATGCTGGCATTTGGATTTATTTTTGATGCGACAATGCCCAGTATGCCAATTCCGCACCCCATGTCAAGGATTGAAGATGCATTGCCAATCTCCATAGTTTCTGCAAGCAATTCCGTGCCCTTGTCGAGCTTGCCGACAGAGAATGTTGAGGGCGATGAATAAAACCGGAAATGCATTTTTCTTATCGTGCAGCTGAAGGGGATAAGAATTTTTTTCGATTTTGGCTTTTCAGTGAAGTAATGCTCTACCATGGCATAATCCCCAACAGGCTTAGCAGGAACCTGTCGGTTGACTTTATGATGTCAAACTCCCTGCCTGAAAGGATAACACATTTATCATTCATAAAAACGCCTGTTTCTTCGGAAGAGCGGAAATAAATAACAGGTATCGCTGCATCCTCGCACGTCACAATCGGGCGATTGGCGCAGGCTTTTGTCTCATTTCTTGTGCATGCAGCCAGGGGTATTTTCCCGAATACATTAACTATCATCGCATCAAAATCGCCAACCGCAAGCATGATGTGTGTTAGGTCGTTTCCAATAGGGTCGAATGTCACAAAGAAGTTCTTGTTTTCATTGAAAAAGGTTTCATTAAAAGCTCCGGCCATCGGAACATTGGCAACATCCCTTGGGCCATACCGAAAAGGCATCTCAAACAGCTTTGTGCCTTGCGGAGATTTTATTTGGGTGTACCAGAAGTCGTCAATGTTAACAAATGGGTAAACCTCGTTGTATACATAACCCCGCTCTTCAGGCAATTTCCCGTTAATAGATTCATTAAGCAGTTCCTCAATTGTCTTGACTTCGGGCTTTGCAGACTGAAACAGGTAATAAAGAATTCCAAATATCACCAAAACCAGCAAAACAGCTGCCCCGAGAACCCATTTTGAGCGCGACTCTTCCTTTTCTTCTTCAGTCATGTTATTCCCAATGCTGCATAAACCAGCGCATCTTTAATCCTCAAAAAGCTTGAAGAATCGGATTCCGCGATTATGCAGTTATTTTCATTCCTCAATGAGATGTTTCCTGCCGAGCGGATATCAATTACCGGGATGCTTGATGTTGCATTTGCACATGTGATTATGGCAAGATTGTAGGGGTTTTCCTTGGTAAAGCCGTTCATTACATATATGTTCTTTGAGTACAAGGCCCGCCCAATCTCAAACTGAATCTGGGAAATCCTATCCTTCTCACTGTCTTCAGGGTCATAAGTTATGTATATCATCGGAGACTGCATTGAAGAAGCTACTTCCTGCGGAATTGGAATGCCCAAGTCTGACGGAAGGTAGTCGAACAAGTATTGCGTTTTATCAATAGTGAGCAGCCAGCCCTTGTCGGTTGCATAAAATTTCCTTCCATTGACGGTTTTTGAGCTGGAAGTGCCACCGGAATAAAGAAATCCTACCACGCTCATCACCATTATCACTATGATGAATATTACAATAATTGCGCCGGTCTTCTTCTCTGAGCGTTCCCTTCTCATAGTTTTCCAAAACTAAGGGGTGTTTTTATAGTTTATGGTAGGGAAATATTTAAAAAGAGCGAAGGCAAAGAGGTAATGAGGTGATAAATATGGGACTAAAACACATTCTCTTGGTTATGGTTTCTTTGCTTGCTCTGCTCTTTGCGGGATGTTCGTATTATGGCGGAGAACAGGCACAACAACCTGTATCGCAACCTATATCTGGCAGCACAATTGAGGTTACTTCTTCCGGGTTCAGCCCAAACTCAATTACCATCAATTCCGGAGACACAGTAACGTGGATTAACAAAGACAGCGCACCTCACTGGCCCGCATCTGCAATGCACCCAACCCATTTGTTGTATCCTGAAACCGGAGGATGCATTGGAAGCAAGTTTGACGCCTGCGGAGAAATACCTCCGGGAGGAAGCTGGTCATTCACATTCAGCCAGAAGGGGGAGTGGAAATACCATGACCACATAAACCCCGGCTCTATGTTTGGCACCGTAATTGTCAATTAACATGGCCAAGACGCTTTTCAAAAACGGCAAAGGGGAAATTCATTTTGGGGTAAATGCACCTGAAGGCTTTGTTTCTGCCGGCAAATCAGACGCAGAGAAGTCTCTTTCGAAGCTTGGAAAAATGAAGCTATGGCGCTGTTCCGTATGCAATGACATGCATATCGGTTTAAAGCCGCCGCACGAATGCCCGACATGCCATCAAATTGAATCTTACGTCGAGATAAACGAGAAAGAATTCAGGGTAGTGATTGGATGACAAGCTTAACTATGTTTTATGGGCGAGAATGCCCCCACTGCCACGTCATGCTTCCATTGGCCGATAAGCTAAGCAAGGAAGAGAAAATAAAAGTCGAGAAAGTGGAAGTATGGCATGACCAAAAGAATGCAGACAGGATGAGGGCCCTAAGGAACGTGATAGAGCCTGCATGCGGCGGCTCATTAGGAGTTCCCGTTTTTGTTGACGAGAAGAACAAAAGGGCTTTTTGCGGTGAACAGCCCTACACAGAGCTGAAAAAATGGGCGAAGTTGAAAAGCTGATTGAAGCATGGAACAGATATGCAAAGAATTTTAACGCTGCAAATGAAGCGAACAAGTTTGTCTTAAATCCCGATAGGGAGAGGGTAAAAAGGCTTGCAAGGGGCGTCTTATCCAACGAAAAAAATCATGGATTAAAATACTGCCCATGCAGATTGTCAACAGGCGAGAGGGAAAAAGACCTTCTGCTCATATGCCCATGCAACTTTTTCATACAGCAAACATGGAAGGAGAAAGGCGAATGCTGGTGCTCCCTTTTTGTGAGGGCCTAAAATGCCGATAGACCCAGAATTGGGGCTTAAACTACTTTTTGGACTTGGCATTACAAACATACTTTTCCTCCTGATGGTATTTTTCTCGTGCAGGTGCATGGCAGGAATAAATTTCATAAACAAGATGTGGAAGTACGAATGGTACAAGAAATACTACAATTACCACTGCTATTACTGGTGGGGATTCATGCTCTCGGTTCTGCTCCATGCCACTCTTGCATTTATTCTGTTCGGGATCCCTATTTGACGCTTATTTCTTGTAGATTAGGATTGAACCACCTAGATATATCTCCTCCGACACATCTCTTTCGATATATTTAAATAGATATATCGTTTTCGATATACTATGAGGGGCCATCTCAAGCTAATTGTTCTAAAATTTCTTGCAAAAAACCCCCTGAGCGGCTACGACCTGATGAAGGGCATAGGGCAGGAAACGGGGTGGAAGCCGAGCACAGGCTCCATGTACCCGCTTCTGGAGAGCCTGATTAGCGAAAAGCTGGCATCATCCAGGAAAGACGGCAGGAGAACACTATACCAGATTACAGAAAGCGGTAGGAATTTTCTGGAGGAAGGGCTTAAAAGAAAAAATGAAATGCTCGAGCGCCACATAGAAGACCTGAAGGTCTTTGAATCTTTCACCGGCAAGGGGGAATGCTCCATTGCAATCGAAATGATGAGCAAGCTGAAAGCGGGAAAAATGCCTTTCAGGGAATTAAACCCCGAGTTAATTAATTTCAACGAGAATCTTTTCAGGATTTACAAGTCTGAGAACCTTGAAAGGTGGAAGCGGGATGTCAGGAAGATACTCGGGGAAGCGAACAGAAAGCTGGAGAGGCTGAAATGAAAGAAGCAGTCATAAGGCTGGAAAATGTATGGAAGGTGTATGAGATGGGAAAATTGAAGGTTCCGGCTTTGAGGGGGATTGATTTAGTGGTAAACAGGGGAGAATTTGTTGCCGTGATGGGCCCAAGCGGCTCAGGAAAAAGCACCTGCATGAATATGATAGGCGCCCTGGATGTTCCAACGCGGGGAAAGGTGTATTTAGCGGAGCATGACATTTCAAAGCTTTCAGAATCCGACCTTGCGCAGATACGCGGCAAGAAGATTGGATTCATATTCCAGACATTCAACCTCATTCAAACGCTAACTGCACTTGAAAACGTGATGCTGCCGATGGTATTCCAGGGGGAATCTGCCGAGAAAAGAATGAAACGGGCAAAAGAGCTTCTTGAACTGGTGGATTTAGCAGACAGGATGAACCACAAGCCTTCAGAACTCAGCGGCGGGCAGCAGCAGCGCGTTGCAATTGCCAGAAGCCTTGCGAACGACCCCGAGATGCTGCTTGCAGACGAACCGACAGGAAACCTTGACACAAAAACCGGGCATAATGTGCTTGAATTCCTGAGAAAACTGCACAAGGAGAAAGGAAAGACCATAATCATTGTGACACATGATCACGAAATTGCAAAAAAAGCTCAAAGAATCGAGGTGCTTAAAGATGGAAAAATTGTCAGGTGAGAATATGAAAAGAATTTTATTGGTGGTTTTGATTGGTTTGGCAGCAGCCGTTAGTGCTTATGGAACAACTACTGTTCCATCCACATCTTATAAAATAAACATATCTCTAGTAAATCAGGAGCCGGACCCTGTCGAGCCCGGCGGCATAGTTGAGGTGCGCTTCAAGGTGGAGAATGCAGGCGCTGATAAGGCGAATAATATTTTGGTCGAGCTCCTCCCGAAATATCCCTTCTCAATTTTGCCTGGAGACTCTGCCCAAAGGAGCATCGGCAGCCTGCAGGCAAGGCAGGTTGGCGAAAACGGCGTTATTGTAAAATACAAGCTGAAAGTGGATGAATCTGCAGTTGAAGGAGAAAATGACCTGACACTAAGGTATAAAATTGACTCTGGCGGATGGATAACTCCCAAGGATTTCAGCATCGCAATAAGGACTTTTGATTCAATACTTTATGTTGTTGATGTTGATTCGGTTCCAAGAGCCATATCTCCCGGGGGTGTTGGCAAGATCACAATAAAATACAAAAATCTTGCAGATTCCCTGATCAGGAATGTAAAGACAAAGATTGACTTAAGCAGCGTTCCATTTGCGCCGGTGCAGTCCTCCAATGTAAAAGTGATTGAGGAAATACCTGCACTGTCATCTGCTGAAGTAGAATTCAGCGTCATGGCTGAAGCAGGAGCGCAATCAAAGGCCTATAAAATTCCTCTTGAGCTTTCTTACAATGATGAGCTGAACACAAGATACGCAACGAACGACACAATCGGGCTTGTTATCGGAGGCGTGCCGGAGCTTGCGATTAACATCGAAGAGAGTGAGATTGTAAGAAGCGGAACTTCCGGAAAAATAGTTATCAAATTCGTGAACCGCGGGCCAGTTGACATAAAGTTCATGAATATCAGGCTGGAGGACAAGGACAATGTGAAGGTTATTGGCCCGAAAGAAGCTTACATAGGCAACATAGACTCTGACGATTTCGAGACAGAGGAGTTCAATATTTATGTTGAGAACGGGGAATCTGTGGCGATTCCATTTGAGATCTCTTACAAGGATGCCAACAATAATGACTACTCGGAAAAAATGGAGCTTCCGATAACGGTCTACTCTGCATCCGAAGCCCAAAAATACGGGCTGGCGAACGGGAACTCGTCAATTGGGATTTTCATTGCTTTCCTGATAGTTGCGCTTGGTGTCGGAGGCTACCTATATTACAAGAGGAAGAAGAAATGATTAAGGATTTCTTCCTTCTTTCCCTGAGAAGCCTAAGGCGGAGGCGCTTAAGATCGTGGCTTACAATGCTAGGCATTTTCATAGGCATTGCTGCAGTTGTAAGCCTTGTCAGTCTCGGCCAAGGGCTTGAAGATGTTGTGATTGGACAATTCTCAAGAGTGGGCGGAGACAAGCTGGTGATACAGAATTCCCAAAGCGGATTTGGACCTCCGGGAAGCCTGTCGGTTACAGATTTGACCGATCATGACATTGACGTTGTCGGCAAGGTAAAGGGCACAGATGTTGTGGTTGGAAGGCTTTTCAAGGTTATTGCAATTTCATTTGACGATGTGACAAAGTTCAGGTTTGTTGCGAGCTTTCCCGACGACCCGGAGGAAGCGCGGATTTTAAACGAGATGTTCGGGATAAAGATAGCGGACGGAAGGCATTTGAAAAAAGGGGACAATCTCAAGGCGGTAATCGGATATGAATTCTACTCCAAGGAGGTTTTTCCAAGAAGGCTTGTTGCGGGGGACAAGTTGATGGTTAAAGACAAAGTAGTAGAGGTTGTTGGTGTAATGGACAAGACCGGAAATCCGCAGTTTGACGGCGCAATTTTGATGCCTTATGAAGCGATGACTGAAATTTTGGAGACTGGAAAAATATACAGCGCCATAGTTGCATCGGTGCAAAAGGGATTTGATGTTGAGAGTGTCGCTGAAGACTTGAAGAAGGCTTTCAGAAAAGACCGCAATCTTAAGGAGGGAAAGGAGGATTTTGAAATACAAACCCCGAAGCAGATTGTAGAGACATTCGGAAATGTGCTGAACATAGTGCAGGCGGTTGTGGTTGGAATTGCGGCAATAAGCCTCATAGTTGGCGGGATTGGAATAATGAACACAATGTATACAGCAGTGCTTGAAAGAACAAGGGAGATTGGGATTATGAAAAGCGTCGGGGCAAGAAACAGCCACATTTTCCTGCTGTTTCTTATAGAGTCAGGGATGCTTGGGGCAGTTGGAGGAATAATTGGCGTGTTGTTGGGCATTGGGCTGAGCAAGTTTGTCGAGGTCGTTGTTGGAGCTGCACTAGGCACGGAGCTTTTGCGCGCTTCATTTACGCTGTTCGTGATATTTGGCTCGCTAGCATTTTCATTTTTTGTAGGGTCTGCTTCGGGATTTTTGCCAGCATACCAAGCATCGAGGCTTAAGCCTGTTGACTCATTGAGGTACGCCAAATGAGGGCTGATTATTTTACCATCGCAGTAGGAAATTTGAGAAAGAGAAAAATAAGGTCGTGGCTGACGATGGTGGGAATTTTTATAGGAATTTCTACAATTGTGGCCCTGATAAGCCTTGGGCAGGGAATGAAAAGTGCTATAAACGAGCAGTTCGAGGTGCTTGGAGTTGACAAGGTTATAATTAAGCCGAGAGGGACTTTTGGGCCGCCTGGAAGTTCTGCGTTAACTGCCGAATTGACCACTGATGATGAGGAGTTTGTCCGCAATATCAGGGGCGTTGCGGAGGTTACGAGTTTCGCACTTGCAAATATCCGCGTGGAATTCAACGACCAGGTAAAGTACTATCAGGCATGGAGCGTGCCAACAGGGGAAGGGAGAAGGCTTTTCAAGGAAATTTATAACTTCGATGTTGAGGAAGGCAGGGAGCTTGAGAAAGGTGATAAATTCAAAGTGGTTGTCGGCAAGGGAATTGTTGCAGACGATTTATTTTCTCCCAATCCAAAAGTCAGGGATAAAATAAAGATAAATGATGAAGATTTTAAGGTTGTAGGAAACTGGGAGAGGATTGGGAACCCAGGAGACGACAGGGCATTTGCAATCGCCGAGGATGCATTCCGCGAGATATTCGATGTTCCCGAGCGGGTTGACTTCATTCTTGCAAGAACAGAAAAAGGGGAATTGCCAAAGGTGGTGGCAGATAGGGTAGAGAAAGAGCTTAGGAAGTTCAGGGATGTTGAGGAAGGGGAAGAGGACTTCTCAATCTCCACCTCAGAAGAGCTCGTGAGCACTTTCGGCGATATTTTGACTGCGCTTCAGGTGGTTTTAATCGGCATTGCATTCATCAGTTTGATTGTCGGCGGCATAGGAATCATGAACACGATGTACACTTCCGTGCTTGAAAGGACAAAGGAAATAGGGATAATGAAGGCTATAGGGGGAAGAAACAGCGACATATTGAAAATCTTCCTAATCGAAGCCGGGTTGTTGGGAACAATTGGGGGCGGGATAGGCGTTATACTGGGCTACATCATGAGCAAGGCTGTTGAGCTGTATGCGGTTAACGTCTTCAAAATAACATTCCTGAAGACATATTTCCCCTGGTACCTGATTATTGGTGCCTTGATGTTTTCGTACCTTGTCGGGATGGTTTCAGGTGTGCTTCCGGCAAGGGCAGCTTCCATGCAGAAGCCCGTAGAGGCATTGCGCTATGAGTGAACTCATACACGGGGATATCAGAAAGGTTATCTTAAGCCTGTCGTGGCCCACACAGGTTGCATTCGTGCTCCAGGCTGCATTTAATCTGGTGGACACAATTTATATCGGGAGGGTTAGCCCGGATGCAATTGCCGCATTAAGCCTTGCATTTCCGGTTTTTGTGGTGATGTTTTCGCTTGCAGGCGGGGTTGGCGTTGGAACTACCTCGCTTGTTGCACGGTATTTGGGCGCAAAAAGGCACAGGAAAGCAAATTCTGTCGCTCAAACATCTTTCCTTCTTGCATTTGTGTCTACAATAGCGTTCATGGTTCTTGGATATATGTTTGTCGAGCCGCTTTACATATGGATGGGGGCTGCAGACAGTACATTGGAACTTGCCTTAAGCTACACCAGAACTGTGCTTTGGGGCTCTGTTTTTATGTTTTTCATGATTGCGGCAAGCAGCATTATCAGGGGAGAGGGCGACACAAGAACCCCAATGAAATACATGATTATTTCTTCTGTGATTAACATTGTACTTGACCCGCTTTTGATATTCGGCTTCTGGGATTTCCCGAAATTGGGGGCTCAGGGCGCTGCAATTGCCACGAACATTTCAGTGGCCGTAGGGTGTTACCTTAGCATCAGATATCTTTTCAAGAAAAAGGAAAAGGTCAGAATAAGCCTCAGGGGATTCAGGCTTGATGGGCCCCTTATAAAGAGAATACTTGAGATTGGAATTCCTTCCTCGATTGCGCAGTCCTTCATGGCATTGGGGATAATATTTCTGACAAAGATAGTTTCCACTTTTGGGTCTGACGGCATTGCGTCTTACGGAATTGGCTACCGCCTTGACATGCTTGCTGTATTGCCTGCATTGGGGATAACATTAACCATGGTGACAATAGTTGGCCACAATATCGGGGCAAAGAAATATTTTCGTGCAATTAAAGCCACTATAAACGGCTCTGTTCTGGTAGCTATCCAGATGGGGCTTGTTGGCCTGCTCTTTTACCTTTTTCCTGAACTGTTCATGCAGATATTCACCAACCAAAAGGAAGTGATAAAGATTGGCGCAGATTACCTTTCCACAGTCGGGCTTACCTACGGCTTAATCGGAATAGGAATGGTTATTGGAGCTGCATTCCAGGGTGCAGGCTCCGCTACCCCCTTGCTGGCAATTACCCTAGCGAGGCTTGTAGTTCTCCCAATTCCAATTGCATACGCATATATTTACTTCATCAGCGAGAGCATCAATGGGGTTTGGAACGCGATTGCAATAGCTAACATCTTATCCGCGGTTCTTGCTGTTGGCTGGCTTCTCCTCTCGAGCCTTTACAGGAAAGCCCTTGCATCGCGAGAAGGTAGCTCTGAGTCTTTTTTCTGATTTGGGATTTGAGTTCCCCGGTTAATGGAACGCTTTCAATCTCGCTTAAATCAATCTCTGGAATTTTTGTGAATGTTCCCTGAAATTCAAACCCAGCGATTCTGCATTCATCCTCAATTTTCTTGGCAGTCTCTGTGCTGAAGATTTTTATTGCAGGAAATTTGGTTATGGAGGTTGCGCCGGATTCCAGAAGCTCATGAATTATACCGACTCTTGAAACCCACGGCCCGGCTACAATGTATAGGTTTGGAAATGCCCTCCTTATTTCTTTAAGCCATTGAAGGTAATATTCCTTTTCTGGACCTTCTTTGAATGGCGTTCCCTTGTGGGGGTTTAAGGCGTATAAGACAAGCTTGTCAATTTTATAATCCCCGATGAAGTCTATTAATTTAGGGACGTCCTCTTTTGTCTCTCCCACCCCGATGATGATTGTTATTGCTTTTTCCAGCCTGTATCTATCGGCTAACTTCAGCGTTTCCAATATCGGCTTTAGCGGCTTTGTAGGGCATAATTTTTCTCTCTTCTCAAAATCAATGCATTCAATTGTCCCGCAATAACCTTTGATGTAAGGGAGAAACTTCTTTATCTGGCCTTCATTCAGCGCCCCAAAGTTCAGATAGTGCTTTTCCCCAGTGATTTCAAAGATACATTGCAGAGTTTTCAGCATTTCATCATCTGTCAATGCCCCTGTGCCTGCCGTGATAAACTCAATCTTCCAGCCAAGCTTCTTTGCAAGATAAGCCTCTGCAAGAACTGATGCAAGAGACCTTTTTGCATTCCGCTTGGCTTTCCCCTTCATCGTTGACATATAGCAGAACTTGCAGTCTGGCGTAGAGCAATACCAGCTCAGGAATATTGCACGTTCGAACCAGGTTTGTTTCATACGTCTGGTAAAATGCGATGGTTATTTAATGGTTGTTAAAATCAATTATTACTCGAGGCACACTACAACGAATTGGCGGCATGCCAATTCAGTAAAGTTTATAACATCTTAGAATTACCTTCGCCTGGGTGAGGTTAAAATGGA
>Ga0209542_10009062_pt1 | contig 18366 bp, 23 predicted proteins | sample RifCSPhighO2_01_FD_184028 | JGI IMG/M metagenome (GOLD analysis project Ga0209542, IMG submission 184028) | Soil microbial communities from Rifle, Colorado - Rifle CSP2_plank highO2_0.1 (SPAdes) (version 2) | ecosystem: Environmental > Terrestrial > Deep subsurface > Rock core/Sediment ...
CTAAACTAAATTTTCTCAAATGGAAGCATGGAATTGGAGAATATCCAGTACCCAACAATGCATTTGGCCATATGGTGTGTGCAGACTCCGGTCAAGGCTCATTCTTTTATGTGTTTTATCTGAAAAGCCAAGATGGGTGGACTGATATAAGAGTCAGAGCGCACGAAGAGACGCACGCACTAGATAAAATGGCCGGGCTACAGCAGCTTAATGGTAGAATACGAGCAAGTGGATTTAATGTAAATCTTCCCGACTACGACTATGAAACAAGAGCATGTATAGGCGGATGGTATTCTCTTGTTGTATGGGGACAGGATCTAAAACCGTATGGAACAATGAACCAAGATGATATTAGAGCTTATGAGATTCTTCGGCAATCTAGGAACGGATTTAAGGTATGATATCAAGTTACGATTACTTCTGGTGATATTTCTATGGAAGAAGAGGAAATGTTTTGCAATAATTGCGGGCGCAAGATGAAGAAACGTACCGTAAAAAATCCCATGGGCTCGTGGGATACATGGGACTGCCCGTTCTGCCATCCCTAATTTTAATAGTTACTGCATTAACTATATTCTATGGTATTTGATTTTGCGGCCATGGCCGGAGCAATGATGGGTATCATGGTATTTGTTTTTCTGATTATTGCAGCATTTGCTGTATTCGTTATATGGACGCTGGTTGATATGCTGACGTCAAAAAACGATCCGTCGTGGAAAATATTATGGCTGCTTGTCATAGTACTTCTACCGCTTCTGGGTTCTGTGCTTTATTATTTCATAGGTAGGGGCCAGAAAGCCGCTAAGAAAAAAACCGCTAGAAAAGCCTGAAATTCGGGGCAAGTTTGTTCAGCCTGTCGGAATCCTCGGGGCCGACCACAAGCACAGTTTCATTATCCATGTTCTTTGCAAGCAGAAAGTGTTTCATGCCAAATTTCTGTGCGGCCTGCAGAAGCGCCCACAGCGCCTGAACGTCGATAACATGAACCGGAACTATATCAAATTCCTTATTGCCCAGCAAGCCGATTTTCCTGTACGCACCCAATACGGCATCTGAGGTCAGCTTAACAACTTTCGCCGGATCTTTTTCCAGACCAGCCACAAATATTACTGCCATTTTTTGCATCTGAATAGTTGAACAGTATCTTAAAAAAGCTGCAAACAATATTTATTATGGTCTCAGTGCAGGTGCAGGTTCTTGGGCCGATTGAAAGCAGCGGATGCTCGTACCACTGGATAACCGTCGGCGTCATCGAGAACCCGAAGAGTATTGATTTCGACTTTCTGCGTCAAGCTGCGGCAGACATGATAAACTGCCGTGAATACAAGCCGCAGATAAACGCGGCGCGCCTGAAAATAATCAGCGGCAACGACCAGATGAAAGTGACTTTCATGGATCTCTGGTAAGCCCTTTCTTTAAACTCGAGGAAAGCGAAGCTTTTCTGAGTCGCCAGAAACCTTCGGTTTCTGTACGAAGAAAGCGCTTGCGGAAAGAAGGGAAGTAAAAAATAGCCTGCAGTCAAAGAAACATATTATATATTTGGCTCACTTGCGTTCGCTCCCAAAATTTGAATTATTAAACATTCCTGTGCTACTTCTTTCTATGGACAAGGAAATGCAGGCAAAGCATGCGGGGTTTGTGAACAAGAGAACATGGCACAAAGTAAAATGGATAAAAGGCAAGCACGAGGGCAGGTTTGACCTGTTCACGGATGAAGATCTTGCTGAAAATAAGGACTCGGTGGAAGTTGTAGAAACCGTAAGGGCTGACATGTGCGCCTCAAGTATAAGTTACGCTTTCGGCATGACATCAGAGGAAAAAATAGACGAATGGATACGGCAGAACAGGAAATGATTATGCAGATCCCTGATAAGCTGAAAGAACGGCTTGAGAAGCTTGGACTGAACGAGTCAATCTACCAGCACAGATCCAAAAAATGCATCCTTAGCAGAGAGCCGCTTGCGCTGGAAAAAATCCCTTGGTACGACCATGCTTATTTTATTCCGGAAAATTTTTCTGCTAAAGGCAAGTTCATATTTGATCCTGTCTCTATTGTGCCTTGTCTTGCGCTGGCACCAAAAAAGAGTGACCGCATACTGGACATGTGCGCGGCTCCCGGCACCAAGACTTTCATACTGTCCTTCCTGACAAACAACGAGGCGCACATAACTGCAAACGACATCAACAAATTCCGCGTCAGGCGGCTGCGGTTTAATGTGGAGAAATTCTCGCTTAGCGTTGACGTAACCAACATGTCGGGGAGGAAAATAGAAGGCACGTTCGACAAAATTCTTCTTGACGCGCCGTGCACCGGCGAGGGCATGGTGAACAAGAAAGAAAAGCTCTTTGCCAACTGGTCGGAAAACTCCGTACGATTCCTGTCGAGGAAGCAGAAAAAGCTCATAACCCACGCGTTCAAGCTTCTTGCCCCCGGCGGCACGCTCGTCTACTCAACGTGCACGTTCGAGCCGGACGAGAACGAGGCAGTAGTTGATTTCCTCTTGAGAAAAAGTGATGCAGTGATCGAGAGTGTTGATGTGAACATACGTCATGCTGACGGCATTACCGAATGGAATAAGCCTCTGGATAAACGCCTGTCGGCCTGCATGCGCATATATCCCCAGCATAACGGAACAGGCGGGTTCTTCGTGGCCAAGATACGGAAGTTACTTTGAAACCATTGAATTGGTTTCATGTATGGTTCACAAGAATATGATGTTCACAGAATACTTGTAGAACCATATAAATGTTTCTGATGTATTTCGTGCCATGCAAAACGGCATCAACTGTCAAGAATTTAGGGGTATAAAATTCTTTGACAGTACAGAGAGTTTATACAGTTACATTGCTGATACCGGCCAAAGACTACATTTCTTCAAGCAAATATGTGTAGCCGACACAGGCACGGACAGGTACGATGCAGGAGTGCGCGTGGCCGAGATCATAGCTTACGAAGCAAAACTGAAAGGGACGTATATTGCTGTTGTAAGAAAAGAGGATGTAATTGATAATCGCAGCTCTAGTATGAGACGTTTTCTCGGTTTAGCGAACATATATAGTGTCGAAGCACTGGTTGACCTATACACAATCGCGCCGTAGATAGTTTTAGGTAGTTTTAAAAAGTCTAAAACTACGTTATAGACATGTCACAGAACATCGACCAGCGGTATGAGCACGACCGGGCGGCCCAGAAAGTATTCAAGCTGCGGATCGTTTACAACAAAAAGGGCTGCATAGGCGCGGGTCACTGCCTGCTTTCTGACCCGTATGACTTCACGCTGGACGAAGAGTTCAAAGCCAATCTCAAGGACGCCAAGGCCGGCGAGGGCATCATGAGCGAAGTTTACACAAAGATAATAGAGACGACAGAGCCGCACCTCATAATGAACGCAGCGAAGACGTGCACGCCCAAGGTCATAGCTGTTTTTGATGTAGAGACAGGAAAGAGAGTGGCATAATGCGCATAGAACACGACCCTATGGGGCAAAAGTTCATTTGCGAAGCGAACGGCGAAGAATGTTTTCTTGCTTATACTTCAATAAACGATAACCTGAACGTGCATTTCATGGCCGTGCCTGATGGGCCAAAGGGCGAGGAAGTGGCGGAGGCGCTGGTTGGCGCTGCGTTCGACTTCGCCAGGCGGAATAACGTAAAGATAATCTCCTCTTCTGCGTATGTGGATGAGGTATTCCTGAAAAACCACCCGGAATGCGAAAGTCTTGTGGAAAAGGGCTTCTGATTTTTAATTCGGATGAAAACCGTTATTTTCCTTGATAGAGACAATCACGCAAAAATCACCATGGTAATGCTTATATATTAGGCTCAGTGATATGTTTATTCATGAAGTGGGCGCTGCTCTTTGTGCTGCTTATGGCAAGCTATTCTTTTGCATTTACTGTTAACGTGCCTGATGACACCGTATTTGTTTCAACAGGCTCCTCGAAACAGATAGACATACCGGTTTACAGCAATGTAGCCGAGAGTGTGTCAATAACCGTTCTGGACACTAAACCATGGCTGACGCAGAGCGATACGATGCTTTCTCTGGAGCCTGGCGTAGGCAAGGTCCTGAGCCTTTATGCATCGCCTTTTATTGACACGGCAGCCGGCGTATACAGATTCACAATAGTGCTGACATCGGCAAAAACTGGCGAGGAGCAGAAAAAGTTTCTGTATGTCAGCGTGAGCAGATTAGACTCTGTTGAAGTCGACAAGCTCACGCTTGGCGGCAACTTTACCCCCACGGGAAATGTCAATATAAACGCCATAATAAAGAACTACAAGGACGCGACCGTGCAGAACCTTGTCGTGGTGACCACGATAAGTTCGCCGACAGCGAAGCTCGTGGAGTTTGAACAGCCGATAGAAAGCCTCGACGCCGGAGAAATACAAAATATTACGTATAATTTTGCCCTGCCACGATACGCGGAGGCCGGGGTCTATACGGTAACAACAAGAGCCACGGCAGAGAGCGAAACCCGCGAAAAGGTAAGAACATTTTCTGTTGTCCGTACGTCGAATTTCCTCAAAGAGACGTCCAGACAGCCCGGCTTTTTCGGATTCAGGAAAATAGTGACGATAACGAACATAGGGAATGAGATCGACGACTACGTCCTAACGGAAAGGCTTTCGCAGGTAGACGCGGCGTTCTATTCAGGCGAAGAGCCGATATCAAGGCTTAACAATGACTTCACATGGCTTGTAAAGAACGTGCGGGCCGGGGAAGCAAGGGTGTTTGTTTACAGCGTCGATTTCTCGCCCGCCGTACTGTTCGGGGCAGTTGTAATAATAGCCGGCTGGGTATTCTTCTTCCGTCTCAGGACACTCAGAATAAAGAAGTTTATACTTGAGAGGAAATTCATAGAGCTGGGCGAAGAGTTCACTGTGGGCGTCGAAGTCAGAAACATGTCAGGCAGCAAGATCGAAAGCGCTACCATAAAGGACTTCGTGCCTTCGGTATTCGACATAAAGGACATGGAAGGGCCAAAGCCTGTCAGAAAGAAGCTTGCCGCCGGAACCGAGCTGACGTGGCACGTGAAGGACCTGCACAAAAATGAGGAACGCATACTGACGTACAAGATGATACCGATGTTCGGCATACACGGCACGATAAGACTGCCGCGGGCGTCAATAAAGTACCACACAGGCAAGAAAGAAACCGAAAAAAGGTCGTTCTACGCCTCGATAGGCATAGACATGGACAGCTACAAAGACAAAAAAGCCGCGAAATAAATTTTTGACAGGGAAATTTTCCCGCTTGCGGCCGTGTTTCATTTTCAAAATATGTATTTTTCCGTTTTTCGCAAAAAATTTCTTCAAATTATCCGAGAAATACACAAAAAAAATTTGTAAAATGACAAAAATCATGCATTCTTCAGAGCAAGAATCTTTATTAACTACTAAAATGCAAGAACTACTTATGAAAATTTCTATTTCCAAGTGCGGTGAATGCAAAAAGAACAGGCTGGTTGACCGCGTTGGAGATAAGTGGATTTGTTTTGCGTGCAAGCAGAAAATCGGCAAGGTCGGGCTGACAAAAAGCATCAGGGAATTCGTTTCTGAGAACAACTAGGGTTTTCTGTTCCAAAAGAAGTTGCGTAGCAACTTCATACGGTCGAAGAAAACCTTAAGCAACTCGAAAAAGACATAGTCTTTTTGAGTCCCTGAAAGCAAAGCTTTCACGGAAAGAAACTTATTACAAAAGAAGAACGCTACAAGCATGAACAAAGTTCATGTTGTACAGCATAAACTTGTTTATGCTCGTACCGAAAAAGAAAACATATTATTTCTGTGGCTCGCTAACGCGAGCGGAAAAATAGCCCGAATAAAAATAATTTAACTTGCATGCTGGTGGTTTTCGTGCTTTTTCTCTTCGGCTACCTTGATTTTTATTCCGCCGCGGAAAAAGAAGAATGCAACCGGCGCTATGAGAAGCACCGACGCGACCAGAAACGCAAGAGTTCCTATCTTCAGGTACGCGGCCAGCATAAAAAGGCCCAGTGCAATGCACACGATATCGACTTTTTCTATGCTCATAATATCACTTTACTATTAAGCATCGTTATACATAAAAGCAAATAAGCCTTTCTGATCATACTAAATCATGAAAATTATTGGTTTTCCAGACAGGGCTGAACTATTAGCAGAATTTTTAGGAACGTGCTTCGGCGATGGCTGCCTTTCAGTAAGTGAGAAAAAACACGACTATTGTTTGTATATAACGGGTCACACAGTCGATGACGAATTATACATGAAAACTTACTTACCTCAAATAATCAAAAACTTGTTCGGTATCGAATGCAAACTAAGAAAACAGAAAGGAAATACTTTGATTCTATATACACGATCTAAAGAGCTTGTCAAATTTTTGAACAAAGAAGGTATGCAAATAGGCAGAAAAAACGATCTCAATATTCCTGAATGGATTAAATCAAAACCTTCACTAATGACAGCATTTCTGAGGGGGTTTGTAGATACAGATGGTTGTCTGACGTTCAAAAAACGTTACAAAGAGTCGCACTATTATCCGACAATATCCGTGTCATCTATAAACAACAACATCATTCTGGATTTACATCGGTTCTTAAATGACAGTGGATTCAAGGTCGGCAAAATTGTAAAATCTATGGATTCTGTTAAAGGCTATGATAAACTGTATCCGCATTTTAGGATATATCTTTACGGAGAGAAAAATTTAGAAAAATGGATTGGCTTAATCGGTTTCTCAAACATGAAACATATGTCCAAATACCTTACATGGAAGAAAATGGGACACTCTCCGTCTTACTCGTCCACGCCAAGCAGAATAAAAATAATAAAAAATCCCCCGAGCGAGATTTGAATTTGCGGAACGCATCATAACGTATGCACTCTCTCGCAACCTCTCGGTTACTGTTCCGAACACCTGCTGATTGTCAAATGCAACAATGCAAACAACTACAGCCGAGCGCTCTACCGTTGAGCTATCAGGGGATTAATCACGACACAACGTTCCAAAGAAACGTTATTCTAAGTTCAACGGTCTTTAGAGTAAACATGTTCGCTAATATTTAAAACTTAGAAAAATTCCGGAATCAATGTTTCATACGATCCGCGACAACAATTTTCAACCGCTGAAATATCTCTTCAATGCTATCCGGCATCCATGTATCATTTATTCCTGGAAGATAATCCTTTCTAGTTGCAATATCGAGAATAACTTTTTGGCTGTCGTACGCAAGAACTTTACAAACAATATGATCTGCTGGACAGCCATTTGATACCAGAGCCTTTTCCTCGCCGGAACCAATTCTTTGAAATTCATATCCGTGTGAGGATGCGTAAACTCCAATCTCATGACTTAGTGATGAGGGTCTTTCACCTAGGGTGTCTCTGTATTGAAATCCAATATCAGTATCGCCGCGGAAGAGTATTTTCGTCATATTATTTCACCAAATAAGTGAAGAATTTTACTTGACCTGTTGCGTACGCTGCGAGGAGCATACAGGGCATCTTACTGACGGGTAAAGCCACGTATAATTGCATTCGCTGCAGGAGAATTTCTTTGCCGGACTCTTCGGGTACTTCAGCTTGCGCTTTCCTGCTTCCTCGAGTATTTCCATTTCATCTCTCGTGAGCCAGCCGCGAATCCTTGCAAGTTTTGGTTTCATAATTATCAAGCTGCCGTGCTCTTCATCCGCTTCATGAGCTCCTTGAACGCCTGCTTCTCTTCGGTTGTTGCAAGGCCGCACGTCCTTGCCGCGCCCATGCAGATGTTTGCGCCTCTGGAAAAATATATACTGTCGGTCCTGACACGCTTCGGGATCTTTGTTCCGAAGAACTCCGCCACCCCGCCGTCGAATTCCTTAATGAGCTCCTTTGGCGTTGTCGCCCTTTCAGCAAGCACTGAATCGACAAAATTCTTGACTCTTGAATCCATTGAAATCACGATACAGGAGGGGGCATGAAATGCCCCGTCCTTTCTTACTTCTTTGTAACTATATAGTAGTGACGAAAGCTTATAAAGCTTGTGGTTGAGTCGTAATTGAATAGTAGTTACATTGGAAACTGAAAACGCGTTGTTTTGTCTGAATAGTATTTTTCGTCCAAAATCATCATCTTTAAATGCCTTACCCTGTAACTTAAGAGAGGTCGGCGACCATAGCGGAGAGGCTAGACCCAAACCCATTCCGAACTTGGAAGTGAATCTCTCCAGCGATATGACGAGTACTTGACCGAAAGTCTGGGAAAGTCAGTACGTTGCTCACCATTTAATCTTTCTAAACAGACTGACGCACTTCGTGCGTCTTTTTGTCGGAAAGGTTAATCAAAGAACCCTTCAGGGTAAATCATGGTATTCCAACCGGTGAAATCGTGACAGCGCCAATAATTTTTTCAAACATTTATAAATTAGCTAGGGCTATGCCCTTCTGATCCGAAGAATATAATTTAGTCATATTTCATATTAATAGCATACCAGAATTTCTGGACTGCTAGCAGCGGAACAAATGTTTCGTTGCGAACGAGAAAGCCTCGGTGGTGTAGTGGCCTAGCATAGTGCCCTGTCAAGCCCTTTTGCTCACGCAAAAGCGCTTGCGGAAAAAGCAAGCGTGCAGCGGAAAAAGCAAACATGCTTGAAGGGGTACAGAACGGCGCTGACCCGGGTTCAAATCCCGGCCGAGGCGCGGGCCTGTAGCTCAGCCTGGTTCAGCCCTTTTCCGCCTTCGGCGCAAAAGCGCTTGCGGAAAAGATTCGGGAAAGAGCACCGGCCTTTTAGATCCATGGTGACAGCTTGGATATGCGCACCCTGGATATTGAAAGCCGGGTGTCGAGGGTTCGAATCCCTTCGGGCCCATTCAGCCCTTTCTTGGAAAGAAAGCGCTGGCGGAAAGAAAAGAAATTTGATAAGTGACTGGCGGAAAGAAAAGAAATTTGATAAGTGACTGGCGGAAAGAAAAGAAATTTGATAAGTGACTGGCGGAAAAACCTGACGGAAAAAATGTCTGTACACCCCAAAGAAGTGGGCATATTACATACATACAAGGGAAAGCGGAGAAAAATTCATGTTTGAGAAATATGACAATTGCTGGTTTGAAATAAAATCAGACGACAAACGGATGATGTTCACAAGGGATCATATGAGTTTTGAGCGCACGGCGCGGACTCTTTCGAGGATACATAATATAGCCCTTTACAGGGTAGAGAACGGCAGAAGGTCAAGAATATTTCTCTCGGAAGACGACGTCTTCCGGAGACTCAGAAAACCTTCGGCTTTCTCAAGTTTGGGGTGCTGAAATGGCTGCAAAGAAAAAAGAAGAGACTTCGGAATTTGACATTTTCCTGAGCGGTCTTGTGCCGCGGCATGAGCTTCTTAGCGGCGAAGACAAGGCGGACCTCCTGAAGACGCTGAACGTTGCTGCAAAACAGCTGCCGCGCATCAAGGAAGACGACCCGGCAGTCAAGCAGCTTCAGGCAAAAAAAGGCGACGTTATAAAAATAGCCCGCAAATCTCTTTCTGCGGGTGAATATTTCTACTACAGGGTGGTTGTGTAAATGGAAACAAAAACCGAGGCAAACAATTCGCGCGATTACAGGGCATTGCTCCGGGCATACAAAGGCTCGGTCGGCTTTGTCGATCACCAGATCAAAAGCTTCGACGAGTTCATCGAAACGCGCGTCCAGAGAATAATAGACGAGATCGGCGAGATACAGCTGGAAACACCGGAGCTCGCAGAGTTCAAGATAAAACTCGGCAAGGTGCGCATACCGAACCCCGTCGTTAAGGAAGCTGACGGCGCAACACGTCCGATATCGCCGATGGAGGCGCGGGTCAGGGATCTTACATATTCGTCGCCGATATTTGTCGAAATGGTGCCTGTTATCAACGGAGTGGAACAGGAATCACAGGAAGTCAAACTGGGCGACCTGCCGATAATGCTTAAATCAAAACTCTGCCTGCTTAACGGGCTCAACAGAGAGGAGCTGGTAGACGCGGGCGAGGATCCTGATGACCCGGGCGGATATTTCATAGTCAACGGAACGGAAAGAGTCATTGTCATGGTGGAAGAAGTTCTCTCGAACAGGCCTATAATAGAAAAGAAGAACGAGATGGAGACGGCGCGCATAAACTCGGAAGCTTCCGGTTTTGTGCAGCGGCATTCGCTGGAGAGAAAGGGTGGTATAATCACGATTTCTTTCGCGAACCTCAAAAAACTGCCGGTAGTTGTGCTGCTTCGCGCGCTCGGTATGGAAAAAGACAAGGACATGGTGGAGGCCATAGCATCCACGGACGCTGAAAAACAGGAAATATATTTCAATCTCTATGAATTCGACGTAAAAACAGCCGAGGACGCCAAAGAGTACATCGGCAAAAAACTGCGCATACCGCAGAAGGAATACCGCGACAAGCGCATCAACGACATAATGGACAAATACCTGCTGCCGCACCTCGGCCAGAAAAAAGCCGACCGCATGAAGAAGGCAAAATACATGTCGCAGGTCGTGAGAAAGATACTCAAACTGGGATTGGAAGGAATAGAGGAACAGGATATCGACCACTACGAAAACAAGAGACTGCGCATGGTGGCGGACTTCATGGAAATACTTTTCCGGTCAATACTTCTCGGGAAATACGGGCTTGTCTCAAGGATAGTTTATTCTTACCAGAAACTGATAAAGAGAGGCAAGATGCCGTCGATAAAATCAATAGTCGAATCTGATTATCTGACAAAGAGAATCATATCGCACATGGCCACGGGCCAGTGGATAGGCGGGCGCACCGGTGTCTGCCAGAGGCTGGAGCGCACTAACCACGTGCGTACGATTGCGCATCTGAGGAACGTCATATCGCCGCTGTCCGCGACGCAGGAGCACTTCGAGGCACGGGCACTGCATGCGACGCACTGGGGAAGGCTGTGCGCCGAGGAAACTCCGGAAGGGATCAACATAGGCCTTCGAAAATATCTTGCACTGCTTGCAGTCATATCGGAGAACAGCAAAGACATAGACAAGCTGAGGGAACTGTTAAGGAAAGAGACTAAGGAAGAGGGAACAATAATATTCCTGAACGGTGAAATAGTGGGACACACGCCAACGCCGCAGGAGCTTGTAAATTCGCTGAGAAAGAAGAGAAGGTCAGGCGAATTCGACCCTCATATCAGCCTGATATACACGCCGGAATTCGACGAGGTCCATGTAAACACGGACTCGGGAAGGCTTCAAAGGCCGATGATAGTTGTAGAGAACGGCAAGGCCGCTTTCACAGAAAAGCACATAGAGAGGCTTGAATCTGGCGAGACAAACTGGCGAGAGCTCATCAAGCAGGGCGTCATAGAATATCTTGATGCTGAGGAAGAAAATTTCTCGTACGTTGCGGTGGACAGGGAATCGATAACAAAGGATCACAGCCATCTGGAAATAGACCCGGGCGTAATACTTGGGCTTTCGGCTTCTCTGGTTCCTTTCCCGACACACAACAGAGGGGACCGAGTAAACTTCGGGGCAAAGATGTCCGGACAGGCGCTGGGTATATTCGCGACGAACTATCTCATGCGGACGGATACGAAATCGGACGTTCTGATATACTCCCAGGTGCCGCTTGTCAACACGATAGTGGGTGATGAGATGGACATGGACAGCCATCCGCAGGGCCAGAACGTAGTCGTGGCAATAATGAGTTTCGGCGGCTACAACATGGAAGACGGCATAGTATTCAACAAGGCATCAGTCGAAAGGGGCTTCGGACGTTCGGCATTTTTCCGATCGTACGTGACGGAGGAGAAGAAATACTGGGGCATCGAGAAGGATGAGATAAAAATACCCGACAAGGCAGTGAACGGGTACAGAACGGAAGAGGCGTACGCCAACCTTGGCGCCGACGGCATAGTCAACCGGGAAACAGCCGTAGAATCGGGTGACGTGCTTATCGGAAAAGTTTCACCTCTTCGGTTCTTCGGACCCGTTGAGAGCTTTATGGTAGAAACAGAAAACAGGCGAGAAACATCAGAGACGATACGGCACGGCGAAGAGGGCATAATAGACAATGTAATACTTACAGAGACGATAAGCGGCAACAAGCTCGTCAAGATAAACGTGCGCAGCGACCGGATACCCGAGCTCGGCGACAAGTTCACGTCGCGGCACGGACAGAAAGGCGTGTGCTCAATAATAGTTCCGGAAGAGGATATGCCCTTTACCGCTGACGGCATAACTCCGGACATAATAGTTAATCCGCACGGAATCCCATCGAGGATGACGCTGGGGCAACTGCTCGAGATTATAGCATCCAAATATGCGGCGCTGTCCGGCAAGGCAGTTGACTGTTCGGCTTTCAATGAAATAAGAGAAGATACTGTGCGCGATGCGCTGAAGAAAATGGGCTTCCGCGACGACGGCAAAGAGGCAATGTACGACGGACGCACCGGCAAGAGGCTGGAGGCCACAATACTGATGGGCCCGATTTACTACCAGAAACTTCACCACATGGTCGCCAACAAAATACAATCCCGAGCAAGAGGGCCGGTTACGCTGCTTACAAAGCAGCCGACGGCAGGCCGTGCAAAACAAGGCGGTCTCAGACTGGGTGAAATGGAAAAGGACTGCCTGATAGCGCACGGCGCTGCGCTGCTGCTCAAAGAACGATTCTCGAGCGACCGATACAAGGTGCCTATCTGCGACAAGTGCGGACTGGTTGCCATAGAAGATTATGTGAAGGGCAAGAAATACTGCCCTGTCTGCAAGAAGAGCAAGATAGTCGAGGCTGATATGGCCTACGCCTTCAAGCTCATGATGGACGAGCTGAAATGCATGGGAATATACCCCAAGGTGAATGTAGAGGAATAACTATGACAAAGATAAAATCAATTGAGTTCGGATTCATGTCGCCGAAGATGATAAGAGAAATGTCGGCGATAAAAATAGAGCACGCTGAGCTGTATGATCCGGACGGATACCCGATAGACGGTGGCCTTACGGACCTTCACCTCGGTGTCGTTGATCCCGGTCTTCGCTGCAGGACCTGCGGCGGAACAATCGGACAGTGCCTCGGACATTTTGGGTATTTAGAATTAATCAAGCCTGTTGTGCATCCGCTGTACGGAAAGAAGATATATACGATGCTCAGAATAACCTGCAGAAAATGCTCGAAGCCTCTTGTTAGTGACGAGGTTCTCAAGGAAATGAAGAGCCCGATGAATGAAATATACAAAAAGAAGAAAGCAACGTGCCCGCACTGCGGCGAAAAGCAGAAGGACATAGAATTTCAGAAACCAACTTCGTACCGCGAAGGCAAGGTTGAGCTGACAAGCGAAGAAGTAAGGCAGAGGCTGGAGAAAATAACCGACGAGGACGCGAAACTGCTGAAGATAGAGGGCGGCAGACCCGAATGGTTTGTACTTACAATTTTACCCGTACCGCCTGTAACAGTCAGGCCGTCAATAACACTGGAAACAGGCGAGCGGTCCGAGGACGATCTTACTCACAAACTGGTCGACGTGGTGCGCATCAACGAACGACTGAAGAAGAACCTGGAAATAGGTGCGCCTGATTTCATAATAGCCGACATATGGGAACTGCTGCAGTACCACGTATCAACGCTAATGAGCAATGAAATAAGCACGCTGCCGCCTGCAAGACACCGCAGCGGACGGGCGCTGAAGACGCTTATGCAGCGGCTTAGTAAAAAGGAAGGCCGATTTAGGGGAAACCTGTCAGGCAAGCGCGTGAACTTCTCGGCACGTACTGTCATCTCTCCAGATCCGTACATTTCAATAAACGAAGTCGGCGTGCCTATGGACATAGCAAAGGAACTCACAGTTGCAATAAAGGTGAACAAGAATAACATAGCCGAACTGAAGAAAGTAATACTTAACGGTTCGAATACGCACCCGGGCGCGAATTATATCCTTCGTTCCGACGGCATGAAAAAGAAAATAACAGAAGAAAACAAGAAGGACATTGCTGAGGAAATAGACGTCGGGTACATTGTAGAGAGACACCTGATGGACGGCGATATAACACTCATGAACCGCCAGCCGTCGCTTCACAGGATGTCGATGATGGCGCACCGTGCCAGGATAATGCCTTACCAGACGCTGCGAATAAACCTTTCCGTCACGGTTCCGTACAACGCAGACTTTGACGGGGACGAAATGAACTTGCATGTGCCGCAAACCGAAGAGGCACAAACTGAAGCGGAAATGTTGATGCTGGTAGAGAAGCACATACGCTCGCCAAGATACGGCGCACCAATAATATCGTGCAAACACGACCACATAACCGGGGCATACATGCTTACTAAAAAAGATACAAAATTCTCGCCAAAAGAAGCAGCCGACCTGCTTCTCTCGATAGGGATCGAGGATTTCGAGATGAAAGAGGAATACACGGGACGCGAAATATTCAGCATGCTGCTTCCGAAAGATCTCAATATGGAATTCAAGTCATCTGTCCAGAGCTCCGGATTCGATGACGAGTCGGTTGTGATAAAGAACGGGGTGCTCAAGAAAGGTGTCATAGATGATGATGCTCTGGGCGAGAAGACCGCCAAGCTGATAGATACTATAGAGAAAAAATACGGGCACGTCGTGGCAAGGGAATTCATTGACAGGATGACCCGCCTTGCTCTTCGCGTGATAACGATGAAAGGATTCAGCATTTCGATCAGCGACACGAACATACAGGAAAAGTCCGTGAAAAAAGTGGACAAGGTAATCGAAGAATATCACGGTAATGTTGACAAGCTGCTGAAGGACTACGCAGCAAATAAGATAGAAGTAACGGGCAATATGACGCAAAGAATGGCCGTCGAGAATAAGATACTTCAGATGGGCGGCATGGCGTCGAACCAGGCGGGAGAAATAGTAAAGGCAGACCTGCCGCTTAACTCTGCGGTGACGATGGCTGTCACTGGTGCAAGAGGCTCTTTTGTAAATCTTACGCAGATGTGCGGGTTCGTAGGACAGGAGTCTCTTGAAGGCGAGCGTATAAACCGCGGCTACACAGGACGCACGACTTCACATTTCAAGCGCGGGGATATAGGGCTGGATGCAAAAGGTTTCGTGGGCAGCGGGTACAAGAAAGGTCTCAACCCGTTTGAATTCTTCTTCGACGCCATGAACTCACGGGAAAACCTCATGGACAAATCGCTGCACACACGTCACTCCGGGTACATGGAGAGAAGGCTGGTCAACGCGCTACAGGATCTGCGGGTCGAATACGACGGCACGGTGCGAGACAGCAAAAATCACATAATACAATTTGTTGCGGGCGAGGACGGCATAGATCCTGCAAAGAGCGATCAGGGTGAAGTAAACGTGGAAAAGGTGTTGGAATAATACCGATTTTTTCTTTTTAACAAAAGAAAAACTATGTATCCAAAAAGAAAAATATTAAAAAAGGTGAATAAAAATGACACAACACACAGCATTGTCTAAAAAAATCATGGATGATTTTGACGCTTACTGCAAAAAGAACGCATCTCGGGCAAGCAAAAAGAAGAGAAACTTGAGAAGCTGACAAACGCAGTGCAGAAGTACAAGTACGAGCCCGGCGAGGCTATCGGAATAATCGCGGCACAGAGCATATCTGAGCCGGCAACGCAAATGACGATGCGTTCGTACACCATGGCATCCCAATCAGACAGGCTGAGCAAGGTCACGCACGGCCTTCCAAGGCTGATAGAAATATTCGACGCGCGCAAGACTTTCGAAAAGAACATGATAATTTACCTGACAAAGGAATACAACACGAAGGAAAAAGCCAAGGAAATGGCCGGCAGGATAAAATCGCTGAAGATCAGCGACATAATAGTCTCGGATTCTATAGACCTCGTGAACATGCAGATAGAATTCGAGCTGGAAAGAGAGAGTTACAAGGACGTAGTGAAGGAGCTTCTCGAGAAGCATGCCAAGGACTGCACGATTTCAGTCCGCGGCAAGAGCATATTCATAGCACCGAAGCAGGACAACATCAAGAACATGAGAAAAATAAAAAACAAAATGATCAAGCTTCACACGCAGGGCGTGAAGGGCATAGAGAACGTCGTTGTCATAAAAGAAGACGACGACTGGGTGCTGCAAACGACGGGCACAAACCTGAAGAAAGTGCTGCGGCTGGACGGCGTAGACACACAAAGGACAAAAACGAACGATATACATCAGGTGTACGAAGTGCTTGGCATCGAGGCTGCAAGAAACGTGATACTCAACGAATCCAAAGAAACGCTGGACGAACAGGGTCTTGATGTGGACGTGAGGCACCTGATGCTTTTGGCTGACATGATGACTTTCGACGGAACGATAAAGGATATCGGCCGTTACGGCGTATCAGGCAAAAAGGCCTCGGTACTTGCAAGGGCAAACTTCGAGGAAACGAAGAAACATCTCGTTAACGCATCTTTCTACGGAGAAAAGGACAAACTGGAAGGCATAATAGAAAACATACTCGTCGGACAGATAGCGCCTGTCGGCACAGGCATGGTAAAGCTGGCTGTAGACATGGAAAAGATGAGGAAGAAGAAGCCTGTCCAGGACAAATAAGATAGTGGTTGAAAATGAACGAAGCAACAATAGGCATCAGGGAAATAATAAAGGGCATAAAATCCGGCAAGATAAAAAAAGTAGTAGTTGCCAAAAACTGCCCCAAGAGCCTCGTAGACAGACTGGGCAACGTGAACGTCGAGGTATTTGACGGCGACCAGGCACAGCTTGGCACAAAGCTGGGGAAACCGTTCCCGATCGCGATGGCGGGCTTCAAGGACATGTATGTGGAATTCAAGTGAATAAAATGAAAGTAACATTAGACCAGAACACGATACAGTCGATAAATCTTTTTCAGTCGCTGACAGGATCGTCCGTCGTGGATGCGATAACTGAAGGTGAGGAAATTTATTTTGTTATAGCTCAGGGGTCTTACGGCGCTACAGTGGGAAAGGGCGGGGCCAAAATAAAAAATGCCGAGCGCGTTTTCAAGAAGTACATAAAAGTGTTCGAATATTCGGAAAACATGGAAGAGTTCCTGAGGAGCGTAATGCCCGGAATACAGGAAATAACGCGGACCGAGAAGTCCGTGGTCGTGAAGATACGCCCGCAGGAGAAGGCCAGGGCAATAGGCAAGGCGGGCAAGAACGTCAAGATAATCACAAAGTTCCTGCAGAGACTGTTTGATGTCGAGGAACTCAAGGTCAAATAAACTCCTTTTCTTTCCGCAAAAAGAAGTTGCTTTGCAACTTCATTCGGCCAGAAAAGTAGCTTCCAGTCAAAAGAAACATATTATTTCTTTGGCTCACTAACGTTCGCAGAAAAATGATGGTTTTAATACTTTACGCACGAAGTAAGGCAAGTCAATAATATTCGAAGACAGGGTCTGAATCAAACTCCTTTTCCGCAGCTGAAAGCTGTGGACTCAGGAAAGCTTTGCTTTCCTCGAGTTGGGAAATGATAAAGACCTTTTTCGAGAAAAAGGGATTTATATGGCAGGCGAATTTGCAGCTAGAAAACTGAAACGCGACAGGAAGAGGTACAAGTGGAAGCAGATTAATTATAGGAATCGCGTTCTGCACACTAAGAAGAAGAAAGACCCTCTAGAGGGTTCGCCTCAGGCAAAGGGCATAGTGCTTGAAAAGCGAGTCGTGGAGCAAAAGCAGCCTCACTCGGGGCTGATAAAGTGCGTACGGGTGCGGTTGGTAAAGAACGGCAAGCAGATAACGGCGCACGTGCCAAGGACAGGCGCGATAAATCACGTTTCTGAACACGACCAGGTTATCGTGCAGGGTATCGGCGGCAGCCAGGGGGGCGCAGTAGGCAGCATGGCCGGCGTCAAGTATGCCGTAGTCAAGGTAAACGACATTTCTCTGGAAATGATACGAACAGGAAGGAAACAGAAGTCGCTGAAGTAAAGCCTTTCTTCTTTTAAAAAAGAAGAAATCCTTTAGGGAAAGAAGAAAATATTATAAAAATTAAAAAATGATGATTATGGAAGAACGAAGAAATTCGAGAAGAGGTCCGGGAAATAATCCCGACAGGCCGATGGAAGCGACACGGAGAGGTTTTCGGCCGCGCCGCGATTATGACCGCGAAGAAAAGCCGAGAAAACCGCAGAAACTTGTAAAAAGGCGCGAAAAGATACGCGTTGACGTCAAACTTTTCGGAAGATGGGAATCAAATTCTAATGTTACCGATCCCGGCCTTAAGGGCTACATAAATGTCGAGCCGAAATTCCTGCCGCGATCGGAAGGCAGCCAGCGCGGGCGCTTTCATAAATCGCGAATGCACGTTGTCGAGCGTCTGGCGCTGAAGATGCTTGTGTCAGGCCACACAGGCAAGAAACACAAGCTCACTTCGGGCAAATTCGGCGGCGGCTTTAATACAATACTCAAAGTTGTTGAAAATG
>Ga0209542_10009063_pt1 | contig 18366 bp, 16 predicted proteins | sample RifCSPhighO2_01_FD_184028 | JGI IMG/M metagenome (GOLD analysis project Ga0209542, IMG submission 184028) | Soil microbial communities from Rifle, Colorado - Rifle CSP2_plank highO2_0.1 (SPAdes) (version 2) | ecosystem: Environmental > Terrestrial > Deep subsurface > Rock core/Sediment ...
AGTATCGCATCTGCGGTAAAAGAGGGGAAAAAGAAAGCGGAGAAAAACGAGCATAAAGAAGTTGAGCAAATCGTAGTTGAAGAACAGGAACAAAAACAGGAGAAAGACGGGAGTGAAAGTGACAAAAAACAAGAAATAAACAATACATAATAGGAGATAATTTCCGCCAAAGGGGGGTTGGCCTTTGGCCGAGATATTTGAATCTATGGTTACCGCACAATCAGTTAAAGAATTGAGAGAAAAAACAGGCGCCGGAATGATGGATGCAAAAAAGGCGCTTGAAGAATCAGGTGGGGATACTGAAAAAGCTATTGAATGGCTCCGAAAAAAAGGCCAGCAGATTGCGCTGAAAAAACAATCTGAACGCACGGCGCATGAAGGTGTGGTGGAAAGTTATATTCACAGCAATAGCCGCGTTGGCGTATTATTGGAGTTGAATTGCGAAACCGATTTTGTGGCGCGCAATAGTGAATTTAAATCACTTGCGCATGATATTGCAATGCACATCGCGGCAATGAATCCGCGCTTTATCGCATCTGGCGATGTGCCTGTTGAAGTGATTGAAAAAGAAAAAGAGATTGAGCGTGAAAAATTACACAACGAAGGCAAATCGGCAGACATGATTGAAAAAATACTTGAGGGCAAGATGAATAAATTTTTTAGTGATGTGTGTTTGATGAATCAGTTGTTTGTGAAAGATGATTCGCAGACCATTCAAGATATTGTAAATAGCGCGACTGCGAAATTAGGGGAGAAAGTCGTTATCCGCAGATTCAGCCGTTATTCGCTTGAATCAGAGCCGACGGCTTGCTCTATTAAAGAATAAAAAACAATCACCCCACAGGGTGATTGTTTTTTTGACAAGAAAGACGTACAATTTTTATTATCGAGCGAGCGAGGGAAGTGGGAAAGCTCTGTTTTCACATTTCCGAGCGAGCGCAGATAACACAGGGTTAATACCCTTTATAAACAATCTCTATGCGTATTTTACTTAAGGTTTCAGGAGAATTTTTTGGAGGAGGAGAAGGGCAGGCAATTGATGTCGCAAAAACAGATGAACTTGCACATGCCATTCTTGCCATGAAAAATGAAGGCGCTGAAATTGGCGTTGTTGTGGGCGGGGGGAATATTTTTAGAAAGCGGTATGTTGAACATACTGATGTTGACCCGATTATTGCTGATTACATGGGTATTACCGCAACCATTATCAATGGCTTATTATTGTGGGATCGCCTGCGTGTGGCAGGGGGTGAGGCGGTATTGCAATCGGCCTGGCCTATTGATCGAGTGGTTGATGGCGTTGATCCATCTGCCGCAGTACAGGCAGTGAGTTCCGGGAAAGTTGTGGTATTTGCCGCAGGCACTGGCGTGCCATATGTGACAACTGATACCGGCGTGGTGGAGAGGGCAATTGATGTGCGGGCTGATGTGATTGTAAAGGCAACTAAAGTTGACGGTGTATATGACAAGGATCCTGTTGTAAATGGCGACGCGCAAAAATTTGAAACACTAACCATGGCAGAAGCCATTGCGCGCGGGCTTGAGATTATGGACAAAGAAGCTCTTGAAAAGTCACGCAGTGCTGGCATTGCCATTCGCGTGGTTGAATTTTCGCAAGAGAATCTTGTGAAGGTTGCGCGCGGTGAAAATATCGGCACATTGGTAACACCTGAATAATTTTTATGGATATTGATCAGCAGGCATTAGAACAAATTTTAGAAAATCAACGCTTGCAATTCGAGCGCATGCTTGGAGTATGGGGAGAATCGCTGGAGTCACAAATGAAAATGATCGCAGAGAATTTATCTCTCACACATGAAACAGTTCATGCAATACAAGAAGAGGTGGCAAAACATAGCGAGCAGATTGAAATGATACTTATGCGTCTTACGGTTATGGAGAAACGCCTTGATGCTATTGACTCCCGCCTTGACTCTGTAGAAAGACGTCTTGATTCTGTAGAAATATACCTTAGAGAGCTGAAGTCAGAAGTGTATAATATCCGTAAAGCATTACAGAATACAGTCAAAAAAGAAGATGTTAAAAAATTAGAAACAAGAATTGATCAATTAGAATCACAACTTGCAATTATGAAGCATTAATATTTTCTATGGCAAAAAACATTACTATCGCAATCAATGGTTTCGGTAGAATCGGACGATGCGCGTTGAAAGTCGCGTTTGAAAAAAAGAATATCACTATCGCCGCAATCAACGATTTAACTGACGCGCAAACACTGGCGCATTTATTGCAGTACGACACAGCGTATGGGAAATATGCACGAACAGTAAAAGCAACACAAGACGCATTGATTGTTGATGGTAAAAAAATTCCGGTCTACGCGGAAAAGGATCCAACTGCATTGCCGTGGAAAAAGTTGCATGTAGATGTTGTGTTGGAATGCACCGGCGTGTTTACATCAGAAGAAAAAGCAAGCGCGCATGTTACTGCTGGTGCTAAAAGCGTGATTATTTCAGCACCCGGGAAAGGCGGGAATGTTGGCACATTTGTGCGCGGGGTAAACAGCAAAGATATCAAAAAAGCAAAAAGCAAGGTTCATTCCAACGCGTCGTGCACAACAAATTGCATTTCACCTGTGATGAATGTTTTGGAGTCAGCGTTTGGCATTAAAAAAGCGATGATGACAACTATCCACGGATATACCGCAGATCAGAACTTACAAGACGGTCCGCACAAGGATTTGCGCAGAGCGCGCGCCGCGGCTGAAAATATTGTCCCGACCACGACCGGTGCCGCCATTGCGACGACTGAGACAATTCCTGAATTGAAAGGAAAATTTGATGGCGTAGCAATCCGTGTGCCGGTTCCAGTGGTATCGCTTTCTGATGTTACCTTAGTGCTCAAGAAAAAAGTTACAAAAGAGCATATAAATGACGCGTTTATAAAAGCAAGTAACAGTGCAAATTATAAAAATATTTTAGCCGTTACTCATGAACAATTGGTTTCATCGGATTTTGTGGGTAATTCTTATTCTGCCATCGTTGATTTGTCGTTAACGCAAGTTGTAGACGGCGATATGGTAAAAGTAATCGCCTGGTATGATAATGAATGGGGCTATTCAAACCGGTTGATTGAGCTGGTAGAGGAGGCGGTATAGAATATACATTGAATGAGTATATCTGTCATTGCGAGGAGACCGTAGGCGACGCGGCAATCTCAAGATTGCTTCTCCGCATCTGGCCAGCGGGCGGAGGGCGGATCGCAATGACAGAAAATGAAATTTTGTAATGTCTCATACAAAAAATAGCAACCGCTCCCTTGCTATTTTTTGTATTTTTTGTTTTGTTTGTAGAGACGTATGGCACTGCGTCTCTACGTCTCTACGATATGTAACCCATAGCTTAAGGAGCGGTTCATGAGATTTCTGCTGACAGGGGCGGCGGGATTTCTTGGAAGCCGTCTTCTTAAACGGCTTCTTTGTGATGGGCACGAGGTCCAAGTGTTGGTTCGTTCGCGCGGTACCCAAACTGCGCGCGAGCGCATGCAATCTTGCGATGTTGAGGTCATTGATGGAGATATTTTGAATCCAAAGGACTGGGCGGATCACGTATCTCCTGTAGACGTGATTATTCACTGCGCATCGTCAATCACGTTTTCTGAAAAAGAGCGTGAACATACGATGCAAACCAACGTGCAGGGCACCTTGAATCTTCTTGAGGTTGCCCATAATGTTGGCGCGCGGTTTTGGTATGTCTCTACCGCGTATGTCTGCGGTGACAACCACGACAGCGCGTTTGAAACGTTTGAGTGGTGCAATCCGTTCCGGAATCCTTATGAAGAGAGCAAGCGTCTTGCTGAACAAGCGGTCGCGAATGCTTTTTTAAGTGGCAGGATTCCTGGAGCGGTTATTTTTAGGCCCTCGATCATTGCCGGAGAAACCCTAACCGGTATTGCAGAGGCCGCGAGCGGGTACCTCGGGTACATGTACGGTGCCTACCAACTGCGACGGATCGTTGAGGCAAAATATCAAGACAAATTCGTCAGAGACGATCACGGCCGATGGATGGTTCCAGCGCGCATTCCGTGCAACCCCATTGCGACTATCAACATCATTCCAGTTGATATTGTTGTCAATTTAATGGTTGAGCTTGGAATGCGGTGCGAGGATCATAGGCTTGGGGTATTTCACTTGTCGCATCCAAACCCCCCGTTGTACTCTGCCCTTTTCAGCCGCTCGGCTGAAGAGTTGGGGATTACGGGGATGGAGTTCGTTTCAAGCCTGAATGACGCTCACAGAGAGGGGATACCACGGGCGATTCAGGTTTTGGAAAAGTTGTACGGAGCCGCGATCGCGGATTACATCCCTTATGTATCCGGGGAACCGCGATTTGACCAGACAAATGTTCGGAGTGTGCTTCCTGATTTTGAAAGCACGATTCCGAACATAACCGATACCTACATCGCCCTGCAAATGCAATGGGCGATGAAACATGTTTACGGTAAGGAGCGATGAACAGCAACCCTGTTCATGCGCTCCTTGTTTTTTTTTGGTATACTAAAGTGTATATGAATCCATTCGGTCTTTCTGGATTATTGATTGGGCTTACCGGCGCAGTGCTTGCATTTTTTATTATTGGAAAACAACAGAAACGGCGACTTCATATGCTGTGGCTCTGTTTTACGTTGTCCGTCATGACATGGGGCGTAGGGTCCTTGTTTATTTCGTTTTCCCGATCAGAAAACGCCGCGAGAGTACTATGGCAATTTACCCATTTAGGGGTTATTTTAATCCCGTTTTTCTTTTATCATTTTGTTCTTTCGTTTCTTGAAAAAACCTCAAAACACACATTAGTGCTGTTATATATTCCTGCGATTATTTTTCTTGTATTAAATATTTTTTCCCCATGGTTTATTTATTCTGTCCGATATGTTTTTAATTCTTTTTATTACGATTCGCCGCCATCGTTCGCATATACCATTTTTACGCTTTTCTTTTTTTCACTCGTTGGGCACGGACATTGGTTGCTGTGGCGCGCGTACAAAAAGTCGCAGGGATTGCGCAGGCAACAAATCCGTTATTTCTTTTTGGCAACAGGGGTAGGGTTTTTAGGCGGAGGATTAAGTTTTTTGCCAGTATTTGAAATAGATATGTATCCGTGGGGAAATTTTACTGTTCCGTTGTATTCTATCATCATGACGTATGCGATATTTAGGTATCGCCTTATGAATGTTCGATTTGTTGTGTCACGATCGATCGTTTATACACTTCTTGTACTTATTGTATCTGTTGCATTCACTACATCTATTTTTATTTTTTCCCGATTTTTAAATGTGCAAACACCATTAGGATCATTTGGCATTGTTCTTATTTCTTCAACATTGATTGTGATTGGGCTTGACCCGGTAAAGCGGTTGTTATCTCATATTACCCAGCGGGTGTTTTATAAAGATGCTGTTGATTATCAAAAAGTTTTACGCGTGATATCGGATATTATCGCCCAAAAATTAGAATTACATGAATTGGTAAAGGGCTTTACTCAACAGATAGAGAATGTTTTACAGGTAAAACAGGTAGCGGTCTATATTATTTCAGCAGAGGGGATATACCATATTCAAAAGGGAGGAGAACAGAGAGGTGTTGTGCCTGGTATCAGTCATACTCTTATTGCATTATTTAAACGGCAGGCAGGGGTTGTTTTATTAGAAGAGTTACAACAAAAAATATATGAACGGGGTGATAGCGTGTCAAAACAAAAACGCGCATTGATGAAAAGCATGGAACAATTGAACGCGAGTATTATTGTTCCTTTGTATTCGAAAAAAGTTTTAATAGGTTTTGTTACTGTCGGAAGCAAATTATCCAGTGAAGTTTTTCAAGATGCGGAAATAGAAATATTTGAGGTGTTGGCGCCGCAACTTGCTTCTGCCGTGGAAAAATCAAAATTATATGAAGAGGTACAACAGTTTAATGATCGCCTTGAAACAAAAATAGAACACGCAACCGAGGATTTGCGAAAAGCGAACGAGCATTTACAGCAACTGGATAAAGCAAAATCAGAATTTTTATCCATTGCGGCACACCAACTGCGCACCCCACTGACTGGCATTAAAGGATATTTAAGCATGATTGAAGCAGGGGAAATTCCACAGGATAAGGTAAAAGGGATTATTCATGAACTATTCAATCAAACTAATCGTTTATCGCGAGTAGTGAATGTATTTTTAAATGTATCCCGCATTGAGGCGGGCCGGTTACATCTTGAGTATACACAAGGGAGGATTGAAGATGTAGTGACCGAGGTATATGGGGAATTACATGGCGTGGCACGCAAAAAGCAGATTTCGCTCACCATTGGCAATGCGAAAAAGAAAACGCCGCAACTGTATTTTGATCAGGATAAAATTCATGATGTCATTATGAATCTTATTGATAATGCCATTAAGTATACAAACAGAGGCGGGAAGATAGGCGTATCTCTTGCGTGTGATGATGAGGAAATTGTGGTGTGCGTGCGTGATACCGGCATTGGATTGTCAGTTGATGACCTTTCTACAGTGTTTGAAAAGTTTAGTCGTGGAGTTGATGGGTTTAAAACAAATACCGAAGGCGTGGGGTTGGGATTGTTTATTGCAAAGCGCATTGTTGAAGCGCATGGCGGACGGATTTGGGTTGAAAGTAAGGGAAAGGGTAGGGGATCGGCATTTTGTGTGGCTCTTCCATTTTCACTGAAAACCAAACCAGAACATGCAGGTATGCAGACACTTGTGCAAAAAGAGCTTGAACAAAGCAGTGAAAACGGGTAAGATAGTCAGCGATTGTTGTCTTGTTACATTGTTGTATTAGTATCAATAATGTAACAAGACAACAATTCGTGCCCATTGTATGAATGCTTACAAGAGAACAATTCTATGCGTGATGTTGAACAAAAGCCGCCTGTTGTTTTAGTTATTATTGATGGCTGGGGAATCGGCCAGGAGAATCAAGGGAATGCGATTGCTCTTGCAAACACTCCAACGTTTGACATGCTTAATAAAGAGTATGGCTATCTTTCGCTTGCCGCGTCAGGTGCGGCAGTGGGGTTGCCTGATAACCAAAATGGAAATTCAGAAGCAGGGCATATGAATTTAGGAGCCGGCCGTATTGTGAAACAAGATGATGTGGTTATATTAGATGAGGTGAAAAATAAACAGTTTTATGAAAATCAGGCACTTAAAGAAGCGCTTGAGCATGTTCAGCGATGGGGTACAAATGTGCATATTATGGGGTTGTTGACTGATACGCAAAGCGCTCACGCAGATCCGCGTCATGTATGGGCTTTGCTTGATATGTGTGATGCGTATGCACTTACTAAGGTGTGGCTCCATTTATTTACTGACGGCCGTGACAGTCCGCCGCGTCATGCGAAAGTGCTGTTGCAACAGTTACGCGAACACATGAAGCCGAATCAAACAATCGCGAGTTTAGTTGGCAGGTTTTACGCCATGGATCGTAAAAAGGAGTGGGAAAATACAGAAAAAGCATATCGTTTACTTGCGCAAGGAGAGGGTTTGAAATATACAACAGCGGAAGAGGCGCTTGAGCATTGCTATAATCAGAACATGACAGATGAGTTTTTAGAACCATCGCTGATTGTTGATGATCACGGGAAGCCGGTTGCCGCGATTGAAGATAATGATTCTGTTATTTTTTTCAATATCAGATCAGATCGCGCGCGTCAGCTTGCAAAAACATTTGTTCAGGATGATTTTGAAACGGCAAATCCTGGGGCATTTGTTCGTGATAGAGTCATTAAAAATGTGCGGTTTGTAGGGCTTACTCATTTTGGTCCTTCATTAGGTAATGCCATGTTTGCCTATTCTCCTCAATTAGTTCAGGATACCGTACCAATGACTTTGCGGGATATTCGCCAACTCTATTTAGCGGAATCGGAAAAATTCGCGCATATTACCTTTTTTTTCAATGGCGGTTATGCTCATCCGGTTGGAGGAGAAGAGCGACAAATGATTCCTTCACCGGATCTCGCGCATTATGAACAAAAGCCAGAAATGATGACCAAAGAGCTCATTGATATCATTATTGGTGAAATGCAAAATAATCGGTATGATTTTTATGCCGTGAATATCGCGGCTCCGGATATGATTGCGCATACTGGTGATTTGCAGGCAACCATTAAGGCGGTTGAGGCGACAGATACGCATATCGGACGGTTGATTGAAGAAGTGAAAAAATACAACGGACATTGTGTGATTACTGCGGATCATGGCAACGCGGAAGGTGTTCTGAATCCATCATCAGGTGAAGTTGACACTGAACATTCATCAACTCCGGTTCCACTGTATCTTGTGTCATCTGCCTATACGCTTGATATGACAAAAAAGGATTTGGTATTAGGTAATGTCGCGCCTACAATCTGCGATCTTTTAGGAATTAAAAAGCCAGATGCAATGACATGCGAGAGTCTGTTAAAAAAGTAAAGATAAAACATCAAAATGCAAAATGACAATGAAAAATTAAAAGGTGCTGTCTAAATTTTTTATACTTTGCGTTGTCGTTTTGCATTTTGATATTTGATTTTTTATAATATGTCTGAATCTCCTATTATTTCTCGCCCCAAACCCTTTATCCTCGCCATATTAGATGGTTTTGGTATTGCACAAAATTCTCCTTCCAATGCTATTGGTCTCGCAAAAACGCCGAATATTGATATGTTTGTCCATGAGTATACCGCACTTGCTGTGCAGGCAAGCAGTGAATCTGTGGGATTGCCACTGGGAGAAATGGGTAATTCTGAAACAGGGCATTTGAACATAGGAGCCGGGAAAATTGTGTATCAGGATTTGCCTCGCATTAACCATGCGATTTTTGATAAAAGTTTTTATAAAAATAAAATATTGAATGAGGCGCTGGATACAGCAGAGCACAACAACGGATCAGTTCATATTATGGGCTTGGTGTCTTCGGGTGGTGTTCATAGTTTTTTGGATCATCTGTACGCGCTATTGGAGTTATGTAAAAAGAAAGGCGCAAGAAAAGTATGGGTGCATGCCTTTTTAGATGGTCGTGATACACCTTTTAACAGTGGAAAAGATTTTATCAAAGAACTCATGGGCCATCTTGAAGGAATAGGAGGTATTGCTACAGTTGCAGGAAGATTTTACGCGATGGATCGTGATAATCATTGGGAACGGATTGAAAAGGCATATCGCGCAATGACAGAAGGGGTTTCGGATTATCGTTTTTCAGATCCGCTTGAAGCGATTGAGTGTTGGTATGGGAAAAAAATATATGATGAGGAGATTGAGCCAACTGTTATTGAAAAAAACGGGAAGCCCGTTGCAATTATCCAGGCGAGCGATAGTGTTATTTTTCTTAATTTTCGGCCTGATCGCGCGCGGGAACTCACCCAAGCGTTTGTGAGTGATGAATTTTCTCAATTTGAACGCAAAAAAATTGCCAATCTGTATTTTGTGACAATGGCAGAATACGAAACAGATATTGATGTCAGGGTTGCGTTTCCGCCGGAAGTAGTGGAATGTCCGTTACCGTGCCAATTGGCGCAGGTAGGGTTAAAGCAACTCCATATTGCAGAGACAGAAAAATACGCGCATGTTACCTATTTTTTAAACGGCGGGAAAGAAGAAAAAACAGAAGGTGAAGATGATATTTTGATTCCATCTCCACGTATCGCGTCATACGCGGAAAAGCCAGAAATGTCAGCATATGAAATCACTGCTCGGGTGGAAGAAGAGTTAGCAAAAGGAGTGTATGATGTTGTGATAATAAATTACGCCAACCCGGACATGGTTGGGCATACGGGCGATTTAAAGGCAACTATTAAAGCAGTTGAGGTGATTGACGAATGTTTAGGGCGATTGTACCAATTGGTTCAACCTAATGGGTGCTTAATGATCATCGCAGATCATGGGAACGCGGAAATTATGTTTGATGTTCAGACAGGGCATATTAATAAACAGCATACATCTTCGCCCGTGCCGGTGCTGATTATCGGCGAACAGTTTAAAAATCATGATCAAAATAGAGAGCTCTATCAGTTAATTCCATCTGGTGTACTGGCAGATGTAACACCAACGGTGTTGAAAATTTTAAACATTTCTCAACCTAAAGAGATGAAGGGGACCTCATTGGTTTAAAAGTAAAAATGAAAAAGTAAAATTCAAAATGAAAAGTGAATGATAAAAATGTCCATTTTACATTTTGATTTTTGCATTTTGAATTAGGATGTATGGATTCATTTCTTTTCTCTTTTATTAACTCATTCAGTAATTTTGAAATTGGTCAATCAGTGGCGGTGTTATTGAGCCAAGTGTTGGTGTGGGGTATTGCAATGGTTGTGTTCGCAGTAGTGCTGATGAAACGGGCACTCTATCCATTGCAACAAAGGTTGTTGTTTTTTGTGTTGTGTGTTTTATCAACATTGGCAGTGGTGTATGTTTTTAAAATAGTAGCACCTCGGCAGAGACCGTTTGTGTATGAAAAACAAGCTATTGTGGCGATAGAGGAGCCAAATCCAATGGGCTCATTTCCCTCGTCTCATACGGCGGTTGCAATGGCTTTGGCAACTGTTTTTGTTATTGTGTATCCTTTGACTTCAAAAAATGTAAAAGCAGGGTTTATTATTGCGGCGCTGTTTGTAGGTATCGGTCGCGTGATGGTTGGGGTTCATTACCCAAGCGACGCGTTGGTTGGGTTTTTTATCGGCGGGCTGATTCCCTATATCATTTCCAGAACAAAAATGGTGTCTTAACGGCGACTATTGACAGGTAGTGATAATTTTGTATAATACTCATTGTCATGGCGTGCGAGTGAGTCATTGACCCTTGATCCATCACTTTCGAGTGATGAGTATTGAGGAATTTACACTCGATACGGATCAAAACGTCCCGCGGTTTTGATCAAGAGAACTATCACAGTGGTGAGCTACCGTACCTCCCCTCGGGCGGTAGCAATATAAAAGATGGGGAAATCGAGGAGAATCCCCCAGGGCGGGGATTCTCAAGGGTGGCAGTTGGTGAGAATGAGTTAACCTCTTCTTACCTCCTGCCCTCTTTTTTTGTTTTCAGACAATTTTTTTGACCTATTTTATCGGGTAGTTTGAATTACGAAACTCTCTACTACGTCATCCCCGTCAAAGCGGGGATCCATGAGTTATGTACAAGTTCTGGATTCCCGCTCCTGCGGGAATGACAGAAGGGGGTTGTTTTGTTGAATTTCGTAATTCAAAGCAAGTAGGTTGTCAAAAAGAGGAGCAGAATGATACCATAGCATATATGGCATTTAACATGGTGATACTTGCAGGAGGGCACGGAACGCGGCTGTGGCCGGTTTCGCGTAAAGGCGCGCCAAAACAGGTACAGCCGTTTTTAGATACAGATACGTTATTGCAAAAAACCATAAAGCGATTTGAACCAGTTATTGATCCCGAGAATATTTTTATTTCAACTCACTCTCAATACAAAGACCTCATTGTTTCGCAGGTAGAAGGAATTGATAAGCAAAATATTATTTGCGAACCGACACGGAAAGATAATGCTCCTGCTATTTGTTTTGCCGCCATGACTATTGCAGAACGTGATCCTGATGGTTTAATCGGAATATGCGGATCAGACGCGTATATCGCACACGAAGATTGCTATCAAGATATTCTTCGTTCCATTCCTGATATTCTTGCAGTCGATCCTAATGATGGTGTGATATTAGGAGTCGTGCCAAAATATGCGGAGACGGGATATGGATATATCGAATACGACATGTCAAATATCAAATATCACATATTAAATACTTGCGTTTATACGGTTAAAAGATTTATTGAGAAGCCGGATGCGAAAACAGCAGAAGATTATATCAAACGAGGGAATTTTTTATGGAATCCGCTCCAGTTTTTTTTCACAGTGAAACAGTTACTTGCGTTGTATGAACAATTAGCGCCGGAAATATATCATGGTGTCCATGCGATGATGGAGGTAGATGATGAAGATACAAAGAGAGATATGTACAATGCTCTGCCTGCTATTTCGATTGACTACGCGATTATGGAAAAGACACAGGATTTGTTAGTTATACCTGCAGACATCGGCTGGCTTGATATTGGGCATTGGCGTGCGGTTCAAGATATCCTATCGTCGTCCCCTTCTCCTAAGGGAGGAGATACTCCTCTTACCTCCTCCTCTTACCAAGGGGAATCCTTTCTTACCCCCTCCCCTTACCAAGGGGAGGGTAGGGAGGGGTCTTGGGACACGATTGTAAAAGGCAAGCATATCGGTGTAGATACACAGCGGTCTCTTATTTATTCAGAAGCAAGCCGGCTTATCGCAACTATTGGTATTTCTGATATGATTGTTATAGACACTCCTGATGCGCTCCTGATTTGCCCCAAAGATCAGGCGCAAAGGGTAAAGGAGTTAGTAAAAAAAATGCAGGATGAGGGATTGGAGGAATATTTATAAAATGATGAACGATATGTGATACTATGGAAGAAAATGTATTTGAAAAAAAACATCATCGCAAAAGAACACAATATATTCTGCTTGTGATTATCGTTGTTTTAGGGTTAGGGGTATTTTTTGTTTCCGGCAATAAAGACAGTCAGCCGAATGATGCACCAGCGGTGGAAGAGAATAGATTTATTATAGAGCAAGGAGAGGGAGTGTCTGTGATTGCCAAGCGGCTTAAGCAGGCGGGATACATTGAGTCCGAATTTTGGTTTAAAACATATATCGTGCTCAAAGGACTCCAGACAAAATTGTTGGCAGGGACATATGCATTGGAGCAGGGATGGTCATTGGGTAAAATAGCAAATGTACTTTCCACGGGTCCGCTTTCCAATGAACGGGTGATCACAACTATCGAGGGATGGGAAATTTCCGACATCAATGATTATTTAGTCACACAGAGCGCGGTGAAGGGGAGTGAATTTTTAGACATTGTTTTTGCTGATTCCGGAATCCCTCAATCATTGCGTCAAGTATTTCCTGTACTTGCCGATGCGCCTGCTAATGCGTCGCTTGAGGGCTATTTGTTTCCGAATACCTATCGTATTTTTAAAGATGCAACTGCAAAAGATATTGTGAATCGTATGATAGGTGAATTTGATGTTGTAATGACAGGCGATATGCGAGCTGATATCGCGTCGCAAGAAAAGACGATTTTTGAGATTGTAACAATGGCATCTATTTTAGAGCGAGAAGTGCGCACCCCAGAAGACAAAAAAAAGGTAGCGGATTTGTTTTGGAGGCGACTGGAAGCAGGTATCGCTTTGCAAGCGGACTCAACAGTGAATTATGTTACCAATAAAAAAACACCTGGGATTTCGCTTGATGACACAAAAATTGATTCACCTTATAATACGTATAAATATCGTGGTCTGCCGCCTGGGCCAATCAGCAATCCCGGCATTGATTCATTAGAAGCAGCGGTGTATCCAACGAAAAATGAGTATTGGTATTTTTTAAGTGCCTCCGACGGCACCACCATTTTTAGCAAGAATTTTGAAGAGCATAAACGTAATAAAGTAAAGTATCTTCGATAAACCTATGGAACGAGAACCTCATATTGGTATTATTGGCAATGGTTCATAGGAAAAAAGAGGTGCCCTCTGAGCAGGGCCTGGAAGATTATATTGACAGTACATATATTGACAGGTGTATCGCATTGGTTACCGGGCAGGAACAATGGGTTGACGATGTTCAATGTAGTAGCATAAACATCAGTATAGATACGGAATGAGAGCTGAAAGCGTTGTATCAGTCTGGTTGTGGATGATTCAAAATAGTTTAGATATACTTTGATTGGAGGTTTTTTATACAAGAATTTTATCGTACTATGTACTGTATCATAGTACAATAGTTGGAATTATTTGGTAAGATATAAAAAACGCGAGAGAGAACTCTCGCGTCAATGCTGGATTTGGTGACCAATGAGTAGTTGCTTTACTTAATCCAATCAAGGGTTTCCTTAGTCCCATCAGGCATTGTTACCTCGATGCCGAAGTCGAGGTATGCACGATAACGCCTCGGTGTGGGTGTTTGTGGAATCGCTTCCTCTTCTTGAGGAGGGATCAGTGGCTCTCGGTATTTTCGCCCTTTGTGGAGACTTTCCACTTCGATCCTCGCCTCACCATCTACAATACTCATCGTGATGATCATTGAAGCGGTACCGATGTCTTGAGCGCGTGTACGGAGCATGTTAGCCAGAAATTCTTGTTCCTCTTCTTGAAGTATCCTCCAGTTATGGCCAGTTTTTTTGACAGATCTCGCCGGTTGGTGCTTGCTTCTCTGTGGAGTTCCCTCAAAGAGCTCGTCGGCTTTTTCCCTGTTGGGACTTTTTAGTCCTTGGTCAGAGAAATCGGGATTATGCCAAACCCGCGTTTTTCTGACACTTTTTTCATTCATTAGTACTCATCGCTCCTTTCCTTAAGGGATGCGAAAAAGGGCAATCTTAAAAGTTGCATTTCACTATAGAATTTACCATACTGTGTATGAGTTCTTTTTAATAGAGTATAGCGTGTTTGTCAACGCATTGGGGGATGTCGAACACTCCGCATCGTTTTGCGAAACGTGTTTTTTGATAAGTATTAGGGATGGAGTATCTATTGTTCAATGATACAGTACGTGGTACAATAAGAACATGAGAGGGAAAGAGTAGGATAAAGAGTAGGATGGTGTTCTTTTATGCCTACTTATAGCACAAATGATTAAATGCTGGGAGTTTTCATCAATGCAAAAATTGACAGGAAGCTTATTTATTGATAAGGTAAAAATGTATTCTGTAGACCGTAAGGGGTTGAAAGACCTTAATACATCACCTTACCGAGGAGCGCTTAAGTATGTTTTGTGCTTGAGCGAAAGGTCGACTATGGAATGCATAGTCGTTTTTTATTGAAACTGGCTCGAACTATTCAAGCGTAAGCGAAGAATATTTCGCAAGCAGTTTCAATCCGCCTGTGGCGGATACTGGCCTTGAAATTCTTATGAGAGTTTGAAGGCGAGTAACATCCACCTGTGGCAGATAGGAAAGGAACTTACATGTATGCCAAAAACACGACAACAAAAAATAGCGATCCTTAATGATATTGGCTCGCAATTTGATAATGCCCTATCAATAGTTGTTGCGCAATTTACCGCAACGCCGCTCTCTGTGATAGAAAATCTTCGTCGAAAAATGAGGGCAGAAGGCGTTGATATGACAGTTGTAAAAAAGACACTGATGAAACGGTTGTTTGCGGGGAAAAATGTTGCTGATTTAAATGTTGATGACGCAACTGGAACACTGATGGTTGCATTCGGACGCACAGATGCCATTGCTCCAGCAAAAACAGTGCAGGCGTTTGCAAAACAAAATGAGAATGTCAAAATTTTAGGTGGTATTCTTGAAGAACAGGTGTTAGCCGCCCATCAAGTGATAGAGCTTGCGTTACTTCCAACAAAAGAGGAACTCATTGCAAAAACAGTTGGTACTATCAAAGCGCCGTTATCAGAGTTTGTTCGTGTACTTGCTGGGAATGTTCGTGGCCTGGTTACAGTGCTTCAGGCGATACAGAATGTAAAAAATTAGAATATAAGGTTAATTGATTTATTCGTTTATTTTTTTATCCTATGTCAGAAGAAAAACAAGATATCCAAGTGCCAGAAAAATTCAAGGCGCTTGTAGAGCAAATCGAGAAGATGTCTGTGTTAGACCTTTCGGAGCTCGTTAAAATTTTAGAAGAAAAATTTGGTGTATCAGCGGCCGCTCCTATGATGATGGCTGGTCCTTCAGTCGCAGGTGCTGTAGAAGCAGTAGAAGAAAAAACCAGTTTTACTGTTGAATTAGTATCAACAGGTGATAACAAAATCAATGTTATCAAAGCTGTCCGCGCGGTTACTGATCTCGGCTTAAAAGAAGCAAAGGATTTAGTTGAAGGCGCGCCGAAAACAGTAAAAGAAGGAGTGAACAAGGAAGATGCGGAAAAAATTAAAAAACAGCTTGAAGAAGCAGGAGCAACTGTTGCGATTAAATAACCACAGCAATCTGTTCTAAAAAAGAAACGCCCATCATGGGCGTTTCTTTTTATATCTATTTGTAGGGATATGTTATTGTTGGCCCAATACAATCCCATATATTTTTTTGCCATTTAACAGATATACTTTTTTATTTTTTTCCTCAATCACAACATCTCGGAGATCATCAAATGCATCTGATGTGTATTGATTTACCATTTCTCCTGTTTTACTGATAATAACCAGTCGCTTGCTTTGAGGGTCAAGGATGTAGATATTATTCATGTCGGCATTGGTTACAATACGCGTTGGCGATGAAAACCATGGATCAACTTTTGAAATAATAAATGGTTCGGGCTTCCCTGATACGTATTTTAAGATGTTTCCTGAAGGCAAAAGGAGGTAAATTGCTCCATCAATAGCAATATCGCGAGTTTGGTTTATTTCTGGTACAGGAGTGGTTGTAATCCATGCTACCCCTGCGCCAAAACCGTTCCCGCTCGCATTATGACGAAAGAGTTGCTTGCGCGCGCTGTCGAATCGGTAAAGCTTTTTTTGGTACAATAAAAACCAGTCAACTTGTCCATCCCCGATATCAACGGGTACAGGGGTGTATGCTCCTCTTGGAGGATCAAATCCAATAAATCCATGGTTGTTATGATAAAAGACAATGCCTCCACTATCACTGACCGATGCCTGTTCAAAAAAGCCAGTAATGCCTGGAGTAGCTGAAATACGAGTTGCAGATTTGTCAGCTGGGTTGATGGCAAACACGGTATTGGTTGCTGGACTATAGGTATACAAAATTCCTTGAACTGCTAACAGTTGTTTGGGATTTATGGCAGTGTCTGCTATTTCAAGGTCAGCTATCAAAAGTGGATGAGCAATCGTTGAAAGATTTTTTGTCTTGTTTAATTGCGTTGTGATTCGTTCTAACAACGCGGCTTGTTTTGCATTTCTGTCTTCATTGTCTGTTGGTAATGATTGAGTTATAGTTCGTGCTTCTTCAAGAATTTCTCGCGCTTTTGTGATATCGCTGTAAAGGAGGGCGGAAGTCGCGCGGTCTTCCAATGATTGTATCATTTCAAGTGTTTGATTATAGGTTCCAATATCTTTTTCTTGAATTTGAGATGTGCGCGTTTTTGAAATATTTAAGAGAAAAAGAATGAGTAATACGCAAGCGATTGCTACGAGTATTTTTGTCATACGCGTTGAGTGTTTCCACCATGCAAGAAGTTTTTGTATTCCTCGGACACTAATGATGCCAAGTGCGGATATACTTTGCGCTATTAAGGCAAATGGATTCTTTTTTGATGCGTTTTTGAAAGAGAGATACCCTCTTCTTCGTTGTGATGTAGCTGATTTGGGGCGGTTGATGTCTTTAATAAAAAAATGCCATTTTTCCCACAGTTGCGATGCAATGCGAGTAAGTGATTGTTTTACTTCGCCTGTGGGAAAGAGCGGAGGCGTGCGGAATGTTTGCGATATCGTATGTTTTGGTAAAGGGCGAGCGCCAGACACATCAGAGGGAGATTTATTTTCTGCAGGCGCTATGATTTTTGATGGTTCTTCAGTGACTTGAACTGGTTTACGAAGACGATTATGCAAAGGCGCGGTAGGGTTTTGTGCTGGATATTCTCCGTTTTCATGATTTAAAATAATGATGCCAAAAGGAAGATGACCAGGGGCTTTGGCAAGAAGGCCGCGGAATGCTTCTTCTCGTTTTCCTGGGGCTGTGTCTGCTACTGTTCTTTTTAAGCGCTCAAGAGAGAGATAATCTAAAACACTGTCAGTGCAAAATACAAGCTGGGAATGCGGAGTAAGGTCCCCACTGATAATTGATGAAAATGTTTTTAAAGGATTGTGTTTTTCATAATCATCATACGTTAATGGCGCAAGATCAGTGATGGTATTTTTAAAAATTAGAAACGCGTGCATTTTCCCGACGCGGCTGAAATGAACATTATTTTTTTTTCTACCCATGCCGATAAAGTAAAATTGCGCCAGCCATTTTTTGCCGTATTCTTTGATAATTTGCGCAATGGTGTAATTGGCACTTTGGAGAGAGCGCTCCAGCGCGGCTTCAGGGTCATTGGTGACGGCATCTGAATATCCTTTTTGTATAGTATCAATGACTCGAGGAAGTGCGGTATCCCACTGGGCTCCATGACCAAGCATGCCTCCCAGTACAATGCATGCCCCGGCATTGCCTGGTTTCCCTACCATGCATTTAATCGGGGTTTGGTCATCGTAGGTGTTTAAGAGGATGTGTTCAATGTCGTGTGCCATAGGAAAAGGGCTCCTTGCGGAGTGGCTTTGAGGATAGTATACTACAGGAAGGTAGAGGAGGAAAGAGAAGCGCGATATGCTTGAACACATTTTTAGTTCAAAAACAAGAGTGAAATTATT
>Ga0209542_10009064_pt1 | contig 18365 bp, 16 predicted proteins | sample RifCSPhighO2_01_FD_184028 | JGI IMG/M metagenome (GOLD analysis project Ga0209542, IMG submission 184028) | Soil microbial communities from Rifle, Colorado - Rifle CSP2_plank highO2_0.1 (SPAdes) (version 2) | ecosystem: Environmental > Terrestrial > Deep subsurface > Rock core/Sediment ...
GAACGTCTTGCGACCGAGGGGTTTGCTACGGTCCCGGAGTCTGCGCGGCAGGTCATCCGGGAGCAGCAGCCGGACGGCGCACTGCCCTGGACGGACCCTGGCGCGTTCCAGGAACTGGTGCTGCAGAGGCAGGAGGAGGCAGAACGAAGCCTTGAAGGCGAGGTGTTCCTCGACAGGGGATTCGCCGATGGCATCGCGTACACGGAGGTGCTCGGATGCGGCATCGACAGCCGCGTCTACGACCTCATCCGCGCAGCGGACTACACACGCGTGTTCTTCCTGGAGCAGCTGCCGAGCTTCGACCAGGACGCCGAGCGCCGCGAGGACCGCAATCTCGCCGAGCGCATCCATGCCAAGCTCTACGAGGTGTACGACAGATTGGGATGTGATATCGTGCGCGTCCCTCCCGGGACTGTGGATGAGCGGACCCGGCTGGTCCTCTCGAGTCTTGTCCGGGAAACCGGCCGGGAGATTGAGGGGAAATATCCTACGGACCTGGCGGCTATGCGCGAGCGCCTCCGGCCGTATTGCGTGGACCTTGTCTCGGTGGATTCCGAAACGAACACCATCCACGACCTGTTCGGGCTGCTGCGGCACCTCGGCTACACCCTCCGCGTCCGCGAGAGCGGCTCATGCACCCTCACCATCAAGGGGCAGAACACGAGCGAACGACTGAGCGTGCGGAGCGAGCGGGAATGGGAAATCCCGCGAAGTCTCTGCCACACGCTGAGACTGCTGCCGCAGATAGGGAGCTATGAGAAGACCCGAGAGACCTACATCCCCCTCGGCGACCAGGGATGCAGAATCTGCCTGGATACTGTCAAGGGCCAGGGGTTCGTGGAAATCGAGGCGCGCTCAGAGCATCAGGTGCTCCTCTGGAAAGAACGCCTCGCCATCTCTGTCGATGCGATGCAGGAGCCGTACTGGCGGCTCTAGCCGCACCCGCATCCGCCGCCGCCCCCGCCGCCGGAACTCCCGCCGCCGGAGCTGCAGCATCCACCGCCGCCGCCGCCCGCTGATGCGTTGGGGTTGTCCACCTTGAAGCCGGCGCCGTGCGCGCCCTCGACATAGTCAATCTTGGAGCCTTCCATCACGTTCATGCTGATGGAGTCGATGAACAGCTTCAGCTCACCGAGGTCCAGGGTGGTGTCGTCCTTCTCCGCCTTCTTCTCGAAGGCGAACTCGTACTGGACGCCGCCCATGCCGCCCGGAACCGCGCGGACGCGGAGGGCGTGGCCCTCCTTCTTCTCTTCCTTCATGATCTCAAGGATTTTCTCCCTCGCAAGGGGGGTGACCTTGATGGGCTTCGAGAACTCCTCGAGTTCCGAGAGCAGCTTCTTGAAAGGCGCGTCCGGCATGGACTTTGACTTCGCGGCGTCCTGCAGGCTCTCGTGGAGGAGGCCGTACTTGGTCAGGACATCGAGAGCCTCCGGATAGCTCCGCAGGAGCTTCGAGAGGGACAAGTTCGGTGAAATCGATTCTTTTACCGTTGCTGTTTCCGCACTATGCATGGGATGCACCCCCGCAAAGGTAGGGCCTCTTGCGTTTATAAAGTTACCGCACGGGGGGGTAGCGAAGGGCTCTCCTGCTGGGAATGAGCCATACCTCGAGCCATTTCGCGAGGGTTCTCACCGCGCCGAATCTGCGCATCCGACGCGTGTTCCAGAGGAAATGCGAGCGCAGGAGGAGATACTTCGCTCCAGCGAGCTGCGCCCGCCGCATGAATGCATAGTCCTCTGCCATCTCCACCGATGGGAAGCCACCGATTTCCCGGAAAAGGGATGCGGGACAGGCAATGACGCCGCTGTTCGACAGGCGGCAGACACGCATCACGAGGTTGATGAGCGCGGCGGTCCAGAGGAAGCGCCAGTGGTCCGCGCGGCTGGGAGCGGATGCTATGAAGCGTTCCCTGCCCTCGGTTGCCCGCCTGAGCGCCTCGATGAAATCGGGTGCCGGTATGGCATCCGCGTCGAGGAAGAGCAAGACATCGCCCTTCGCGCGCTTCGCGCCAAGATTGCGGGCGTTCGCGACTCCTCTCCTTTCCGTGACCACGGTGAGGGCGCCGTGCCTCTCTGCAATCTCCGCGGTGCGGTCGGCGCAGGCATTCGCCACCACAATGATTTCCGTGGGGAGACTGCTCTGGGTGGTCAGGGCCTGCAGGGTGTAGGGCAGGGCCTTCTCCTCATTGTGCGCGGGGATGACGACGCTGATGTCCATGAGCGGATGGACAGCCAGCTGCGGCCTGTGCATTGCAAGGCGTGGTCCGAGGACCTGCCGTATGGAGACGGCGCCGGCTGTCCGCTCCGGGGGAGCTGGCCGCTCTTATATGCCCTTCGTCAAGGTTTAAAAATCGCGTCGCTTTCGGCATGGCATGCGCGCGATGGTGCTCAGACGGCAGAAGCCTGTGGAGCGGCGTCCGCTCGCATGTGTCGAGCGAGAGACTCCAGAGCCAGGCCCGGGTGAGCTCTTGCTTCGGGTGCGTTATTGCGGAATCTGCCGGACTGACTTGCACCTTGTCGAGGGCGACATGCCGCTGCGCAGGCGGCCGATTGTTCCCGGGCATCAGGCCGTCGGAGTGATTGAGGAAATGGGTCGTGGTGTGACAGGATGCAAGCGCGGACAGCGCGTCGGCGTGCCCTGGATTGCGGGCTCCTGCGGAGCATGCATGCATTGCCGGCAGGGCAGGGAGAATCTCTGCGAGCGGCTCGCGTTCCACGGATGGAGCCGCGACGGCGGGTTCGCGTCGCACATGACGGTCCGCGCGGACTGCGCATTCCCGCTGCCGCGGCTCCCGGATGAGCACGTGGCGCCGCTGCTGTGCGCGGGCGTCGTTGGATATCGCGCGCTGCGCAGAGCGCGCATCGAGAGAGGCAGCACCGTGGCTCTCTGGGGATTCGGCTCCTCGGCGCATATCGGCATCCAGATACTGAGGCACTGGGACTGCAAGGTGCAGGTGTTCACGCGCAGCAGGGCCCACCAGGGGCACGCCCGTGCCCTGGGCGCGTCGTGGGTCGGCAGTCCGAAGGCCAGGGCTCCTTCCCTCTCCGAGAGCGCGGTCATCTATGCTCCTGTCGGAGAGCTTGTCCCGCGCGCATTGCGCAACCTCGCCCCGGGAGGCACCCTTGCGTTGGCCGACATCCACATGACGCCGCTGCCGACGATGGAGTATGCCCTGCTCTGGAAAGAGAAAACCGTGACGAGCGTGGCCAATTCCACCAGGGATGATGTCCGCGAACTTCTCCGTCTCGCTGCGCGCATCCCCCTGCGGAGCGAGGTGACGCTCTTCCCCCTGGAGAAGGCGAACGAGGCGCTGCTTGCGGTCAAGCGGAGCAGGCTGCGCGGGAGCGCGGTGCTCGTCAATGAAGCGTAGCGCCGGCCCCACAGAACGTTTCCGGATGGACGTCGGCTGCGCTGCTGAGCATGTCCGGGATGCCGGCGAAACCAGGCGGGCACTGCCCGTCATTCCGGCCGTGGGACCACGTTTACTGAACAGTGCTCCCGGCACCGCCATCTTTTTATTGGCGGCTCTGCTCCTCAGCTGCACGATGGTGCCTTCGGAGAGAAAAGTCCTGCTGCTCAACATCGACCCGCTGGTGAACGGCACGCCTCTCACCCAGGTCATGGGGTGGAACGACCCGCAGGCCCTTGCGGCAGAGTACATCTCCGATGTGCGCACGGCCAGCGGCGGAGAGCTGGAGTATCGCATAGTTGCCGTGGAGACTGACCTTGATTTCCCGGTGAAGGAGGATGGTTTCGCCTACACCGGTGAGGAGTATCTGCGCGTCGCGCGCAAGCAGGTGAAAGACCACCAGCCCGATGGGGTGGATTATGCTGCGCTGCTGGATAAGCACCGGATTGCCGACCGCGCGAACGCCGGAGAGTTCGATGAGCTCTGGGTCTTCGGCGCTCCGTGGTTCGGCTTCTACGAGTCGAGGCTTGCGGGAAAGGGGGGGTACTGGTACAACTCCCCCCCTTTGGAATACCCAAAGCTGGATAGGCTCCTGCCCATCATGGGCTTCAGCTACGAGCGCGGGGTCGCCGAGATGCTCGAGGACCTCGGCCACCGCACCGAGGCGACCATGACCCAGGTCTATGGCGGCTGGAACGCGAGCCAACTGGGAACGCCCTGGGGCCGCTTCACGATGATTGACCGCGACTGGATAGGCGAGGCGCACGTGGGAAGTGTGCACTTCCCCCCTAACGGGCGGCGCGACTACGACTGGGGCAGCGCGGAGAAAGTGTGGAGCAATGCGGACGGCTGGCTCACGTATCCCGATGTGCAGGAGAGATGGCGCATGGTGTCCTGCCGGGAGTGGGGCTGCACCGCGCGAGGCTACCTCAACTGGTGGTTCTCCCATCTCCCGCGGCAGTCCGGCAAGACGGACGGCGTGCTGAACAACTGGTGGGCCTACGTCCGCGACCCCATGCTTGCAGCTTCGCGGAAGTCCGCATAGATTCGGCCGCGTTGCAGAGAATTCCAGCCATTCAGGTGAGACAGCCCGGAACTTGTACGTCAGTCAGGCCGGGATAGGGGGTTTTCTGCAGAACCACTCTGGCGAAACGTATTTAAGCGAGTGCAGCGCTCCTCGGTGCGGTGGTGCCCATGCGGTTCCTTGCAGTGCTTATGGTCATGCTTCTCGTGTTCAGCGCCCTCTCCATTGCGCTTCCCGCTCCGGGACGGTACCTGGTGAAAGGTGACGCAAGAGGACTGCGCGTCCAGCACGAGTTCAGCGGCGGGGTCACCGCTGAACTGTCCTCGGCGGAGGCGCTCGCGCTCACCCTGCGGGGAGTCGAACTGGAGAGCGTCCCGCTCTGGCACGTCCTGGGAAGGCAGGTCTCTGCGTCCGGCAAGGGGAAGCCCGGTCCCGCCGCCCGCGTCTCCTTCCCATCGGACCAGACCCCCTGGGGCATGGAGACTGTATACAACAATGCCTCACTCCTCTCCACCTCAGGCGGGGCAGGAGTTGATGTCGCGGTGCTCGACACCGGCGTGTACAAGAATCACCTGGACCTCTCGCGCCGGGTGACGCAGTGCAAGGACTTCACCCGCGGCCCGGTGAAGAACGGCTGCCCCGACGGCTACGGCCACGGTACGCATGTCTCGGGAACGATTCTCGCTGATGCGGGCGCTGACGGCCTGGGCATCTGGGGTGTCGCGCCTGCAGCGAATCTCTTCGCCTACAAGGTCTGCGGCAACGACGGCTACTGCTGGAGCGACAATATCGCGACGGCCATCAGGCACGCTGCGGACCAGGGAGCAGAGATCATCTCGATGTCTCTCGGCGGCGATGCCGAGAGTGCACTTGTCCGGGACGCGATTACCTACGCAGTCGGCAAGGGCGTTCTTGTGGTCGCAGCTGCGGGCAACGACGGCCCTGCGCTCGGCAGTATCGACTGGCCTGGCGCGAATGCAAATGTCGTCGCGGTCGCTGCGATAGATTCCTCCCTTGCGGTCGCGGACTGGAGTTCTCGTGGCCTTAATGACGGCGATTTCGTTATCGAGGCGCAGGAGGTCGAGTTCGGCGCTCCTGGCGTCGCGGTGGAGAGCGCCATGAACAACGGCGGCTACGCCATCTGGGACGGCACCTCCATGGCCACTCCCCACATTGCCGGACTCGCGGCCAAGCTCTGGCAGGGCTCCGGTGCAGCGACCCGTGCGTATCTGCAGGGGCTTGCGGTGGACATTGACGCTGCAGGAGACGACCCCGCGACGGGCTTCGGGCTGGCGCGACTGGGCTAGGGTGCAGAGGCGAGGCACGGAACAATCCCACAGTTCGCTCTAAGCCAAGGCCCACAAGAATGGGGCCATCATCAGACGAGCGCCAAGTAGACCCCTGCGGCAGTGCAGAGCAGGAAGACATGTCCCACCGGGATACTCCATGGTCCGACGCGCACCCAGGGATGGTAATCCACAAACTCCGGACCGAATTCCTTCCAGCTCACCACGGGATTGACCACGTACCACAGCACATCCTCGATGACGATTCCTGAGAGATAGGCGCTCAGCAGCAAACCGAAGAGGGGAAGGCTCCAGCCCGCGACCGCAAGCGGGAGCGCCAGCAAGAGGGGCAGGGTGAGGAAGAAGAGGTGGAAGTGATAGGCGGGGAGGCAGAACCTTCCGAGCCGCAGCTTCCACCCGAGCTTCCTGCGGTCCCAGGGGTTCCTGCCCTCAACATAGGCCTCCACGAAGGAAAGGGAGGCCATCGATGCCCAGATAAGGAGTACGATGAGCGCCGAGTTCATCGCACGCCACCGGGCGCCTCGCGTAATAGATCTGCTGCCTGCCAGAACGGGCAACCCGCGGAGAAGACCAGATGCGTTGTTCTTCTCGTCTCATCTGCCGCCCGTGTCCTCCCCCCCGCGTCTCGCAGGTAGCTCGCAGCTCCCGAACCGCGCCATCCAGTACGCGGAGCCGAGGATGAGTGCGATGCTCGCGAGTTTCACGAGATAGCTTGCGGTCACCAGGAATCCCCCGCCGCCGAGCACGCCGAAGAGCGGCGCGAGGCATGCCGGGCAGGTCGCTGCGATGCTCCCGATGGACAACCCGCCGATTCCGGTCGTGCTGGAGCAGCGCTTTGCGCGATACACCGTGAAGAGCGTCCCCGTTGAGAGCGCGATTGCTGCGGTAAGGAGCCAGTCCAGCAGAGGGGGCTGCGTGAGCGCGCGGAGCAGCCCGAAGGCCAGCAGCGCTCCCAGGGCAAGGCCGGAGCCGCGGAACGCGATGGCATTCACCGCGGATATGACGATGAGCGCAAGGAGCGAGGCCGAGGATGCGAGGAGGAAGGAGCGCAGGTCGGCGCGCACCTGCCCAGCGAGCAGCGCGAGGCTCACTCATATCACCTTCAGGAGAGCTTCGGTCACACGCTCGTTGGCGAGCAGCGAATCGGCATACACCACCTCGCGCTCCCGGTCCACGAGATACGTGGTGTCCGGCGCAAGAACCTTGAAGTCGTCCATGAAGCGCCGCACCTCCGCGGAGTAGGGGACCCATAGCCAGTCAGGAGCATCCAGACGCTCCTTGAGCGAGAGGATGTACTCCTCGGAATCGCTCTCCTTGATATCAAGCAGCACCACCTCGAACTCTCCAGGATGCTCTCGATAGAGCTGGGTGTAGTGCTGTATCATCTCCACGCATCCCGGGCAGTCGACAAAGAACGTCTCGTAGATGACCGGCTTTCCGATGATGCGCCAGCTGGGATTCTCTCCTGCGATGCCGGTGAACGAATAGCCCGAGATTTCCCTGCCGATGTTCTTCCGCGCGGGGTCGTTCTCGTACAGCCTGTTGACAAGCTGCTCCGCGGTGCTCTGCCGTGCGCACGATGCGAGCAGCACTGCCAACACTGCGAGCGCAAGCATCCTCATACATCCCGTCAAGCGGTAGGCCCTTATAAAGACCGCGCAAACACCGTGCTAAATAAGGGAAAATCTGCCGACCCTGCTGCTCAAGACCTCATCCAGCGTGTCCAGACTGTATGGACCTGATGTATATATAGCATGCCGGGAAAGCGAGATACCCTATGAGGGAGAACGCGCTTTGCTGGCGCGCGGGGGGCCAGGCGGGCGACGGCATCATGACCGTTGGCCAGATGTTCGGTCGGGTCTGCAGCCGCTCCGGACTCCATGTCTGCGTCTCCGCGGAGTTCCCGTCCCTCATCCGGGGCGGGCACAACAGCGTATGGGTCCGGGTGGGCGGAGACTCGGCGCGCGCGCCGCTCCGGGGCACCGATTTGCTGGTCGCTTTGAACCGCGAGAGCATTGACAGGCACGCTGCCAGCCTCAACCCCGGAGCCGCTGTCATCTTCGACCCTGACCACATGGAGGTGAGGCAGGAGGAGCTTCCCGGGAAGCTCCTCGCCCCGATTCCTCTGGAGAGCATCGCCCGCCATGATGCGGGCGATAAAATCTACAGGAACGTGGTCGCGGTGGGCGCGACGTTGGGGCTGCTGGATTTCGGGCGCGACACCTTTCGGGAGGTGCTGCAGAGCCTTTTCGGTCGCAAAGGCCCTGAGGTGATAGCAGCCAATCTCGCCGCGGCGGAACAGGGCTATGAGTCCGGTGCGCAGTTCAGCGAGCAGTACCCGCATAGGCTCAGGGCGCAGCCTGCGGAGAAGAGGATGCTCCTGACCGGCAATCATGCCATCGCGATGGGCGCGCTGGCTGCGGGCTGCCGGTTCTACAGCGCCTATCCGATGACGCCCGCGAGCGAGTTGCTGCACTTCCTCGCCCGGGTGGAGCGGGAGCAGGGCATCGTGGTGCGGCAATCCGAGGACGAGATTGCGGCGCTCTGCATGGCGCTCGGCGCCTCGCACGCCGGAGTCCGCGCGATGACCGGCACCTCGGGAGGAGGATTCGCTCTCATGGGCGAGGCGCTCAGCCTCGCGGGAATGAGCGAGACTCCCGTGGTGGTGGTGGTTGCCTCCCGTCCTGGCCCGTCCACAGGCATGCCCACCTGGACCGCCCAGGGCGACCTCCGCTTCGCCGCGCACGCCGGCCACGGTGAGTTCCCCCGCTTTGTCATCGCGCCAGGAGACGTCGGTGAGGCGTTCTCCTGCACTGCCCACGCCTTTGGGCTCGCGGAGAAGTACCAGGCGCCCGCGATTGTCCTCTCGGACAGATTCCTCTCGATGGGGTGGTGGAGCCAACCGCTGTTCAGCGGCGAGGGGCTTGTGCCCGAGCGGGGAAAGCTCGCGGATGGGGCGCTGCTGCAGGAGATGCGGTCCAGCTTCGGGAGGCCGCTCCGCTACCGGGAGAGCGAGGACGGTGTCTCCCCTCGGTGGTTCCCTGGCACCCCGGGAGGAGCGTTCTCGGCCAGCGGCAACGAGCACGACGAGAGCGGGGACACCTGCGACAAGGTCGAGAACCGCACGCGCCAGATGGACAAGCGGCTGCGGAAGATGGCCGCCGCTGAGAAGGACATCCCTCCCCCTCAGCTCTTCGGTGACGAGGATGCGGAGCTGCTGCTCGCCGGCTTCGGCTCCACGAAGATGCCGGCGCTGGACGCCCTTGAATTGCTCAGTGAGCGCGGCATTCCCGCGGCCTATCTGCACGTATCCTATCTCGTGCCCTTCAAGGCCGAGGCTGTCCGACGCATCATCTCGGGCAGGGGGCTGGTTGTGGTCGAGGGCAACGCGGACGGGCAGCTTGCGGGGATGATTGCCGAGCATACCGGCATCATCGCGCGGCAGCGCATCCTGAAATACGATGGACGCCCGTTCTTTCCGGATGAGATTGCGAAGGAGGCGGAGCGCATCGGGAGGACAGCATGCACGAGCTGAGCGTTGAGGACCTGAGCAGCGAGACCAGGCCGACGTGGTGCGGGGGCTGCGGGAACTACCCGATACTCATCGCGGTGAAGAAGGCAATCGCCCAGCTCGGCCTTGACCCTGACAAGGTGGTCATCGTCTCTGGAATCGGATGCGGCTCCAGCTTTCCCCACTGGGTCCGCACGTATGGCTTCCATACCATCCACGGCAGGCCCATCCCGCTCGCGTCAGCGCTCAAGATGGCGAACCGCGAGCTGACGGTGCTGGTCACCGCTGGCGATGGCGATACCTATGGCATCGGAGCCAATCATTTCCTGCATGCCATGCGGCGCAACCTGGACATCACCGTCCTTGTCCAGAACAACAACATCTATGGCCTGACAGAGGGGCAAGCCAGCCCGACAAGCGAGCTGGGCAAGGTCACGAAATCGACGCCGTACGGCGTGGTGGAGGCGCCCCTCAATCCGCTTGCGGTCGCGCTCTCCGCGGGCGCGACCTTCGTGGCGCGCGCGTTCTCCGGTAACCTGCAGCACCTCACCGAGATGGTCAAGGCCGCCATCCAGCACAGAGGAGTGGCCCTTGTCGATGTGCTGCAGCCATGCGTGACCTTCAATCCTGCGTACAGCTATGAGTTCTGGCGCAACAGGACCTACCTCCCGGGGCAGCACGACGCCCAGGACATCCACGCCGCACTCCGGCTTGCGCTCGAGGAGGACAGGCGTGCCCTTGGGGTGCTCTACCAGGTGCAGAAGCCCACTCTCCTCGACATGATGCCGCTGCCCAAAGAGCCTGGCAATCTCTCCAGGCTGATGGAGAGCTTCGTCTAGCCCTCCATCACCACCGGCTCATCGTAGCGCTGCACGGGGAGCTTCACGCTCTCGATGAACTCCAGCGTCTCCAGGTCGTGGGCCTGCACTTCGCCGCCGGACAGCGTGTACAGCACGTCACCGATGTACATCGCGCGTCGGATGCTGTAGTCGCTTCCGTAATAGTATCCGCTCTTCTCCAGGGAGTCGTCCGCGACATGCGTCACCCGGCCGCGCAGCTTGAAGCCGTCGAGGTCCAGCTGGTAGACGTACGCGCCCTGGAAGACGTAATCCCCCCAGGCATGCAGAGGCACCCTGCCCGAGTACTGCTCTGGATTGATCTGCGCCAGCAGCACCGGAAGCACCAGCAGGCTCTTTTCCCTGGAGAACAGGAAGGCCTTGTGCTCGTGCAGCGCCTCGCTGTCCGTGCCGCGGTCGCCAAGCTCCACCTTGTCCAGCTCCTTCGGCACCTCAACGTCGGAAACGTCGAACAGCGCCAGTTTCACGCCCTGGTACCAGGCGAAGTCGCCCTCCTCTGCCTCGATTGCCTCCTTGCCGATGCCGATGATGTGGTCTTCATCGTACGGATGCAGGTAATCCGAGTAGCCGGGAATCTTCAGCTTGCCTAGCACCTCGGGATTCGTCGGGTCGGAGAGCCCGATGACGAACAGCGGGTCCACCTTCTTGAAGGTGACCATGTACGCGCGCTCTCCCATGAACCGCACCGAGTAGATGCTCTCTCCCGGCGCGAGGTCCTCGACACTGCCGACAACCTCCAGCTCGCCGTCGAGCACATAGAGATTGTTGCTGGATGTGCCGTCCCAGCTCTGTCCGCTCGTGGTCGCGATGCGGAAGTATCCATCGAACTCGTCCATGGAGAACTGGTTCAGCACCCTCCCGGGAACGCGGCCCTTGCCGACGTATTCGACATCACCATCCGCGATGCTCAGCTTGTGGATGTGGGTCTGCTCCTGCTCGCGCGCGACCTCGCGCTCAATCTCCTCCATGCGTTTCTGGAGCTTCTCCTGCAGGGCCTGCTGCTCCTCGGCGTCAAGGGAGTTGACATGCTCCTCGATGATGTCGAGCTTGAGCTGCTCCTTCTTGTACGCGGCGATTTTCAGGGCGTCGGCCTTCTGCATCTCAGACTGCACGGAAGACGGCAGGACCTCCATCATGGCGTCCACCTGCCGCTGCTGCACCGTCCAGTAGGGCAGGTAGCGCTGGTAGACGATATAGATGCCCTCCTGGGAGACGAAGAGGCTCTGCGCAGAGCCCAGCATATAGACATGCGACTCGATGGGTCTGCTGTCTCTGTCCAGCGAGACGCTCAGCACATTGGTGTAGGTGTAGCTCTGGTCGGGAATGGGGAAGTAGGCGATGTCCGTCGCGGGAATCTCTCGCGTGACGCCGTTCTCCCGCACTGCCGGCAGCGGAATCGGCCCCGGCTGGTACCAGAGGGACTCCTGGGAGATGACATAGACGAAGTCGCCAATCATGCGGGAATCGAAGTAGTAACCGTCCGCGGCGATGTCGCGGACTTTCTCAGGGGAGGAGCGGGAAGAGAGGTCGTAGACCAGCATTCTCGCGACCTGGGTGCCTTGTGGCCAGAAATCCGGTGCGATGCGCATCGACATCTCGGCGGATACGCCGGAAGCGGCCATGCGGGGGTCATCTCCTTCGCCCTTTCGCCAGCCGTTGCCCAGGATGACCAGCCTGTCGCCGTTGATGTACAGCTCCTCAGGCGAGAAGTCCAGGGAGATGGTTTTCACGGTCTCCATCTCCTCCGCGGGATACGCCTTGACGATGACGACCTTCTGGCCGGAGACGATGTACAGGAATTCCCCGTCGCTCTTCACGATGTCCGCCTCATCCACGCCCTCGACCTGCACGTTGGTTGTCGAAAAGTCCGCAGATTTCTCGCCTCCCGCGGTTGGCGCGGCCGCCGCCTCCGCGACACCGGCGCGCATCATCATGACATCGCCGCCATACATCCCTCCCTGCTGCACGTTCTCCTTCAGGAATTCCTCCAGCTCGGCCGCCGAGCGGAAGAACCTCGGCCCTTCCGATGTCTCCGGGCTCTGCGGAGCACAGCTCAGGAGCAGCACCACCAGTGCGAACGCGACCATCCAAGGTTTCATGTCCATAGTGACCACCTGGCAGGCAGAGGGCAGCGGGAATATAAATACTCCGAGAAATGCGTCGCTCCCCGGCGACGGAAGCCCAAGCTTTAAAAAGCGACGGATAACGTCCGGAAAGCATGACAGACGAGGTCGTCATCGACCGGCAGACCCTGAAGGCGCTCGGCGCGGATACCCTGCTGGAGTTCCTTCAGCAGCTCGCGTTCCGACGGAGGACGCTCGCCGAGCTCTCTTCCGCCCTGGAGATGAGCCATTCCACTGTGAAGGCGCACATGGAGGTCATGCAGGCCGCGGGTCTGGTGAACCGCCTGGATGAAGGTAGGAAGTGGAAGTATTACACCCTCACGGTCAAGGGCTACCGCATCGCTGCTCCTCAGGAGGTCAAGGCGCTCTTCGTGTTCGCGGTGAGCAGCATCGCAGCGGGTGCCATCGGCCTTCGGCTCTGGCTTTCTCGCGCGGTGCCGATTTCCGAGATGGCCGCCGCAGGAGCGATGGAGCGCTCCGCAGACCTCATGATGGCCGTCCCCAAGGAAGCTGAAACTGTCGCTCCGGACTACCAGCCTTACCTTCTCGGGGCGGCGCTGCTCCTCTCGGCCGGGAGCCTGCTGTTCATCGCGGCGCGGAGGCTCCGATGCAGATAGAGGTCGTGCAGGGGGACATCACCCTGCAGGATACGGACGCAATTGCGAACTCGGCGAACAGCACTCTCTCTGGGGGAGGCGGCGTCGACGGAGCGATTCACCGCGCGTCAGGCCCGAGGCTGTTGGCGGCATGCCAGCAGGTCCGGGAGGCGCGATTTCCCAAGGGCCTGCCCGAGGGGGAAGCAGTGCTGACTCCTGGATTCGACCTGCGTGCGAAGTACGTCATCCACGCGGTCGGGCCGCAGTATGCGGAGAAGGGGCGCTCGGCTCTCTCGCGCGCTTTCACGAGCGCCCTGCGCATTGCCGACGAGAAGGGCCTGAATAGCGTGGCCCTGCCTGCGATAGGCACGGGCGCGTACGGCTGGCCAAAGAAGGTTGCCGCAGAGGTGCTCCGCGAGGCGCTCGGGGCATTCCGGCCGAAGTCCCTGCAGCTGGTGCGCGTGGTGCTCCTCACCGCTGATGACTACTTGGCGTTCCGTTCAGAGCTCGAGATGTTATGAGCTCCTCCGCGGCGTCAGGGACTATACCCCGAGCAGCCGGTAGCCCCCGAATGCCTTGCTGTCCGCGGCGATGCGCATCTGGCTCGCCCGCGACTTCTCCGGGGCGGGCAGGGCCGGCATGCGCATGATGTCTCCAAGCAGGATGACGTAGAACCCAGCGCCCGCAGAGACCTCGACATCCCGTACCGTTACCTTTTGACCTGCGGCAGCGATGGGACGGACCTTGTCGTCAGGAGTGATGGAGAGGAAGCCCTTGGCGATGCACACCTCCATGTCGCCGAGATGGGTGAGGAGGCTCTGGAGCTTCTGCCGCACCTCGGGAGGCCACTCGGCCGCGACACCGTAGCGCTCCTCGCAGATGTGCGCGACTCGCTTGAAGACATCAGGCTTCTCCTCGCCGGGATTGCCATAGGAGAACCGGAAGCGCGAGGGCCTGCTGCTGGCTTTGATGACCTCGGCCGCGAGCGCCGTCATCCCACGGGAACCCTTCAGATAACCCTCCGCGAGCACGCACGGAACGCCATCCTCCCTGCAGGCATCCTCCACCGCTCGGACCTCGTCCTTGGTGTCCGAGGAGAAGCGATTCAGCGCGACCACGAGGGGAGCGGCGCCGGAGAAGTTGCTGCGGAGGTTGGCAAGGTGCTTCCGGAGATTAGGAAGTCCGGCCGCGAGCGCCTCCGTGCTCGGTGGGTACTTGCCGTCCTGCGCGTCGAGCCCTCCCTGGCGCTTGAGGTCCCTGACATTCACCACGGCCACCACAGCAGACGGCTTGAGCCCGGAGGAGCGGCACACGATGTCCGCGAATTTCTGGCTGCCGAGCTCCTCGGCGAAGCCCGCTTCCGTAACGACATAGTCGGCCAGAGAAAGCGCCGCCTTCATCGAGAGGATGGAGCAGCAGCCGTGCGCGATGTTCGCGAAAGGGCCCGCGTGGACGAAAGCCGGAGTGCCTTCAAGGGTCTGCACAAGGTTGGGGTTGAGGGCTTCGAGCAGGCAGCCCGCGATGGCGTCCGCGCATCCGAGTTCCACCGCGCGGACGGGCTTCCCCTCTGTGGTGAAGCCCACCACCATCCTGCTCACTCGCTCCTTGAGGTCATCGATGTCGGAGGCGAGGGCGAAGATGGCCATCATCTCGCTCGCTGCCGTGATGGTGAATCCGCTCTCGTACTGCTGCTGCAGCTTGCCGTCCGGCGAGCGGAGGATGCGCCTGAGTCCGCGGTTGTTCACGTCCTCGCACTCCCTGAGCATGGGCCTCTTGACGTCCACCTGAAGGGAATTGCCCGCGTAGATGTGCGCCTCGAGGAGCGCGACGAGGAGATTCTGCGCGGCCGCGACCGCATGGAAGTCTCCCGTGAAATGCAGGTTGACCTTGTCCGCAGGAGTCAGGGAGCTCTTCCCTCCGCCGGTCGCGCCGCCCTTGATGCCGAACACTGGTCCCAGTGACGGTTGGCGCAGGGTGACTATCGTGGGTTTCCTCTTGCGGAGGGCGTCTGCGAGCGAGATGGCGACTGTGGTCTTGCCAGTCCCGAAGGGCGTGGGGGTCGACGCAGACGTCACGAGGATGAGCTTGCCGCGCTGCCGCCTCTTCGCGAGCCGCCAGTCCACCTTGGCGCAGTCGCCCAGGAGGCGGACGCTCGATGGGGGGATGCGCAGCGATGAGACGATGGAGCGGATGGTTGCCATGCGGCCTTCTCAGGCAAGGCGCTATTTATGCCTTCCGCACCAGCAGGGCCTGCGTGGGGTATGCGAGCTTTATCTTCTCCTTCCCGAAGCGCTCCAAAATAGCCAGGTTGATGGTCTGCTGGATGTCCAAATACGAGTTGTAGTCGTTGCCCGAGATGTGGTACACGATTTCGAAGTTGAGCGAGAAGTCGCCGAGCTGCTTGAGGTGGACGCGGGCCAGTTCGGTGCCCGGTTGGGAGGAGACAATCTCTTTCAGGATGCTCGGTATCCTCTTGACCTTCGCGAGCGGAGTCTCGTACACCACCCCTACAGAGAAGACCGCGCGTCGGCGCTCCATCTTCTTATGGTTGTGGACCAGCGCCTCCGTGAGGTTCTTGTTGCTCACCACAAGCTCGTCTCCTTCCGGCGTCTCCAGCCTCGTGGTCTTGATGCCGATGTGCTTCACTGTGCCCTTCTCGGCTCCGAAGACGATGAAGTCGCCCGGCTGGAAGGGCTTGTCCAGGTAGATGGAGAGCGAGGCGAAGATGTCCACCAGGATGTTCTGGAGCGCGAAGGCGATCGCGATGCCGCCCACTCCGAGGCCGGCGACGAGGGTGGAGACGTTGAACCCGAAGTTGGAGAGGAGCAGCAGGAGTGCCGCGGCCCAGAGGATGACCTTCGCGACCGTGCTGAAGAGGTGCACGACTGCGATGTCCTCCACCTGCTCGCCCTCCTGGCGGCTCGCCACCACCTTCTTCGCCCCGTAGTCGATGAGCCGCTGCATGGCCTTGACTCCGTAGTAGCCCATCACGATGAGGGTGAGGTAATGCAGTGCGCGCTCGACCAGCGGCGGAGCGAGCACGAACTGCAGTGCCGACACCAGCGCAATCAGGAAGTACGCAGGCCATCCCACCCCGTCGATTATCTCTATGATGAGGTCGTCCACGTCCGTCTTGGTGCGCTGGCTGAGCTTCCGCAGGCGCAGCACGACGACCTTCTCGAAGACCCGCAGGCCGGCCATCACCGCGAGGAAGACCGCTGCAGAGATGATGAGATCTTCCACGATGATACCCGCGATGGAGTAAGTCGCCAATCCAGTGAGCGAGATCATGCACCCTCGTGAAATCCTGGTGGTATAAATTTGTTATGCTGCTCGCGATACCTTCTTAATGCCTCGACCCATCCCGGAGTGGCATGGCCGACGAAGCCGCTCAGTGCATCTTCTGCCGCATCATCGCAGGAGAGATGGAGTCCCGCAAGGTCTACGAGGATGAGCGAGCGTTCGCGTGCCTGGACATCAGGCCCGGCGTGAAGGGCCACACTCTCCTGATGCCCAAGGAGCACTACCCTATCCTCCCAACCCTTCCGCAGAAGGAATTCGAGCACCTCTTCGGCCTGCTGCCCACACTACTGTCGGCGCTCGGCGGCGCCCTCGGCAAGACCGGAGCGAATGTCTTCATCGCGAACGGCGCAGCAGCGGGCCAGCAGAGTCCGCACTTCCTGATGCACCTGCTCCCACGGGAGCCCATGGACAGCCTCAACCTTTATGCGCTCCGCGGGGAGGGCGCGCTGCGAGAGCATGACGAACTCCTTCCAGTGCTGCGGCAGAAGCTGGGGAAGCCCGGAGCCTCCAGCGCAGCGCGGCCGCCTCACCTGTCCAACGTCGACGGCGAGACGCTCTTCTCCGAGGGTGGAGTGGTGTGCGTCTCTCCCGCGCGCCCCCTGGTGCCTGGCCATCTGGTGCTCTACCCCGCGGAGCACGCGGCGTTCGCTTCGCTCCCGAAGGAGAGCTCCAGCAACCTCTTCCGAGCAGGGACCACGCTCGCCTCGCTCATCTTCCAGCTGCGTTCTGCGCAGGGGACAAATCTCATCCTCAAGACCGGGAACGCGGATGACAATCCGGGTGGATTCACTGCGTTGCATGTCATCCCCCGCACTGCAGACGACGGCCTGCGTCTGCAGTGGGAGCCACGCGAGATGGACCTCACCCCCATCGCCCAGCAGGTCTCTGCGATGATGCCGGTTCGGGAGGAGAAGAAAGTGCTGAAGACCATCACCTTCCGGGAGCCGATGCGCATCGGAGGGGCGCCCGCGCCCGTCACGGCACGAGAAGAGATTGCGGCGGCCATCCGGAATGTTCAATCCGTATATTAATCACTCTAGCATAACAAATAATGGAAAGATTTAAATAGGCGGTGGCGGAATCAAGGTCAGGGGTCAGGATGCTGGACAGACTCTTCGGGGACAACACGTATCGCAAGCATTCTTCGGTAGTCGAACGCATCAACGCTCTTGAGGGCGAGATGTCCGCACTGAGTGACGGGCAGCTTTGCAACAAGACCGCAGAATACCGCGAGAGGCTCGCCGCAGGAGAGATACTGGACGACATTCTCCCGGAGGCCTTTGCCGCGGTGCGCGAGGCCTCGAAGCGCACCATCGGGCTGCGGCATTACGATGTGCAGCTCGCGGGAGGGATGCTTCTGCATGAAGGCACCGCCCTGGAGATGCGCACGGGAGAGGGAAAGACCCTCGTGGCGACTTTGCCGCTCTATCTCAACGCCCTCTCGGGAGAGGGCGCCCATCTCGTCACGGTCAACGACTATCTCGCCCGGAGAGACGCGCGCTGGATGGGCCCGGTTTTCGAGGCGCTCGGGATGTCCGTCGGCGTTCTCCAGGACACTGCGGCCATCGGGCACGGCAACGCGCTGCTCTACGGGGGGGACCGTTCGGAGATAGAGCTGGCGGACAGGTTGCGGGCCGTGTCCCGGCAGGAGGCCTACCACGCCGATGTCACCTACGGCACGAGCAGCGAGTTCGGCTTCGATTACCTGCGCGACAACATGGTCCGGAAGCTCGAGGACAAGGCCCAGCGCAATCATCATTACGCCATCGTGGACGAGGTGGACAGCATCCTCATCGACGAGGCGCGTACCCCCCTCATCATCTCCGGCCCTGGGCAGCAGGACGATCAGATGTTCAGGGCAATGGCGCACGTGGTGGGACAGCTCTCGCCTGTGGACTATGAGGTCAACGAGAAGGACAAGACCGTTGCGCTCACCGAGGCGGGAGAGCGGGCGGCCGAGCGTCTGCTTCGCGTGAGGCTCGGCGACCCGCTTGCTCCTGAGGAGGTCAATGCCGAGCAGGCTTACCTCCGCGGGCACCTCGAGCAGGCCCTGCGCGCCAGGACGCTCTTCCTGAAGGACCGCGACTATGTGGTCCACGATGGCAAGGTGCTCATTGTGGACCCGCACACCGGACGCTTCATGCCAGGAAGGCGCTGGTCCGATGGCATCCATCAGGCTGTCGAGGCGAAGGAGCAGGTGGAGATCCAGAAGGAGAATGCAACTATCGCGACCAT
>Ga0209542_10009065_pt1 | contig 18364 bp, 16 predicted proteins | sample RifCSPhighO2_01_FD_184028 | JGI IMG/M metagenome (GOLD analysis project Ga0209542, IMG submission 184028) | Soil microbial communities from Rifle, Colorado - Rifle CSP2_plank highO2_0.1 (SPAdes) (version 2) | ecosystem: Environmental > Terrestrial > Deep subsurface > Rock core/Sediment ...
CCAAGAGAAGTGAGGAACCATGCCCGCCACTTCTTCTCCACTCGCAGAACTGCGCTCGCTGATAAAAAGAGTCCGAGTAGATGAGCGAGCAGAACCCAACCTTCCATTCTCTCAAAATTGCTCCAGAACGCCTTCGTGGCGTTCAATGCAAATGCGTCCGCGACGAACATCCAAACAACAAACACGACTACAGATGCTCCTATCCAAGAAAATCTCGGTCTGTATTCTTTATCCAGAAGAGCGAGCACCGCCCATGCGCCAAATGCTATCTCTATCAGAGTGCGCAGATAAAACGCCTTACCGGTTATGAACGGGAAGAAGTAACTATCCGCAACTATAAGCGGAGTGAACGGAAGCAAAAACAACGCTCCAAGTGCAACTAACCTCACTATACTCTTAGCCGTTCCTTCATTCTGCATGGATATAAATTATGATACCACATCCGTTGAAACTTTAATACAGCAAAAGTTGGTTCTAGACATTATGATAGCGACATTAATCGCTATTTCTTATATCCATTTATGTCTGCAATCAAATCTCGCATCATGATACTCCTCAGATGGAGCGAGAGATATACCAAGACCGATATGGTGTACCTCGCTTCGGGAGGGTTTCTTTCTCTGGTCTCTCAAGTAACCGCGCTAGCAGGATCACTTGTGCTCGCAGTCATGGTAAGTCACTATGTGCCCAAAACTTCATATGGTGAGTACAAATATATCCTCTCGATTATTGCTCTTCTTTCTTCATTTTCGCTTAACGGTATAGGGGCAGCAGTGTTACAGTCGGCGGCACAAGGGTTCGACAGTGCTCTTCAAAAAGGTTTTTGGGCTAACTTGCGCTGGAGCTTCGTTATTTTTACAGGAGCATTGATAATGGCCCTCTATTATTTTTGGACAGGAAACGTGACACTTGCGACAGGGATACTTATCGGAGGCTCTTTCTCGCCTTTCCTTGCCAGCGCGAGCCTCTTCAGCCCATTTTTGGCGGGTAAAAAGAACTTTGTGTACCAAACGCTCTTCAGCATAGGCGACAATCTTATTCCTATATGTCTCATGATAGGAACCGTTATGTTCACTGGAGATCCTCTTATTCTTATTTCTGTTTATTTTATAACAAATACACTCGCTGCACTGTACTTCTATCGTCGCACTAAAATCATGTACGCACAAAGCTTGCAAAAGCACGACGAAACCATGCTTCGCTACAGCAAACATCTCAGCATCATGGGCATTTTGGGAGGTATTGCGGAAAATATAGATCAGATACTCCTTTTCCATTTTATGGGAGGGGCTCAACTTGCAATCTACAACTTCGCAATCGCCATACCCAATCAAATGCGCACACCAATCAAAAATATCGATGCTATGCTCCAAGCGCGGTTTGTAAACCGAACAGCAAAAGAAATTAAAAGCGGCATGTGGAACAAAATCTTTTGGTACTTTATTTCTGCTGTAACGCTTGCCATTGCCTATTTTTTTATAGCGCCATATGTATTTACATTCTTATTTCCTCAATATCTGGAGGCGATCCTTTATTCTCAAATATATATATTCTGGATAATTGCTCTAGCATTTGACCCTATAAATTCATACATTTCATCAAGAAAGAACGTTAAAGCGTTATATACAAGCACGATTGTCTACTCTATTTCTAAAATAGTTCTCCTATTTGTCGGCGTATTTTTCTGGGGATTGATGGGTGTAATTGTCGCTAGAATTGCTACTCACTTTATAGCAATTGCGTTTAATTACGTGCTCTATCGAAGAGTACTTATTGCTGATATCAGAGAAACTGTTTAATTAAAAACTGCGTAAAAAAATATCAACACTCTTGGCTACTTCTTTAGATTGCGATATGCTCGTGGTTATTTTACCAGAAAATAACTGCCACATTCCTGGCATGAGTTCATGTGTCAATGTTGGTCTTGCATCAGTTTTTTCAACATTTGGGAGTACCATGCGAGTTACATAAAGAGAATAGAGATACTTGTACTTTCGTATGTCTGGCAGTATCTGCTCCCATTTTGTGTAATATTCTTCAAGACGTCTCCTCAATCTTTTGGATTCGTTATGGTAAGCGTGCGTGTGTGTAAACGTAGGTAGGGCACCAATGACCCTTTCTAGTACAGAGATCTCAACATCGTACATTAGATGCACATCTGAGAAGCCAAATGGCATCGCTCCTAAAAAAGGACCGTCAAACATACCCCAACCAATCCCCTTCCATGGAGTTTTGACTACCAAGAGTTCAATCGTCTCGTATTGATATGGTACGAGTGGAAGGCCAACCAGTTTATTAATATCATTCGCTGCGCTATATGTAGCATTTACGATTGCGGCAAATCGAGCGTGCTCTACAGTCGCACCGGTTTGATAGGTGAGATTAAACATTCCATGCATATGCGTGAGACCAACAACAGACGCACCTGTTATAAGAGTTACGTTTTCTGTCTTAATTAACATTTGTTTTAAAATTTTTCGTAATGAGTGAGCGTCAAAAATAGTCTCTGGAACTTTTATACTCAAGGCTATTTTAGCTTTAGATATGTTCACACTTTTAGGCCAAGATACTCGGTATGGCAATCGCATCTTCTTGCAGAAAGCTAAAAAAGATTCTGGGCTTGTTAGACTCCCTTCCTTTCCAATAAAATAATAGTTGTTAATGTTACGTATTGCTGTGGCGAAGAATTTCTTAAATGCTCTGCCTGTTGCGTTGCTGTATATAGCAGTGCGCTCATCGCGTGGATAATGATAACCCATGTGTATGCGACATTGATTGATTAAGGATGCTCCGGTAATTATGTCTAATTCCTTTTCAAAAATAACCACCGGATATCCTTTTTTGGCTATCTCCAAAGCTGAAAGAATCCCAAAAATACCACCGCCAATGACCGCAACCTCCTTGCGGCCTAGCTCCAATATACGCACGAGCTGCTCAGCAATCGGCTGATAGGACGAGAGTGTGAGAACAGATTTAATCTTCGCCGGTTTCTCAAAGTGATGAACTGTTTGTGCGATCATTTTTTCAAGAACGTCTTCTCGCGTGTGTTCTGTAGCAAAATTTGCCACAAACGCTGGTTTGTTTTCGCCTTTTAGATATACTTCAAGCAAGAGTGTGCGTGTAGGCACAGTAAGATCAGACTCGACGTGCACTGCGATGTCTCCCGTATAATGGAATTTGATTTTTTTCTCCGAGAGATGCTCGATAAGCGGTACCGAGATTGCGTCGACAAGCGATATGTCGGTGAGGATCTGCAGTATGTGCGGCAAAAAAGCCCTTGTAGCATTGCTGTGCCGTTCTGAACCAACTGGTGCTGAAAAATTTATGTTGACTAGCTTGATATTTTTTTTATTTTTCCGAATAAAACGTGCGATGGTACTTACTAACGAAGAGTAATGCCATTGCGAAGCAATCAAGATATTGAGTTTGTGGCGCTCTCTCAATACATTAAGCGTTGTAAGGTCTGCATGTTGGAGTGCAATGGGTTTGGGTAAAATAAAATTTTTGGCACCAATATTTACAAACTCTTTTATGAGCTGAAGTAAAGCGTCTTGATGCACATTAATATCAAATACATCTTTTTTGTCTGGTTTGCCAAAATGCTTTTTCCATTCTTTTGCTGATACAAAAAATGGCACTTCTGCCCATACTTCTGTGGCGGGTTGCCTATTGCTTACCACCGCACGCACACGTGCGACTTTACACTTTTTATATTTACCTACCATCCTCGTTCCATGGACGCCTGCACCAACTATTGTTATATCGATCATGCTATGGAATAAAAAGTATGTGTACTATATCAAAAAGGATATATCTTCTCAACTGTGTGGGCATATTGCAAAAATAGTGCATACTAATGTGTATGCGTACTGCTATTCTTATACACGGATACTTTTTATCGTTACCTGTCTGGAAGGAGGTAATGTGGGGTAACCCCAAGGAAGGACTTTGGGGGGTGATTCCAAAAGCGATACAACTTGCGGAGAGTGAAGATGCCAAGTTTATTTTCTGGTGCAGTGGGATACCAGTTCAAGGCGGTCGGAATATATCCCCGAACGCTCTTGAGTTTGCAATCGCCAGAGCTACAGAGTTACTTGGGTGTGAGAGCATGACTGACTTTAACGTCCAAAAACTTGTTCAAAAATCGTACCTTGATGCAACAGTACTCAATACACGAGAGGAAATAATCAACGCGGCAGTGGAATTCGAAAAACGAGGCATAGAGCGCATCTTTTTGGTAGCACCTCCTAAACACATCTTCAGAGCGCACCGGGAGGCATTAGCACACCAAGCGGCAGGGTATATGGAGGGAATCGAGATTTGTGCCGTTGCTTCCGGCATCAACCTCCCCAATACGACAGTGGAAGACGTCGTCATTATTGAGCCACCTCATCGTGCGGACCAACCATTATGGCAAACGCACAAGTATGCGCGTGCGGTAATTGATATATTACGACAAAACAATGCTACTGTGTCTGAATCCTTATTAAAGGACTGGGGTACACTTCTTCAAAAGTACGGCATTAACGTTTCGTGGGAACCGCGAGAATGATACACTGCGCGAATGTCTGAAGAAAAGTTTACAACACCAATACTTCTCCTTATTTTTAACCGGCCCGACAAAACGAGGCAGGTATTTGAAGAGATACGAAAACGTCGCCCAACTCAACTTTTTGTCGCCGGAGATGGCCCGCGGCCAAGCCGGCCCGCTGATGCAGACCTATGTCAAAAAACACGTGAGATTGCGACCGCGGTTGACTGGCCGTGCGAGATACATACTCTTTTCCGAGAAGAAAACTTGGGTTGCAAGTATGGACCCGCAGGCGCCTTCGATTGGTTTTTTGAAAATGTGGAAGAAGGTATCATTCTTGAGGACGACGATTTGCCGGACCAATCGTTCTTCACTTTTTGCGCGGCAATGCTAGAAAAGTACCGCGACGACCCTCGAGTGATGCACATCGGTGGGATTAATCTCCAACAAAACAACAAGGATTTTACGTGTGAAGAAAGTTATTATTTTTCACGTATGGCGAACATATGGGGCTGGGCGAGCTGGCGTCGAGCATGGAAGTTTTACGATGTAGAAGTACGGCGCTGGCCCGAAGTAAAAGAAGAAAAACTATTATACGATATTTTTGATAATGGACTTGCCGCATACACGCTAGGGAAAAAATTCCAACTCTATTACGAGAGGAAACTGCCAGCCTATGATGGACCGTGGACATTTGCATGTCTAGTCAACAAAGGCTTATGTATTTATCCGAGGTATAACCTAATATCAAATATAGGGTATGGTCTAGATGCAACCAATCTAACTGTGTCTGACTTCATGTGGGACAATCAACCGACACAGCCTATGCAATTTCCTATTATTCATCCACGAACGATAAAGATAAACCCAGACGCAGAAGCATATAATATGGAGATGAGCTGGCGTGTCAGTCGATCTATGACAGACAGAATAAAATGGTGGCTGAAATCTCACTTCACGACGCATTACCTATATTTAAAGAAACTATATTTTACTATGCGTACTCAAGAATACACTCTCGAGAATGAACGCGCCTTAATGCCTTAGCCAGCGGATAGGTTTTTCTGAATAGGTGTGAGTATAGATCGTAGTCCTTTCTCAAGTCCAACCTTTGGCTCCCATCCGAGCGCACGAGCATCTTTGATGTCGGCTAATGTTGAGGACGGAGCATCAATGGCAGTGCGTGATTTAATAATCGGCTCAAGATGAGTATCTAAGATCTTTTGAATTATCTGAATTATTTCTACCGTAGTGTATTGTTTACCGGACCCGAGCTGAAATATACGATTGTCGACACGCGAATCGTTGATACAGAGCAAGTGAAAATCGTTTATATCGTCAATGTGTATAAAGTCTCGTTGACTTTGTTCGTATCCCTCAAACACTATAGGCTGCTGCCCTTGTGTAAGAGCATTAATAAATTTACTTATAACCAATGGGTCGACTCGGTAGTTTTGACCTGGACCATAGACATTAAAATACCGCAGTCCTACTGTAGCGAGCCCGAATTCAGCCGTAAATCCTTCGGCTAGTTTTTCGTTTGCTTCTTTGCTTATAGCATAAAAAGTTTTTTGCTTTGCGCTTTCTTCAAGCACTGCCGATGATGCATACATCACTTTGCGAACATTCGCGCGCCGTGCCGCTTCAAAAACGTTGGCGGTGCCAACAACGTTGATATCAATAGTACTGACTGGGTCTTGTTGACATAAAGCCATAGAGCTTCTGGCGGCGAAGTGAAATACCACATCGACTTCTTTAAATAAAGAATATATATCTGGCGAGCGGATATCACATACGTGTAGTTGAACGTTCTGAGGTACTCGTTTGCGTGCTGTCACAAGATCACTGCATATACCTACAACCGTATATCCTTCTTGCACGAGACGGTCTGCAAGACTACTCCCAATAAATCCTGCAATCCCAGTAATGAGCACTGTTAACTTTTGCATCAACAAAAGAATAGCACAGAAGGATTCTATTGTACTGTGCTATATTAGGAATCAATGCAGAATGGCTCTCGCGACTTTTCTTCCATACTGGTTACTGGTGGCGCGGGCTTCATTGGTTCGAATTTTATACGATATCTATACTATACCTACCCGCACGCGCAGATAGTTAATCTTGATCTATTGACCTACGCCGGTAATAGAGAAAACTTACGCGATATTGATATCATTGAAACTTCACTCGCTCAAGAACAGAGACGATCTAATTTTATCCAAGGGGACATTTGCAACGAGACGACTCTTGAAGAGGTATTTAGTCAACAACAATTTGATGCGATATTCCATTTTGCAGCCGAGTCGCATGTGGATCGTTCTTTCTTTAATAAGACCCAGTTTTCACGCACAAATATCGACGGTACCCGCTTACTAGCAGAGGCGGCACTAAAACATAATGTATCACGATTTATACATATCTCTACCGATGAGGTGTATGGTTCTATTAAAACAGGATCAACGAACGAAGAGTACCCTTTTAAACCTTCAAATCCATATTCAACTTCAAAAGCTGGCGCTGACCTTTTGGTGCAGGGTTATATGCGCACACGCAACTTCCCTGCCGTAATCGTGCGTGGTTCTAATAATTATGGACCGTATCAATACCCTGAAAAGCTCATCCCATTGTCTATCACTAGTATGCTACAAGACAGACAAGTTCCCGTGCATGGAAGCGGGAAACACGTGCGCAGCTGGTTACATGTTCACGATTTTTGCCGAGCCATTGACACAGTTGCCCGTACTGCAACAGATTATTCTATTTATAATGTTTCTGGAGAAGAAAAAACAAATATGGAAGTACTTGAGACACTTGCCACATACTTGAAAAAGGATATTAATGCAGTAAAAAAACATGTCAATGACAGGCCTGGACCAGATATGCGCTACTCTCCAGACTCAACACGACTCACGCAAGAGTTGGGTTGGCGACGATTACGTTCATTTAATGAAGCTCTCGGCGAAGTTGTGCATTGGTATCAAACTAATGAACAGTGGTGGAGAGATATACAACGAAAGCCGTGGTTTATTGAGCAGTTTGAACGACAATCGAGCGGACGCTGGGTGTAAAAAGCTTTTCATATTTTTGTACTTGTTCCGTGGAAGAAAAAACTCTAATCACTCTTGTATATCCTTCTTCTCCAAACCGAATATTTTTTTCTTTATTAGTTAAAAGTTCTGCTAGTTTCTCCGCCATGATTGCTGTGTCATACGGATTCACAATGTAGCCCATTTCTCCATCTACTACTGCTTCTCTCGACCCTCCGACACACGTTGCGATAACCGGCTTACGACAAGCCATTGCCTCTAGGTTCATGGTGGGGAACGAGTCAAAACAGACGGACGGCACGCACACCAGTGCAGTCGAGCGGTATGCTGCGAGAAGTTCGGCACCGGTAAGCCACCCAGTAAATACTAATCGGTCTCCAATTCCAAGTTCGGTAGCCAGTTTCCGCATATGGGATGCATAGGCGTCTTCTGTTCCAATAACTAACAGTTGCAGATGCGGAAGACCTTTTGCCACTTGCGCAAGCGCCTTTAAGAGCTCTGGTGCTCCTTTTACTCGTGAGAGTCTGCCGCCAAAGAGCACAGCATGGTCCCCTATTGCATACCTCTCTTTAAAGGTTTCTACCGCGTCGCTCTGGTGAACCCAAAGAGAGGCATCGATGCCGTTATGTATGGTGGTGACATTCGATATACCGTTTTGCTTGAGCGCTTCGGCCAAAGCATCACTCACTGCTATTACGTGGTCCACATATGTGCGGAGAATGTAGCGAATTACTGCATTGCGAAAAGGATTGTATCTGAATCTCTGTTGGCGAAGTTGTCGCCAGGGACTAATGCGATAATTAAAGGAGAGCGGTATTGATGTGTCGCCTAGAGAAATAAGTCCGAGTAACTTGCCGTAATTAAAAGACATCACGTCGTGACAGGTGAGTATCACTTTTGCGCCGTAGCGCTTGGCGGCGCGAAGCGCCGCGTATGACAAGTAGGTGTGGATATTGTGCGCATGCACCACATCTGGCTTAAACGACTGCAACGTCTTTTTGACCTCAGCGACTGCGGATGGATTATACAGACTCCGGTATGCGCGCCATCTCTCCGGATACTTCGAAAAAATAGTGCGCACGCGAAAACCGACAATGTCTCTTTCACCCGCATCTTCCGGATTAGGCGAAGTGGTAAGCACTAATACCGCGTGACCGCGTTGTGCATATTTTTCTGCAAGAGAAAAGGAGACCGATCCAGCACCACCGCTAGGGCGAGGAGGAAAATCATCCTGCAATAATACTATTCTCATACTGACCGTATTACTTCTGCATTCGTCACATACTGACACCCCTTCTTGTTGCTTATATAATTAAGTACCCGCTCGAGAGGTTGCCACATATTGTATTTGTCTATTTCCCAAGAATGCCCCCAGAGGTGGAACACTCCTCCCTGCGTACGAGCGATATCAAATGTCGCACACGCAAGCGCCTCAAAAGAACGGAAAACGGTGAGCGGAACGCCGAGCGCGCGGAGCGCCGGCGAACGCTCTTTAAAGGGATGTAACAATTTCCCCCACCAATAGCCGTGAGCTCCTAATTTACGAAACGGCATCGGATACACTTGGAGCGTTGTTGGTAATACAAATGGATCTGTAAACGGCTTTAGCTTACCCAATAGAGTAGTTCGCGCCCCGCGAAAGCCAGCTTCTTTTACTAACTCCACCGATTCCTCATCAGAAAAACCAGAAGGGTAACAAAAAGATGGGACATCCTTCCCAAGCAGATGTTCCAGCCATTGTTTGGAGCCCTGTATCTCATGCACCTTCTCTTCGCGAGCAATGCTTCGCAAATCCGGATGAGTCAACGTGTGCGCACCTATTTCATGTCTATCCGATATGCTTTTAATATCTGCATCTGAGAGGCGTTCCTTCCTGTATTCTTTGGTTACATAAAAAGTTCCTTTGATATTGTACTTATCAAGCAAGTTCACCAGCTTTAAATCCAATACATCTCCATCATCCCAACTGGTAGTTACAGTCAGCATATTATTTAGTAGCCAGCACCACGAAGCCGTGAGGATATAGAGCGTTCACTTTAGAGCGGTCGTGAATATCAAGCCACATTGATACCCTGCCGAGATACTTGAGCGGGAAGCTCCACACTCGGGAGTGGTTGTATAGATCGAATCGCTCAATGCAATAACGAATAATCTGCTGCGCTCCCACACTCCAAAATCCCCCGAGTGGCTCAATTATGACGGAAGAGAATCCGGCCTCCGTAAAGAGCATACTGAACGTATGCGGAGTGAACCTCCAATAGTCATTCGGCTGATCATGGAGGGGATTAAATAGAGCTTCAGATACGAGGACAACGCCGGAGGGTTTGAGAACCCTAAAAAACTCCCTGACGACGCTGCGCGGGTCTTTCACATCCCCGAGGACCTGCGTGCAGACGATTGCGTCGTAAGAGCTATCAGAGACGGGGATGTTCTCCGCGGTGCCGACGAGGTCTATCCCTTCTCTGGCGAATATGTCCATTCGGGTATATGACTCGTAGGTGAATAGTTTACTGTAACGGTCAAAAGCGCCAGCCCCAACGTCTAACACCTTCCCGCGAATATGCGACGCGAACTTTGCAATTGCTTTGTTAATCAACACTCGCTCCGGTTGTTCGATATACATTATTTTTTATACGCCGCGATATACTCCGAGACGGTGTTCCTCCAGTCAAATGTCGCGTACTGCATACGAGCATTATGCGAGAAAAAAGATAGATTCTCAAGCACGTGTTCTATCTTTTCTGCAATATCTGACGAGTCGCCTTGATTGGTGAGCAATCCGGTCTTCCCGTCCACTATGGCGTCTTCAATACCGCAGTCGCGGCTTCCGACCGCAGGCTTGCCAAATTGGTATCCTTCAACAATCACCAAACCAAAACCCTCAAAATGATGTCTAATTTCATTATTGTTTGAATTGAGGGCAACGAGGGTGCAGGTGGAATAAAGAAAAGATAATTTTTTATCGTCGATATTTGAAATCGTACTAAAATTGCTAGTAAGACCATGTGATGCCGCGTACGAATGCATACCTTTTACATATTCGAGATTGCTTGTGCCGACGGCGATATATAAAATCTGTGGATACTTCTTCTTAAGCTGTTCGACCGCCTGGAGCGTATCGAGCTGGCCTTTTCTGTTTTTGATATCGCCGACCGTTAGAATAACGGGGAATCTCTGCCAATCAATTAAGAGCTCATCTCTATATTTTTCTTCTTCCTCGGGTGAGAGAACTGGCAACTTGTCACTGCCCAAGTGCACCACGGTTGTTTTGCTCGTAGAAACACTTGCCAGTAGTAATTGACTTTTTGCGTAGGCGCTAATGCAAAATATCCCGTCTGCAGCTTGATACGCTCGCCGCATTGCAGAGCCAAGCCAGAGAGAGTAGAGCGGGGCGACGGAATACGTGCCAACTCCGTTGATAAAAAACTTTTTGGACGTCCCAAATATGCTGGCGTAGCCGTACACGCCGAATGGCCATCCGTCCAATGCGTGCACCACATCGACACTCCTCGCAAGCCGACGCGCCGTGACTATATTGCGCAGAAATGAAACGAGGGAATCATGTAGCAACAATCGATGCCACTCAATGTTCAGGCCGCCGGGCTTTTGCTCGCACAATACCACCACCTCAACCCCTGCGCGCTGCAGGTTTTCTACTACGCCGCGGGAATATCTTCCAGAGCCTGATCTTTGGTACAGGGTGTTCGTGATGACAAGGACTTTCATACTTCAGTAGTAAAAATAACGTGCTTGTAGATGAAAAAGTTACTTACTGCCAGTAAAGCTCCCGACACCACTGCCGCAGCCAAATACCAAAGATGTGCATACTCTACTAGGATATATATGAGTAATGTGTTTAAGAGTAGATTGATAAGTGACAAACAGAGATACCAAATCATCTGCTGGTGTATCACTTCTTTTCGCATGTCCTGAAACGTCCAAAACTTCTGAAGTAGAAAGCTAATGAAAAAAGCTACGGTGAACGAAAGAACCGCCGATTGCAGATAGTGCACATGAGCATACTCGGTAAGAAGATAGAGTATCCCTAAGTTGGCGCATGCGGATGAACCACCAGAGACCAAGTATTTAAAGAGAGAATGAAAGTGCTTCATGAATCCATTATGTGTACCATAAAAACTAAAATAATGTATTCTTTTTCTATGAAAGAGCATTTTTATCGATGTGGTCGCAGATATTACGCAGCATTCTTGTTTGCGCTCCCCATCGCGACGTTCGTTTTTATCTTCCGCGAGGCTGTTTTTGATGGCAGGATATTTTTGTTCGTCGATGTGCTCACTAACTATCTCCCCTACTTTTTTAGCGAGAGTAAAAGTTCGACGCTCATACAGCAGTCTATGTTCGCGGGGTTTCCTACCCTCGTGAGCATTGGTGCCGCGTGGTTTGACCCCGTACGCCAGCTCTTTTTTTATTTTTTTGATGCGGTAGACGCGTACCGCATCATGGTTCTGTTGTATTTCCTCATTGCCTACGTTGGCACATACTTCTTTGCCCGAAGGATCGGTATGCGCCACGAAGCGGCGATACTCGCCGGCATAATATACATCTTCGCCGGCCAAGTGATGCTGTGGTCCCAAGCAATCAGTATTGTCGTTTATTATGCTCTCTTGCCTGTCGCGCTACTCTTGATTGACTATCAGATACGCGCACAAACGACTATAAAAAAATCCCTCTTCTCAGTATCTATAGGCATCCTTCTCGGCTTTGGATGGCTCGCTGGCCATGTGCAGTTTCTCGTGTATGTATACCTTATGGTCGGCGCATACTGGCTCTATCTCTCTCTAAGTGTGCATCTGCATATAAAAACCTTTGCGCAAGAGACAGTGTGGTTTGGCGTCGTACTTCTTCTATCGGCGGCAGTTGGGTTTCCGCAGATCTGGGCCGTGCTCAACTTTCTGCCCGTGACCGTGCGCTCATTCCTTCCACTTAGTTCAGTATTTGCCTATAGCTACTATCCCCATCATCTTATTCAGTATCTTATTCCATCATTTTCTATTCCGTACCTCCCGCTCCCACGAGCGTTCCATAATTATATCGGCATCATACCTTTCATTATTGCTCTGTTCGGCTTGTTCCACTATAAGCGATTCCGACAGGTACCCAACCTAACATTCTTTGCCGGCGTATTTCTTTTTTGTCTGCTCGCGTCAATCCAATACTCTCCTATCGCCGCGCTCATGCACTACCTGCCTGTCTTTCACGAATTACGAGAGACGGTGCGCATCATGTTTATCGGGGATCTCGCATTGGCGCTCTGTATCGGCCTTATCGTCCAACACCTCTGGAAAGAGAGGGCGGCTGGTCTGCACGAGAGTGCGCGATTTTATCTGATACTCAAACGCCTCTTCATATGGCTTTTTGTCCCAACTGTCGTTTTGTTTACGGTCATTAAGTTATTTTTTATTGCCAGACTTGAGCGCGTCGTCGATACGTACTTTTTAACCAACATGTACCCCAATACGGTCGGGAAGCTCCCTCTTGAGCATTATATTTCTCTCATACATACGTGGCTTGAACAGGTGGTAACACAATTCTCGCTCCTCAATCCGGATATACTTTCAATTGCTGTGTTTGGCATACTTGGCTATGTCCTTTTACATTCTCTCGAGCGTCAGAAGAGTTCTGTCTTTTGGGCTACGCTTCTATGCACTGTCTCGCTTAACTTTGCGATTGTATATGCAGGATACATACACGGCATCTCAAAACAAGAACTCTTGGCCGAGCCGAGCACAGCGACGTTTATTAAAAACCAAGAGGCGAGCAGTACCGCGCCATTTCGGATAGCATCCCCGCTTTCTGGCATCCCGTTTTATACCGAAGCGGTGCGATGTCGTTTCCCCAATATTGGAGACTGGAATATGAATGAGCAGTCCTTCTTACTTCATAAGGAATTGATGGACCCGAATATTTTCTTATATTACGGTCTGGACTCTCTCGACGGGTTTGACTCATACTCGACCGCGAAGATGGCGAATCTTACCAGCTACTTGGGAAGTTCGTATGTCTCACTCAGCGACCAATACAGCGTCGGGGCCGAACAGAACACACTGGATGACAAAATGGCACAACTGTTAGCTCGGAGAAATGTCTATAGTGCATTCAATGTAAAATACCTTATTACACTGGTGCCCCTTAACTATCCCGGACTGAAAGAGGTATATACCACGTCAGCGGGCACCTGCAAATCTAACGTGTATGTGTATTCGCTCAGCAACCAGTGGCCTCGCTATTTTTTAACCAATACGGTCATCGAGGTCAACCGAGATGCTCCATTTCTAACTTGGATGGATGCTATCAATAAAGCATCGCGACCGACCGTCATACTACAAGAAAAAAGTCTTATACGACGATCGGGTATTTCTTTGACGCCAGTGGCCCCACGTTTGACGTCTGATAGTATGCTGTTTACAACTAACAATAACGAGGATGCATACCTCTTTATAGGAAATGCTTGGCTACCGGGATACAGCGCTTCTATAGACGGTACAGAGACATCTATATTGGAAGTAAATTATACTATGATGGCGATCTTTGTTCCGGCCGGTATCCATAATATAGAACTTAGATACACTGCCACTCCTCCTACGTTACCTACATTTTTTGGGCTTTGAATCTCATTTTCCAGGGGGCGAGGACTCCTTCAAAAATGACGCCTCGAGACATCTTTGATGCTCCGTGCTGCCTGTCTTCAAGCAGAATGGGAATTTCGACGATTCGCGCACCCTCCTTCCATAACCGGTATTTCAACTCCATCATAAAGGCATGCCCCTTTGCTCGGATATCCTCCAAATGCGCATTGAGCATAAAGCTGGTGCGCATCAATATAAAGCCAGACGTACAATCATTGACCGGCATACCGGTAATAACGCGACAATAACGATTCGCAAATCGACTGAGCCAACGTCGCCATGTGACCCACCCTACGGTGCCGCCTCCGGGTACATATTTGGAACCTATGACGACGTCGGCATGCTCTGACGCCACAAACATGTTTGGCAGATATCTTGGATCGTGCGAAAAATCAGCATCCATCATTTGCACCCATTCTACAGATGGGTCTTTAAACACTTCGGCAAATGCGTTGAGATACGCCTTGCCTAGACCCTCTTTTCCTTTACGGGACAGGAGAGATATGTTCGTATCTTTGGTTATTAATTCACGCACAATACTGGCGGTGCCGTCTGGCGAATTATCATCGACAATCAATATGCGTACCTCTGGAGCGGATTCACGCACACCAGAAGCGATGAGCGCAATATTTTGCGCCTCGTTGTAGGTCGGGATAATAACCACTATGTTCTGCATGTATACTCTACAAAAATAGCGCATTATAGCTTGCTGGGCAATGCGAAGCCGTGCTAGTGTATTTTCATTATGAAGCGAACTACATGCCGTATTTCCGGTGACTCTTTGGTAGAACTCTTCTCACTTGGCGATTTGTATGTGTCCGATTTCTTGCCGTACGACGCGAAGCCTCGTTCACAAAAAGTACCATTGGATCTCTGTCTATCACCTAAATCTGGTCTCGTGCAGCTCGCGCACACAGCATCTTTCGACGATATGTACAAGCACTATTGGTATCGCTCCGGCACCAATGAATCCATGGTTGAAGAACTGAAACAAATTGCGGAATCAACGTCGCGCCTTATGCGCCTCAAAACCGGTGATGTATTCGTCGATATCGCTTGTAATGACGGCACGTTGTTGTCATTCGTCGAGCCCGGCGTCATACGAATCGGCTTTGATCCTGCAGAAAATACCTACAAAGAAGCTTCACAGAAAAACTTTGATCTATTCATAAATGAATATTTTACCGCGCGTGCATATAGAAAATCTGCACATGGTTCCAAAAAAGCAAAGATAGTGAGTACAATCGCTATGTTCTATGATCTAGAAGATCCTCACGAATTCGTGCGGGATGTGAAGGACATTATGGACGACAACGGTCTCTGGGTAATGCAGATGAGTTATCTTCCGCTCATGCTTAAGCAATTAGCATTCGATAACATCTGTCACGAACATCTTGAGTACTATTCTCTTCAGTCACTGAAGTATTTGCTCGACCAACATGATTTGCAGATAGTAGATTGCCAGCTGAATGACGTCAATGGAGGTAGCTTCAGGGTGTACATACGAAAAAACAAAGCCGACCCTACCACATTTGCAACTGCACCATATCGAGATGTCGCAAATTTCCGCATGCAATCCATTCTTTCTTATGAGGACACACTCGAGCTCAAGAACCCAAAAACATATATAAACTTCTATAAAAAATCATGCACACTTCGTGACAAAACACTTGTTTTTATGAAGGCCGAAAAGGCAAAAGGAAAAAAGATATGGGCGTATGGTGCCTCTACCAAAGGCAATACACTTTTGCAGTGGTGGGGTATCGATAACACGCTCGTAGACGGCATTGCAGAGCGACAGGCGATGAAATACGGTCTTAAGACAGTTGGCAGTAATATTCCAATTGCTTCAGACGAAGATATGCGTAAGGCAAACCCAGATTATCTTCTTGTTCTCCCGTGGCATTTTATTGAATCATTTATCAGACGAGAACGTGAGTTTCTAAATCGTGGAGGAAAATTTATCCTTCCATGTCCTTATTTTGAAGTAATCGGGGAATAACTTATCTTCAAGTTATCGGTTTCTGTATCTCAAGGAAGACGATCCCCAATGGGAACGGTTGAAGTAAGAATACCCGCGAATGTGGCGTGATTGATTTGCCTAGAGCAAGTAATGTCTTTTTGTCAAAAAACTTCTGTTCTGTCCATGGCCAAAAACGCCGTAGCAGTCGCGGGCGCGTCAGTGTATACCATACGTTGTGGTATGAGTACCGATAAGGGACGCTTATAAGCGCTACCCCACCATGGCGAAGTGCCGTATAGTGTTGCTGTGTAATAGCTGTTGAATCATCAAAATGTTCAATCAACCCTTGGCTCCAACTGAAATCGAATTTTCCGTCAAGATCAGATCCAAGATTAGTGCAGTCGGCAACTATAAATCGTGTGTTTCGTAAACCCTTTCGCAATGCGTAAGATTTTGCCTGTGTAATCGCAGCGTCAGAAATATCTGCTCCGGTAAGTGAGCCGATTTCAGGCGCTAGAGATATGGAAAGCGAAGCGCGTCCGCATCCAAGCTCAATCATATGAGAGTGATTGGTGAGGTATCTACGGAGAATTCTTCTAAAAAAGAAATTGTAGACAGTGCGTCCATAATCAATGATGGTATCTACTGCATTGTGCCTTTCCCAGATCTTCTGCCACTGCCCTGCCTGTTCGGTGCTTTTCTGCATCGAGACAGTATATCGTATTTATAGCAACCCTGCGTCTTTCAATTTCTTAAGACGTTCATAATCTGCTTTAGCCATCATGACAGCTAACTCATTAAAAGTGGTTTCTACAGTCCATTCAAGCTTCTCTTGTGCCTTGCGACTGTCGCCAAGCAAATGATGAACTTCATTAGGCCGATAGAATTCCTCTGAGATCGTGAGGACGGTGCGTCCGTCTTTGGTCTTAGCGACCTCCTTCAGTCCCTTCCCGCTCCATGTTAGCGGCATATCTATCGCCTTTGCGGCAGCATTTACAAACTCTCGCACGGTGTGACTCTCTCCTGTAGCGATAACATAGTCATCCGGTTTTTTCTGCTGAAGCATCTTGTGCATTGCCTTTACATAGTCGCCGGCAAATCCCCAATCGCGCTTGGCTTCGAGATTCCCAAGTGAAAAAGATTTCTGCAGCCCGAGTTTTACCTTAGCGAGCGAAATAGTTATCTTACGAGTGACGAAATGTTCTCCACGGCGCGGTGACTCGTGATTAAAGAGGAATCCCGAACAAATGAAAAGATTATGATTCTCGCGATATCCTTTTACGTAATCCTCGTGAGCGCGCAATTTTGCGTCGCCGTACGGACTTACAGGCTGGAATGGTGATGTCTCACTCTGAGGAGGCTTCGTTCTCCCGAACATCTCGCTCGTTGATGCCTGATAGATGCGGACCTTCGGATTGACTTTCATCGCCTGGTAGACCAGCCGGCCTAGGCCGTAGTAATTTATTTCCATTGTCTCATCCGGACACTTAAAAGAGATGCCGACGTCCGATTGTGCCGCCAAGTTATAGATTTCATCAGGCTTTGACTGCTGGAGGGCATCGCGCAGTGTCGCTTCGTCGCGTAGGTTACCATGTACAAGCTTGATGTGTCTGGGGAGCGTCATGTGCATAATCCGCATATGCGGGTCCAGACTCGTGCGACGGACCAATCCCCACACTTCATATCCAAGCCCAAGAAGATATTCCGCGAGGTACGAGCCATCCTGACCGGTAATACCAGTGATCAACGCGGACTTCTTCTTGCGCCCCTGTTTTTCTTTATTTTTCATACTATCGGCTCAGTATGCTCCACATCAGTAATTATTTCAAGAATTTCCCCGGCGGTCTTCTGCCACGAAAATTGCGCCGCACGCACCAGTCCTTTTTCTATAAATTCTTTCCGTATGCCAGCATCGTCGGCAATCTGACCCATAGCGGTCGCAATATCTTCCGGGCACGCTGGATCAACGAGAAGCGCGGCATCACCAGCGACCTCTGCGAGCGCACCTCGACTTGACGTAATAACCGTCAGACCCGCGTTCATAGCCTCTAGCACGGGCATACCAAACCCTTCGATAAAACTGGGAAATACAAACGCCTGTGCTTTGCTGTACAGATACGCGAGTTGCGCGTCTGTTACATAACCCAAGAAGCGTACGCGTTTCTCTATACCGAGT
>Ga0209542_10009066_pt1 | contig 18361 bp, 15 predicted proteins | sample RifCSPhighO2_01_FD_184028 | JGI IMG/M metagenome (GOLD analysis project Ga0209542, IMG submission 184028) | Soil microbial communities from Rifle, Colorado - Rifle CSP2_plank highO2_0.1 (SPAdes) (version 2) | ecosystem: Environmental > Terrestrial > Deep subsurface > Rock core/Sediment ...
ACTACTCTTTTAACGATATAAAGTCAAGAACCGGTGAATACGGCTAAAAAGTAGACATTATTCACTAATTGTATTACACTAAAAATCAAGAGCCCAAATCGTATATAACGACTATAGCGGATTATATCCGAATATAGCCGAAAAATGAGAATGAATATGAAAATGGAAAATGAAAAAGCTTTCCCCGAGGGAATACCGTACACGAAAAATAAACCCCCACACCAAAAATTTTGGTGTGGGGTAAAGGTTTTGGAACCGCGAAATTATCAGTAATCTTCGAGCTAAATCAGCAATTCTCCGGCTCGAAGTATCATACAGTGGACCTACCGAGAATCGAACTCGGATCTTATCCATGCCATGGATATGTTTTGCCACTAAACTATAGGCCCGGGTATTTATTAATAATTATCTTATTAAAAATTTCGGTTTAAAACAATGTCGCTTGATTGGAAAAATCTTTTTTTTCTCCTTCTTTGAAAATTTTTACCACGCCGTATTCTCCGTCATAACCGGGTTGGATTTCAATGTTTCCCAGCCGAAGCCGCCGCAAAGCCTCGGCAATCTTTTTTTCGCCGATTTCTTCCAATTGTTCCGGCTGAATTTCCAAGAGAATTTTCAGCTCATTGCCGAATTTTCTGATCAATTCTTCATATTTGGCTTTTACTTTTTTTGAAGTTGATCCCACGGCCATTGCTTTGCCGATAACTTCGTCTAAAGGCACGGTGCGGTAATACGGCACGCGCGTTTCAAAAGAGCGGTAATAATTTCGGCTGTCGGGAATTTCTTTTCGGTCCGCCAATTTATCCGCTCGGTTGAGCACGCCGATTACAACCGGTTTTCGGCATTTTGGGCAGATGCCTTTGTGTTTTCTCGTTTCTTCCGGCGGCCAGACAATGCCGCAGGCGCGGTGGCCGTCGTAATGGTATTTTCCTTCTTCGGGAAAAAATTCAACGGTGGCGGCAAATTTTTTTCGCGCTTCCTTGTTTTCCGCCCGTTTTTTCGGAGTCCCGCTTTTAATCGCTTCTATAATGCCGCTGTAAGAAAGTTCGGTGTTAAAAATATTGGCTTCGCGGCCGATGCGCTGAAGGCTGTGCGAGTCGGAATTAGAAATAAGCGCCAAATTATCAAGCGCGGAGAGCCGCCAATTCATCGCCGGATCGCTGCTTAATCCCGTTTCCACGGCAAAAATTTTGCTGCTCATTTTGCCGAAACATTCCTCAAGCGAATCAAAACCGGACATTGAGCCAAAAAGCGAAAACCATGGCGTCCAGACGTGAGCGGGGATTATCATCGCTTTGGAATTAACGCTGAAAATTATTTTTGCCAGTTCTTCGGCGTCCAATCCGAGAATCGGCCGGCCGTCGGATTTAATGTTTCCCCGCAAAGAAAGCCGGATGTTGATTTTTTCGGCGGTTCCCAAATCAGGCGAGAAAATAATATTGTGGATGCGGCGGGTTTTTCCGTTTTTGGAATAAATGCTGGAAATTTCCACGCTCAAAAGAAAACGGGTCTCCGCCCGCGTTCCTTTTATGGTTTCCCGCTTCAATTCTTTTTTTAATCTGAAAAGGCCCGGTTCGGCTGGTTCTAGTTTTTCTTTTATTTCGCGAAACCATCGGGGATGGGTGAAGTCGCCCGTGCCTATTACCAAAATTCCTTTGTTATCCGCCCAGCGGTCAAGTTCTTCCAGGCACATTTCTTTGCTGGTGGCCCGGGAAAATTTGGAATGAATATGGAGATCAGCGATGAATTTCATAGATGTTAAATTTTAAATTTGTCCACCTATTTCCGATTTCGCTTCGCGAAATAACGGAAATTTCTGTTTCGCAGAACCGGACAAAAAATAAAGCAGTTTATTTTTTGTCCTCGGGAGGAATCGATCACAAGTCCTCAAAAATTATAGTCGCTCTGCTCCTTAATTTTTAAGCTCGCGACCCCGCCTCGCTTGTTCCACTTCGCGGAACATCGCTGCGGCTTTCGATTCCTTCTCACGAGCAAAATAATTTGCTCGTTCTCGTCAAATTTAAAATTTGCCCTCGGGAGGAATCGAACCTCCATTTAGGGATTAGAAGTCCCTTGTTCTATCCGTTGAACTACGAGGACGGCAATGATATTATTATAACAGATAATCGGAGTGGTCAATTTATCAGCAGGTTATAAGTTTTTATTTTATGGCTTATTTAAGATTTTTATTTTTACTGGCTTTGGTGGTGCTTTTTGTCGGGACTTCTTTCAGCGCGATTTTTGGCGGCGGAAAATTATTAACCGCTGTTTTTAAAGCATATGTTTTGAAAGTTGAAACTTGCCGTTATGATTATATTTCAAAACCGCTTCCCGTTGTTGAACGGCCGGCGCCAGCCGAACCGGCGCTTGTCGGACAAGAGGAAAATAAAGAAATCTGTAAAATTGATTATAACGACGCAAAAAGAGATATTGCCGAAGGTTTGGCGATGATGATCATCACCGCCCCTATTGCTTTTTTGCTTTTCAGAAAAATCAAAGAATATCTGCGGGAAAATCAGATTTAATTTAAAGATTTTTTAGAAAAACTCATCTCTTTTTAAGAGATGAGTTTTTGTTTCACTCGTAATGCTGTATTTTTGAATTAGTCTGAACCGTTTTCGCCGAAAAATTCCCCCCGTTCACCCGTCTAAATTTTCTTTCAGAAAACTTTGGCGGGCAAAAATTCGGAAAGGCGGCGGCCTACCCCGTAGCTCCGCTGAAGGCGGATGGTATCGGGGAGCCGCACCGATGCCTGCCCCGTACCAATTCTTGGTATAAGTATGGATTTAAGAAGTTGTAAGCCGAAGGCGCTGCCGCGGGCCAGCGGTAAGCTTTGTGGAGTAAGCGGGCGATATCTTTTTGTTTGTAGCCAGCCCGTTTAAGTGCGGAGATCTCGTTTCTTTGGTCGTTGGTTATATGTTTAGCCATACCATCCATTGTATCCGATGGTAGTTGGCTATATTGGATTGATTGCGATTCGGAGTAGAATGTAGGGGGTTCAACTTGCTTATTTCTGCGGAATTAAAACACCAACAAACTTTTGAAATTATTTTATCAAATCTGATCCACAAATCCAAAAAACGAAACCTGCATTGACCCGCCGCCAGCCGCCGCAAAGCGGCGGCTTTGCCTCGCAGAAAAATTGCCCTTTCCCTCTAAAAGAAAAATCGGGCGCACACAAAATCAAAAAATTTCCTCCCCTCGAACCCCTCCATTTTTTGTCCGCTCGCTCAAAACTGAAGTGCGGCGGAGTGTTCAGTTACGAAATGGCAGGGTTATTTCTTCTCTAATCCCAATATTTCTAAGAAAACTTTTATCGTGAGAAATAACCATAAGAGCTCCTTGAAAATTCAACAAAGCACTCTCGATTTGTTCAATGCTATCTAAATCTAAATTATTTGTTGGCTCATCCAAGATAAGTAATTGCGGAGGTTTATCGCCAGCCAGAATACAGGCAAGAGCGGCGCGCATTCTTTCGCCGCCACTTAACATATCTACTTTTTTAAAAACGTCCTCATTTCTGAATAGAAACCTCGCCAGCCATTTTCTTGCGATATTATCATCAAGATTTGAAATATGTTTCAAGTTATCAATTAGGGTTTTATCTTTTTGCAAAACAACAACGCCCTGGTCAAGATAAGCAAATTTATCCACTCCCAAAGCAACCTCGCCGCTCAATGGTTCAAGTTCTTTAAGAAAAAGTTTAATAAGTGTCGTTTTACCCGAACCATTTGGTCCATTAAGGGCTAAGCGAATTGGGCCATGAAGTGAAATTGTAGAATCTTTAAATAGCGGTTTGCCGTCATCATAAGAAAAATTTAGATTTTTCGTTTCTACTATAAGTTTTCCGGTGGAAACCTTAGTACCAGAAAGATCAACATTAATTTGGTTTTCCGGCGAGATTTTGGCTTTTGCTTCTTCCAAATTACTAATCGCACCTTCAATTCTTTTTTCATGTAACTTCTGAAGCCTCGACGAGGTAGTCTCATTTGTTTCTTTCATTTTGCCCAAAATAATTTTTGGCATACCAATTTTGCCTCTCAACTTTTTACCTTGGCTCAATCTTTTTTGCTGCTTTTCCTTTGTTCTTTGCGCTTGTCTTTTTGTTTTCTTTAGCTCTTGTTCTGCGCCTGCCAACTGTCTTTTGGTGGCTTGCTCTTCAAGCTCTTTTTGTTCTTTGTAGTTACCATAATTGCCGCCATAGATTTTTAGTTTTCCGTTTGAAAGTTCTAAAATTTGGTCCAATAAATTTAACAAATTTCTGTCGTGACTAACTACCAATAAACCACGTTGCCAATTTTTTATAAGTTCGTAAATAAATTCACGCGATTCTCGGTCTAAGTTATTTGTCGGTTCGTCAAGGATTATAAACTCCGGCTCAGAAATTAATAACTTAGCAATGATAACTTTTGTTCTTTCGCCGCCACTGAGGCTATTTAGCGAACGATTCAGATTTAGCCCCCCAATTTTTAACCGCTCAAATATTTCCGATATTCTACTTTGGACATCCCAGTCATTTCCAACTAATTCAAGTATCTCTGAATTTTTACTTCCACTTTTAATCTTGTCTAATGCTTCCAACTTTTCCTTCACGCCAAGTGCATCGGATATGGTTTGTTGAAGGTTTAATTGATAATCCTGCGGTAAGTAAGCAACAATTCCCGCCTTTTGTATTTTTCCACTTGAAGGTTCTAATTCTCCAACCAACAAGCGGAGCAGAGTTGTTTTTCCACTTCCATTTTTACCGACCAAGCCAGTTTTTTCAGCATTTAAACTAACTGATAAATTTTTGAAAATCGAAACCCCGTTCCTTATTTCAAAGGAAATATCATTGGCAACAATTGTTGAATTGTGACGTTTGGGTTGACTCATACAAGAAATTTATCAAATAAATGATACCAAAAATTCAGTAATTTAGCCATAAAATTATTTATCCGCCGCACTTCAGTTTTGAGCGAGCGAGCAAAAAATGGAGGGGTATAAAGGGAGGAAATTTTTTGTCCGCTCGCCCAATTTTATTTTCAAAAATTAACTTATTTACAGACTCTCGATTTATTACTAATATGAAATTATGAAATCATTGAGAAAAAAACAAACAACATGGAATTTAGGTCCGCTTTTTAAGAGCGATAGTGATCCGCAGATTGAAAAACAAAGAAAGATAGTTGAAAGGAAAAGTTATAAATTCATTAACAAATGGAAAGGCCGTAAGGACTATCTTAAAAAACCAGCTGTTCTTAAACAAGCATTAGATGAATATGAAAATTGGCAGAAAAATTATGGTACTGGCGGAGATGAATGGTATTATTTTTGGCTTAGGACAGCACAAGACCAAAATGATCCCGAACTCAAAGCTAAATTTAATAAAATTATGGATTTTAGCAATAAAATCCAAACTGATGTTGAATTTTTTACTTTATCAATAGCTAAAATTCCGCTAAAATCTCAAAAGAAATTTTTAGAGTATAAACCATTAGAAAACTATAGGCATTTTTTAGAAATGCTATTTATCGGAGCAAAATACTTATTAAGCGAGGCGGAAGAGAAAATTTTGACTCTCCAATTTTCCACATCTCATCTTAACTGGGTGAAAATGACTTCAGGCTTTTTAGCAAAAGAAGAAGGAAAGATATTTTTGAATAACAAGAAAGAGGGAATTAAAAATTTTTCAGAAATACTAACTTTGTCAAGTGATAAAAACAAAGCGGTCAGAGATTTGGCAGCCAATGCTCTTAATAAAATTTTGGAAAAACATTCTGATGTTGCCGAGGCCGAAATAAATTCAGTTCTCGCCAATAAAAAAATAAATGATGAACTCCGTAAAATGCCGAGGCCTGATTTAAGCCGGCACATAAGCGATGACATTGATAGTAAAACCGTTGACGCCATAATTAATTCTGTATCGGACAGATTTGATATTTCTAAGAGATATTACAAATTAAAAGCCGAGTTGATGGGTATTAAAAAGTTAAAATATCACGAAAGAAACGTTGAGTATGGAAATATAGATAAAAAGTACTCATATAATGAATCTGTAAGTTTAATTTATAAGGTTTTGGGAAAACTTGATAAAAGATTTTTGGACATTTTTGAAAAATTTATAAAAAATAATCAAATAGACGTTTACCCCAAAAAAGGTAAAACAAGTGGTGCTTTTTGTTCTTATAATTTAATTAGTCAGCCCACTTATATTCTCCTCAATCACACGAACAAACTCAGAGATGTTTTGACGATGGCACACGAATTAGGACATGGGATAAATGATGAATTGATGAAAGAAAGACAGAACGCCTTAAATTTTAAGACTTCGCTCGCTACAGCAGAAGTTGCTAGCACTTTTATGGAGGACTTTATCCTTCAAGAAATTGTGAAACAAGCAAATGATGAATTAAGACTGGCTATTATAATGATGAGATTAAATGATGCTGTTTCCACAATCTTTCGGCAGGTGGCATCTTATAAATTTGAACAAGAACTTCATAAAAATTTTCGTGGGAAAGGTTATTTGTCAAAAAAAGAAATTGGAGAATTATTCCAAAAACATATGTCGTCATATATGGGAGATTTTGTTGAACAATCTCGGGGTTCGGAAAATTGGTGGGTGTTTTGGAGTCATATTAGAAACTTTTTTTATAACTATTCTTACGCTAGCGGCCTTTTAATTTCTAAGTCTTTACAAAATTCTGTCAAAAATAATTCAAAATTTATTGATAGTATTAAAAACTTTCTATCGGCGGGGGCATCTGATTCTCCAAAAAACATTTTCAAAAAACTCGGAATAAATATAACGGACAAAACCTTTTGGGATAAAGGGATAAATGAGGTAGAAAATTTACTCAAGGAAGCAACGGGATTAGCAAAAAAATTGAGGAAAATTTAGATAACAATTTTGAAAATAAAATTGGGCGAGCGGGCAAAAAATGGAGGGGTATAAAGGGAGGAAATTTTTTGTCCGCGAGCGAAATCCCGCCGTCCGCGCGTAGCGCGGAGCCGAGCAGAAAATTTTTGCTTTTCCTTAATTGAAAATCAAGGGCGTGCGCAAAATGAAAAGAGCAATATGAATTTAAGTTAAAGCAGGGATTAGAAATAATCCCTGCTTATTTTTTTGTCAAAAAAATAGACAACAGTATAATCATCAGTAAGAATAAGATGCAGTATAAGGGTTTCTTTGGGACGAAAATAGGGCCAACTGAACCCCTTTCGGTCAGGAGTCGAAAACGGAACATATGGAACACGTGGCATGAAAATGAGAAATCGACGCGAATTATGCACACCCATTAGTTTGTGGTAAACTATAGGTATATAAAACTGGCAGAAAAAAAGAGAGTTGTCCAGAAAGTTGGCGACAACTATCTACGAAAGGTTAAAAGAACACTCTTCCGTTTTATAGAAATATAATTACTTTGAGCACCACTAATTTTTATAATCTTGGCATCGCTCCGAATATTCTTACGGTTTTGGGGAAACTGAATTTTAAAATCCCCACGCCCATCCAGAAAAAATTGATTCCCGCGGCGATCGAGGGAAAAGATCTTATAGGTATCGCGCAAACAGGAACCGGAAAAACACTGGCTTTCTGCGTGCCGATGGTTCAGGCCGCGCTCAGCGGGCGTCAGGGACTTGTTATTGTGCCCACCCGTGAGCTTGCCTTGCAAATCAATGAAGTATTCCATCAGATGGGGACGCCGCTCGGCGTTCATACCGCGGTTCTCATCGGTGGCGAATCAATCGGCCGTCAAATTCAGGCGCTTCGCAGAAATCCGCAGATCGTGATTGGCACGCCAGGAAGAATTATCGACCACTTAAAGCAAAAAACTGTTTCACTCAAATCCGTCGGTATTCTTGTACTCGACGAAGCAGACCGTATGCTCGACATGGGTTTTGCTCCGCAATTGAAGCGGATTCTCGCGGTTTTGTCCCGCGAGCGGCAAACAATGCTTTTCTCGGCAACAATGCCGGAAAATATCGTTTCCATCGCGCGGGCATATATGAGGTTTCCTGTTCGCGTTGAAATCGCACCGTCTGGTACCACAGCCGAGAAAGTTACCCAGGAACTTTTCTTCGTACAAAAACAGGATAAGCCTCGTCTTTTAGAAAAAATACTCACGGAATACCGTGGATCGGTATTGATTTTTTCCCGCATGAAATTCGGCGCGAAACGGATTGCCGCGCACATCAGGAATTTAGGCTACACGGCGACCGAGCTCCATTCAAATCGCTCTTTAAATCAGCGCAAGGAAGCGCTCGACGGCTTCCGCAATGGCAAATACCGCATACTTGTGGCGACGGACATCGCCGCCCGCGGTATAGACGTGAAGGGCATCGAGCTGGTGCTGAATTATGACCTTCCCACGGATCCAGAGGCTTACGTCCACCGCATCGGACGTACCGGAAGGATCGGCGGCGCTGGCCATGCGATTTCCTTTGCCACGCCCGATCAAAAAAGAGATGTACGCGACATCGAGCGTCTCATTCAAGTAACCCTGCCGCCATCAAAACTTCCCGAACTTCCGCCTGCGCGGATGATTGTATTTCCAAATCGGCCTTTGCTCCTTCGGCGTTCAAGCGGTCCACCTCCGGTTCGTCCTCACGGGGGGCCGCGCAGATTCAACCGATCAAAGTGGAGACATAGTCAATCTCGTTGATAACCACCCTGTGGTTATTTTCCGCCTTTGATCTTATTCAAAACCTTTTTAATCTTTTTTATGCTCTCCGGGTCTTTAACAGATACCGCAGCCATGTTTGGATTCAACCTCTTCAATACTTCCAATTTTTCTTTAAGCGCAGTTTTATCTGCAAAATCGCTTTTTGAAAGAAACAGATATTCCGGTTTTTCGGAAAGTTCTTTGTTATAGATACCGAGTTCTTTGCGGATCGTTTTATAATCTTTTTCCGGATCGAGCGATTCCGAAGAAACGAAGTGAAAAAGGATTTTTGTGCGTTCAATGTGGCGCAAAAATTTTGTGCCCAAGCCCTTGCCGGAGGACGATCCTTCAATAAGCCCCGGAATATCAGCCAAAATAAGTTCGTAATAGACGCCGAGATTCGGTTCGAGCGTAGTAAAAGGATAATTAGCCACCTTGCTTTTCGCATTTGTGAGGAGGTTTAGCATGCTAGATTTCCCGACGTTCGGAAGCCCCACGAATCCCACGTCCGCGATAAGCTTGAGTTCAAGCCGCAGTTTAAATGTTTCGCCCGGACGCCCTCCTTGGAATTGTTTAGGCGTCGTGTTGCGCGAAGAACGAAAATGAAAGTTGCCCCGGCCACCGATGCCTCCTTCTGCGAGTAGCGTGCCTTCGCCGATTTTTTGTATTTCGGTATCGTTCCCGTTTGTTAAATTGTGGATTACCGTTCCCACGGGAAGCTTGAGTGTCAAGTCCGCGCCGGTTTTGCCGTCATGGAACTGCCCCCGACCATTGCCTCCGTTTTCCGCTCCAAATTCTTTTTTAAAACGGAATTGTTGTAGCGCGCTTATATCGGATACGCCAAGAGCATATACGCTCCCGCCTTTGCCGCCGGACGCGCCAGTTGGCCCCAAACTTTTCAGGTTTGTATTAAAAGCCACTGCGCCCACGCCTCCTTTTCCTGCCGATATTTTGATTTTGATGTCGTCGATGAGCATTGGATTTTAATCCTATATCAGCAATGAATTTAACGCCATCGTATTTTAATAATGTATGCTCAAGCGTTAATCGGATGAATTGCGGAATAAAGATGACGAACCGTTGAAGCGCGTGCTATCCGATCACATTCAGGAAACTCAGTGGACGAAGATCGGGTCCGCAGCTCAACGAGACTCTTTGGTCTGCCTTAATATTGCGCTAACTCGTGCTGTGTCTCCTGAACAAAATCCGAACTTTTTACCAAACGAATTCCGATGTGGAATGAATCGTTTGTTTTTGAATTCGGATGTCGCAAGCGGGGGTGTGGGGAAATTTTTCATTTGCTCCTCTTTTTGTTTTGGCGGAATTCGGGACGGACATCCTAAACCTTTATCGTTTTGTTTGCTACTTGAAAAGACCAAGTTGAGAGATATTTCACAAACTTTTTCAATAAAAACGGTAACACAGTTTCAATAACCCAAAACGATACTATAATATACAAAACCAACAGAAAATTATTACTGAAAAAGTTTTCAATTTGATCAATTTTAACGTCAAGATACTTTATCAGAAACCAAAAACTTAAATGAAGCATTGAATAAAACACTATCGGCCATTGCGGTACTTTGTTACCAAAAAAATCAATTTGCCTAGATTCTTTTTCTTCCTCCTTTATTTTTGCAGATTCTTTATTTCTATCTACGCGTCCCTCCATTCTCGAACTAATAATCTGTCCATTCAAATTTTCCTCTTGAAACAAAAATTCGTAAGTATATTTATCTCCTGATATGAAAAATAGTAGATAGTGAAATACATTCGATAAAAATTTCAATGGCCACGGAAACCAAATTCTCAAAAATCTGAGCTTGGTTCTCAAATATAGCCCCCAAATTGATCTTGTGGTTTTTATATGTTTCGCGTAGACCTCCAACAGTACCTCATCCCCTGTAATTTCTTTACTCCCTCTGTAGAGTTTCTCCGTACCAGTGTCATAGAAAAACTCATCGCGAAATTCTAAATCAAGCGGTTCGTGGAAATTTTGTTCGGTACGCATTCGTATACCCTCAGGCAATTCTTCTCCGTATGTTGCTTTAATATAAAACGTCTTTCTCGTAGAACCCGTGTCATTATATGTTTTGTTGGGAATATAAAACCCAATTCCCGAAACATTTTTTGTGTCTTGTGGATTTAGTTTTTTCTTACAACCAAAACCAATTTGAGCATCAATGTAATGAATTACGGAATAAAAGCCATACTTTTCGAAGTTAAATTTACCCCTTAATCTTTTATTTTGTTCGCTCTCAACTTGCTCTGTCATATTATTTTTCACTACAACTTTTTCTATTACCGATTTCCTTTCGCCCGATTGTGAGTCTTGCACAACATCTCGCAATTCTTTATTGAGGTTGCACCACCCTTACTCCAAGCTGCTACATGGTCGGTGTCCATTTCGCTAAAACTCCAAATTTTACTCTTGTTGGCATCATGACCAATGGCGCAATGCGAGCAGTTTGATTTCTCTTTCTTTCCAGCCGTAGCGGTTTGTGTTGTGTAAACCGCTTTCTTAGTTGCTTCGTCAAATATTCGAACCTCAAGTAATTTTGTGTCAGTGGCACCACCGAGAATATACTCAAAAATACCTTTGCGATTTTTTATATAAGGATCAGCGTAAAGCTTCTGTACCTCGGCTGATATCTTCGCTGAATTATATGCCTTCGCGTGATACTTTTCATACAGTCGTCCCCACTCAAGTCCACACATCTCACTTTCTACATCCATAAACACACTGGAGATCCAATCAATCGCACTGTTGAAATAATTTTTTAACTCATTGATATTTTTGTCGTTGCGATGGATACTCATGTAATCATCAATATTTCCCTTGCTCGCCCAGTCTAAAGCTCTTTCAAAAAATGCCTGTCGGTTTGCACTGCCCTTTATGTATGCGCTCCATTTTTGAATATTGGCATTTTGGCTATTGCTAAACTCCTCTTTACCTAACGTAACGAATGGTCCGGAATAGATCGCATTTAACAATTCCTGTGGGACGAGCGGAACTCCAGCTATATTAATCGTCTTGAACCACTCCTTTATCTGGCTTTCTGTCCCTTCGCATTCATAAATAAGCAGTTTTGTTTCCAAAATCTTGGTTTTCTTGTCTTTTGCCATACCGCCAAAATATTGTTCCATACCATTTTCGTCTTTAATGGCAAATTTATCAGTCACAAAACGACCAACACTAGTGATGCGCTGTTGCCCATCCAAAACTTCCAGATTATTTTCAGAAACCTTATTAAAATAAATCAGGCCTATTGGGTAACCCTTGAGTATTGATTCAATAACAGCCATCTCTCTTTTTCCGCCGTCGGAGGCATAAATATAATTGCGTTGATACTCCGGCTGAATAGTGAGTTTGCCAGACAAACCAAATAGCCCCTTACCCTCCAGTTCGTTATAAACGAACCCTTCGCAAATATCTTTGACAGTGATGATAGTTTTGAGTGTTGTTTTCATATTATTTTTTATTTAATTTTTTCTGTTCTGACAGTTGTTTAAAATTTCTGTCACTCACCACTTTCTTGCCGGTTTTTTGTTCCAATTCTAAACGTGCGTTTTTCGCCACTCGTCCGCCTTTTTTCGCCGGAATTTTATTTTCTTCCAATCCTTTTGTCTGCATTGTTTCGGCAATTTGCCTAGTAGAAAGTTCCGCCAAGGCGGTGAAAATCAACTCCGCGTCCGTCATATGGTCGCGCAGATTTTCTCTTTTTAATTTTTTTAAACCCTTATGTTCTTTCACCGTCAAATCACTCCATTCTTGATGTATGATATTGGTCAAAATGGCGTATTCTTCTTTTTTTCGCACCTCGCTATCTTTCCAATAATCCGTTAATTTATTTCTGATTTCCTGCCCCATCATTCTTTGCTGAATCCATTTCGAATCTCTTCCCATTTTCTGCCAATATCCCCGCGAACGATTGAGGGCTTTTTCAGGATCATTTATTTCTTCAATTCGTTCATAACCGACTTTTGCTAACCATAACTTTATCGGTTCAGCTTTTTTGCTGGGCACGGATTGAATTAAACGAAACAATGTTTCCGTATCCGCCACATCGGTTTCACGCATTTTTCCGTCTCGCGCTAACATTTTCAACCGGTCACAATTTGTGACCACTTGACTCCCCTCGTTTTTTAAACGATTTTTTAGTGTTGTCCAGTATGTTTTTGCTCGATTATAATTGACCTGATCTGTCAGAATAGCAATGATGTCAATCACAGAAAAATACCAAAGCTCTTTTACCTCATCCCAAACCCGCCTGATTTGTTTTCCCTCAAAAATCGTTGGGTGTATATCATTTTTTATTTGTCTTTTTTCATAATATTTATTGTTTATATTGGCCATAGTAATGTAAACTTTTTATGTTGTTTTGTTTACATTGGCAAATGAAATGTAAACTATATGTAAATCAATTTTCATATTATTTCTTTTGTTTTTTACTAATTTCTTCAAATGCTTTGGCAACACTTGGACTATTGGAAGTAAGTCTCTTTATCGACAGGTCAGTAGCTTTGTTATTTGCTAATCGTAAATTATTATCAGATTTCAATAGATTGTCTTTCACCTTATTTAAGTGATCAATGGTACTGTCTATTTCTTCTATAGCTTTAGAAAATTGTGTTGAAGCCAAGCCATAGTTTCTTGAAAATGCTTCTTTAAATGCATCCATGTTGGCTTCAAAATTTGATACATCAACATTTTGATTATTGAGCATATGAATTTCACGTCGGAGATGCTGTGATTTAATGTTTGCTTGACGTAAGAATCCAATAATAGTAATGAAGTGTTGAGGACGTATAGAGTACATGAGTTCATATTCATGGACAGGAACAATGTCATCATAGTATTCATTGTCTTTTTCGAGAAGACTTACCAAAACAGCATATTCACAATTCTTTTCCTGTCGATCTTTATCTAATTCTTTAAAGAAATCCTTGTTCTTTTTCTTAGTAGCGGTGGTATCATCTTCATTTTTCATTTCAAACATAATGGATAAAATTTCGTTACCATCATCATCTGTTTCTCGATAGATATAGTCCCCTTTTGAGCCTGATTCTGAGACTGTATTGTCTTTACTAAATTTTGCATTAGGAAATGCGATATGACGAATACGATTAAATTCATTTTCGCAATGCATTTCAAGTGATTCACCTATCATTTTAGTATTCATTTTTGTACGCATTTCCTTGAGTGATACAAGAGCTGTTTCGCTAGATTTGATTTGTTCTTTAAATTTTTCTTCGCTTAGTTTTTTTTCGTGCTTAATGTTATTTATTTCAGTGTTTTTTTCGTTTAATTTTTCTTGATATCCTTTTTCTTTCTCTGTAAGTTCTTGAAGGGCTTTAAGCTTTACACTTGACTCTGTCCTTTCTGCAACACTTTCTAATTTAGAATTAAGGGTAGCAATCTCCTTATCTTTTTCGGACAAGTCCTCTTTTGCACGATTGGCATACTCTTTTTCTTTAAGTTCTAATTTTAAGTTATTCTCGCGTTCGATAACATCCTTTTCTTTTTTCAATTCAGCATTAAATGCATCATGTTTTATAGAATTAACCACATTCGTGATTGTTGTTTTGTCGATGTCAGTTTCATGGATAGACTTTAGATCGATTGTGTCACCTTTTGAGCCATCTTCTAATAAAACTAGGGTGTTTTCGTCTTGAATTGATACTTTAACTTTTTTCATATTATTTTTTCTTGTGTTGAATAAAAATTCTTTTATACACCATCTTTGCGATGTTATTTTCATAGAAACCAGCTGTTGGATTGCCTTCTTTATATGCCCCTGTGCCGCCGGCTTTATAATAATCATTAACAAATTCTTTTGTTACACCTGATGTTTTCTTGAATTTATCATCAACAAGACCATTATCACTTGTTCCTAAAATTCTAAACTGCTCAGGGCTATACTTATCCATGATACTAATTGGTACACCCATTACACCTTTATAATCACTTGGGATATTTTTAACCAACGACACTTCTATCGCGTCATAATTGTCATATTTCTCAAACGGTTTTTTCATTACGAACTTGACCACCTCCGCCCTGGTCATGAGTGGTAGTGGTTGGTGACGGCGCCCATGGTCAAGATTTGTGAACCAACGAACGCCTTGCACTCTGGTGATATAAACTTTCTTACCGCTTTCATTTGTTTTAATTTCACGAACTTGATCTAAATTAGCAATCTTTTCGGGTATCTCAAAAAACATCGCACCCGCATTAACTTTGTAATTATTACCTAACCAAACTTTATTCTCTTTGAGTAATGGAAACACTTCTTTATAGGTAATTGCGTTCATGTTGCCGATGATCAAAAACTTTTTGTCATAATCAACAAGTTGTTTTATATACTCACGAAACAGGCTGAACGGCGGATTTGTTACCACAATATCGGATTGTTTCAGTAGATTTTTAGATTCATCGCTACGAAAGTCGCCGTCGCCTTCTAGCGGTGTCCATTCGTTATGTTTGTTTGCCTTTAACTGCTTAGCAATATCTTTTAAGTTGAACTCGCCGTCGCGGTCTATGTCGCGCACTTCGTTGATAATAAATTTGTTGGCGTTTACCTTTGGACGGCCTTTTGATTTTGTAAGAGTTTTATCATCGCCAAATAACCCTAGTTGCGTGTTGGCTACGGGCGAGGGCTTGTAGCTGGTGGTGATAAGTTGTTTCAATCCAAGCTTATTGAAATTGAGCACGAAATAGCGAAAGAAATTGCTCTCAAACGGATCGTCGCAGTTGCAATATACCACCATGCCGCGAAATACAGCGGGGTTGTATTCCAGATATGCTTCAATCTCTTTCTGGATATCGCTGTATTGAGTATAAAACTCGTCATTCTTTACTTTTTTTGCGTTTGTAAGATTTTTGTTTGCCATAATTATTTCAAAAGTTCGCTACTGGAAATTCCCAAAGCCCCAGCGATTTTTTCCAAAGTTGAAAGAGTAGGATTCATACGACCATTCTCAATGTTGCTGATATACGCTCTATCCACGCTCAAAGCCGTCGCAAGGTCTCCTTGCGACATATTCTTTTTCAATCGTAGTTTTCTTAAGTTTTCCCCAAGTTTTTTACTTAATGACATAAATATATAATAGGAAAACTTGCATTGTATTGCAAGAGTGCAGTATAATGCATACATGTCCACTCCGCATTTTGGCGAAAACGACGATTCTATTTTTTGGCTGCCGGGCTTGGATTCGATTTCCTTATAGAAAATCCCGCGGAGCGATAACATCGCTCCGTTCAAATCCAAGCCCGTCAGTTTTGAAATAAAAACTGCCGGGCTTGGATTCGAACCAAGATGACATGATTCAGAGTCATGTATCCTGCCGTTAGATGACCCGGCAATATTTAATCAGATTACCATAATAATTTATAAAATAAATATCATAGATAAAGCCGCCATTTGCGGCGGGACCAATAAGAACCGGCGTAATCAACGCCGATTCTTTTAGCGGATTTTATTTCCGAAGGCTTGATTTTTATTCTCCGATCTTCAATCCAAAGTCCGGTTTTCCGGTTAGCCGGTTTCCCGTTAAATTTCCCGTTAATTTTGAGATATTTCGTGATTCTGGCCGGGCCGCTGATTTTATCCGTTCCTCTGATTAAAACAGCGGCCGGATAATTTTTTGGCCCAGTCACGATATTAAGCATCCAGTGCGTCCCGTAAGTAAAATAAACATACCAATTCCCCGCTTCACCGAACATTATTTTATTTCTCTCGGTTTTTCCCCGGCTGGCGTGCGAAGCCTTATCGGAAAATCCGTCGTAAGCTTCAACCTCGGCAATCATCAGAGAAATTTTTTTCTGGCCGATCCGCCGCGTTAAAAATTTTCCCAGCAAACCAGCGGCAACCGCCAAAGTTGATTTAGCGCGGAAATTTTTTATCAACATCTATTTTAGATTTTTAAATATCTTTTTACCGCGATCCAGCCGGAGATAACACCCAAAAACACGCCGACAAAAAGAAGAATGGCAAAAATCTCAAAAAAGTTCTCCAAATAATAAGAGAAAAGATCAGGCCCGCCAAAAAAACGCTCGGCTTGAGGCCCGAGCCAGAGGGTTAAAGGATAAAAAATTATCATCGCCGAAACGGCGGCAATAACGCCATAAAGAACCCCTTCAACTATATAAGGCCCGCGAATGTAATTGTTTTTGGCGCCAACAAGGCGCATCACGGAAATTTCTTCGCGATTGGTATAAATCGCCAGACGAATAGTGTTAAAAACGACAAAAACGGCCACCAGCGCCAAAACGGCGCTCGCGCCCATCCCAACTTGCCGAGAAGCTCCCAAAATGCCGGAAAGCCGGTCGATAATCAATTGATTCTGAAAATAATTAACTTTATCTATAATGGAAGAAAAAATGCCGGCTTCAAAAAAACGGGCAATGGCTTCATATTGGCCGAGATCTTTGGCTTTAACGTTTAAACTCGCGCCTAAAGGATTATCCTCAAGCTCATCCAAAGAACGGGTAACCAAAGAATTATTTTGATGCCTTTTTTTAAAATCTTCAAGCGCTTGTTCGCGCGAGACATATTCCACTTCTTTTACTTGAGGCAAGCCGGAGAGAGAAGAAAGAAGATTTTTTATCTCGCTTTCCGGAGCGTCGGTTCTGAAATAAATGCTGATATCCACTTTATCTTCAAGGCGCGAAAGAGCGGAACTCAAAAGAACATTTGAAAAAAGGAGCGCGCCGACCATAAAAAGCGCCAAAACCATCACTAAAATAGTGGCTAAAGACACCCAGCGGTTTCGCCAAAAAGAAATCACGCCGCTTTTAATTATTCTTTTTAAAGTAATAAAAAACATATTTTATTTTTTAAATTTTATGAATTTTAAAGCATATAGCGGCCTTCTTTATCATCCCTGATTATCCGGCCGCGTTCCATCGTCACCACGCGTTTTTTAAGGCCGTTAATAACGTCTTTATTATGGGTGGTTAAAATTACGGTAGAGCCGAATTCATTTATTTTTCGCAAAAGCGCGATAATTTCTTTGGTATTTATCGGATCAAGATTGCCGGTCGGCTCGTCGGCGATAATCACGTCCGGCCGCATCACAATGGCGCGGGCAATCGCCACGCGCTGTTTTTCTCCGCCGGAAAGTTCGCCGGGAAAATGATTGATCCTGCTTCCCAATCCCACCAAATCAAGAACTTGCGAGACGTCTGCTTCAATTTCTTCATCGGTTATGCCGGCCGACTCCATCGCGAAAGCGATATTTTCATAAACGGTTTTACTCGGCAAAAGCCGGAAATCCTGAAAAATCGCGCCAATGCGGCGCCGAACTTGATGAAGGTCTTCGGGTAAAAGATTATGAATATCCAAAGACTCAAAAAAAACTTTTCCGGAAGTGGGCTTTTCTTCGCCTAAAAGCATTTTAACCAAAGTGGTTTTTCCGGCGCCAGACTGGCCGACCACGGAAACAAATTCCTTTGGCGCAATGCCTAAATTTACGTCTTCTAAAGCGATAGAAGTGGGAGAATATTCCTTTGAAACCTGATCAAAATAAATCATAAAGCCTATAATTCGCGTAACGCTTCTAATTCCGCTTCAATAAAATTATCCAGTCCGCCCTCCAGCACTTTTTTTACATTCCCTTCTTCCAGGCCGGTGCGATGATCCTTGACCATTTTATAAGGATGAAAAACATAAGAACGAATTTGATGCCCCCATTCCACTTCAATATTTTCTTTC
>Ga0209542_10009068_pt1 | contig 18359 bp, 17 predicted proteins | sample RifCSPhighO2_01_FD_184028 | JGI IMG/M metagenome (GOLD analysis project Ga0209542, IMG submission 184028) | Soil microbial communities from Rifle, Colorado - Rifle CSP2_plank highO2_0.1 (SPAdes) (version 2) | ecosystem: Environmental > Terrestrial > Deep subsurface > Rock core/Sediment ...
TTGCCACCTTAAAGTGAGTCGCCGTTGTGTCTGAAATGACTGATAAAATTTCATGGGCCAGCTCCTTTGTTATTCTTTCATCGGCATCAAGGATAAAAACCCAGTCAGCATCAACCTGATTCATCGCGAAGCCTCTCGTCGGTTCGACATATACTGTATAAGGATGAGAGAGTATCCTGCTCCCCAATTTTTTTGCAGTACTTACTGTCTTATCAGTGCTTGAGGTATCTACAACGAGAATATCGTGCGTCAGCAGTTGGGCGCTTTCAATTGCTTCCTTAATATTTTCCGCCTCGTTATGAGTGGTAATAACAACCGTTATCTTATTTTCCATTAGGTATTAAGAAAATCTCCCCCTTAATTAAGCGTATCGGGTGCCATTTGTAAATAGATCGGCTTTAGTCTAAAATGGCTAAATAATGTGATGAGTATCATCAAGAGCAATATTCTTCTACTCATATTGATTATAACACACTAGCCAGTTGGGATGAAGCTTGGTATGCCTCCATCGCTAGGAGCATGTTTCAGTCAGGCAAACTCCTTAAATTAGACTGGAATGGCATGCCAGGATAAGGGAACACGGATTGGCCTTATAAGGAAGGTTTTAAATATAAGATATTATCATAAAATGAATCCCATGCGCTTATTACAAGACCATAAATCCATGACGATATTATACGTCGTCATCCTTATAGCGGTGGCGATTTATTCCTACGCGCTTATAGATCCCAATATCACTCTCATCAGTCATCCATTATGGGTGGCATTTAGAGATCCCATGGTAAGGTTGGGCTATCATAATAGGGGAGTCTCAATCCTAATATATTGCTTTCTTATTTTTCTTTTATACGGATTTCATTATCTTTTCCTTAATCACATTAAACGACGTCGACCATTGACCATCGCCCTCGTAGTTGCCGGAACATTATTGCTTTCCTATCCGTTCCTATCTCATGATTTTTTTAACTATATGTTCGACGCCCGAATATTGACGCATTATGGTCAGAATCCCTATCTACATAAAGCACTGGACTTTCCCAGTGATCAATGGCTCCGTTTCTTACAGTGGACGCACCGCCCCTATCCGTATGGGCCAACCTTTTTACCCCTTACCTTGATCCCATCATTTCTTTCTCTAGGAAAATTCAGCCTTGGTTTTGTTTTATTTAAATCTTTTTTTGTCACTGCTTATCTAACTTCGGTTTACTGTCTCAATAAGCTAAATAAAAACACCGCAGTATTTTTCGCCACTCATCCTCTGGTGATAATTGAAGGAGTTATTAACAGTCATAATGATTTGGTGGCCGTGGCATTGGCGCTCATGGGAATTTATTTTCTTCAAAAGAATAGGGGAGTGTGGGGTAGGGTATTACTTCTCGCCTCTGGCGGTATTAAATATCTGACTCTACCCTTACTGCTGCTGCGTCAAAAAACCAGGAAAATCGTACCGGAGAATATTTTGGCGCTTGGGGGAATAACGGCAATTATCGTCTATTTATCAATTTTCAAAGAGGTGCAACCCTGGTATTTTCTCAATTATTTCGCCTTATTGCCTTTTTTTCCTAACCTTTTGCGCCGCAGCCAGATTTTTTTTGCCGGACTACTACTCTCCTACTACCCTTACATTTATCTTGGCGGCTGGGACAAACCAGAGAAAGTAATCATGAAGCATAATATTATTATTATTTTTGGAGCCTTGAATCTGCTCTATATCCTATACCTTAAAACTAGAAAAGAAACTATCAGCGACGACCGTACTCCTCATTGAGAAACTTAATAGTGCTGAAAGCAGAATCCTCCTTCTTTTGGAGACCATCATTGTTAATTTTCATCGATCCGAAAAGGGCGATAAACAAACTGGCGATAAGACTAATTATCACCAGTGAAAACATAATTTTTTTCATTTTTTTAATATGTCATGCACCCAATTTTCAAGCATCTTTTGACTTTTCTTTTCGTCTCGATAGTATCCATCAATCTTGAGTGCGGGGAGGAGAATATCTCCATGTTGATCCTTTATCATCGACTCAAGATGATGGGCTGATCCGGCAAACTGGGCATAGGAGGAATCGCCCAGCACAAAAACGGCAAATTTTTTTCCCGAAAAACTATTAGCTCGAAACGATTCCGCAAATTTCAAAAACCAGGTGTGCGGCTGGCCTTCCTTATTGTCATAATTCCAGGTATTGGAGCCGAAAATAGTCAGATCATATTCTAATATTGTCCGGGGATCCACGGCATGAACCTCCTGCATATTAACCTGGTGGCCTTTTTCTTCGAGTAACTGTTTAATAATTTCTGAGGCAAAATAGGTGCCGCCGGAATTGGTGGCATAAGCCAGAATAATTTTCATACTTTCATTATAGCATTCTTCAGCAGATGAGCTTTTGTCCGCCAAGGGGCATATTTTAAACCGAACTTAAGGCGATTTCTCTCTTGGAATTTACGGTGTAGATCGGAGCCAGACCCTCCGGTAGACTGAGCATTCTTGTGCCAAATCACTATTGTCGGATCGTAATAAATTTTCTGTCCCGCCCGTTTAATTCTCTCATTCCAATCAGCGTCCTCATAGTATAAAAAATAACCCTCGTCCATGAATCCAGCCGCATCAAGAATATTTTGATCGAAAGCCATTAAACAACCGGTGACAAAGGCGGTTTCTTCAAAAGTATCATAGTCTCCTCGGTCAGTTTCGTCAACGCCGCGATGCTTGGCAATGGCATGCTCCCAATCGATGGTTCCCCCGGCATACCATAACACTTTACCAAGATCATTTTTTTTATATTTATCTTTATGAAATTCATAGCCCTTGTAATAGTAAACCTTACCCCCAATTAGTGAGCCGGGATGGGCTTGTAAACTTCCCAAGACATTCCTAACGAAATCTTTAGCCACGACGGTGTCATTGTTGAGAAAAACAAATGAAGAAAATCCGTCGGCAATAGCTCGCTTAAGTCCGACGTTTAGACCATAAGCGTATCCCCTATTATCGGCCGCAAAAACAGTCATCTTGTCCGATACTAAAGGATTAGTAATTGTTTGTTTTTGCTTGGATAGATCGGCAATATATATAGAAAAATTCATTGACGATTGTTCCTGAAAGCTTTGTAAAAACTCTTCAGTATCCTGGTAAGACTGATAGTTCACGGTTATTATCGCCAGTTTTTTTGTCATAACCTTCTTAATTTAATAAGATTGATTGTTTCCTCGTATAAAGTTTTTCCTTTTAATAGATAGACGATATAGATATACAGGAAACCTCCGCCGAGAACCGAGAGAACGATATGAAGGACGGGAATATTGAGAATATTAATCGTCACTAGCCGAGTAACAAAAAGAAAGCCAGCCATCGTGGCCGCCGCAACAATATTGGGACGAATAAATGACCAAATGGAAAATGACAGATATTTTTTTGCCTGGAAAATGACTAAAACGAAAGAGAGGGACATGATAAAAAAGGCAATAGAAATTCCATTAGCATCAAAGATTTTGATCGATAATGGAATCAACAACCAGGTCAGAATCGTGAAGTAAATCATAAAATATAGACTGGTTTTAACTTTACCAATGGCATTAAAGAAATTAATCAAGGGACTGTACAGGCTGACACATAAGGCAGAAAGGGAGAAGAAATAAAACGAGAACAATGCCAAATGCCATTTGTCATAATAGGCGCCCGGGATGATTTTTAATAAGCTGTCGAAGATGAATATGGCGCCGATGACTGCGGAAAAAATGAAAAACGATTCATAGAAGAAAACTTTTTCCAAGGACTTTTTAAGTAATTTCTTATTCTTTTGAAATCGGGCAAATAGTGGGAACGCTACCCGGTTAATGTTGTCCATAATAAGACGAATAGAAAATTCGGCGTATTTTTTTCCAAAGGTAACGATCCCTAAATTCGTCAGTCCAATTGCGCCACCAAGGTAGATGATCAGCAAATCGTCTTTTATCAGCGCGAGAAACGAGTTTCCCTGGAAAGGGATACCGTACTTAAGCAGTCGCTTGGCTGAATCCCAGGAAAAAGATAACGTTGGCATCCAGGGATTCAATATAAATATCAGAATCAGTCCAACAATAGCGCGAGCCAGAACGCCGACCACTAAGCTCATCATTTCATATCCAAGAAGCACCATAATAATAATCGACAGGTAAAAAACGGTATTTTCGACCGCTTGGACGATCACCACTTTGTATATTTCAATATTTTTTTCTAGAAGCACTGAGGGTATCGATTTTAATGACAAAAAAAGAAAGGATATGAGCACGGCCCAATATAACGTTACTGCTGATTGGGGAAGGTCTTTGTAAAAAGAAAAGATATGTGGAGTCAGATAAAAGCCCAGAATTACGGCTAAAATAGTTAAGGTTGACTGGATATAGAAGGCGGTATTCAAATCGACTTGTTTAACATCCTTCTTTTGCATTATGGCCGCACCCAATCCCAGGTTGGTCAAATAATTAAAAGACGATAGTGTCGCCAATACTGTGTTGTAAATACCCAAAAGGTGAGCCCCAGACTTTACGGTGAGAATAAAAAAAGCAATAAACCCCAGTACTGCGGCGTAAGAACCCTGGGCTAGCAAGCTAACTACACTGGCAAAACTCTTTGACTTTATATGTTGCAGTTCGTCGTCCATAAGGGATTTTTCTCACTCCGAACTTGTATCGGGTCGCCGTTTAGAATAAAATAGCGATATGATCACCAAGAAACGGCTTCTTATTGTCATATTTCTTTTCATTATAACACTTCCCACCTTTGCCTTTTTACTCAATAATCAGTATTTTCCTATGCACGACGATCAGCATATCGCCCGCCTTTATGAGCTCCACCAGGGCATCCAGGAAGGCGAAATATATCCCCGTTGGGTGAATGATTTTGGTTTTGGTTTTGGCTATCCATTGTTTAATTTCTATCCCCCACTGATCTATTATGTTGCCGAGCTGTTTATTCTCATGGGTTTTTCTTATGTAATGGCACTCAAAGCAATGCTAATTATTGGGCTTTTGTTAGGAACATTGGGAATGTTTCTGCTGGCGCGGCGGCGCACCCAGAACGTTGTTGGGTTGGTGTGCGCCGCACTGTTCACCTTCTTCAGCTACCGCGCCGCGGTTATCTACGTTCGCGGCGCCTTTGCCGAATTCTTCGCCACTTCCCTGCTTCCATTCGTTTTCCTTACTTTGATAAATATTTTCGAAAAACCGACAATAAGGAATAGCGTTATTTTTGGTGGTTTCCTGGCGCTATTGATCCTATCCCATCCTCTGATCGCCTTCCCCACCTTCCTTTACCTTGCTATTTTTTTCATCACGTTCCTGTATTTTTCTGGAAACAAACTCCTTTTCTTTGTGAGAAGTTTACTGGGAGCAATTTTTGGCCTGGCTTTATCGGCGTTTTTTTGGCTGCCCTCAATGCTAGAACGAAAATTCACCCTCACTGATAATATTTTATTGAAAGAACTCGCCAATTACTCGATCCACTTTGTTTACCCTCAACAACTTTGGCATTCACCCTGGGGATTTGGCGGTTCTGGAGAAGGCTTTGCCGACGGTATGTCGTTTCAACTGGGAAAAACCTATATTGGACTGGCCGCAATTTCATTCCTCCTATTGGTGATCTATTGGTTAAAAAATAATGCCAAAAAAACCGACATAAATCTTTCCCCGGTCAAGCTTTACGTTGTTTACACTGTTCTCCTTATTTTCAGCATTTTTATGATGACGCCCGCTTCTGCCTTAATTTGGGAAAGAGTTTCCTTTCTCCATTATTTACAATTTCCCTGGCGTTTCCTGAGTTTTGTTAACGTCTTTATGGCTCTCGTCATCGGCTACATCAGTTATTTCCTGATCAAAATAGCCCCACCATCCTCGAGGAAAGCCAACATCGTCGTCGCGATGATAATAATCGTCGTGGTCATTGGTATTCAACATAAATATTTCCGACCACAAAGTTTAATTGCTGTTGATGAGAAACAACGTACTTCAAGGCAGGAAATTGCCTGGGAAGTAAGTGGCACCTCTTTTGAATTTAGTCCTAAAGGAATTAAAACCAAAAAGTCAAAGTATAACACCACTATTCCCGATCTTAAAGAAAGCGACCTACCCGTCAGTGACTTTACCATTGTTGATGGCCAAATGACAATGGCTAAGAAGAAAAACACCGCTCATCTAAGAGAGTACCAGGTCAACGCGGACAAAAAGACGACTTTAAGGCTTAATACTTTTAACTTCCCGGGGTGGGCCGCTTATGTCGATGGTGTAAAAACTAAAATCGATGATAATAATGATTTTAAGCTGATGACAATTACAATCCCCAAAGGCGAGCACGAGGTATCTTTTCGGTTTGAGGATACGCCGATACGAGCCTTTGCGGAAATTGTTTCTCTAATGGCGTTCGTGATCGCAGTCGGATCAGTGATTGCGGAAACTTATTCGGTTAGGGCGAAAAAGTAAACCTGGCTTTTTTTGCCCGGTTTATCAAAAACACGAATTAATTTCATTGGCCAATCTGTGGGAAAATCAATCCGATGAGAGAAAACCAGGTAGACATAATTATCCTTTAATAGCGCCTGATTTTCCACCAGATGCTCCCGATTCAGCGGCCAATAACCTTTAATATTAATCTTGTCTCCCGGTTTTAAATAACTATCCAACACATCGCCGCTCATACCAAAATTGCCTTCCGCCATCAAAATCACCGGCTTGTCCTGAGACTTGTCTCGTGAGTAATCAACAATTTCCTTTATCCCCCATCCCGCCGGCCAACCCTCGAGGTACTGTCCCCGATCGATATCCGGGAAAGGAATATTTTTATGGTCGAAAAGAATTGTATAGTTAAAATATAAACCGGAGACAATAATAACAATGAATAAACCGATGAAACGCTTTGAGCTCTTGATGTTCGAAAGTAAAAAGGCTGCTGGAATTAGTAATAATCCACCGAGAGGAAGCACATAGCGAGGGAACAGCACTTTGGCGACAAGGGAGATAAGAATCGTAGCCGAGGCTAGCCAAAGAGACAAATATATTGTCAACGGTTTGTCTTTTTTATAGAGCCAATAAAGACCGACAATTCCCAAAATTGCCACCACATAAGCCATTTCCGAGAGAATGTAGTAGGGTAAATTGACCATATTGTGTGGAAAGTAGGCCCAAGGGTGCTGAATCAATTCCGGCAATGTTAGTACGAATGTCTTATTTTTCTCCGCCACAAAATGAAAAAATGGCGACAATCGTTGTACATTATAAATTAATAGCGAAACAGCAATAACAATTCCGTATAGAAAGAAAAAACTCAATAATTGTGGTGTCTTCTTTTCTTTTCCGAACAGTTTATGTTTCAACCCAAGGAACATTCTAATCAGTCCCCCCTCGCTGTGGGAATATAAAACGAACAGGCTCGCGAGAGACATTAGTGCCATATAGAGACGTACTGAGGATTTGCCCAGCAGGGCAAATCCGGATAAAAAGCCGAGAAGCAAGGCGACATCTAGTCTCAATGTCCTGGCGAGAAGAATGGAGAAGAAAAACAGCCAGATCACAAAGCCGTTAATCGCCGAATCAACTAACGCCATCCGATCATAGAACAGGAAATAAGGAGTAATGATATAAAGTAGTGAGGCAATATAGGCGGTTTTTTTGTTGAACAGGTAGGCGGACAAAGCAAATATTCCTGACAACGCAAAAAAACCGCTGGCGACTGCAAACAATCTTCCGGCAAACAAGGCATTATTTTCAAACAATTTTAGAAAGGCGATAGTACCCCACGTCTGTAGCGGTTGTCTCCCATCCGTCAACGAAATAAACCGCCACGAGGCATCTTTCCAAGCCACCTTGGCCCAACGAATATAAATTCCCTCATCAGAAAAAATTGGGAATTTGTCCAGATTAATTAATCTGGTGATTAAAAAAAGACCGACCAACCCCAGAATAATTAATAAATCTCGTTTTTTAAAGTACCGCCGTACCCAGTTAATGTAGCCCGTAATATTAAACATACTTTCCCCTTATATCATATATCTTTATGGCTAATAAATCTCGTATCGATTCCACCGAGTCTTTTAGAAAGGTGACATTTTTTGTCTCCGCATGATGCCAGACAACGGGAACTTCCTTAATCTCATAACCCAGTTTTTGCGCAATAACGAGAAATTCCAGATCAAAACCGGCGGAGACAGATGACCCCGTCGCTCGACGAAGCTCACTGAAAGCCTGTAATTTACTGATTACCTGAAGCGCTGCCTTCCTCTCAAAACCTTTAAAACCACACTGAGTGTCAGTGATATCATCCAGACCGACAAGAAGATTTCTTATTATCATAAAGCCCACTGATTGCAGTTTTCTCATAAACGGGGCGCCTTCACGGCTATGAGCTCGCGAACCAATAACAATTTTTTCTCCATTACTAAACTGGTGAATAAATTTCTCCGATTCCTCAAGCGGGGTGGCTAAATCCATGTCGGTAAAGATAACAAAATCACTCTTAGATTGTTTGATCCCTTCAATGACAGCGAGCGCTTTGCCCTGATGATTTTTCTCAATCAGTTTAAATTTTGAAAATTTTGGCAAATATTTTCCGGTAATCAAATCTTTGGTGGAATCTGTTGAGCCATCATCGACAATTAGCACTTCCTTAAATTGAGGATGTTGGGCAGTATAATTCCCTATCTGATCCAAAACCCCTTTCTGAAGATTAAGTTCCTCGTTATAGCAGGGAATAATTAGTGAAATATCCATAGTTATCGAATCAGCTTATATATTCTAACATCACCGGTGTCCCAGGTTCCCAGCACCCGGTTGGGAGCAAAGAAAGCAATATCCCATTGCGGATCGCCGATTGGTTTGCATTCGCCCTCACAAACAACAAAAAGTTCGTTGGAACGATCAATACTATCTTTTTCAACTGGTCTATTGCCCCAAATTTCCAGAAAATATCGGTACGTACTATCACTATATTGATAAGGAAGGCTGGTGACCTGATACTGGTCTGCTTCCGTATTTTGACTAATGATTTGCGCCACTTTCATTGATTTTTGGATTTGATTGTTGGGATTGTTAAGTAAAAAGCTATATCGAGGAAACTGCAGCATTATAAATCCAGTCAAAAAAACGACGAGGATTATCCCCAATTTTTTATTCCAGAAATACCGCGTTAAAATGTACCCCAGGATCAGGTAATAAAATAAATACAATGCCCCAAAATAATGAGGAATCTTTCGCCCGGTATACAATGAAGTGACAAGTAGGGTAGTTAAAAAGAAAAACATCACTAATCCAATCGGTTTTGCTTCCTTGCGTGCTAAGAATAGCGCCGCTCCCATAAACAAGAGCACGGCAACGGCGAGAACTGGAGACACTTCATATCCCAAAACAAAGCTTGTCAGGGTGGTAAATGTCGGAAATATTGCCATCAATCCCGAGCTGCCAACGCTACCCGAACTGGTAAATAAGGCGATGAGATTTTTTGTATTAAGAAAATCATGCCTTAAATCAAAGATTAATAATGGAGAAGTCAGAATGCTAAATGATAATGCCATCACTCCAATTGATTTTAATGGTCGACTAAGTGTAAGTGGCTTTTTACTTTTATAAAGAAATCGCATCAGCAATATCCCTATTGGTAGGGCCAATGCAAGAGCCACATAGTGAAGTTGAATCGTAATGGAGAATAGGGCCCCGGCCAAAAAAAACTGACGCTTGTCATTATTTCTGATCGCTTTTATTAAAAGGTAGAAAAGAAGCAGAACAGCCAATGGAAGCAAATTTGGATTCCAGGAATATCGAGAAAGGGTAATCAGCGCTTCGGAGAAAGTTAATAGACAGACTGTTACCAGAGCCACTTTTTTATCGAAGAACTCCGAAATTATTAAATAGGCGGCAACGAGAAATAACGATGAGAAAAAGGCCACGCCAATTGCCGGGCCAATGGGATGGAATCCTGATAGAAGCAGCCATGGTGCGATGAAGTAATAATAAAACGGGCCCAGGAATACCTGTCCGACAGAAGACGGGGCCCCGATGGCCGGGAAGTGCTCGAAGGTTATCATTCTTTTTAGGACAATCGCGTCCCTTCCCTGATCACCTAAGAACGTCACGAAGCCTTCCAAGCGGTAAAATCGCAAAAAAACTCCAATGACAAGAAGGAGCACAAATATTTTATTGTAAGGATTCTCAAGCCAGATTTTGAGCTTGCTGAAGATGTGATATACTAGATTCATGCCTCAATTATATAACAAATATCGACCCTACTTCATTATCGCATTCCTAACAATTATTTCCACTGCAATCCTTTGGATGCCTTTTATATTAAAAACAGATAGTTTGTATGGTATTGATACAAAAAGTATCAGTTTCCAAACAGTGCTCCAGCATTGGGATGGACCGCTCTATATTATCCCGGCGAAGACTCTCTACGATCCTCAGAACGAAACTCTGGCCAATGCTCCCCTCGGACTAGAGACGAAATATTTTGCCGCCCACCTACCATTATATCCTCTAACGATTAAAGCCCTGGCCCCACTGGTGGGCTTTCCTAAAGCAACCGCCGCCTCAACTCTGCTCTTTTCCATATTTTTATTTTGGTTCTTCTATTATTTTTTAAATCAACTAAAGCTGACTAACAAGCCACTCCTTCTTACTGCTGTTTTTATGTTTATCACTCCCCGCTTTTTCGTGGTCAGATCAGTCGGCAGTCCAGAGCCAATATTCGTTCTCTTCATCCTCGCCTCACTGTTCTACTTCATCAGGAAAAAATATCTCTTAGCGGGACTAACTGGCGCCCTGGCAATCATGACAAAGACCCCAGCGGCATTATTGTTAGTTGCCTATCTGGGAATCATCCTTCAGGATTTCATGAAGGATAAGAAAATTGATTGGCGCTGGCTATGGCTTGGTTTAATCCCAGGAGGACTATTACTTGTCTTCGCTTGGTATGGCAGACAATATGGCGACTTCCTCGTTTATTTTCACTCCGGTGACAATCTACATCTGCTGTTTCCACCTTTTAAAGTATTTAATTTTCAGAAGAATTGGGTGGATACTGGCTGGCTAGAGGAAGTCCTCTTCGTTTACTTCTTCTATGGACTAACTTTGGTAGAGCTCTGGCCGGAGTCAAGAATGTCATCCTGGATAACGCGAATTTTCAGCAATCTCAAAGAGGTGTTCCAAAGAAATCAAACCAGAGTTAATCAAGTATTTTTCTATTTTACCTTGGTATTTTTTATTTCCTTGATTTCGGTCCAGCATCGCGATATTGCTCGCTACTCGATTCCCTTATTGCCAATCGCCCTAATTACCTTTGAACGTTTCTTCACATCAAAGAAATTCATTATCGTGCTGGTTTTTCTTCTCCCGGCAATTTATCTTTATGCTTGGAATTTTATGCTCTTCAACATCGCCCCAATAACAGACTGGGTGCCGTTTTTATAAGGATTCGAAGAAGTCGAGAATATAAGAGTTAACTTTATTGATACTCTGATCATGCTTCCGATAATTATGCCCCTCTTTTTCCAAAACAACGAGTTTCTTCGGCTCCGGTGTCGCATCGTACAATTCTCGAACATCGTAAACGGGATGCAGTTCGTCATGTTCCCCAGCGATATACAAAACAGGGATCGTTAATTTCTTGACATATTCCAAGCTATCGTAACCTAATCGTACCGCAATAAAATTGTAAGGCACCTTATATGAGATATATTCCTTTAATTTATCGGGAAGATCCCGCCTGCTCATTCTATAGCCTTGTTCCTTCCATCTGTTGATGGTTTCATTCGGATAAGTGATACCAATGTTACGTCCGGGCATAATCGAAGCTACTGCAGTGATGTTGTTTTTCAAAGTTGGATAGATCAGCGCAATTTGAGCACCAAAACTGTGGCCAGCCAGAAATATCTTGGAGAATTCTCCCTGAGTTTTCATGTGCTGGATTACGGCGTCGATGTCGGCAATATATTGTGGCAATGAATATTCGGAGATGTCGCCTTCGCTATCCCAGGTTCCTGTCGGGTTAAAGGAAATCGCAGTGTCTCCATGATCGGCAAGCGCTTCTCCCAGTTTTTTAATATGAGGATAATCTTTAGAATCAAGATATCCAGGAAGAAGAATGACGAGTTTCTTATTTGACTTTTCGGGAAGAAAGAGTGAAGCCGACAACTGATTTTTCCCGGACTGAATCCGAATTAATTGCGACTTCATTGTAGAATTATACAATTATTCCAGTCCCATCTGGCCACGAACCATGCGACTCAAGGGAGAATCGGGATCATTAAGCTGGAAATAAAGAGAGAAGTGATTAGTATCTGGCATAACAGTAACCGAAGTATCGGCGCCCTGATCACGCCATTCATCAGCAAATCGATTGGCCTGTCTCTTAAATTCGGCTGATTCGTCTGCTCCCACCACCAAAACCACGGGACCAGACATCGTCGGTCTTCGATTGATTGGAGCAAAATCTCTAGCTTCATCCTCAGTTATGCTAATTCTATTTGGACCCTTGCTTAGATGCCCATGGACGGCAAAACGAATATCATAAACTCCACTAACTCCAAATAAAGCTCGAATCGAATGATCAGATGCCATGGCCGCCAGGTGAGCTCCGGCTGAATGCCCAATCAGATAAAGATCATCTGAGAGTCCTAGTGCCTTGCCTCTTTTCCGAATTTCAGAAATAGCCAACTCAGCAGAATTAACTAAGTTTCCTATCCGCCATTTGGGAAATGATGGAGCACCAGGCATTAGCGGATAACCCACATTGACAACGTTGACTCCTCGGGGCACCATTCCTGCGGCAACAAAATCGACCAAAGCCGGACTACCAACCCGCCAAAAACCACCAGGGTAGTTAATCAACGTTTTTCGGGAAGCGGAGTCTTCGGCGCGATAAATTCGCAATACGCACTCTTTGGCGCTGCCGTATTGTATAATTTCTGGCTCGCCAGCCTTATCCCGCCACACCTCGCTGGCTTCGCCCAAGTGATCAATCCATTCGCCTTCTTTCTCTGGCCCACCCATCGCCACTTCAGTCTGGTAGCCATCATATAGCCCTTGGTAATCAAGTCCGTAGCAAAGAATTTCTCCCGCCATAATTATTATTTAGGCAATGACGCCTCTTTTGGAAGGGAACTGCCTGTAAACATCCTCCTCCATAATCGCTTTAGTAGTTGAAACGGTGGTATGAACATCCATATGGTTGTTATAGAGGGCTGTGGGAGCAAAGCGAATCATATCAGGAAGACGAAAATCAGGGGTAATACCCGCTGACGAAAGAGCGGCATTAATCTGAACGGCTTGGGGATGAGCCACTGATATGTGACCACCCCGTCGATTTTTATCGCGAGGAGTAATCACTGTGAATCCATGGCCATCTAATTCTCTATCAAATAAACTGATAAGATAATCTGTAAGTCGAAGTGATTTGGCTCGGATACTATCAATACCGGCTTCATTCATCGTCTCGACTGCTGGAATCATTGCTCCAGCTACAATAACTTGGATCGTTCCAATTTGGTACTTCCCAGCTCTTTTAGCTAGCACCTGCTGATGTGACATATCAAACTGCGCTTCCTTATCCGATCCCCACCAACCGCGCAAACCCGGTTTTAGATGGAGATGCCTGCGATTTAAATACATTCCCGCCAATCCTCCAGGGCTACCATTACCATATTTATATCCACACCAGACTGCAAAGTCTACCCCATCACGGCTAAAATGATGAGGTACAGAGCCGAATGAATGAGCGGCATCAAAAATTGTGATAACACCATGTCGATGGGCGGCTTCTGTAATTCTTTTTACATCGAGCAATTGCCCCGTGGAGTAAACTACTACTGGCAACACTAATGCAGAAAGTTCCTCGCCTCGCTCCTCAAGTATCTCCTCGATATCTTCTTCCTCGATTAACCGGGTATCTTTTCGAGGCTCTACATAAACCATATGCTCGGCCGGGTCTAGATCTCTCTGCTCTAGCCAACTTTCTACGGAGATGGCGTCTGAGGGAAAAGCGATTCTATCGACAAGTATTTTGTTACGATTGCCTTTTGGTTTAAATACCGTAGCTAGAATTCGATGAATATTGTCAGATGTTGTGGCCATGCCAATCACCTCATCTGGGTCAGCGCCAACTAATGGTGCTTCCAGTTCGCCAACATATTCTCCCATATTATGCCAATCAGAGCTCGGGTCACTCCAACCCTTAACGCCAAGTCGCTTCCATTCATCCATTCTTCTATCTACACCGGCCGCAACTTCTATCGACCATAACCCGAGAGAATTACCATCAAGATAGGCAATAGTGTTTTCGGGAAAAGCAAAATGATCGCGATATTTAGCGAGTGGGTCCATCGCATCTAGCGCTTGTGCTTCGACTAAAGAGCCTCTTAATTCAGACATTGGGCAGAATTATACCAGAAATGCCCGGTCTGATATCGCAATTAGGATAAAGTGAGAATTAACTGATCAACCTTCTCGATGATCTCGGCGAAGATATCTTCGGACATAATCATATATTCAATTTCTTTTTTTTGATCAAATGGTTTGTTATCAAGATACTTGTCATTGAAGTCGGGAATATTCCAAATTTCATACTTTGTTTTAGGAGAAATCCATTGCTGGCAGAATTCAAAATTAGCTTTTTCCATGAAAATAACCATATCGACATCTTTAAGATCGTCTTCAGTTGTTTGCTTCCACATCATCGACATGAAAGGAAGTAAGTCATTTCTTTGTAATAGCCGTAACGTGCCCCAATATATCGGCCCTTTGTGTTGAATCGTCGCCTCAGAACCACTAGAAGAAACTTTTATATTTGGGAGTTGTTTTGACTTGAGATATGCTTCCGCAAGCCGGCTTCTGAATAGATTGCCTACGCAGGCAACATGGACGCGAGTTTCCTTCATTTCATGATTATAGCAAATATTTTTATGCTTAACAAATATTTAACATCTGTTTGATAATATTGTTCCGTGATAAAACGAAAAGATAAAATTTATGCGTTTATTGATAGCCAGAATCTGAATTTGGGAGTAAAAAGTCAGGGATGGACACTAGATTTCGCTAGATTCAGAATCTATCTTAAAGAATCGTACCGAACTATCATCGCTATTCTGCTTTGCTAAGAACTTTTGCTTCTTATGCTGATTTTATGAATGACTTAAGAGGAAAACTAGAAAAGAAAAAGAGGGGCATTAACCTTCGGACGAAACCTTAGGTGTGTCCCCTCATGGTGATAGTTCAATCATATAAAAAAACTAACTCTTTGTCAAATCCAGTTCTTGAGGCACGGGCGGGAATCGAACCCGCGCAATGGAGGTTTTGCAGACCTCAGCGTTTCCACTTCGCCACCGTGCCAACGGCTTAATTATACACGAGATCACTAGCTTTGGTATAATTGATAAGTGAAAAGCCTGCTCAAACGACTCAAAATCAGAAATGTCATTATTGTACTTCTCGTCCTCGGACTGGTTGGTGGCTATTATGTTAAGAGTCAAAAAAAGAATGATCAGCTAGTTTCTACGACAGTGAAAAAGGGTGATCTTGAAGAAAATCTAATTCTTTCTGGAGAAATTAAAACTCACGAAGACGTAACTCTACGATTTCAAACTGGGGGAAGACTGGCTCGTTTATATGTCCAAGAAGGCGATGTGGTTAAAAAAGGGCAGCTCGTTGCTTCACTCGATCAAAGACAAGTAAAGAAACAGTTGGACAAGGAACTCAATGACTTTTTGACATCGCGCTGGGACCTGGATCAAGAGCGAGATGATGCCGAAGATAAGGCGGTCACTGACGCAATTAGGCGATTGGTTGATAAGGCGCAGTTCGACGTGAATAACGCTGTTATCGACGTCGAACTGCAAAATCTCACTATTGAATTTTCTAATATTTACTCACCGATTAATGGTATCGTCGTTAATACCAATAATATTCATGACGGGATAAATATACTGCCGGCGACAGATACTATCGAGGTCGCCGGCCCCGACAGCTTGTACTTCGAGCTCACCGCCGATCAAACTGAGGTAACCCAGCTATCCGAAGCAATGAGCGGCGAGCTCCTCCTCGACTCCTATCTCGATGAACCAATCAAAGGCGCTATAAGTTCGATTTCCTTTTCCCCAAAAAAAGATGAGACCGGCACCGTCTACACTGTTAAATTTAATATCGAGAGAAATAACAGCAGTTATAAATATCGTCTCGGCATGACTGGTGACGTCACTTTTACCACCGAAACAAAGAAAAATGTTCTTTACATTCCCTTCACCTACGTCAACGAGGAAAACGACGGTAAGTTCGTCTACATCTTGGAGAAAAATAAAAAAACCCAACAAAAAATCACCACCGGTATTGAGACTGAAGATAGCATTGAAGTTGTTTCTGGCTTATCTGAGGGAGAAGTGATCTATGATTAAACTTCAGGACGTCTCGAAATCATTTCAGCTTGATGATCAAGAACTGACAATTCTTAAAAAAGTTAATCTCACCATTAAAGAGCAGGAATATATTTCAATTATTGGTCCTTCCGGCTCAGGAAAATCCACCCTTATGTACCTAATTGGTCTTCTAGATAGCCCCTCCACCGGAAAAATTTTGATAAATGATCTTGATACTTCGAAACTTTCTGACGACAAGATTTCCAAACTTCGTAACGATTTTATTGGCTTTGTGTTTCAACAGTTTAATCTAATTAATAAGCTAACCGTTCTAGAAAATATTTTGCTGCCCACTGTTTATTACGAGGGAGTCCTTCCCTACAATCCCAAAGAAAAAGCGCTAGAACTAATGACCCGCTTCGGCATTGATCATCGGGAAAAATCCTACCCCAATAAAATTTCTGGTGGCGAACAGCAACGAGTCGCGATCGCTCGAGCGCTAATTCTAGATCCTAAATTAATTCTCGCTGATGAGCCAACGGGAAATCTGGATTCAGCTAATGGCAAGAAAATCCTTGATCTGATTGACGAACTTAATAAAAAGGATAAAAAAACGATAATAATAGTCACCCACGAAAAAGAAGTCGCTGATCGCACTAAAAGAACCATTCATATCATGGACGGAGAAGTTAAAAAATCATAAATAAAAAATGGCATACCTTATTTTCATAGTTAAAACCGCTCTGGAAGATTTCAAGCGCAATAAAGTGCGCACTCTATTGACTTCTTTGGGAATTCTCATTGGCGTTGCTTCAGTGGTTTTGTTAACCGCTTTAGGACTGGGACTGAAAAAGTTTATCAGTCAGCAATTCGAAAGTCTGGGGACCAATCTGCTCATCGTCTTTCCGGGAAAAATCCTCGGTGAAAGCGGTGGCTTTCGTCCCGGTGGCGGTGCTTTAGGAGGGGCTGAATTCGACGAAAGAGACGTAAAAAGACTGGAAAGAATTGACAATGCCGAGTATGTAGTGCCGGTATTTACTAAAACAGTTGAGGTTTCTTGGGGATCGCAATCAGAGTTTGGCGACTTGTTTGCTACCAGTGCCGATATGTTTGTAATTCGCAATTTGGAGGCGGAAGAGGGAGTCCTGTTTCGCAACACCGACGTTGCTAAACGAAGTAAGATCGTGGTGATCGGACCAAAAATTTCCGAAAAACTGTTTTCTAGTAACAGCGATGCTATCGGTAAAAATATTAAAATCGAATCACAGTCATTCAAAATTGTTGGTATCACCAAATCAAAGGGTGGCGGGGGTCTCGGCGGACCCGATTTTGATTCGTTTATCTATATGCCCTATTCCGCTGCGATTTCATTTAATCCCAGCAAAACATTTTTTTCACTTTATGTAAAGGCGCCTAATGAGGAGTCCATCGAACCGCTAAAACTAGCAGTAGAAAGAACCTTGGTAAAGAGATACGACGAGGGTGATTTTTCTGTTGTGGAGCAGACAGAAATTCTTGATGCCGTAACGTCGATATTTGCCGTATTGAATAATGTGCTAGTTCTCATTGGAGCGATTTCACTGGTCGTTGGCGGTATTGGTATCATGAATATCATGTATGTCTCAGTTGTCGAAAGAATTAAGGAAATTGGCATCAGGCGAGCCATTGGCGCCACAAAAAGAGATATTTTAGTTCAGTTTCTCACTGAATCAGTATTGCTTTCATTAATTGGAGGCATCGGGGGAATTTTAGTTTCTGCGGTGATAGTTCTTTTGATTAACCGATTCTTCCCTGCCGTCATCAGCGCCACTTCGGTGCTGGTAGCGTTCGGAGTGTCATCTCTCGTAGGAATTGTTTTCGGAGTCTTTCCTGCGCGCAAAGCCGCCAACATGTCCCCGATAGAAGCAATACGGTATGAATGATTATTCCTGACATTCTGGGCAGTAAAAAGTGCTGCGACCGCCTTGCTTGATTCTTTTTATTGGAGTTTTGCAATTC
>Ga0209542_10009069_pt1 | contig 18359 bp, 24 predicted proteins | sample RifCSPhighO2_01_FD_184028 | JGI IMG/M metagenome (GOLD analysis project Ga0209542, IMG submission 184028) | Soil microbial communities from Rifle, Colorado - Rifle CSP2_plank highO2_0.1 (SPAdes) (version 2) | ecosystem: Environmental > Terrestrial > Deep subsurface > Rock core/Sediment ...
ACTGAGGGAGAATTTGTCACAAATTTCTGAAGCAGATAATTTACCGCTACTTGCAAGTGTTTCGATAATATCTCGTCTTGTGTGATCTGCAAGTGCAGAAAAAATATCCATGAACTAATAGTAAAGCAACTACTTAATTAAGTCAAGACTTAATTATTAAATGAAATTTGTACTTGCCAATAATTTCTCGCGCATGTAATAATTAAAAGATAAGTAATAGAGTTATGTTTATGCGCCTAAAATTTGAGCACATTTTCAACCACTGGACCCTTCTTACCCTCAATATTCTCATAATAACTGTAATTCAGCTCAATCACATGTTCTTTATTCAGACCGGCCTCATCCACCTGCTCGCCGTTATTTTTGTGGCGCTTGGACTCGCGCGTCTCTGGTTTCATCCACAAATTCACGACCAATACATTAAACCGATTATCCGACAAGGCATCTTTGCTCTGCTTATTCTTGCAACAGCGCATATCATTGAATACGCCAGTTATCGTTTCGGTTTGCCGCGACAAACAATTTATGCAAATAATATTAATTTCTACCTGACTGGATTATTACTGATCATTCTTGGTGGAGAAGCCTTTCTAAGGGAATACCTGAAAGCATTCAATCCCCAACGACAAAGGTTTTCAACTCTCACTATTCTCATCTGTAAAATTGGATTAGTGATCTTTCCTCTGCTCATACTCCTGTACTTTATTTCGCCGACTCTCGTCAATCTGCATCCTAACAATTGGCACATGTATCTGTATATCCTGGCTGCTGTTATAGTTACCGTGCTGGGAATAGTGCGACTGAGATCCTTCAAACGCCACGCTACATTTATGGTCAGTTTTATCAACTACTTTACCGCTGCTTTTATCATCGTTTGCCTCTGTGCACTACTCTCTGCATCCGAAGAATTGCTTGTAGGCCTCAAAATTCCTTCCATTCAAATTGCCATGGTTAATCATTTCCTCTTTTATGGAGCCTTGAGCCTGATGTTTTTGGCATATCAGAGAGTGCTCAATGTTCATGATCTGGAAGAAGAAAAGAAAGTTGAATCCGAATCGTAAACTACATTGCTAACGGCTGGAGCATACCGACTTTATTGCCTTCAGTATCTTTACACATCACAAATTTGCCAATACCGGGAATATCCATGGGTTTACCAAGAATTTTTCCGCCGGATTTTTTCACTAGTTTCATATGCGCTTCAAGGTTTTCAACTGAAATCACCAAGTGAGTGGTTTTTGCAGTTTTGGATTTAGGATAAAACCCGCCATTTATAGCGCCCTTCTTTACATGCATTTGGTTTTTATCAACCGGTGAGGTGGTAGCGAGCACATAGCTGCCCATTTTCGGCAAATACTGCATATCCCAACCAAATGCAGATTTATAAAACTTTGCCACACGCGCATTGTCTATGTACGGCATTTCAAAGTGAACTACTGGATTCATTTTCATATTCCCCCCTTCTTACCTACTTAAATATGCGTTGACAGTATAACAAAAAATTGGGAGGAATTCTTACATCACAAACGTCAAGGCCTTACCCTGTTTATTGGCCCGGCCCGTGCGGCCGATGCGGTGGATATAATCGGTGTAGGTTCCTGGTTCGTCAAAATTAATCACATGCGATACATCTTCGATATCGAGTCCCCGGGCCGCAATATCAGTTGCAACTAATATATGCAGCTGGTTTTGCTTAAATTGGGTGAGCGCACGCAAACGCTGGTTTTGCGATTTGTTGCCGTGAATTGAAGCTGCGGCAAAGCCATTTTGCTGCAAAGTTTTGGCCAATCGCTCGACACTCCACTTAGTCCGGCCAAAAATCAAAACTTTTTTAAATTCATCCTGTTTCAAAAGCGTATGCAGTTTGGCCAGCTTTTCTTCTTTGCTTCTGACGCGAATGACATCCTGTGCCACTCCACTCGCTGTTTCAGTCTGTTTCACTGAAACGGTAATGGGATTTTGCAAAAATGCCTGAATAATGCCGTTAATTTCCGGCGAGATGGTGGCTGAGAAAAAAAGTGATTGCCGAGCTTTTGCCAGGTAAGAAATGATAAAGCGGATGTCTTTAATAAATCCGATATCTACCATCCGGTCCACCTCATCTAAGACGACGTTGTTGTAACTGGCGAGATTAACTGCGTGGCGATTAATTAAGTCTTTGAGCCGGCCGGGCGTCCCAATCAAAATGCTGGGACGCTGACCCAGACCCGTTATTTGCCGATCAAGACTCACGCCACCAATGCACAGCAGCGACGAAATATGCATACCCCGGGCAAAGGCGATCAGTTCATCCCGAATCTGGACCGCGAGTTCCCGGGTTGGCACCACAATTAAAGCCTTTTGCGTCCCGTCATGCATGATTTTATTAATGAGTGGGATCAGAAACGCACCGGTTTTGCCGGTACCGGTATTGGCAATGCCAATGAGATCCCGTCCGGCCAGGATATGCGGAATTGCCTGGTCCTGGATCGGCGTGGGAGTCGTATAACCACGCAGCGTGATATTGCGCTTAATGTGCTCGTCCACTGGAAAATCTGCAAACTCGTGGGTAATGTGAGCTGCGGGTGTTGGCGCTGCAGCAACTGCCTGACTCACGTATTTTGAAGCGTGAATGGTTGTTGCCACCCTACCTCTACTCTGCTGATTGAACCGGCGCCGATTGCCGCCGTGTCTAGGATATGAATTACGATACATAACGTTTAATTACACAACTTAAACTAAAAGAACTGCCTAAATGAGAAGTTGCCTTAAAAAGAAGAAAGATACGAAGTTAAAAGTTGAGGTATCTTTATCTTTACGTCTTAAAACTAAATCAAATATAGACAGATTTATTAGTTTAAATCTGTATCGGTATACTAACACATCTCCACCAGTTTGTCAACTTACTATAGGTCTGAATGTGCCTGCTCTGAGGCTGGTTTACGCAGCTGTGGGACGGTAATGTTCCCGCTCTTTTGTCCCTGGTAACGCCGATTCCAGATGATTAAGTGTATTATAAAATTCCCTGTAAAACGCAGGCATATCCACGCCTTGGCGAGGTATAAGGAATGTCACTAACACTTCCTTATTACGAACACAGGTATCTTGAATTGGAGTATAAGTCCTTCTATCAGGATTAATAATCATTCCCATGCCCGAAAACTCGGGATGAGACGCAATCATTCCATATACCTTAAACGCCTGACCGGGGTCCATTGAACAGGATTGTGAATACACGAGCGCTTCAGCTGGCATATACTATTACAGTATACTCCATTTGTTAACTTCAGGTAACTACCCCCGGCATCCGGTTTTAAGAAATAAAGTGCAGCGCAAATACATGTCCCTGGTACGCAACCGGAACCAAAATTACGGTAGTGTCAACTGTTCCGCCTGATTTTTTCTTCCAGGTCACTTGAATCGTGGAACCCACCATATGTTCCATCGCGTTTTGATAGGCAGTTACCAACGCCAACTGGCTTTTAGTATCGACAAAGGCGTTGGGAAAAGAGCCTTGCACATGCACGTTAAACCACTCGTCTGGTGAGGCATAGCCCAGGAGTGTCGCAAACTTCGCATTGCAGACCCGGCAATCGTCATCCAGAAACGCATACATCGCTTGACTGGAAGCCGCAAAAATCTGCTTCTGCTCCTCAAAAAAACCTTTGACTAATTCTCCATGATGTTCATGTTGATCCATAGTATTTCTCCTTCTGATGTGTAAGATACACGTTGCCGATTATCCTTACAAGTACGCACAAAAATGTTTTGTAGTATCATACTGTATACTAATGACTGACTTTTCGATCCGAGGTAAAAACTATAACTGCTTTATCGCCTTTACGCTTGACCTGATTAGCGGTAAATGGAAAACGCTGATTCTGTGGTATTTGATCGATGGTAAAAAACGGTTTGGGGAATTACAAAAACTTTTACCCCGGTGTTCACAGCGGATGTTGACCCGCCAGTTGCGGGAACTTGAGCGGGACGGGATTATTACCAGAAAAATCTATAAACAGATTCCACCCAAAGTTGAGTATTCATTATCTGCGCAGGGAAAAACGCTCGCACCCATTTTGAAACAGGCATGCGACTGGGGTACCAAACACGCCGATGCAAAAATCGACAGTGCAGTAATCTAGGTAAGTAATGAAAGAGTTTTTGCTTACTTTTCAATCTCCCTCACCGCTTCCCGGTACTGACAAAAGTCGCAGTCTGCACCTGATTTGGGTAACGTGTCACTTTTCAAACACGCAACTACTTGCTTTATCGTCTCCTCTACCCAACCCGTATCGCCTTTATACGGAATCAGTTTAATATCAAATTCGAGTTTGGCATCAAAGGCCTCCTTGTCTGTATTACCATTGCAGTACACAAAATAGCCGGTATCAGAAACGGTAAAGCCATTTTGCCGGAACAGCCACTGATAAATCTCCATCTGCCGCTTGTACCCGATCTGCCAGTCTGCATCAATCGTCACTTCCGCGTCTTTGGACGTGGCTTTGTAGTCAACGATAATTATCTTGTCCTGAGCTTTGTCGAAGGATTCGCCACCTTGTTCAACCCACACGTCATCGACACCACCAGTCACCACTACATTCGTATGATCAATCTGAATCGTAATGCCGCCACGCAGAGAATCCCGCCACTCATCAATCTTCTCGTGAGCCAAAGGAATTGCGTCCACGCCGTAATGTTTCATCAGCGGATGTTTCGTGCCTTTGGCGCGGTGGATATCAAACTCTTTCTTAAGCAATTTGTCTACTGCAGAATTTAGAGAAAATGGATATCCGGGCGGCTGCGCAATCCCGAGTCTGCGGTCAAGATAAAAACACCGGGGACAATGCATGAAGTCATCTATCCTCCCCCGGCTCAGACGAAAGAGTTCAGAAGAATCAGGGTTATAGAGGTTTCGTATTCGATGCGGGCGGTAGAAATCTGACATATTTACTTGCTAGTACGCCCTAGTATAGACTTTTTCTCCCCAAGAGGCAAAACACGAAGTACCTATTGTTGAACAAGATTTTTAATTTTTCGCGCAACATTAAAACAAAATTCTAAATCTTCTTTGGTGTACTCTTTTTCTACACTTACTAAACCACCAATATGTAAACGATTTCTCAGCTCTCTGACTCTATCGACTTCGCTCCGTAATGACTGAGGTTTTAGGATTTTATATTTATAACATAAATCCGTAACACGAAGAAAATCTAGTTTATTCATATCTTTTACTTCTTTTTTACGTTTACCAGCAATTACCTCCTCTGACGAACTAATTTGATGAATAATACGCATGTCGATGTACTTCCACTCATCTATCAATTCAATTTTCTTAACGTTGTATTCTTCCTTCAATTTCCAAAAAAGCAATGCTTCAATAATTGAAGCTGTATGAATAATAATTGTTTTCCTTAAACTGCTGACAAGTAAACCCTTACCCTTATATGTTTCGGACTCTGAAAGCGCGAGAAGATCAATAATGTGTGCAAATGAACGATCCAGGTTTGAGCGAAGAGTCGGATCAGTAACAAAACTAAAGTTACTCATTCACTATCTCTCAGAAGCTGCGACAAAGACGGATAGCCTTTTTTTTCTAGATACTTTCCTAACTTCATGTCAGAACGCACGCCCAAATCAACACCATATTTTTTCTCGATGGTTCCAACTTTAGTATCTTTTCTTGTCGGACGATATATACCTTTAGTCGTTCGAGCTCTTTGCTTTATCATAATTTCAGTTTAACACATAATTAACTATGATCGACCTCTTTTTGACTAAGATTCACTTTAAGTTCTTGGAATTGTTCCAAAGCATTTTGAAGATTTTCAATAATATCTGCTAGCAATACCTCTGGTTCGGGCTAATTTTCATTTCATTTATTCTTAGTAAAATTCATATCAGCGAAATAGGAGCACCACCTAAACTTTTTCTTATCGATTACCTTTTGCTCGATTGTGTGTCTTACACAACATCTGACAATTTTTTATTGAGGTTGTGCCACCCTTACTCCAAGCCGCTACATGGTCGGCGTCCATTTCGGAGAGATTCCAAATCTTACTCTTGTTAGCATCGTGGCCAATAGCACAGTGTGGACAGTTTGATTTACTATTAGCTTCGGCTTTAGTAGTCTGTGCTGAGTAAACAGCATTCTTAGTCGCTTCGTCAAAGACTCGAACCTCGAGCAATTTTGTGTCGATGGAGCCGCCGAGAATATACTCAAAGATGCCTTTGCGATCTTTGATGTATAGATCGCCATAAAGCTTTTGCACCTCGGCTGATACTTTGGCTGGGTTATATGATTTTTCGTGATACTCTTCGTAAAGTCGTCCCCACTCCAAGCCACGCATCTCACTTTCTACGTCAGTAAATACGCTAGATACCCAATCAATGACAGTATTGAAATTTTTTTTCAACCCATCAATGTGTTTGTCTTTGCGATGCTTACTCATGTAATCGCCGATATTGCCTTTGCTTACCCAGTCCAAGGCTCGCTCCAAAAACTCCTGACGATTGGCGCTACCAGAAACATATGCGCTCCATTTTTGAATATTGGCGTTTAGGCTATTACTGAATTCCTCTTTAGCCTTAGTTACGAATGGGCCAGAATATACGGCATTGAGTAATTCCTGATTATTGAGTGGAACACCAGCAATATTTATGGTCTTAAACCATTCTTTTATTTGGCTTTCTGTACCTTCACATTCGTAAATGAGTAATTTTGTTTCTAAAATCTTGTTTTGTTTATCCTTTGCCATGTTACCAAAAATCTGCGGCATCCCATTTTCATCTTTAATGGCAAATTTATCGGTGATGAATCGTCCGAGACTGGTGATGCGTTGCTGCCCATCTAAAACTTCAAATGTGTCTTTACCAACTTTATTGAAATAAATCAAGCCAATTGGATATTCTTTGAGAACAGACTCGATTACGCCTGCTTCTCTGTTTTCTTCGGCGTAGATATAGTTACGCTGGTATTCAGGCTGAATTGTGAGCTTGCCAGACAAACCGAATAATCCTTTGCCCTCCAGTTCGTTATAGACGAACCCATCGCAAATATCTTTGACAGTTATGTTGGTTTTTAAAATCGTTTTCATATTATTCAGTAATTATATCTCTTTTGAACTGTTAAGTATTGCTAAACAGTTGTCTCCTTGGTAATACTCTTTAAGAATGTTGGTTTTTAAAGTTATTTTCAGCTTCGTCTCCAAATAGCTGAGTTTCATCTACCAAATCTTTCAGAAACAAAGGTTTATAATTTTGATCTTCTAAGATTTTATTGCAAATAAATCTGGCGATTTGTCCTTTTTGTCCATTTCTTGTTGGTTTTATGATTTCTCTTGCCTGTCGTTCGTATTCGCTCCATTTTTCATCATCATTGAAATCTTTCTTTAAAGCAGTTTCAAAATCTGTCTCAAAAACAAATAGATTTTGTTTTTCAGTTTTTATTTTCTTCATCTTATCAATACCTGATAGAAGATCTTCTTCATCACACCCAAAACATGCTGCAAGATTATTGTTTCCTACGGAATCACTATCGAAAATGATTATTGAATTTACATTAAATGCTTTAAATAATCTCCAATATTTTGGAATTTGATTTTTTCCTTCAACTCCAATTATAGATATACCAGATGAATAATATTTCAATCCCAACCTATCAAACAATAAGGGCAAACAAAGTTCTTCGGTGTCTCCTTCTACTAGAATTAAATGCTTAGCAAAGAAACCTTCGTTTAATTTTGTATCGGACGTTGTCGCATAAAATTCTTTGATATTAACAATGCTCGTTTTATTTTGCGTAACCCCAGTCTCTATTGAAAAATCGACTAAATCTTGCTCAGTTATTATTTTCACTTTTGTTCCTTCTTGAGAATCTTTGGAAACGAGCCCGATTGAAGAAAACTCTTCTGTAGATAGGAAATCAGGGGAATGTGTTGTATAGATAATTTGAATATTGCTGTTGCTTACAATCTCTTTGAATATTTTATATAAATGCCTTCTTGCTTGTGGATGTAAATAAATTTCTGGTTCTTCTATTGCTAAAATCCCAGTTGCTTCTTGTTTAAAATTTTTTGCGTAGCTTCTAATTAAAGCAAATAGTATTAAGCTCTTATTACCTTCCCCGAGTTCTACTGGATCAATATCGAAATCACTATTTAAAGAAGAATCATTTGCTAAAATATTTATTGTTTTGAAATAATTGAGTGGTGAAAATGCCTTAAAATCCACCTTTAATTTATAGGGCGAGTCAGACTGCAAGTCATCAAAATAATCAGAAAAATCATTTTTAAAATTTGAAAATCCCTGAACTGTATCCAATATAGACATTACATCCCCAAATTTCTGTACCAAAGCTATTTTTGTTTGCTCCTCTATTCTGTCGTTAAATGCTTTCGCCACTTTACCCATTAGCTCATAGCTTTTAAATTGCATGTTTTTTGCTAAATCTCTATTTGCTGATAAGTAAGTACATGGAAAATCCTCTTTTACATTTCCTTTAGAACCTAGAGGTATATTGTTGTTGTACTCGTTAATCTTTCTCCCCTCTACATCTAAGTATTCTGGCCATCTTCCATCACTCTTAAACACAACTTTTTTATTATCGTCAAAAACAATTTCAATTTTTATGACATTATCTTTATTTTTCATGAAATGATCATTCAATTCGGCCTTACCCCCAGAAAACCAAGAGTCACCAATTATATTGTCAATGGCTCTCACTATATTTGATTTACCTGCATTGTTCGGACCAACCAAGGTTAAAATTCCGCTATCGGGAAAAATAATAATTTCTTCTTTAACTGACCGAAAATTTTCGATGGTAATTTGCCTAATTTTCATATTATTTTTTCTTATGCTTAATAAAAATTCTTTGATAAGCTGATTGAATTATGTGACCTTCACTATTTATGAAGTAATTCTTCTTCCCGTCATTTCCGACTAAGTTCGCATTTTCATTTGTTTTTCCACCTGAGGAACCAGTTCTCTCACCATTCTGTCTCACCTCCCAGTAATCATCATATTTTTTTATATCAGGAACTTCTTCATGACAACCTCTTTGGGTAGCTCCTAAAATCTCAAACTGGTCAGGATTATATTTGTCCAGAAAACTAATCGGCACACCAATTATGCCATAATAATCGCTTGGGATTGCATTGGTGTATGGTACTTCAATTGCATCATAGTTGTCGTACTTCTGATAACTATTTTCATTCTTTTGTATTTTAGTATTAAATTTTTTATTATCAGCCATTGTCATAAGCGGTAGCGGTCGATGACGGCGACCATGGTCTAAATTCGTGAACCATACTGATGGTGATCTTAAATATGTGATACCGTCCACTATTCGTACTGATGTTTTTGGTTTGCTGCTGAGATCAGTATTTGCTGGTGCTATAAATAGCATATCTTTGTTAAAACTGGTTGTACCAACCCACATTTTGTTATCTTTTATAAGGGGAAATATCTCTTTATAAGTAATCGTATTTTTGCTTCCGATTATTACGAACTTTTTATTATATTTAATAAGTTGTTCTACATATTTGCGATATAGGCTAAATGGTGGATTCGTTACCACTATGTCGGATTGTTTGAGTAACCCCACACACTCAGGGCTTTTGAAGTCCCCGTCGCCTTCCAGTGGTGTCCACTCATTATTTTTGTTTTCCTTTAACTGTTTGGCAACATCTTTCAAGTTGAATTCGCCGTCGCCATCTATGTCGTGAACATTATTAATAATGAACTTGTTAGCAGTTACCTTTGGACGGCCTTTAGATTTTGTGAGAGTTTTATCATCACCAAATAGTCCCAGTTGCGTGTTGGCTACAGGAGAGGGTTTGTAGCTGGTGGTGATAAGCTTTTTCAATCCAAGCTTCTTGAAATTGAGCACGAAATAGCGAAAGAAATTACTCTCGAATGGATCATCGCAGTTGCAATATACCGCTTTGCCACGAAACACGTCAGGGTTGTATTCTAGGTATGCTTCAATTTCTTTCTGAATATCGCCGTACTGGGTATAAAATTCATCATTCTTTGTTTTTTTTGCTGCGCTAAGACTTCTGTTTGCCATATTATTTTTTCTTTATTTTACCTCCACTATTCTTTTCTCCTTTAACCAACCGCTTCACCACCCGATCAAAATCAGATTCGATTGGCTGAATCTTGTTAAACTCTCTATATTCAGCCAAAGCTTTATTATCAGCATCATCCTTTGAAACTTTTCCCTTACCATCCAAAATCCTGTACTCATTAAACGTCAGGAATTTGTTAACACTCTCAGCAAACTCTTCCATGTTGAACGTCTGTCGGTTTTCAATCAGATTCTCGATATAATCAAAAAAACCAGTAACAGTTCGTTCGAGCTTCTCAATCTGTTCTTCTGGCAAGTAATTCTTGGCTACCGTAACATCAGCAGATAAAATTCTGCCTGCTGGTGCTTGTTTCCAAGTGGTTAAACCCATGTGGGGCTGGCGATGATCGGCTCGTTCACCAATAAGCTCGGCAGCAGTATGACCAGTGATGGCGTAATGGAACTTGTTTTGAACAGTAGCAAAGAAATCTTTAGTGGTTTGGGAGTGGGGATCGTAATCTATACTACATTCGGCAAAAATGTCAGTAATTTGCTGATAAATACGACGTTCGCTTGATCGGATCGAACGAACCCTTTCCAGCAATTCACGGAAGTAATCTTGACCAAAAACTTTCTCTCCTTGCTTAAGACGTTCATCGTTCAAAGCAAAACCCTTGATTATATACTCACGCAACACTTGGGTAGCCCAGATTCTGAATTGTGTAGCCCTTTGGGAATTGACCCTGTAGCCAACAGCGATAATAGCATCAAGATTGTAAAAATTAGTCAGATATTGCTTTCCGTCAGCGGCAGTTATCCGGATTTTCCGGATAACTGATTGTTCTTCAAGTTCCCGGGTTTGCAAAATATTTTGTAGGTGCTCGTTTATAGTGCGCACGTCTACATCAAACAATTCCGCCATCATTTTCTGAGTCAACCATAATGTCTCATCTTGAACATACACATCTAACTTCACGTCACCATTTGGAGAGGTGTAAAGAATAAATTTAGACCTTTGCGTTAAGTCTTTCATCATATTATTTTCTGCTCTTTAATACATTTAAAATTCCGATCTGAACGGCCTTCAAAGTACCGTCTCGACCCGAAGCACGCAGCGTTTCCGGGTTGACTTCAAACAGTTAGGTCATGCCTGCTGTTGGGTAATTACTATGCAATTATACTCCAAATTGCTATCTATAACGATTTTTTCTTGAGCTGGAATAGTACTTTATAAACTCTATACTATAGATATTCTATTCATATAAACTAAAAGTCTATGAAGATAAAATTTCTGGGAGCGTGCGGGACGGTCACCGGATCATCGTACGTTTTAACTTCCGGATCCGGGCAAGCAATTCTAGTTGACCTCGGCATGTTTCAGGGCCCGCCAGCAATCGACAAATTAAACTATGCACCCTATGATTTTGATTGTACAAAACTGAGTGATGTCGTTTTGACGCATGCACATCTGGATCATTGCGGCAGGCTGCCGATTTTGTTGCCAAAAGGCTTTACCGGTACTATCTGGATGACTTCCCCTACTCGGGATTTGACTGAGCTATCACTTCTGGATAGTGCGCGGGTAGCGAGAAACGATGGAAACCCAATTCTCTTTGATAAAAAATTGGCTGAGCAGACCTTTACCCACTTTCAAACCATAGCGTATCGGCAGCCCAAACAAATTGGCGACTTTACACTGACCATGCGCGATGCCGGACATATTTTAGGATCAGCCACACTCGAGATAATTGATAATAAAGCAAGTTCTGAGCTGCGCACAATTGTCATGAGTGGAGATTTGGGCAATACGCCGGAAGATCTGCTACAGGAAACGGAACTGATTGACGAGGCTGATGCGGTAGTTATGGAATCGACCTATGGCGACCGGATCCACCCGCACGCAATTGCCCCTGACGTACTTAAATCTGAAATTGATACGGTGGAGTCAAACGGCGGGACACTGCTTATCCCGGCATTTGCCCTGGACAGAACCCAGGAAGTGTTGCACATCCTCATGCATTTAAGAAAGTCAGGTACGATTGATGCGACCACTCCGGTCTACCTGGATAGCCCGATGGCGATACAGGCAACCAGTATCTACAATTCCTATCCTCAAGTCTTCAATGCGCATATTCAAAGTGATTTGTCCGCTGGCGATCCCTTTTCCTTTCCGGGGTTTATAACTGTTGCCAAAGGCGAAGACAGCCGCGCGCTGCATACCAAACAGGGTCCGAAAATCATTATTGCCGGCAGTGGTATGCTGACCGGCGGCAGAATTTTAAGTCACGCGATTCATTATTTACCCATTCCCACCACGCGATTATTTATCGTCGGCTACCAGGCAGCAGAGACACTCGGCCGGGCCCTTTTGGCTGGAGACAAAGAGGTAATCATCGACAAGCAGAAGGTAGCAGTGCGTGCTGCAGTCAACGACATTCAATCAATGAGCGCGCATGCTGATCAGCAAAAACTGATCAACTGGTTACGGCACATCAAACAGGTGAAGAAAATATTTCTCACGCACGGAGACGATGGCCCGCGCGCGGCACTCGCTAAAAAAATCACCGCCGAACTTGGGCACCGTGAGGTAACGCTGCCGATCATGTATCAGGAAGTGAGCCTCTCATGAGGAGTTTTGGATTTCCACCCATCAAACCAGGCAGCGCGGAAGATTGGAGATGAAGTAAGTGGTTGAAACTTCAGCGAAGATGTCTTTCATCAATTACTCAAGCCTTGCTTTTGCTTCGTCAAAATCTTTTTGAGTTATCCAGCCTCTGCCTTTGCAGGTCATACAAAATCCCATCATTCCGGCTGCGCGTCTGCCACTGCCGACGAAAAAAGTTTTGGTGGGAGTTTCTTTTGCGCCTTTACAAATCGGGCAGATGACGGCGTCTGTTGGTCTTGTGGACATAGAGCCACCATAGTATACCAATTGATAAAAATGGGGCTATTTCAGTATTCCGAGTCCAATAATGCCGACGAGAATCAGGTACCCGGCGATGAGATAATTCAGGAATTTCGGAAACACCAGGATTAGTATACCGAAGATTAATGATGCCAAAGGACTTAAATTATTAAAAGAAAAAGTCATGTGTATTCACCTCCTCAAAAAGGATCAAAGATATATCAATATTTTAGGATTTGTAGACGCGATTCATCGCTTGAACATACGACCGACATATATTGCAACACATGCTCCAATGACGGCGACTAGTAAACTGTATAAATTAAATCCAGTCACCCCGGACTGACCAACTATTCCCATAAGAAAACCGCCTACTATAGCACCAATAATACCCATGACAATATCCATCATCGTACCTTGACTGGAATTGGTTTTCATAATGATAGAGGCGATCCAACCTGCAATTGCTCCAAAAATGATCCAAAGAATAATTCCCATATAGTACTCACCTTCCTTCTTTCTGCTCTACTGACTAATAGATTATGCTGTTGGTTGCTGTTCACCGGAAAGTATCCGAATCAGCTTCACAATTCCCCAACCCAAAACAGCGTACACAAGAAGCGCAACCAATGTTGACGGCTCAAGAACCGATGTGGTTTCAATACCCTGAGTAATTCCCTTACGGAATATGCCTTCAAAAGGTAAAATAAACACACCCGTCAAACCGTAAATCAAGCCGACAAATGCACTTCCGGCGTTGGCTCCCAGAAGTTTCAGGACCAGACGGAAAGCCAACAGTATTTCCAGCAAACCAATAAGAAAATAGATGAGATATTCAACCGTTTGCGAACTGGTGGCTACCCGTTTGGTTTCAGTAGTGACTGCGGCTTTTGGACCTTCATTTTGAGTGGTAACCGTTTCCTTAACAATTTCTGCCATATTTTTTTCCACCTCCTTTTATTTATTAAAAATTTATAATTATTTCGTAGATCCCTGCTTGCAGAAATTTGAGTTTAAGGATTAAGATCTACTTTGATTTCGGCTTTTTTGATAACCGTTTCTTTAGGCAAATAGTTGATCAAGGCTTTTTCTACAAGATTAGTCAAACTTAGCTCTTCCACAACCGCTTGAGCTTTTGCATGTTTAGCTATAGAAGGGGTAATAAAAAGAGTTACTCGTTGTTTGTTATTAGTTGTCATACTTCAAACACTACAACTAGTTGTAGTACTTGTCAATGACTAGTGGCGTGCAAAAAAAACTCGGGGAAACAATCTTGCTCGTGAGGGTCGAAGGATGTACGCAATGTGAATTGTTACTGAACAATAATTTTTCCCTGCATGCTGGGATGAACGCTACAATAATAGGTAAAGGCGCCTGCCTTACTGAAAGTAAATGATCCTGATTGACCCTGATTCAAGACGCCGGTGTCAAAAGTGGTATCATCTGCTGTTGCACTATGGCCTGCACTGTCTTGATTTGTCCAAGTCACCGTCTCACCTGCTTTAATGGTAAGGGTTGCCGGGGAAAAGCTAAAATTAGTTATTTGTACGGAATTTTTAGCTACCGGAACTGAGCTGGACGGATTGGTCTGTTGATTTGTGTTGGGAGTTTGCTGATTAGTATAATTATATCCACTTTTTTTAGCCAAAACAAAATAATAGATCAGCCCATAGACGACGACTCCGATAATAATATAGAGGGTAATCCAGTGCCAAAGGGGTCTTTTACCATATGCGCTCGCCATATGGTAAGTATGGCAAATTTAGAAACGGTAAGTCAAGACTGAAGTGCTTTTATTTCTTCTTTACGTTATCTGCCCGAAGAAACATGATACCCAGGAGGATAAAAAGCACAGCCGACAACCATTTGCCCGACTGAAATGCCTCGATCAGTGCAATTCCAAAAAAGAGGATAAAAATTGCAAAATTACTGCCAACTTTCATAAGCAAAATAGTATGCGCAGGTCCGGTAACTCAGTAACTCAAACTCATCCAAAATAACCAAGCCCCAAAAAGAAATATAATGAAACCCCAGAGCGTCTGCTGGCTTTTGAACATTTGCGCCTGTTTATGCACATGTTCCGGAAATCCGATCTTCGTTATTCCCTTAAGTAAGGTAACCCAACCTAAAATGGTAATGACAACTCTCCAATCAGCTACCCAAAGACTATGTAAAATGACGGTAACTAAGCCCAATAAAAAAGTGATGTATCCGGTAGAAACCGTAATGGTTTTATCTTCGGTGTATTTTATAACTCTACCTAGAAACTTTGCCCCAATGGACTGAAGACCAAGAATGATAAAGAGGCTACCCCAAAATCGAGCAAAAAAGATTGAAATTTCCATTTTTATTTAACTCTATCAAACAACTATATGTTTGGCAATTTAAGGCACAAACGTACACTGACTGGACCCGGCTCCCACTAGTAGACATGTTCAGGAATAAGCAACTTCAGTTAGACGTTAGTTTAGAGAACATTCAAATGATCTATTCTATCTTCAATTTATCATTACAACATTAGTTTTAGGAAAGGAGGATATCAATAATTGACATATCTTATTTTACCTCACTGGCGAGAATGTAATCTTCATCTTCGCTAGGAGGTTGCCAATATTTCAGATAATTGTCCAACATCTCTCGGCTAATCTTAAAAGATTCTTTCGTAAGATTAACGTTTCTTCCAACAACCCTTTCCCGTATTGTTTCTATCGGAGTATCGAGATAGTACATTACCGCTTTAGCACCAATTGTACCTGTTCTTCTTCTCATCTCATCTCGTGTTTCTTTTTCCCAAAATCCCTCCTCAATAATGACATCAATACCTTTCTCAGCAAGTTGGAATGCAACATCCCTTGATAACCCGATGATTTTAGTATCCCATTCCGCATATCCATGGATTGTGGGATCGTTTCCAATTAAACGAATTGACCACTCATCTTTCGTGATTCTCACTGCACCTGTTTTTTTCTCTAGCTTCTTTGCAAAAGTAGTTTTACCTGCACCGATAAATCCACAAATTAGATAAACGATAGGTTTTCTTTTCATAAACGTTATTCTACCAGATTCTAAATCAAATTTAGAATCCACGCACACCCTTTGAGGCTATTTGAAGCTAGAAATATATGCTCCGACTCGTGGAGCGCATCCGAAACTACTTTACCACAGTCAAAGACTATGTGATCATTCCCGATCTTCAGCCTGTACAAGTGTAATTTGATCAAGGGGGTATGGGGTTCCAGCCAACAATCATAAAAATGAGCCTCTATTGTGGGTGGTAGTTTGTGATGGGAAAATTGAAACGGGACTGTGGAAAAATATTATTTTGAAAAAAATTACATGAAGTTTTGCTTGATCCAAACTTCCATCGGTGTACCAAACTTATAAACAATATGTTCTTCACTTTCGCTGGGTAACTCCATCTCGTTTGTTGTACCTTCAAAATCTTCATCTGTAACATCAAATCTTTGAGTGGTTTTCCTATTTTGCAACAACCTTTCTCTAGCAACTTCCTTGGGTGTATCAACAAATATTGTTACTGTTTTTATGCTTAGTTTATCAGCCATCATCTTTACTAAATCTCTTTCGCTTTTCGTAAAATTACCAGTATCGTGAATCACAGTTTTACCTCTTATAAGATTTGTTTCAATTCGCTTATACACCTCTTGATAAACCTTATCCCATCCATCCTCTTTTATGTCGTTATCTTTGATCTCCTTTCCAAAAAGATCAAACTTTACTTCATCTAGGTCAATTACTTTGAAACCTAATTTTCTTTCCAATTTCTTCGCTAGAGTCGTTTTACCCGAAAATGGAATACCGCATAAGATATAGAGTTTGTTATTCATAGCTAAGTTCTAATCTGCACATTTTTATTACTCTTGCCCAGATTACAGTCCTCACATAAAGTTTGTAAGTTTTCAAGAACACTTTTCCCGCCATTTGAAAAAGGAACGACATGATCTATGTGTAGTTTTGTACCGAAATCTGTGGCAGGACTTCTACCACAAAAAACACATCTGAAGTTGTCTCTTGATAAAACAGCTAGTCTCAAGCTTAGTGGAATACTTCTTGTATTCTGGGGATTATATTTTTCATGCGAAGTTTTTTGGTTATATTCAACTTCTCTATCTGAGATAACAAAATCATCAGAAAGTATTGCATCTCCCATTTTATACTCTATGAATCTCAGGCAAGCATTAGTCCATCCACCAAAGCGTTGCTTGTATGTGTTGTAGGCAATTCTCGGTTTTGATAGATCCCATTCGTCTCTCGATGGGCGTTGTCCGACTAGCTTCCAAACTCTCTCCATCTCCTCAAAAAGCTGTTTGTTCGAATAAACCCGATTAGGAGCGTGAGGTCGAGGTTTCAATTCCAAGTTTTTACTTTTTAGGTGGTTGCGGAGAGCTTCAAGTCCTTTATAATCAGGGACGTGTTCTGAATATCTTGACATAACAGTATATTTTTCTATATAACTATTGATAATGCCGAGAGATTCCCGCCCTGATTACCCACAGCAATATTACCACATTTTTAATAGAGGATTTGATCGAAAGAGTATATATATCGGTGCAGCCGACTACTTACGGTTTCTGGAGAAACTAGAAGAAAGTAGAAAAAAGTTTGATTGGATTATTTACTCCTATTGTCTACTCCCCAATCATTATCATCTACAGATACAAAGTGGCGCCGATTCTATCAGCACAATTATCCATTGGCTTCAAACATCACACGCGGTGTATTTCAATCGAAATCATAAACATTTTAGTCCCGTGTTTACCGGAAGATTCAAGTCAATAATCATTCAAAAAGAACTCTATCACCTCTACCTATCAAAATATATTCATCTCAATCCAGTCAAAGCAGGACTGGTGAAAAATCCCCAAGAGTATCCTTATTCATCCTATTCAGAAATAGTGAATGAACCAAAACATGCGTACAAGATAATTGACCAAAGAGCAGTGAAATCATTCACAGGAACTCTGACAAGAGAAGCGATCCAAAATTACCGTTCTTTTGTTGAAGAAAACAAGATATGTGATTATTCCATGGAATCAGCAATACGAGGAATTGCCGGAACAATCCGTTTCAGATTACAATTTGAGTAATACTTATCTGGCTCCGCGGCGAGGATTCGAACCTCGAACCTTGAAGTTACAAGAACCCTTCTGTTACCAAAAGGCTTGGACTATCTCTTCTCCGCTCTCATTAAAACTAATGAGGTTTGGCGGGGCTGGGTGTATAGTCTCTACACATTTCCCACCTTCACTTGATATACAGTGATTGGCGGGGTTTAGCTCGGGATTGCCCTTCGACAGACTCAGGGTTTCCCCGAATTAGCCCAGTGTTCACTCTGATGTTTCCACCAAAGGCTGCGTACTTCTCACAGCTTCCTGCTCTACCGTTGAG
>Ga0209542_10009071_pt1 | contig 18355 bp, 22 predicted proteins | sample RifCSPhighO2_01_FD_184028 | JGI IMG/M metagenome (GOLD analysis project Ga0209542, IMG submission 184028) | Soil microbial communities from Rifle, Colorado - Rifle CSP2_plank highO2_0.1 (SPAdes) (version 2) | ecosystem: Environmental > Terrestrial > Deep subsurface > Rock core/Sediment ...
CTTCTCGGCTTGATTTGATTTCTCCTTTAGAAACTCTTTGGCAGACTTTGCTGCAATTGCCAGAAAAATAACAAAAAATATTATCGCCCAAGCTACCTCCGGAATGATTTTGGTGTACTGCCCTATAAGCTGAATAAATCTGGTCAAATAAATATTGATATCGATTTGGTAGGAAGCATGGGTCACTAAATTATTTGTTAAAGCCAGATAGGCAATTACGACTCCAAGAGCCAAAAACATAACTCCCGAGAAAAGGTTGGACCAAGTAAGGCGGATTTTCTTACCAAAGAGCGAGTAAGAGACTGTCTTTCTGAACGCAAAGAATTTCTGAGTGAACTTATTTTTATCAAGAAACATGCTTAAGATAAATAAAGGGATCACCATTCCCAAAACATAGGAAAGTGTGTAGGCACCTCCCAAAAGAAACGATGCCGGAAGAGCGGCCAGTGTCAAAACGCCCGCTAATACCGGGGCACAGCATGTTGTGGCAATTCCCGAAAATATCCCTAACCCAAAAACCGATAAGAAGCCTGAATTCTTAAGCTGAGGATGGACAAGTGCTGGAAAAGAAAATTGGAATCCTAAAACTAATGTCAGACCAAGAAGTATTAAAAATATCGAACCGAAAGTAAAAATAACATTGTGATAAGTACTAAACAGCTGAGTCACCGCTGATGCCCCCAAACCAATTGGCATAAAAACAACAAGAAGGCCTAAAAAGTAAACAAAGGTCATTAGAAAAATTGTCGATTTTTGTTTAAATATGGATGCAAAATAGGTCGGCAAAAGAACCGTTATGCAGCAAGGAGCAAAAAGGGCAGCAATCCCTGCAAAAAATGCGGCTATAAATGAAGCACTAATTAAAAGTTCCATATTTTTTGACCCTCAATAAATAGCTTTTGTTTAATCATGACAAATATTTTTCGGGCTCTTTTCCAAACTGCTCCTTACAACTTTCGGAACAAAAGTAATATGTTCTGCCCTTATACACCTCTTGAAATTTTGCATTTGCCACATTCACTTTCATCATGCAAACCGGATCTGTTTCTGATTCTTGCCTTTTAAACCAAAGCATAAAGATTCACCTCTTTTTCTAAACTGAAAGCTCCGCGCGTCTTAAAAGAAGAGCGTTGGCAACAACGATTACGGACGAGGCACTCATCAAAAGCGCAGCCCACTCAGGGCGCAGAAGAATACCCACAGAATCAAGAATACCGGCAGCAAGAGGAATCGCCAGCACGTTATATCCTGTTGCCCACGCCAAGTTCTGCTTCATCTTGCTGTTGGTTTTTTGCGAAAGCTTTATGGCCTTGACAACGTCCAAAGGATCATTTTTAACCAAGACAATTTCTGCGGATTCAACGGCTACATCTGTCCCTGCTCCTATGGCAATACCAACATGCGCCTGCGTCAAAGAAGCCGCATCATTAACTCCGTCACCGACCATAGCGACAACATTACCTTCTTTTTGGAGTTCTTTGATCTTATCTACTTTATCTTGAGGCAAAACTTCGGCAAAATAAGTATCGACCCCCAATTTTTGGGCAACAGTTTGGGCAATTTTACTGTTGTCTCCGGTCAGCATTGCGGTTTTGATGCCTATTTCGGAAAGTGCCCTGATGGCTTGTTTTGATTCGGGACGGATAACGTCTTCAAGAACAATAATTCCAATGGCTTTTTTATCCCGTGCTACCCAGATAAAAGTTTGGTCCGGAGAAATATTTATTTTTTTGTCAAATTGGTCGGTTTTTATACCTTCACCTTTAAGGAAAGATTCATTCCCGACTAAGATTTTTTCACCCGCAACTTGGCCTTCGGCTCCTTTGCCGGGGACGGATTTAAAATTTTTGACTGGGTCAAGTTCAATTTTTTTATCTTTGGCGGCCTGTACTATTCCCCGGGCGATTGAGTGCTGAGACTGGACTTCTACAGCAGCTGCCGCCTTTAGAATTTCTCTCTCAGTTTCTGACCCTAATCCAATTATGCTGCTGACACCAAATTTACCTTCAGTCAAAGTTCCTGTCTTGTCAAAAACCACATAATTTAACTTACGGGCAATTTCAATAGCCCTCATATCCCGAATTAAAATTCCGTTTCTGGCAGCCAGCGTCGAGGTTATTGTGGTCACGGTGGGAATGGCAAGTCCCAGAGCGTGCGGACAGGCAATAACAATTACTGAAATTGCCAGAGTCCCTGCAAATATTGCGCCTTGAGGATTGACAAAAAACCAAAACAGGAAAGTAAATGTGCCGGCAATTAAGGCGATATAAGTTAGCCATCCGGCAGCTCTGTCGGCTAAGCGTTGGACCTGGGGTTTGGATCCCTGGGCTTTTTGGATTAGTTCCATTATTTGAGAGACGGCAGTTTCCTCTCCGGTTTTTGTAACTTTTACTGTAAGTGCGCCGTCATTGTTAATCGTTCCGCCGATTACCTCATCCCCTTCTTGTTTGGAAACGGGTCTTGATTCTCCTGTAACCATAGACTCGTTTACTGAACTCTGGCCATCCAGAACACTTCCGTCGATTGGGATTTTTTCGCCCGGTTTAACCAAAACTAAATCGCCCTTTTCTAATTCCTCAGTTTTGACATCTCTGACCTGTGACCTCTGACTTCTGACCTCTAATTTATGTGCAGTCGGGGGAATCAGCTTGGCAAGTTCGGAAAGGGCACCTGTTGCTCCGCGGACTGCCCGCATTTCCATCCAATGGCCAAAAAGAAAAGCCAAAACCAAAGTCGAGATTTCCCAGTAGAGCGACTCGCCTTTAAAAAGAAAAGTGGCGGCAATTGAGAAAAAATAGCCTGATAAAACAGCCAGCGAAACCAAAGTCATCATTGCGGGATTTTTTTTGCGTAGTTCTCCCCTTGCCATTTTGTAAAACGGCCAGCCGCAATAAAGGACAATAACCGAAGTAAGCGCCAGAAGAACCAGATTGTATGGAGCAAATTGTGGCACCGAGAAATTAAACCAATCCTGGATTTTTGGAGATAGCACAAGAACTATAATTGTCAAAGGCAGGGCTAAAAAGAACCTTCTTTTAAAATCTTCCTCCATCCCCAAATGTCCTTCATGATCGTGATCTTTGCCTGCAACCGGCACTAAATCCATGCCGCATTTTGGGCAACTTCCCGGCTCTTTTGAAGTTATCTCCGGATCCATAGGACAGGTGTAAATTGTTCTATTTATTGATTCTTTCTTTTTCATAATAATTTTTAGTCAAAGGGCAACCTTTAGCAGGTTACCCAATTAAAGTATTTTTGATCACCCCTAATTATTTTTTGGCGAACTGATTGTATAGCCAAGCAAATAAATATCCTGATGCCCACGCAGCAATTACCGAAGTTATAAGACCAATAATCAGTCCTCCTGCTGTCGGTTGGGAAAATGGCAGAGATTTCATATCAATTCCGTGGACCCATGTTCCCGTAAGGCCCATGAAGCTGTCTCTGGCAACGACTACCCATCCGGCACAAATTACATAAACTGCTGCAATTGTTACGGCAAAAGCATTGGCAAAAGCCTGTTCTTTCATTTTTTACGTCACCTCCCTTATCGGGCTTTGTCTCCCTTTTTCCAAAGCCAGCGAATAAGCGCTATTAAAACAACAATGACCAAAAGCCATGTAACTATCCATAAGAAACCAAAAGCCCAAATTGCACCGAAATTATTACCTGCCCACCACATCATCGGGTGATAACCCGAAAAATATCGATCATAGTAACCTTGAGGCAGAGGACTGGCTCCGTAACGCATCATATCGCCAAACATATAAATTCCTCACCTACTTTCTCGCTTTTTCAAAAACATCGACAATTTCCTGAATTGATTTTTGCTGATCCTTGCCGTGCATTGCATGGGAAACGTGTTCTTCCAAATGGCCTTTGAGGATGATATTGTCAACTGCACGGAGCGCAGATTGCACAGCCAAAGATTGCTGCAGGATATCAATGCAGTATTTTTCCTGCTCGATTTGTTTGATCACATGATCCAAATGGCCCTTTGCGGATTTCAATCTTTTAAGGGCATTTGCCTTTACTGCTTTTTGCATATACATATCGTATCCTACCCTACTGGGGAGGGCTGTGTCAACCCAGTATATCAACTTTCAGAATTTTCAATTAAACAACGAAGTTGCTGAAAGTTGTATTACTGGGTCAACCCAGTAGAGTATCTTTCAGTCTCTTCGAGATGTTAGTGAAACTTGCCGAAAGTTCTTCTACTGGGTCAACCTTATATGCTTCCAACAACTTTCTGAGATATAATCAGATTCCAATTATGGCGAAAATGAAAATCTATACAAAAACCGGAGACGCCGGAACTACTTCCCTGTTTGGAGGAAAAAGGCTTCCCAAAGATGATTTCCGAGTTGAGGCCTATGGAACCATTGATGAGCTAAATTCCCTGCTTGGGATTATTTTGGCCGAAAATCCGCAGGCTGATGTGATCAAAAAAGTTACACGAGTACAAAAAGAACTCTTTGTTTTAGGATCAGATCTCTCTTCCCCTTTTGGTATCAAGGTTAAAGTGCCGAGAATAACCAAATCGTATATAACCAGACTTGAGAAAGAAATTGACCGGATGGAAAAAAATTTGCCTAAGCTGAAAAACTTTATTTTACCGGGCGGCTCACCGATTGGATCAAAACTCCATCTGGCAAGAAGTATTGCAAGGCGGGCTGAAAGGTCAATCGCGGCACTTTCTCAAACAGAAAAAATCAACAAAAACGCCCAAATCTACATCAACCGCCTCTCCGACTGGCTTTTTGTTCTGGCAAGATATGCAAATAAACTGGAAAATCAAAAAGAAAGTATTTGGAAAGGGAGAAAATAATTTTGTGAATGAAGCTATTATACGATAAAGCGCTTTCTTTTTTTTACGACGATATTACCCGCAGCGGGTATTACGATTACAACAAAGAAGTTAAGTTAATCAAGAAGATTTTAGGTTCGAGAAAGACTCTATTGGAACTCGGAAGCGGAACTGGAAACCTTTTAATTCCTCTAGCCAAAGTCGGTTTTAAAGTAACGGGAATAGACAACTCCCCTCATATGATCAAACTCCTTGGAGATAAAGCTCATAAGGAAAATCTCTTCATCAATAATTATTTAGCTGATCAGAGAAAACTATCACTTAAAAAGAAATTCGATGGAATTATATCTTCCGGTGGTTTTGTTTGGTTCGCGACTTTCGATAAAAAAATTTACATTTGTACTTATTCTTCTTCATTTGAAGATATCATCAAGACCTTTAAAAATACCTACGATCATTTAAATAAAAATGGTCTATGTCTAATAAATATTCAGCATCACGGAAGAAGATTTGCTTTAAAACTTAAAAACGGCATGGATTATCATTTTGAGATAAAACAAAAGTCACCCTCAAAAATAATTAAGACTCATTTTATAGAAAAAGAAGGGAAATTAATTTTTAAACGAGCTTCCCCGCAAAGGATTTTCTCGGAAGAACGTGCAGTCCAAATAGCAGAAAAAGTTGGATTTAAAGTTTTTGGGCCAGATGAATCGGAAACTTTTTATGTTTTTGAGAAATAATTTATCAATTAAATGTATTCCAAAATTTCCGGCAGTTCTCTGATTCCTTCATCTTCACTAAAATGGCCTTTGTTTTTTAAGATAACAATTTTTGGATTCAACTTTTCCCGAAAAATCTTTACATTTTCTTCTAAAGGCACCCATGGATCATTATCAGAAAACAACGATACAAAGAAATTTGCTTTTGTTTTAACCGTATTTAAGTCCATCGGCGTCTCAATCCAAGGTTTGGCAATTTCCCATTCCTCTTTGCTTGATAAATTTGCAAGTTTTATCCATGGCGCGACAAAAATAACTTCACCTACGCTTTTACCGTTTTCTAAAGTTTCAAAAAATCTGAGAATCGTCTGACAGCCAATGCTGTGACCGATCAAAATATCGCTATTTTCTAATTTTCCGACTATCTCTTTTAATTTATTGACCCAGGGAGTGATTTTGGGATTATCGGGATCCGGCATTTCGGGTGTAATAACTTCGTAGCCCTTGCTTTTTAATTGATCAGCAAGCCAAGGAATCCAATCCCCTTTCGGAGTTCCACCCCATCCATGAATAATAAAAACTCTCACGCGGAAAGTATATCAAAATTGAGTGAGGGAATTTTCGGGCTTATCAACTACACTTGCTCCAGCCGCAGGTGGGGTTGATGCACTGACGGCAGCCTTCGGCATAGACAACCGGGCTTGAGCAATCAGGACAAATGGTAAATTTGTTTTCCAGAAGCGCCTCTTCCGAATGGGCAGTGCTCTTGCCAAAAACAGGCGCTACCGCAGGAGGTGTAAGGTTCATTTGTACTGCCTTTGATGATCCGTTGGTGTTTGTACTGACCTGGGCGGACTGGCCGTTTGTTGTCTTGCCGTTTGTCTTTCCGTTTGCATATTGAGATTCACCATTGGTTTTTAAACCTTCTTGAACCTGTTCCTGCTGTTGACCATGCTGATCTTCCTCAACAATCGGCAGCTGCAGCTGCTTGGATCTGGCAATTTCCAGAAGTGATTTGCCGACTGCGTCAAATGCCGAAAGCACACTTGAAGCGCCCATTCCGTACGGAGTTCCGCAGGAAATACCGACTAAATCGGTTGCGATCTCTTCCAAGGATGCGCCGTATTTTAAGGCGCGCGATGCCAGCCTGCCGGTTACTTCGGCAGCACCTGCCACATAGCCGCCGGTTTTGCCGATATTAATAAACACCTCAACCGGCGTTGCATCCGCTTCCCGGAAAACAGAAGTATAAACCCAGCCGACATCCGCTTTTTTGCGAACCCTCATTCCCCATGCTTCCTGGGGGGTCGGCCTTTTCTGCGGCAGCGGAATTACCTGACCTTGCGGTGTAAGCCTGACGCCTGTTAATTGATCGTAATAAGATTTGTCTTTTTTGACTTCCAGAACCTGTTTGACTCGGGATTCGTCACGATAAATCGTAATCATGTGACAGCCAAGTTCGTATGTCAGCCAGTAGGCCTCACGGACGTCCTCAACTGTTGCCTTATTGGGAAAGTTGATGGTTTTGGAAATGCCGTTATCGGTGTATTTTTGGAAAGCCGCCTGCATCCGCACATGATCGGAGGGCGCGATATCACCGGCTGTAACATATACTTTCTTTAATTTGTCGGGAACTTCTTCAATGCTTTGTACGGAGCCCTTGTTCTTTTCAATCTTTTCCAAAAGCTCATCTTCAAAAATCCCTCCTTCTTTTAGAGCCTCCAGAAAATAAGGGTTGGTGTTAAAAAGCCTCTTGCCCTCAATGGTATTTTTGGCAAAAGTCAGGGCAAAGTGGGGTTCAATCCCCGAAGAACAGTCGGCAAGCATCGAGATTGTACCGGTGGGGGCAATTGTCGTTCTGGCACCGTTTCTAAGCTTTAAACCGCCTTTCTTGTCATAAATCGAGCCTTTATATGCAGGGAAAACGCCGCGCACTTTGGAAAGATCACAGCTTGCATTATCTGCTTCTTTTTGTACAAAACCCATCACTTTTTCAGAAAGCTCAAAACCTTCTTTGGAGTTGTAAGAAACACCAAGCTTTACAAGCATATCCGCCCAGCCCATGACTCCGAGCCCGACTCTCCTGATTAAAGAAGTCATTTTGTCGATTTCGGCAACCGGATACTGATTCATGTCCAAAACGTTATCCAAAAAGTGAATTGCTGCATGGACTGCTTCTTTTAAACCCTGCCAGTCGATACTTTTTTCTGTCCCTCGACTTTGCTCAGTGTCTCTAACTTTGTCTTGGATAAATTTAGAGAGATTAACCGACCCTAAAGTGCAGGCATCGTAGGGCAAAAGCGGCTGCTCGGCACAGGGGTTGGTGGCTTCAATCCGGCCGATTTTCGGCGTGGGGTTTGCGCGGCCGCTGTTTACTCTATCTATTAAAATCATCCCCGGATCCCCGTACTGCCAGGCAAGCTGGGTTATTAAGTCAAAGACTTTTTGGGCATTAAGCCTGTCTACGACTTTTCCGGTTCTGGGATTTACAAGATCGTAGCCTTCCCCTTCCTGTTTTGCACGGCACACTTCATAGAGCTTGGAAACAGCCTCTTCCAGCCTTACATTTTTAAGATCAAGGTCACGGATAGCGTGGGCCTCTTTGACCTCTTCGATAATCGGCGCAAAATCAATCTTCCCGTCAGCATATTTTGAATCCTCCTTAACCTTTTCCATAAATTCTTCGGTTACGGTTACCGAAATATTGAAGTTGGTCAGCGAAAACTCGTCGACCTTGTGGACCGCAAAACGCAGAATATCGGGGTGGGTGTAGTGCAAAATCCCCATGTTAGCGCCGCGGCGCACACCGCCCTGACGGATCTGACTGCAGACATCATTGTAGGCCTGCATAAAAGCCACAGGGCCTGTTGATTTGCCTTTCGAGGTCCCGATGATATCGTCTTTTGGGCGGAGATGGGAAAAAGAAAAACCGGTGCCGCCTGCCATCTTATGAATCATGGCCATATTGGACATGGTTCTTAAAATCGACTCCATATCGTCCTCAACAGGCAGCACAAAACAAGCAGAAAGTGACTGGCCGATTTTGCCGGAATTGACCATGGTAGGCGTATTGGGTATGAATTTCTGGGAGGCCATCATCTCGTAGAATTCTTTGGCCGATTTTAAGTGAGATGTTTTCTTGCTATAAATTGTGTCGGCTGCGGCAATATAATAGGCAATCCTCCAAAACATTTCTTTGGGAGACTCCTTGGGTTCACCTTTTTCATCACGGAAGGCGTATCGTGTTTTGGCAATATAGGCTGCGTTTTCTGATAAGTTCGGTTCCGGAAGGTCTTTCGGGGCTTTGGGGATTTTTCTGCCCAAAACCCTTGCTTTGTCACGGATTCTGTCTCTGGTATCTACTTTGGAGAGTATCTTTTGTAATTTTGTCATTTGGATTTAAAGCGTTTTGAAAGCATAGCCAGTTCTTTTTCAAAATCCGAAAGGTCTGCAAATTGTCGGTAAACAGATGCAAACCTTATGTAGGCAATCTCGTCTATCTTTTTTAATCTCCTGATTACCAGCTCCCCGATTTTTTTACTTGAAACTTCGTTTACGTTTTTCTTTCTAAGATCCGCTTCAACCTCGTCAAGAATCTTTTCCACCTCTTGTGCCGAAATCGGTCTCTTTTCGCAGGCCTTTATGATTCCGCTTCTTAGTTTTACCCTGTCAAAGACTTCCCTTTTCCCGTCTTTTTTGATGACCAAAAGGTCAAGGGTTTCGGCTCTTTCGAATGTTGTAAATCTGCGTGCGCATTTTAGACATTCACGTCTTCTTCTGGTTGTTTTGCCGCCGACTCCTTCTCTTTTGTCAACAACTTTTGATTCCTGATGCGCGCAAAAAGGACAAATCACATTTCCCTTGGATTTTTATGCAAACTTTTACAACTGCCCTATGTCTTGAAAATTACCACTCTTGCGTGCAGGCCCGAAGTTTCACGCTTTTCTAAAAGGCACAATATATTGTGGTCTAATTCCATTAGAGTCCCATTTATTGCGCTTGTCAATACCCCAATTTTAGGTTATTGGGCAGTTGGGCAATTGGGATATCAGGAAGATTATATTCCGAAGAAAACCCGAAAGTCAAGCTCTTAATTCTAATTTACAAAGCCCAGAAGGTCTTTGCTCTCTGTGGACATTTTGACAGGACTCCAGGGAGGCTCAAAAGTAAGCTCCACGGAAACATCCTTGACGCCTTTAAGGGTTTTTAATTTGTCCGTAATGTCCCGGACGAAATAGGAATCTAAGGGGCAGCCGGGTGTTGTTAGTGTCATCAGGACATTAACCCTGGAATCGTCGATCCCGACCGAGTAAATAAGGCCAAGATCAACAATGTTAATACCAAGTTCCGGGTCGATGCAGTTTCTAAGCTTATCGATTACTTCTCTTTCGTCTACCACGCTTTAATCGTACCGCCTCAAACAGGCCAAGTCAATTCGAATATATTTGTTGACTTAAAAACACTATTGCTCTATTCTTTCAATTAGCCCATTACAAGTCGAAAAAGGGGGTGATTAGATGGATCAGAAAAAAGCTGTTTCGTTTTTGACATTCTGGGTCGTAAACACAGTTGTCCTTCTTATTGTAAACGCAATCTTTGGCGGCAATTTTGTAGTCGGCAATCAATCAATCTCAACAGGGCTTTCGGCAATTTTTGCGGGACTTGTCTTAACCGCACTTATCCCGCTTGCACCAAAAGCGGTTGAACAGACAGGATTCAAGATTAAAAACCAAAATGTCTGGCCGGTAATTTTTTTGAGTTTGAACATCGTTACTTTATGGATATTAAAAAGGCTGGCAGTCGTAACCGGCCTTGGAATTGCCAGCATTTTGTGGGTAATTATCCTTGCAATTGTTATAACTTTTGTTGAGCTTGCGGTTGCCAAAACCACCGGTGCCATGGAAGCAATGGAAGAAGGCAAAAAGACGGCAAAAGCAAAAACTGAGTGAAAAATTTGCTCAAGAATAAACTATTTACTCATAAAGATATTGCCTGTGATCAAATCCGAAAAATCCAAACTTCGGCAAGTTTTCCTTAAAAAAAGGCAGTCTCTTACTTCTTATGAGATTGAAAAAAGAAGCCAAACAATCTGCAAAAAGATAAAGAGCCTTGCGCAAATCGAAAATAAAAATGTCATTGCCTGCTACCTCGCTGTAAACAACGAACCTAATCTCCAAAACATTATTGCCCATTTCTTAGAAGCCGACAGAATCATTGTCGTCCCTGCATTCTTTGAAAAATTGAAACAATATAAATTTGTTAAATTATCTTCTCCTAACAATCTTGAAACCGGACCGTATCAAATCCCCCAGCCATCACAATTATTACCCGTTGAGTCAATAAAAATTGATTTGGTTTTATTGCCCGGTCTTGCCTTTTCTGAAGGGGGCCTAAGACTCGGTTATGGAAAGGGAGTTTATGACAGACTCTTGGCAAACACCAATGCCTTAAAAATCGGCATTGCTTACGATTTTCAAGTGATTGATCATTTTGTAAGCGAACCCCATGATCTAAAAGTTAATTTTATAATTACCGAAAAAAGAATAATTTAAACTCGTAACTTTTAAGTCTTGTAAAGTTTTACTCTATCAGATATTATTTACGGCTATGGAAGCAAAAAAGAAGACTAAAGGACTAAAAATTGACAAAACGGTTAATAATCTAGTTTCGGTTTTGTTGGGGTTTAAAAATTTCAAAATCCTGCACGCACTTGCCGCCATCTTTTTTGTTATCTGGATTTTAATTGGGGTTTTCGTCCTGCTTTTGCTGGCAGACGGGTTCAAACGCGGTGCTTATCAGGGATTATTCGGTAGACAAAACCAACAGCAAGAGTCTCAGGCCCCCCAGCCACCAACTGACGTGGATCTGCCGGGAATCGGCAAAGTTAATGTTGAATGCGCCCAAAGTACACTTTCGGATGAATCAATTCAAAAAATCGTAACCGAAGAAAGCACTAAAAGCCTGACTGATGATGAAAAAGCAAGTTTTGAAAAATGTATTGTGGAACCGGCTCCATCCCCCACCCCGACTTCATAATCTTTCGACAAAATGATAAAATTAGCCGCATAATGCGACACGTCTGACGTGTCTGAAACGTTTGACGTTGCGGGATCGTCTAATGGTAGGACAACGGATTCTGGATCCGTTTATCTAGGTTCGAGTCCTAGTCCCGCAGCTTTTTCTACCCAGGCTTTCTAACACCAAACATCTTCAAACCCAGCAAGTATTTCCCCTTTGTAAGCAAAATTACAGCAAAGAATCGGGCTATTCAATACAATTTTGGGGCTAAATAGCATATTCGATGATAAAAATAAACCAAAAAGAGTGGATAGAAAAACTTCGGAAAGAAGGATTTCGAGAAGTCCGGATAGTTCCCCTGCCGCCTTTCAATGACAAAAAAGAACATACCCATGATCAGTACCAAATCGATGTGGTGTTGAAAGGCAAGCTTACAATTTCCGACCAGAATGGTGCGAAGACGTATCTGCCCGGTGACCGGGTCGAGTTCCCTGCCGGAACTGTTCACATAGCAAAAGGCGGGCCAGACGGCGGCGATATGATAGTCGGTGTAAAGGAGAAATAAAAAGGAGATGAGAAAATGTGATCAAAAGTAAAAAAGGGCTGGAAATAAAGCGGGTTTTTAACGCCCCAAAAGAGAAAGTCTGGAATGCCTGGACTGATTCCAAAATGTTTAAAAAGTGGTGGGGGCCAAAGGGTTTTACGTCTCCCGCAGCCAAAATTAACTTTAAGGTAGGCGGTAAATATCACGTTGCCATGCATGGACCTAAAGGCTCGGAATTTGACAAAGACCTTTGGAGCACGGGCACTTATAAAGAAATAGTTCCCAAGGAAAAAATTGTAGTAACTGATAGCTTTGCGGATGAAAAAGGCAATGTGGTCGGGGCTTCTTACTATGGAATGCCCGATACTTTCCCAAAGGAGACAACAATGAGAATTTCTTTCAAAAAGCAGAACGGCAAAACAAAAATGACATTATATTATCCAAGTACAAAGGGAATTAAGGGGAAGATGCTTTCCGACATGATGCAGGGCTGGAACCAATCATTTGATAAGCTCGCTGAGAGTTTAAAAAAGTGAGAGAGCTTGCGGTCCTCAATCCACTGCGGGCCTAAAAATGGAGGAAATTTTAAGGAGGTGATTTTGTATGGCTCAATTCTTAGGAGTTCACAAGACAGGAGAAATTGGGGCAATGTCGGACGACGATGCGGCGGACGGGTTTCATAAATATAAGGAAGCTGCTAAAAAAATGGGGCTTTCGGCAACGCATGCTCATTACAGCCTTGAAAAAGGCTTTGCCTACTGCTTAACGGATGCCGAAACAACCGAACAGGTAAAACAAGCCCATGCCCATGCAGGAATGGCGCTTGAGGATGTTATTGAAGTAAAAACAGTGGAGTGATATAGACGGTTGATGTTGATTGAGTTTGGTAAAATAGTTATTCAAGGAAAAGTAAAGTGGCAATTTTAGAAAGATTGAGGTTAATAGAGGCTCCGTTAGATAAACTTGAGGCTGAGATGGTCGGATTTACTCCTGAACAGGAAGAAAGAGTTCAAGAGCATATTGAAAGCACGGGTTTACCGTCAGATAACATTCACAGAGTAGTTTACAGACCCGCACGAAGAGGGGAAGAGAATATCATAGGCTCATTTCAGCCATATGATGGAACTTTAACAATTTATAAACCAATCGATAAACTATCTCCAGTTGCCCAGCATAGCACGATAATCCATGAACAAGCTCACAGCTCAAGTCCACTCGATGAACGCAATAGCAGGCTCTACGGTTCAGATAAGGAGATGATTGCTGCCAGACAGCATGCGATTGCTGTTTCACGGCAGTCAATTGAAACCGGCAAATATCTTAATCCTTACCAGAAATATCTAGCAAGACAATTAGAGGCAGATCAAATAGATCAATCGAGGTTTGTTGAGGAAACACATGCTATTTTGGTCGAGCTCAGGTTCAATAATCCCGAACATTTAAGGCAGGTTGAAATGGCCCAAATAAAGCGGGCTTCAAAAATGGGCAAAGACGGTGTTGCTTTGATGACAAATTCGAATGATGCCGCAAACGGAAAAGTTATCGGGGTGGATAGAACACTTACCAGTCTAATTGATGGACTTAATACCAAAGAAGACATTGACAGACACGCAAATGGTTTGAAAACTTCTCTGATACAAAGCGGCAGGCCAATACTGCCTAAAGAACTCCCTTTGGCTGCCTGAAATTAGATCTTTGTGAATCTTCTTAAAACTTCTTCTTTTGTTAAAACTGCAAGACTTTGATAAATAGGAGGAGTGTTGTCGGCGAAGACAGCAAGGCGCAGAGTGTTTTTGAAATCCGAGGGATTGAGATTATTTTCTTTGATATATTTTTCTAATGACTCTTCAATAGTTTTTTCGTCCCACTCCTCTATCTTTGCCACGGCTTCTTTGGCTTGTATTGCTTTTTCCTTTGGCGGTGGAGACTCTTTCCCTTTTTCAAAAAATATCCCCGAATATTTATCAAAATCAGCCAAAGTTGTCATCCTGTCGCGGATTAAGTTTATGATCATTGCCAACCGTTCGTCTTCTTCAGACTTGGCCTTTTTGGAAAATTTTCTGAGCTGGGATAATAAATCTTCTGGCGTATATTTCGCCAGATACTTTTTATTAAACCAGTTTAATTTTTCTAAATTAAAAATCGGGCTGTTTTTGTTTAACCTTTCTGTAGAAAATTCAGAAATTAATTCGTCAAGCGTGAATAATTCCTTGTCGCCTTTCGGCGACCAGCCCAAAAGTGCCAGAAAATTAACCAGCGCTTCGGGCAGATAACCGTCATCGATATATTCAAGAACCGACCTTGCCCCTTCCCTTTTGGAAAGTTTTTTCTTGTCAGGCCCTAAAATTGCAGGTACGTGGATAAATTGAGGATGATCCCAGCCAAATGCCTGATACAAAAGCAGGTGCTTTGGAGTTGAGGAAATCCACTCGTCGCCGCGCAGAACATGGGAAATTTTTAAATCATGGTCGTCAACTACGGATGCAAAATGATAGGTAGGATAGCCGTCTGACTTAACAATTACAAAGTCTTCGATTACGTCGGATGTAAATTCGACTTGGCCGTGAACCAAGTCATTCCATTTAAGTTTCTTGCCTTTTCCAACTTTAAATCTCCAGGCACCGCTATCTTCATACGCCAGCCCTTTTTCGGCAAGAAGCTCCAGATCCCTATGATAAATGGAGAGTCTTTCGGATTGACGATAAACCTCATCCCAGTTAAGTCTCAGCACCTTAAGACTATCCTCGATAGCTTTGACAGACTCCTGAACAAACCTTTTTCTGTCGGTATCTTCTATTCTTACAATAAATTTGCCTTTTTGGGACTTGGCCAACAGAAAATTGTAAAGCGCAGTCCTGATATTGCCTATGTGCGGAATACCAGTCGGCGAAGGTGCGTAACGGACAATAACTTTTTCCATGCGCTGCATTGACCGGCAAGTATGCTCTTTTGTTAAAATTGTACCATGGCAACCTTAAGTCAAACTTCTGAAATTTCTAAAAAAACTTTTGTCGGTGGACTTATTGTTGTCGGGCTGATATTCCTCACAATTTTTATATTCCGACTTGGAGCGACGCTCAAAAACTTGCTTTTTCCTGCCCCACCACCTGCATCAACAGTCGCATTCGACAAAATTCCCAAACTTGATATTTCAGAAGGGGCCAAGCCGCCTGGAAAAATTAACTATAAAGTAGAAACAATCTCAGGGGAACTGCCCAAACTTACCCATGAGTTAAAAGTTTTCAAGATCGATCCTCCGAGACCGGCCTTCGGCGATTTAGAAAGAACAAAAATAAACGTTGCCAATGCCGATTTCAGAAAAGAACCTGAGTCGGTAATAGGAAGGACCGCGATTTTTCGTAGCTTAAAGTATCCAGACTATGTTTTGACTATCAATATTACATCGGGAAATTTTGTAATGGGGAGCAATTATTTAAACAAACGGGAGCTAACAGATACAAATCCTTCCTCTGTTGAAAGAGCCAACGACATTGCATTGGATTTTTTAGATAGATTAAGAGTTATTCTTACATCAATCGATCAAAAAAACCCAAAAATCCAGCTTTTAAAATTTGAGGGTCAAACCTTGGATGAGGCGGTTTCTCTATCTGATGCAAATTTTATCAAGTTTCTTTTTTCAAAGGTGCCGATTGACGAAGTTAAAGTTATAAGCCCTAGACTCGATAGGACACCTATTTGGGCTTTGACTTCACAGAGTGATGTTGTAGAAGCAAAAGTTGCCATGCAAAATATTAAATTACATAAGTTTTCCACTTACCCGCTCAAAGAAATAAACCAAGCATTTGAGGAATTAAAAACTGGCAATGGAACACTGAATGACGAATTCGAGGGAACAGTCTTCCCAATAAGGGATGTTGAAATTGTTTATCTGGAAAGTGAAAATTACCAGGAGTATCTTCAGCCTGTTTATTTGTTTAAAAGCGATAATAATTTGGCAGCCTACGTGCCGGCTGTAGATGATAATTGGATAAGTGTAGAAGGGACGGATTAAATCATTGCCAATGGTAATTGGCAAACGCCCATTCGATTAACTTTTCAGAATCGTCAAACCTATCTTGTGAATCTAAAACAACTACTATAATAGTATTCCCCGCCCTTGTTGCTTTGGTTAACAATATTTCCCCTGCTGCCTCTGTGTGTCCGGTTTTAACGCCTTCCACTCCGTCTACCTCGCCCAAAAGCTTGTTGATATTCTCAACATAGTAAGTTTTTATACCGGAAACATCGGTTAAAACAATTGTTTTGGTGGCAACAATTTTTGAAATTAGGGGATTTGCGACTGCATCTCTGGCGAGTTTGGCAAGATCGTCGGCTGTTGAAAAATTATAATCGCTGTCAAAACCTGCAGGATTGTCAAAGTGGGTGTTTGCCATTTCAAGTTTCCTTGCTCTTTCGTTCATGAGGTTAATAAAAGCATCGTACGAATCGGCACATGACGTTGCCAAGACATACGCCGCATCGTTTCCGGAGGCCATCAGCATTCCATAAAGAAGAGTCTCCACTGTTACCTGATCACCGGAAGCAAGACCCATCTGCGTTCCATTGGAATTTACCAGACCCACAGTGATTATGTTGTCGGGAGAACACTTTTCGAGAACAACCAAAGCAGTCATTAGTTTTGTGGTCGAGGCAGAAAGGTGTCGAAAGTTTGAATTCTTTTCAGACATTACATTTCCCCTTTTGGCATCGACTACGATTGCCGATTTTGCAGAAAGAGGCGGGGCTTTTTGAAATCCTTCATTTGGAAAAGGCGCTAAGTTTGATGATGCAACTATGCTTGCAAGCCTATTTTGTTTTTGTCTTGTAAACAAATCTGCGGCGAAAGAAGACTTGGAAAGAACAATTACCAAAATCTGTAAAATTATAATAAATGCAATCAGGAAAAAACGGACGTACGTCATCGCTTTTTGATCCCAAGTTCAGCGAGAACTTTGTCGTCAACCGCAGACGGCGCATCCATCACCGCAGTTTGGCCTGAACCGGAAGTCGGAAAGGCAATAATTTCCCGAATACTCGACTCTCCTGCAAGAACCGCGCAGAGTCTGTCAAAGCCCAGGGCAATTCCGCCGTGTGTCGGAGCTCCGTATTCGTAGGCTTCCAAAAGATGGCCAAAATCAGAATCTATTTTTGTTCCGCTGTAGCCCATGGCGGCAAACACCTGCCTTTGAATCCTCGGCTCGGTAATGCGGATGCTGCCGCTTCCAATTTCCTCACCGTTTAAAACTAAATCGTACTGGTAAGATTCGATTTTATCCAGATTTTTAAGATTGATAAGATCATCGATAAACTCCTCTTTAGGTGCCGTAAAAGGATTATGCGAAAAAGTATAGCGTTTTTCTTTCTGGTCATACTCCAAAAGCGGAAAATCGACAACCCAGGCAAAAGCCAGCGTTTCATCGTCTTTTTTCTCACGCATATCGAATTTATCCTGTTTGAATTTTTCCATTGCCTCTTTGTATGTAAAGATTGGAAACGGCTTTTTGTAGATGTTTTTGCCCATAGTCTCGGCAACAAAAGTAGCCAGCCCTTCCACAACTTTTAAAATATCTTCCCTTTTGACATAAGCCGCCTCTATGTCTATCTGCGTGTGTTCAAACTGCCGGTCTGCCCTTAAATCGGAATGCCCGCGCAAACTGGAAATATTTTTCAAAACCCGAAAGCATTAGAAGCTGTTTGTACTGCTGGGGAGCCTGAGCTAAAGCGTAGAATTTACCTAAATGCAGTCTTGAGGGAACAAGAAAATCCCGCGCGCCCTCAGGTGTTGTTTTGGAAAGATACGGGGTTTCAACCTCGATAAACCCTTCCTTATTTAAATATTCTCTTGCTAAAATTGCGGCTTTGTTCCTCAGACGCAAATTCTTCTGCAGACGCTGTCTTCTTAAATCCAGAAAACGGTACTTCAACCTTAGCGCCTCCTCGATGTCGTAGCCGTCGCCTTCTGTCGGAATCGGCGCCGGTTTGCTCTTGGAAATGACTTTGGCCTTCTCAACCGAAACCTCGACTATACCGGTTTCCAGATTTTCATTAGCCAGCTCTTTTGGCCGTTTTTTTACAGTGCCTTCAATTTCTAAAATATCGCCTTCCAAAAGATCAATTTTTTGCTTTAAAACACACTGAACTTGTCCTGTTTCATCAAAAAGGTCGACAAAAGTAATTTTTCCGTGATCGCGGATAGTCTGAACTCTTCCCAGAAGCCTAACCTTTTTATCAATCAATTTGAGGGTATCTTTTGCATATGTGCGATGC
>Ga0209542_10009072_pt1 | contig 18354 bp, 16 predicted proteins | sample RifCSPhighO2_01_FD_184028 | JGI IMG/M metagenome (GOLD analysis project Ga0209542, IMG submission 184028) | Soil microbial communities from Rifle, Colorado - Rifle CSP2_plank highO2_0.1 (SPAdes) (version 2) | ecosystem: Environmental > Terrestrial > Deep subsurface > Rock core/Sediment ...
TAAGAATTGTGATAAATGCGGTAATGAAAAAGTTTTTTTCTGGTCAATTCAAACAAGATCATCTGACGAACCAGAAACCCAATTCTTCAAATGTATAAAGTGTAAACACATATGGAGAGAATATTAATTCTAATAATTTCCACGCAAAGATAAATTCACAAATTTTAAATAGTTCAAATTTAAAAAATAGTTTAATGGTTTGGAATAAAAGTAAATCTTATGTTGTAACTGGAGCTTTTTTATTGATAAGTTTGACATTTATGTTTGGTGTTCCAGATTCTTCTGATTTAGATATTACTGGAAATCCCGTCGCAAGGTTTAACAAAATTCCTAGAACTTGTGAAACTTTCGATTCATGTGCTAATGAAGTTGATAATGACAGAGACGGTTTTAGTGGTTGCGCAGATGCAGATTGTCAAATTTTTTTAAGTCCTGATTGTAATGATGGCATGGGAAGAATGAGTGCAGCTCGAGGAAGTATAACTCCATGCGGAAGTAGAGGTCGAAGCACAAGAAAAATCTCTACTAGAAGACTTACACGATCGGCTCCAGATAGTGATAGGGATAGGGTACCGGATACCCAGGATAATTGTCAAAATATTCCAAATCCAAACCAAGAAGACGCTGATAGAAATGGAATTGGAGATGTATGTCAAGCAAGAGAAGATGTCACTATTTTCACAACTACTTCATGCTCCGATTCTGATGTTCAAATTGGTGGAAACAGCATTAACAACCAAGTAAAGGGAACAGCAACAGTAACTTATGATGATGAAACTCAATCTACATTACCAGATATTTGTGTTAATTCTCGATTCCTTTTAGAATATTTCTGCGAAGGGAGAATTTTGAGTTTTTATTATCCTGATTGTTCAGTTGATGGAAACACTTGTAATCAAGGAAAGTGTAATTCCTAAAAGATCTTTTTTAGATAAAGAGTTAAAATAAAATTAATATCTCTTTTCATTGAATTTCAAATTAACCTTAAGACACAAACCTTATATATAAAATAAATCTAAAATCTGAATAATGGTAGTTGAAGAAGTATCACTATTAATTTTACCAATTATTCCACTAGGTATTATTATTGGTTTATACGAACTTATTCTCATTCATAGAGATATGAACTTTAGAGGATCACATTGGATTGGGCATGGTATTCACTCAATTCTTTTCATAATGATTGGTTTATTCATCACACTAAATACAGAATATTTTTTACAAATTACAGGTTTAGACCAAATGGATATATTTTTAATTACAAATGTTCACGCAATTAGAATTGCAGTAGGAATAATTTTAAACATAAAAATGCATGCTACTTCATCCCTTGCTAAAGGTGGTCAGTTAGCTGCGAGAGGTTTAGCTGAACACTGGACACATACAATTTTAGTTTCAACTTTAGTAGTTATAGCCCCTTACGTATGGCCATTTGTAGCCCCAATGATCCCGGCATACCTTGGCGGTTTAGCATAAATGTTCTATATCAATAATCTTTATATACAGAATTCCAACCAGTTCCAAATATGAAAGTAACCTTACAAGATCCAAGATTTCTTAAGGATAGTATCTTAATTCTTTCAGAACTTGTAAATGAAGTTAATATTACTTTTGACAAAACTAAACTAGAGATTATTGCAATGGATCCAGCCAATGTTGCAATGGTAATTTTCAAATTACTTAACAATGCATTTTCAGATTATAATGTCCCAGAACCAAGAAAACTATCAGTAAGTTTAGACCAATTAAAACAAATTCTAAAAAGAGCAAAACCAACTGACACTTTAACCTTAGAATTAGATGAAGAAAAAAACAAACTAAAAGTTTTATTAAAAGGAGAAATAACAAGAAGATTTAATTTAAGTTTACTTGATCATTCAGGTCAGGATCAAAAAATTCCTAATTTGGAATTTCCATTAAAAATTGAAACGAGTACACTTCTATTTAACGAAGCAATTGAAGATATGGATATTATTGGTGACAGTGTTTCTTTCATTGTAGAAGGAGCAGATAAATTCATTATCCAAAGTGAAGGAAATTTATCTTCTGGAAAAGTGGAAATCACAACTGACCACGAAACTGATATAATAAATAATCATTCTGATGAAATAAAATCCAATTATTCAATTGAATATTTAAAAAAAATAGTCAAGGGTGGTAAACTCTCAAATACTGCAATAATTCAGTTTGGGAATGATTACCCTCTAAAAATAGAATATAAAGTCTTAGATAAATTAAGTTTAATTTCCATACTCGCTCCAAGAACAGCTAACAATTAAATTTATAAACCTTCTTTAATAAATCTTAATAATGCAAAAAAGAGGGCAGATAACAGTTTTTGTAATTATATTTCTAGTTGTTCTTATCACTTTGGCTTTATTTTATTTCACAAAGAGTAATTTATTTGATATAAGCGTTAAAGGAATTAACATTCAAAAAAAACTTGAAGTTGAATTAAACTCAATTGAAAAACAAATAGAAGAGTGTGTCAGTAAAGAAACTTCCATTTTTCTTTCAAAAATTGCAGATCAGGGTGGTTTCTTAGAACCTACTAAATATTTAGATTATAAAGGAAAAAAAGTCTCTTTCTTATGCCAAAATATCCCTAATGAAAAGAAATGTTTAAACTCAATGTTAAGTAAAGAAGATTTAGAATTTCAATTAAAAAATTCATTAGAAAATAAATTACCTTTTTGTATTGGTTTAGATGCGTTAAAAAAAAGAAACGAAGCTTTCACTCACGGTGATTTAAGGATAACCTCTAAAATCAATGATAAAAATATTAACATAAAACTTGAGCTTCCATTAACATTAAGTAAAGATGCAATTACTTTAAAAAAAGGGGAATTCAATTACATTATTAATTCAAGACTTGGAAAAATAATTCATCTTATAAATAAAATCCTAAATGCAGAAGCAACAGAAGGTACATTTGGTACAACAATAGAAACAGCATCCAGTTACGGTAGAAATTTAGTTGTTTTAAAACAAAGCTCTCCACATGAGGTTTATAAAGTAAGTGTAATAGAAGAACCCGATTATATCTTCTATTTTGCAATAGAAAATGAATAGAATAAAATCAAAAGCAGTATTTCAAATATTTCTTATAATCAGTACAATCTTTATTTCTTCAATTGCTTTAGCACAAGAACCAACATTTGAAACTCCTTTCACTTGTTTAGAAACAAATGATGATAGAAAATGTATAGGAACTACTGACGCTTCAATATGTAAAGAAGGCCAGATAAGAAATGTACCAAAAGAAAATTTACAAGAATGTAAACCTGTATGTTGTATTAAAGAAGATGGTTCTTATTTTGAAAACGTTCCAACCTCCCAATGTTCAGGTGAAAAAAGAAATGGTCCATGTTCAAGCTTTCCAGACTTAAAACAAATATGTTGTATTTATGGAGATCAATATAAATTAACTACGGAAAAAGGATGTTACGATTTAAAAAGTAAATTTGAATTTCAAATTGATCCTAGAATAGAACAAGCCAACTCTGAACAAGAATGTAGCAATTTTGTAAAGAAAGAAGATTTTGGTTGTTGCGTTAGAGAATTAGGAAATGCATGTACATGGGAACAAGACTCTGCATGTGATGGTGAATTTTTTAGGAGTTTAGCATGTAATAATATACCAGACCAAAATAAATGTAAAGCAAATAAAGGTGATGAAATTAAAGTCTGTGACGAATCTTCAAATAAAATAAAAACTCTTGATTCTAGAAATCAATTTACAGGAAAAGAAACAACTTGTAATTCTCTGGATGGACAAATATGTGTGAATGGAGAATGTGTTGACAAAAGTTGTTCAAAAGAGGATATGCAAGTTCCCGATTACATAAAGGGGAGAAGTAATTCAGTTAGAAACGGAGAAAGCTGGTGCTGGTACGATTCAAAGGAAGGTCCTGCTGGAGACTTACCAGGTTCAAGACAGTACATTCATAGATGTTTAAACTCAAAAGAAGAAGTTGATGAATTACCACAAGATAGGTCAGAAGTTTGTATGAATATCTATGAAAATAAAACTGATTTATACCAGGCAATAAAACGTCAAAATAGATATAAAAACTCTGATAAAACTTGTATGGAATGTACAACTCAAGATTGCTGTGAAGATCCAAGAATTTGGGATTGTATTTGGGCCGGTAATGAAAATGGGGTGTGTATACCTTCTACACCTCCTGCTCCAAGCATTTCGGATACACAATCAAATACATTTCCACAAGCAGAATGTAATGCTGGTAAATTTAAAACTCAAGATTCAAGTGATAGCATTGGAATTTTAAAACAAAAAGCAGCTTGGTATACTACTTTGTCTAGTGGTTATGATTGGGAATGTACTGATAATTGTGGGTTATATTTACCTGAATATGCAACCTCCATGAATTCAATCTGTGCATCATATGGTGATTGTGGTGCAGACTTTGGATTAAATAGAGAATGGACTGATGATGGGTTTGAAAGAACATGTGGTGAAAGTAGAAATAAACTTCGAAAAGATGCTGAAGTTGATGATGAGGATGATACTAAAACAGGTAAAAGTAGTAACACATTAATTAGAGGTTGTAAGACTGAAATTCCAGAACCTGAAAATAAAGAGGGTTATTTTGAAGTAAACGGTACATTAACATTAAAAAGAGGTGATAATATTCCAGACGACTTAGACCAGGAAATAAGAGGCTCAATTGGAGGAGCTGGTGCAGTAGGATTAATTTATTTGACATACACTTACTGGGGTGGATTAGTAGCTGCAATGTCAAGTAATCCAATAGGTTGGATAGTAGCAGGTGCAGCAGCTTTATTGTTTGGTGGATGGTGGGCACTAGAGACTTGGTTTGGAGACAAAGAAACAGAAACTATCCAATCATCCTGCAAACCATGGCAACCTGTCAAGAATTCAAATTATTGCAACTTATGTCATGAAGCAGGACAAAATGGTCTTCCTGATTTAACGGTAGGTGGTACACATGAATGTACTCAATACTTATGTTTATCTTTAGGACAAGGATGTCAATTCATTAAAACAGATGAAATGAATAAATGTGTTCCAAAAGAGGCAACCTCAAATCCAGGTATAGGTCCATTAGGTGATATTCTAAGTTTAAACAAATGTGTAGATAATGACGGAAAAGATACAGCCTGTGAATTAAAACCAGATAATGAAAACGGTTACAAAATAGGCCCTAAAATAAAAACTTTCACTGATATTACAATTGGAGTTACAACATATACCAACACTGCAAAAACAGAAGAATTCCCAACACAATGTAAAATTGCAGAAGAAAGAATTCCAGGTTATGATGATGGTATTGAATACGTTTACAAAACTGAAGAAAATAAAATAGATCATAAATTTGAAATTGAACAAGCATATGACCTTCCGCAAGGTGAAGAAATAAATTATTATGTTAAATGTATAACCTATGATGGTAAAGAATCACAAGTAGATTATCAAATTCAATTTGAAATTAATCCTCAAATTCCAACCTCTCCACCTACATTTGAAATTAAACATGAAAATAACTTCCTAGTGCCCAATAATTTAAACCAAACATTTGTAACTTTAGTTCCAATAAATCAACCTATGAAAGTTTGTAAATATGATAATGTTAATGTTCCATTTGAAGAAATGAAATTTACAAAAGACGGCTGTATTGATAATTGTGATTTACCTATCACAGATTTAATTGAAGAAGGAATCTACAATTATTTTGTAAAATGTGAAGATAATAATAACAACAGAAATAGTGAAGTTAACCCACCAGAATTCACCCTAACAAAAACAAAAAAATTAGAAATAACTGGACTAGAATGTAAAGATGAACTAACAACTGATTGTAATGAAGAAAACAGATATTTTAGTACATTAGAAATTACAGCAACAACTTCAGGTGGAACAGAAGATGGAAAAGCAACATGTGGAGGAACACAATCATCTGCACTATCACCTAGATTATTTGAATTCTCAAACACAGGTTCAATATTACATACAGGTCTAACACTTTCAGGATTAACCCCTTTAAATAACCCGCAATTATTCAATATAGTTTGTGAAGATAAAGCAAAGAACATTGCAAATAAAACAATCTCATTTAATCTACTAAAGGATGATTCATTTCCAATAATGGAAAAAGTTTACACTTCAGGGCAGCAATTGATAGTAGAAACAAATGAAGAATCAGAATGTAAATATGCCTCAACATCAGAGAAATTATTTAACGAACCTCAAGCATTTTCAACTTCAAACAAATTAATTCACACTGCCCCTATTGGTGTTCAAAGTAAATTTATAGTTTTATGTAGTGATATCTTCAAAAATTCATTTGAAGCAAAAACAATTTATCTAAATAGATAAATTCAAACTATTTTCGAAAATTCTTAAGGAGATTATATTAACCATATTGATCTAGATTATGGTTCATGACAATAATAGATATAAATTCTAAAAACAATAAGGTTTTTATGATAAAATTCCTTGACCCAAAAACAATAGAACTGAAAAAAACAAAGAATGAACTTGACGAATTTGTTTTTAATTTTTTAGATTCTCTAAAGATATTTGATTATTGTTTAAAGAGAATATAAAAGAAGAGAAAATTATTTATTACAAACAAAAATGGACTTAGAAAAAAATAAAAAATCAAGGCTATGGTATGTAGAATACTGGGTAGACTACATGAAAAGAACAGATTCCAAAGAATGGTCTAGACAACAGAATATTATTATTAATTCTTCAATTCAAAATACAAGACAGTTTAAATTCTCCCCAGAATTTTATTTAAAAACAAAGAAAGAAGATTATAAAAACAAACGAAAGTAATATAAACCGTTTTAATCTAATTTAATTTTAATAATGCAAAAAAAGGGGCAAGTAACAGTTTTTGTAATAGTTGGAATAATTATTCTTTTAGTTGCAGGTCTGTTTTTCTTTGCAAAGAATTATTACGGTTATGGAATAGAACCAAAAGTTTACATCCAAGGTCCATTAAATTCAATAAAAAATGAAATCACGAAATGTGTAGATGAAATAATCTCTCCATCAATAAATCTAATCTCAAATCAAGGCGGTTCTAAAAACCCCACAAAATACAGATTATATGAAAGTAAAAACGTAAAATATTTGTGTCAAAACATTCCAAATGAAGAAAAATGCCTAAATTCAATGGATCCTTTACAAAAAGTAGAATCTCAATTACAAGAAGAACTTCAAGACAAACTAAAAAGCTGTATTTCAAAAGACTTATTAGAAAGTAAAAGAGGTTATACAATTACTAATCCAAATTTAAAAGTTAATGCTAAGATATTACAAGAAAATATTCTCTTTGAAATTGATTATCCAATTACAATAGAAAAAGATGGAGTCACACAAAAACTCTCAAGAATAAACAGAGAAATTCCTGACACTCCTTTAGGATATCTATATAATGCAGCATACGATATAGTAAATAGCCATTCAAAACATGGTAATTTCGAACAATTAATTTACATGTTACAAAAGAAAGGAAGAATCATTATACAAGTTGACAAACCATATCCTGATATAATTTATATCTTAAACAAAAAAGACTCTAATTTCAAGTTTATGTTTGCAATAGAAGGTGAAGAATGAAACTAAAAATATTATCATTATTACTTATCAGTTTAGTTTTAATCTCTGTAATTCCAATAACGGCACAAGAGATACAACCTACAGTCTGTTGCCAGGAAACAAATCAGGGAGATTTCTGTTCTTACACTGAATCAAATAATTGTAAACCAGGATCATTACAAGCTCCAACTTCGTGTTCATTTACATCATTCTGTAGTCCAGGTACTTGTATAGATGAAGAATCTGGATTATGTTATTCCGGAATGGGAAAAGCTCAGTGTGAAGGTGCATTTACTGATGATTCAGGAAATCCAACCTCAAAATTCCTTTCAGAAAATAATTTAGATGTAATTCCAGAATGTAAAATTGGGTGTTGTATAATTGGAACTCAATCTCAATTATTAACTAAAAATAGATGTACGTCTGAAGCACAAAATTATGGTTTATCACCTCAATTTTTAGAAGATATCCAAGATGAACAAGCGTGTATTGATTTATCAAGATCATCAGTTAAAGGTTGCTGTGTTCAAGAAGATGGTACTCCAGAATATACTACAAAAGCAAATTGTAATGTTCAAACAATTCCAAATAAACAAGGATTTTATGAAGGGAAATTTTGTAGTGATTTAACTTTCACCAATCCAATTTGTACTACCAAAGCAAGAACAGGTTGTTTAAACAATGAAGATCATGTTTATTGGTTTGATTCATGTGGTAATCAAGAAGAGGTAAAAACAAAATGTAGTTATTTAGATGGAACATTATGTGGTGATTTAGATAATGATAATGAATTCACATGTGAGAGTTTACATTGTTCAAGTTCTCCTAATAAGGATCAACTATCCGTAAATTTACCTGATTATCAAAATCAAGGAACACAAGAAATAAAAATTAATGATATAAAACATGGTGAATCATGGTGCATTTATGATACTCAAGGCCAAGATGATGATCTCTCTGGTACAACAGATCCTCCAGGCTCAAGATATTATAGAAGCATTTGTATTTCAGGTCAGGAAATAACTGAACCTTGTGAAGATTTCAGAAAAGAATATTGTATTGATGCCTCAATTGATAGAGATTCAGGTAATATTTTTACTGGAAGCAGTAATGATAATTGTGTGGGTTCAAATTGTTATACTGAAGCAGCATGTGTTGAAAATCGCGGTCAATCATGTATAGATCAATGTAATACTGCAGATCCATTTACAATGAATTCTGGTCAATATAATGATGCGTTAGAATCGGATGCTCAGTGCTGTATTGATGATTCTAAAAGAGACTGTGCTTGGACAGGAAATAAATGTTTACCTAAAGTTCCTTTAGGATTTAAACATTGGAATGATGATGGCGCAAATGTCTGTGCCAAAGCTTCACAAACATGCAAGGCTATATTCAAGTGTGGTGGTTGGAATTCAATTTTAGGGACGTGTGAAAGTGAAATGATTGGTTCCAGTATTATTGCCACCACTGCTTTAGGTGCTGGATGGCTTGCAACGAGTTTTATCGCGGGTGCTTTTGCTGCAGTTCCCATTTTTGTTTCTTCCTCAGGAATTTTCGGTGAGGGAAGTAAGTTAAACGTGTTTAATTACGTTGGGGATGGTTGGCATATTGTTGAAAGTTCAAGCGGTTGTTTAACACAAGATTTTTTACAAGGTGCAAATAATATTTGTAGAGGTTATGGTGACTGTGGTATTGATTATAATCATCTTGCAACTTCATTAGGAGAACAACCATGGGGTTTAACATATTCTGGTTTAGATTATACCAAATCAATCAACAGTGAAATTACTGAAGCGTTAGCTGAAATTGCAGGTAGTAAGGATGGAGATTGGAAACTTAAGAAATATGAAATAAGTCATGAAAGTTTAGGTGATGAAAAATGGAGAGTACCAGGAAAATTCCAAGGTCCTCCTGATAGAGACAAAGGAACAGAATTTATTGATACTAGATTAAAATTATCATCAGTTCCAAACGGATTTTACAGATTCTTTTTTGGACAAAGTGGAGAATTTTCATGGAATTCCCCACTTACATACCAAATTGGAGTTTCTGCAGCCTTATATGGTTTAGGAGGTTTTGGAGGTTTAGGAGGAAGTGGTTTTGAGCTTTTAGGTACAACTCCATTAGGAAAACCTGTAGTTGGAATTTGGCACTTTATGTCAAATCAATTTAGCACTCCCGCAACTCCAACAGCTGCTCCAGCAGCAGTAGTCCCAGCAGCAACTTCAACAGCAGCCCCAGCAGCAATAGTAGAATTAGAAGCAGCAGAAAAAGCATTAGAAGCAGCAGCAGATGCAGCAAGAGAAGCATTAGCAGAAGAAGCATCCGCATTTGATCTGGTAAAAGCAACAACAGAAGAAGAAGCATTAGAAGCAGCAGCAGCAGAAGCAACAGTAAAAAGAGGAGTAGCAGAAAAAGCATTAGCAGAAAAAGCATTAGCAGAAAAAGCATTAGCAAAAGCAGAAGCAACAGCCGCAGCTCCAGCTGGATCTGCTGGTGATGTTGCCGGGGCTGAAGCTACAGCTACAACTCCAACTGGTGCTGGAGCTACAATAGGTGAAGCGCTATCAACTGCAGCATGGATATACATGGTATATAATTTAGTAGATATTATTGCAGAAGAGATTAAAGAAGTTGAAGTAAAAACATTCTGTAAACCATGGCAAGCTCCAACAAAAATAGCACCAGTAACTTATAACCTAGGTAACTTAAATTTAAAATCAGAAGATCAATGTGAATTGTGTAATCAAGAATTTTACTTAAATAAAGATGGAAAACCCTTATCGGTTAACGCATTTAAAAAATGTTCAGAATACAGATGTAAATCACTAGGTGCATCATGTGAATTAGTAAACCAAGGTTCGGAAGAAGAAAAATGTGTTTCAGTTGGACATGATGATGTAATAGCTCCTTTAATCACGGTATTTAAAGAAGGATTCTCACCACAAATAGATAAAGAGAAAATAAAAGAAATCAAAGGAGAAGGATTCAGAATAGGGGAGAGAGAAAATCCAGTTAAACTTCCAATCTATCAAAAAATCACTTTAGGAATTCAAACTAATGAACCTGCACAATGTAAGATGTCATTAGACCATTCAAAATCATTTGATGAAATGGATGAAACTTATTTCGGTTCAAATTCATTCAAATACTTCCATACTCAAGATATCGTATTCCCACAACAAGGAAATAAAACTCTGGATGAAGTATTTACAATAAACGGTGAAGGTAATTATGAATTTTTTGTAAGATGTAAAGATGCAAGAGGAAATGCTAATGAAAGAGACTATGTAATAGAATTCCAAATAGACCAAAGCCCAGATTTAACAGCACCAAGAATAGAATTTATTTCATTTGGAGAAAATAATGAAGAGCAGTCAACAGATGTTTACTTAATGTATGGAACAACAACAATTCCCCAAACTATATTATTTACTAATGAACCATCATACTGTTCATGGTCAACAATTGACGAACCTTACAATGCAATGGCACAAAACCAACAAAATGTATGTTCAACTACAACTTTAAATTCAATGGGCTTTTACGAATGTTCCTTTGCACAAAATCCTGCTCCTAATGTTGGATTACCTGTAGAAGCAGGGGATTTAAACGCTGGAGAAACAAAATTAATTTACTTCAAATGTAAAGATAAATCAGAAGAAAATAATTTCAATAAAGATCCATATAAATTAACATTACATGGTTCACAACCTTTAAACATTACTTCAATAAGTCCAGAAGGGATTTTATCCTCACAAACAGGACAACAAAACATAACATTACAAGTAACAACCGAAGGCGGTGCAAAATTAATTGGAGAATCAGAATGTAGATATTCCCATACTCAAGATCCAAATGCACCAGAACCTAACATAAATTCAATGGCACCTTTCACTGAAACAAATAATAATGTCCATACAAATTTCTTTAATTCATTAAACTCTGGATTAAGTATTTTCCACGTAGCTTGCCAGGATTTAGCTGGAAACTTAGCAAAAGCAAAGACCCAAATAGACTTGAAAATGGATAGGGGTGTTCCACAAATTATTAGAGCTTACTTAGATTCATCAATAAATCCTCCATTATTTACCATAGAAACTGACGAACAGGCAGAATGTAGAGTTTCAACAGAAAGTCATTTTGAAGTTTTTGAAAATGGAAATTTAATGATAAATGAAGATGGAAAACACCAGGCTCCATTTAACTCTAGAATTTATTATGTAAGATGTAAGGATGAATTTGAAAATGTAAATCCAACATCAGCAAGAATCTCTTTCCTAGAATGAACAAAAAAGCAATCTCAGAACAGGTTTTTATTTACATTTTTGTAATGTTTGTTATAGTTGCGATTTTAATCTTTGGAATTAAAATGATAAAAGATACAACAAATTTAGGAAAAAGTGTGGATATAGCTGTATTTCAAAAGGACTTTGACAATGCAATACAAACTTTATACACCTACTCAGAAGGTTCATCTCAAAAATTAATAATAAAAAACATTCCTAAAGGAATAAAAGTAATCTGTGTTATAGACCAAAAAATAAGTAGAAATACAATACCTTACGAAGAATTAAATGATTATTTAGAAGGAAACTCAAATCCTACTAAAAACTTATTCTTCATCTCAAAAGATTTCTTAGAACCAAAATCAATAAAATACTTAACAGCAGATCCAAATCCATTCTGTAAACAAATAGAAAAATCCACATTAGAAGTAACTTTAGTTCACACAGGAAATACTATCACAATAAAATGAAAAAAGCACAAGCAGCACAATTTAACTGGATATTTATAATGGTTGCAGGCGCAATAATACTTACATTCTTCATTATTTTCTCAATCAAGTTTATAGATCTCCAAAACAAAAAAACAGAATTCCATATTGCAAGAAACTTTGATATAAATATAGAATCACTAAAAACCTCAACTGAAGAGATGTACTGTGACACAGAAATATCAGATAATTGTGTTTCTTTAGGATTTCAAACTAATGTCAATTTAGAATGTAACAATAACCAGTTAAATATAATCTTAAACAATAATATAATCCACGGCCTTAAAGACCAAACCTTATTCTCCCCAAAAGAATTCAAAACAAAGAATATGAACTTTTGGATTAAGAAACTAAAATACCCTTATTATATCACTAACTTAATTTACCTACAACCGCAAAATCATAAAATCTATATAAAAGGAGATGATGTAGATATTCCATTAATTTTCAACGTAGAAAAACTAACTACAATTAATAACATAGAAAAAAACTCAAAAGTATCATTCATAAACATTATTCCAACTCAGGAAGAAATAAACTACTTAAAAACGAATAAAATTCCTTATAATATAATAACTAACAACGAAGTTCAATTTGAAGATGAAGAGATAGAAATAAATGAAGAATTAATAATGGCAGCAATATTTTCAGATAATAAAGAAATATTCAAATGTAATTTAAAACAAATAGAAAAACAACACTATAAAATAACGCAATTATATTACAATAAAGCAAACATCTTAAAATCAGAAGATTGTAATTACAACATAATACAGAATACATTAACTCAATTCACCGAACCTAAAGAAGAAATAAAAGAACTATTAATAAAACAAAATCAAGAATTATTAAGCCAAAACTGTCCGGTTTTATTTTAAAAAAATGAAAAAAGCACAAATACAAATGCAAGAAACAATATTAGTAATTTTCATAGTCACAGTAATCTTAATCATGGGACTAATTTTTTTCCATAAATTTCAAGAAAAATCAATTTTAAACGAACAAAATAATTATAAAATAACAAAATTGGACAACCAATTATTAACAATTCCAACACAACCAGAACTTCAGTGCTCAAAACTTTCAGAAACGGAGAATTGTATAGACATTACAAAACTAGAAGCCTACAAACCAAGAGACTTAGGAAAGAAGATCATAAAAATAAACATAATTTACCCTGAAGATACAAGAGAATGGATAATTTATAATAATCCAATTGGAACTAATAAATTAATAAGAACATCTCCCATTTCCCTTTACGATCCTAAAACTAACAAATATTTCATAGGAAAATTAACCGTGGAAACATATTCAATATGAAAAAAGCACAAATTGAAATAATGGGTTTAATGATAATTGTAATCTTAATTGTAATTGGAGCATTATTATATTTAAGATTTGGAATATTACAATCGAAACAAGTTACAACAGAAAATAAGATCCAAAACATTCAGGCAATTAACTTAATTAACGCATTAATGAATATTCAAATATGTGAAGAATTAACGTTAAAAGAAACAGTTGTTAAATGTCAAAATGATCCCCAATCTGACTGTTGTCAAACATTAAATGGAAAAATTAATGAAATTTTAGATACAACCACAGAATTTGATTATGATTTTTACATTACTAAAAATGAAGAGATTATCTTACAATTACCAGAAATATTAGTATGTGAAACTGGAATAAGGTCTCCAAGTTTTACTTTCACTGATAGTGGAACACCTTACGAGAGCTATTTTACACTGTGTTAAGGCATATTTTTACCTTTTCCCACTAAGAGATTACAACATAGCCATAATTAAATAAAAGCCTAATCTTTCGAATTACAGCTTAATTCTTACAAATTTGAAGGAATTCTTACTTTACTAGCACCTTCTTTTAGATAATTTTATAAATAGAATTTGAGTTTCTTACTTTAAGATTTTCAATCCGCGCTTTGTTCGTGGCATTAGGAAATCACAGACAATATTAATAACGAAATAACCGTGGAGGTGTTATTTTAAATGCAAGAAATTAGAAAAAATTTTAAAAAAGTAGCTGCAATCGGAACAAGCATTGCTATGTTAGGTATGACTTTAACCGGTGCTCTAGCTGCTGACTTAAGTGGATGGCCACAACCATTTGGTGGTTCTGACACGATTTTTGTATTAGGATCACAAGCTGCTGCAAGTGATAGTTCTGCTGCAGAAGATATTGCAATGGGTCTTCCAGCATCAGGAAATAAAGCTGCTGTATCCGCAGGTTCTGCTCCTAGAGCTCCATCTGCAAGAAGAGGAGCTAATGAAAAAATGGAAGATTTACCAATAGCTACAGCTTTAAATAATACAAACGATGGTTTTGGTAATACTGTAGACGCTGACGATTTGGAAGGATTCCAGGATACAACAATTGATATCGACATTGGTGCGACTGATGACGATTATGATATTAGGGATGAAATCAGATTTGGTGGAACAGAAATTACTCCGAGTGATTTACTAGCACCACACACAGGTTTAACTTGGCAAGGTGGAGACCCAGACTTTGCAGAAAGAGTTTTCATTCCAATGGTAAAGAACTCATGGGGTTATTTTTATGTATTTGAAGATACATTACTAGCAGGAAACAACTTATCTGCTTCAAGTAACAACGAACCAATTGAGATTGAATTTTTAGGAAAACTATTCCAAATAGAAGGAACAAACAATGCTGCAAATAAACTTGTAGTTAACGTTGGACAAAAATTCTTCCTGAATGCTGGTGATACAGTTGTTGTTGATGGAAAAGAGGTTACTCTTGTTCAAACTGCTGCAGCCCAAGCAACATTAAGTGTTGATGGTGTAAGAGAAGTAATTGCAGAAAATGATGATGAGAGGGTAAATGGCTTAGAAATCAGAGTTGAAGATGTATCCAGTGATGAGGGTATAGAATTTGATTCCGCAACTCTATTTATTGGAGAAAAAGCAAGAGAAACATTTTCCGATGGTGAAGAGTTTGTTGGAGAAGATGAAGATGATCCAGCATGGACGTGGAGATTAGCAAATTTAAACTTACTAAGTCCAACAATCGGAATTAGATGGTCTTTAGATTTGGATTTTCCAGAAGAAAATAATAATCCATTATACGAGCATCCAATATATGAAGGAGAGTCAATTTGTTTACCGTTTGATTACGCTTGTATTGAATTTGAAGGAATTCAAATTGATGACTACCAAGATTATGAAATAATTGGTGGTGTAAGTGAAGATTTATATAATTCCCAAGCTGAAGCTACTGATGGTAACAAAAGTGTTACTGGTGCAAGAGTTATTGAAATAAGAGCAAAAGGTGCAAATGATGATGGTTTACAATGTAGAACTTCATTATCTGATGCAACACTTGTTGACACTGACACAATACATTTAGATGTAAATAGAAGTACAGGTGCATTGTTGGTCCATAGGGAAGAACAAGATGGTTCCAAATCTATCTTGTGTAATGCACTTGTAGTAGGTGGTGGAAATTCCTGGGTTCACAGATCACTAAATAGTGCCTTTAAAATTGAATTTAGAGATGCATTAATTGACGTTGATTTGTCTTGGTTAATCCCTGGTTTACCAACTGATGCACAAGGTATGACATATGGTCACGGAAATACTTCAGTGGCTTGGCATAATTCATCAGTAAGTGGTGTAGCTGCTGTAACAAACACTGCACCTGCATATGGTTACATGCATATTAACCCAGTAATAGGTGGAAAGAATGTGACTGTTTACTTTGAAACTGATGAAGCTAAAACCACAACAACTGCTAATAGTGAGTGGGCAGATTTTGAGTATTTAGGAGATTCAGATGGTGCATCATCAACTAAATATGATGTGGTCTATGGAGATGTAAGTCCAGTATTAAAAGCTGCAAACAACTCAGCTTCACTAACAAGTTCTTACTTGGTAACTGGAGCAGTAGATATTTCAGAATATGAAGAAAACACTAGAACTCAAGATGGTGTAATTATCTTAGATCCTGAAGCACATCAAAGCTCTGACAAATTTGAATTCAGAGTTCCATCTGATATGCAAGACTTTAAAGCTAATATTGTAATTAGAACAGCTGGAAGCGCTGGTGCAAGTGAAGTAATCACTCAAGTTGGTGCACAAACTCCAGCAACAGGTCCAAGAACAATATTAGACACAGATGTTGGTGATTTAAGTAAATATAATGCAATCGTAGTTGGTGGCCCTGCTATCAACGAGGTTGCTGCAACGTTACTAGGTTTACCTTTCCCAACATCCGGTGCAAGTGGTAATCTACCATTTGGTGAAGGTCAAGCTATTATCCAAATGCATGCAAATGGAGACAAATGGGCTTTACTAGTAGCAGGTTACGAAGCAATTGACACAAGAAGAGCTGGAGTAGTTCTAAAGAACGCTGACAGTTTCCAACTTAGTGGTTCAAGTGTAACTGTAACTGGAGAAAGTCTAGAAGTTGATGGAATTAATGTAGAGTAAATCTCTACTTTTTTTCTTTCTTTTTTTTTATCGAAAACTTTTTAATTGAAAACTAAGTTTATAATTCTATGAAAATTAAAAAATATATTCCAAAAGAAAAAAAATCCATTTTAAAAAACAAAAAAACTTATACTTATTTAATCGGTTTAGGGATAATTCTACTAATGATAAGTTCAGCTTTAACAGACTATGCTGATAATGAAAATGAAGAAATTGAATATAATAATTATTTATTTTTCACAGATGGTTCCGGTTCATGGTTAACCAATTACGAAGGCCAACAACTTCAATTCCAATATAATCCAAAAGAATTGGAAGACATTCAATTTGATCAATTTAGTTTCACCCCCAGAACCTACTTAATCTTAAACGATCCTTACAACCTAAATCAATTTGAGATTAAAAGGATAACATCATTAATGAGATTTAAAGGTATTAACCCTCAATTAGCATGTAAATCTGAAACAGAATGTGATAATAACGAACTTCCTATTATTAATTGTAATGATGATACTTTAGTTTTAGAATTTAAATCCTCAGAAAATAATACTCTTACCAAAGAAAATAATTGTATAATTGTAAATCATAATAACAACAGAATAATAGAAAAATTATCATTTAAAATTTTAGGAATAATCTAAATATGGAAAGCCAGGAAAAATTTATTATAGGCATTATCCTTTTCATTGTAATTGCAATTGGAATAATAATTCTATTAAATGTTGATAAAGGTTATTATGAATATAAAGGTCTTTATGGAGATTTTATCATCAGCCCAATAAAAATGGAAAACTTAACTTTCTATGACGTCCATACAATACAAGATGGAAGAAGATATATTATTCCATTACATAATAAACCAGAGGACGTTGAAAATATTTATTTAGAATCTAAGATAGTAGATAAATTAAATAAAAAAGAAGGAATTGAAATGCTTTATGTTACCAAAGATCCAGATATAATTAATTTAACAGGTGGTAAAGCAAGCATTGCAGTTATAGAATTTGGAAGAATTTTAGGTACAAATAATTATGGATTGTATAAAATCAACACAAAAAGTGCGGTTACAAAAGATATTGGTGATAAGATTACTCCTGTTATAACTTGTAGTGATATTAATTCCACAATTTCAGTTATTCATGTAAAATTGGGGAAAGAAAATAGAATCTATTCTGAGAACAAATGTGTGATTGTAGAGGGTATTGATGGTGATGGTTTAATTAAAGCTGCAGACAAATTTTCTTATCATTTGATGGGAATTATGTGATTCTAGGAAACTTTTCACCTTCATTATATTTAAGTAGTTGTAAGTTCTTAAATAAGAAAAAAAGATTGTATATTAATGGATTCAATTTCAAACGATTTAGCACTTTTTCTTGGTAGGTAATATCAGTTAGTTTTAAATAAATCTGAGAGTCAACAAATTCTAAATAGTATGCCGCGGTCGCATAACCTGGTAGTGCGCTGATTCCATTACTCTTTGTGTATGGGAGCGTAAGCCTTGAGCCAGG
>Ga0209542_10009073_pt1 | contig 18352 bp, 11 predicted proteins | sample RifCSPhighO2_01_FD_184028 | JGI IMG/M metagenome (GOLD analysis project Ga0209542, IMG submission 184028) | Soil microbial communities from Rifle, Colorado - Rifle CSP2_plank highO2_0.1 (SPAdes) (version 2) | ecosystem: Environmental > Terrestrial > Deep subsurface > Rock core/Sediment ...
TCCCGAGCCCTTTTTCGGCGGATTGCACTACCGCCTTTTCTACGATTTTTTTTGCACTCGAAAAATCAATTCCGTGCTCTTGCTTCAGCTGTTCTGCCACGCTCAGCGCTCCGATGAAATTCCCTTCAGCCGCCTTTTCCATCTTTTGTGCGTTCACCCCTAGGAAATCGATGACTTGGGCTGCAGTTTCGACCGCGGTTTTGGTTTCGAAAGCGCTTTCCATTACGCAGTACTTGCCCCACTGCAAGTCTTTGTTGTAGCCCGCCAAATTGGATTTTGCGGCTGAAAGCACTTGCAGGAGGGACGCCTGCGTTTTCGCCGTTTTTGCCTTGATTGCCTCGAGAACGTCGGGATTCTTTTTTTGCGGCATCGCCGAGCTTCCCGTGGAATGCACGTCTTCGAGAGTTGCAAAGCCAGTTTCTTTCATGGAGAAGATGAGAAGCGTCTGTGCGAGGATGCTCAAGTGCGTCATTGCCGAGGCGCAGGCGTAAGCGAAGTCGGCTTGCGGTTCCCAGCGGCTTGAAACCGCGTCAAGCGAGTTTTCCTGCGTCTTGCTGAAGCCGAGTTCAAGCGTGGTTTGCTTTGCGTCAATCGGAAGCGTGGTTCCGAATCCGACTCCCGCCCCCAGCGGGTTGGAATCGTGCAGCTGAATGAAGTTTGCGAACTTTTGGGAATCCCGCTTGAATGCGTAGGCGAACGCCAAGAGCGTGTGCCCGAACGTCGTGGGAAGCGCGGGCTGGTGGTGCGTGTAGCCCGGCATCGGCGTGTTGCTGTTCTCCAAAGTTTTTTTCGCCAGCGCTTTCACCAAACTTTCCAGCGCAACCTGCATTTCCCCCGCCTGTTTTTTCAGGAACAGCTTTTCATCGCACGCGACCAGGTCGTTCCTGCTGCGGCCGCAGTGCAAGTTTTTCACGCCGTGCTTTTCCTCCAAAAACGACAGCACTGCAGAGTGCACGTCTTCCGACGCAGCGACTTTCGCCTGCTTTTCCTCTTCGCTTGCCCCTTCCAGCTCGTCGAGCCCGGCGAAAATGCCGTCCGCTTCTCCTTGCGCGATTATCCCCTGCTTCAAAAGCATTTTCGCGTGCGCTTTGCACGCCGTGATTTCGCTTTCGAAAAGCAGGAAGTCGAACTGCGCGTCGCTTCCGCTAGTAAAGCGTATGGCGCCGCCGCCGATTTCGCTGAATGAGCTTCCCCACTGCAGTCCTTTGATTTGGCCGTCTTCTTTCACTTGCATCACGCCTCACTTTTTGCTTTCCCACGCGTTTTTCGATGTTTTGAAGAACTTCTTGCCTTGCGTGCCTTCGGCTGGAGCTTGCATGGGGTTGATTTTCAAAAGCAGGCTTGCGCCGTTCTTGCCGACTACCTGCATGGAAACGCAGTCGCCGTAACTGACGTTAAGCGAATCGCGAATGTGCAAAGGCAGCACAAGCCGCGCTTTGGAGTCAAGCTTGCAGGCCGTCTCTCTTTCTAGAGGCTTCGCTGGAATAGTTTTGGTGGGCTGCTCTTTGTAATTCACCCATTTCAATTTTCACCTCTAGCTTTCACTCGTTCAAAAAAACGATTATACTTGTTGGCGTTTCCCACGATTTAAAGCTTTTCCTGGAATCAAAGGCGCTTGGACAATTCTTTTATCATGTCCTTGACCATTGCCTTCAAGTCGTAGTCCGGCTTCCAGCCCCATTCCGCGCGGGCTGCGCCGTCGTCAATCGAACGCGGCCAAGAGTCTGCAATCGCCTGCCTGAAGTCAGGCTTGTACGAAATTGTGAATTCGGGAATCTCTTCGCGGATGGACTCGTAAATTTCCTGCGGGGAAAAGCTGAACGCGGAGAGGTTGAAGTCCGCGCGGTGTTTCAGCTTGGAGCTTTCCGCGTCGGCGAGCTGCATTATCGCCTTCAGCGCGTCTGGCATGTACATCATTGGAAGCGTAGAATCCGGCTTGAGGAAGCAGACGTAAGGCTGGCGTTTTACCGCGTAGTAGAAAATTTCCACTGCATAATCCGTAGTCCCGCCGCCGGCGGGCGCGACGTTGCTTATGATTCCAGGATAACGCACTCCGCGCACGTCTACGCCGAATTTTTTGAAGTAGTAGTTGCACAAGAGCTCGCCGTGGACTTTCGAAATGCCGTACATGGTCGAAGGCTTGAGCACGGTTTCGTTGGGCGTGTTGTCCCGCGGCGTTTCCGGCCCAAAAACCGCAATAGAACTGGGAACCATCACGCGCTCGAGCTTTCGTTCCCGCGCGATTTCGAGGATGTTGTAGAGAGAAGTGTTGTTTACGGAATAGGCGAACTGCGGGTTTTTTTCTCCTGCGGCGGAGAGGATTGAAACCAGGTGGTATACCGTGTCGATGCCGTTGTCCTTCAAGTGCCGTTCGATTGCTTCTTTTTTCGTTGCGTCCAGCACGCCTGCAGGGCCTTGGCTTTCCTGCTCGGGAGTGGGGCTGCGAATGTCGGTCGCGAAAACGTTTTCCTTGCCGTATTTCCTGCGAAGTTCGGGAACGAGCTCCGAGCCGATTTGCCCGAACGCTCCCGTGACTAGAATGCGCTTCATTTCCTGAAAAACCTCCTCCTTGTCCCTGCTGATTCAATTTAGTGCTGAAAATATTTGTGTGCGAAAGGCATTAAAAAGCCGTTTTCTTTCGCCGATTGTCGTTGTCGCGCTTGTTTTTATTGTTTTTCAACCCCTATTCTGATTTATTAGCCATTAGCCATATTACGCAGAGGTGTTTGTTTTCATGGCGGAGAGAAATGCAACCGGCTTTTTGAAGCAGGAGTACGACGCGCTCGTAGCGCAAAGCCTCGACTGGCGCATCAAGCAGCTGCAAGGCCCTTCCACTCCCCACGCGAAAGTCGACGGCAAGGACGTTTTGATGCTTTGCTCCAACAACTATTTGAATTTGTCCAACCACCCGAAGCTCAAGGAAGCCGCCGCAAGCGCAATCCAAACGCACGGCGCGGGCAGTGGAAGCGTGCGGGCAATAGCCGGCTCTATGGATTTGCACTTGGCTTTGGAAAAGAAAATCGCGTCTTTCAAAAACGCAGAAGCCGCGCTTTACTACCAAACGGGGTTCGCTGCGAACGCCGGCCTTATTCCCGCTTTGGTGGGCGAGGGAGACGTTGTGTTAAGCGACGAAATAAACCACGGTTCGATAATCGATGGCGTGAGGTTAAGCAAGGCAGAACGCGCGATTTACAAGCACTGCGACGTGGCTGATTTGGAGCGGGTGCTCAACGAATTGGATTCGAGGGAAACGCCCCCGCGCAGGATTCTCATAATCACGGACGGGGTTTTTTCCATGGATGGAGACATCGCGCCTTTAGACCAAATTTCGAAAACCGCGGGCGAGCACGGCGCCATGGTGTATGTTGACGACGCTCACGGAGACGGGGTTTTGGGCGAAGGCGGGCGCGGCATAGTCAACCATTTTCACTTGGAAGGGAAAGTGCACGTTGAAATGGGCACTTTCTCGAAAGCCTTCGGAGTAGTCGGAGGAAGCATTGCCGGAAGCAAGGATTTGGTTTCTTTTGCACTGAACAAGTCGCGCACTTGGCTTTTGAGCGGCTCAGCGCCGCCTGCGACCGCAGCCGCGTGCATTGCCGCGCTAGATGTGCTGGAGCAGGAGCCGCAGCACGTGCAAAAGCTTTGGGACAACACGAATTACTTCAAAAAGCAGTTGCAGTCGCTCGGCTTCGACACGGGCTTGAGCCAAACGCCCATTACGCCTGTCATGGTCGGCGAAAGCGCGAAGGCAAAGCGCTTGAGCGAAATGCTTTTCGAGCAAGGCGTTTTCGCCTTGCCAATCGTATTCCCGATGGTGGCGAAAGACAAAGCGAGAATCCGCACGATGATGAACGCAGGGCTTTCGCGCGAGGATTTGGACTTCGCTTTGAACGCGTTCGAAAAAGCGGGCAAGGAACTGCAGATAATCTGAGGAGTTTTTGCGAAAGCGCATGCGTGTGGTTTTTTGAGCAAGACTAAGATCGTTTGCACCCTCGGCCCTTCCACCAGTTCGGAAGAGGCGATTGTGAAACTCGCGCGCAAGGGCATGGACGTGGCGCGGCTGAATTTTTCCCACGGCAGGCTTGAAAGCCACGCCGGAATGATTTCCGCGGTAAAGCGCGTGAGGAAAAAGCTCGGCAAGCCGATTGCGATTCTCGCGGACTTGCAGGGCCCGCGCATCAGGACCGGCGTAGTCAAGAACGGAATGGTTGAGTTAAAGCGGGGAAGCTTGGTTTCCATCAACACTCGCGGCGATTTCATCGGCAGCGCAAGGGAATTCAGCATTCCCTACCCCCTGCTTGCCAGGGAAATGCAGGTGGGTGACCGGATTTTCATCGACGGCGGCTTGATGGAGCTTTTAGTGCAGGGGAAGAAGAACGGGCGTTTGGCTGCTGAAGTTGTTGAAGGAGGCGAGTTGCGCGACCACAAGGGAGTCAACTTGCCCAACGCCGACCTCAGCTTAGGTTCGCTGACTGCGAAGGACTTGCGCGACTTGAAGTTCTTGCAGGCGCAGGGCGTCGACTACATAGCCCAAAGTTTCGTGCGGTTTGCGGGCGACGTGAGGCTTTTGCGGAGAAAGATTTCAAAGTGGAGGCAAAAGCCCAAGATAATCGCAAAGATTGAGACTGCGAAAGCATTGGACGACATTGATGCTATTATCGAGGAAAGCGACGGGATTATGGTCGCGCGGGGCGATTTGGGCGTCGAGCTTAAGCCGGAGGAAGTGCCGCTGGCGCAAAAACTGCTGATAAAAAAATGCAATGCCGCCTACAAGCCCGTCATTACGGCAACGCAAATGCTGGAGAGCATGACCCACTCGCCAATTCCCACGCGCGCGGAGGCGAGCGACGTGGCGAACGCGGTTTTGGACGGGACGGATGCGTTGATGCTAAGCGGCGAGACTGCAATGGGAAAATACCCTTTCAAAACTGTTGAAACGATGGAAGCGATTGCCCACAAGACAGAGTCCGCGCTGGCGCATTCCATCCAGTCGCACGACCATGACGATGTAAAGCCGTTGCACCACAACATCGTCGAGGCGATAAGCCGGGCCGTCACGCAAACGGCTTTTCTCTTGAAGGCGAAGTTCATTGTCGCTTACACTACGCACGGGACTACCGCACGCTTGATTTCCAAGCACAAGCCTTTGCAGAAAATAATCGCTTTCACTCCGCACGAGTCTGCATGCAACCAGTGCGCCTTGCTTTGGGGAGCCGAGCCTTTGCTCTTGCGCAAGGCGGGCGGGCTGGAAGAGTTCACGCGCATGGCTGAAACGGAGTTGAAAAAGCGCAGGATGGTTCGCAAGGGCGACGTTCTCGTTCTCACTGCGGGAATTCCTTTGGAAGTAAGCGGGAACACTAACGTGATGAAAGTGCACGTGGTAGACGGATTTTAGTTTTTGGCTGAGAAGCCTGTGGTTTATAGCGAAAAGCGGAAATAATTGAACTTTTTACAGCTTTTCGCTAGTCGCAGAAGGCAAGAAGAAAGTTCAAATAATTTTGCCTTCTGCTATAAGTTACCAGCGTGTTGGGTTCACCCTGAAGCCCGCCCTTTCTAAAGCAGCTCTCGCGAACTCCCTCCATTCGGGCTTGCCTGAGTAATGCTCCCTTGATCTAGTTACTTCGATTGTTGCGTATCCTTCTCGCAATATGACCTTGAGCCCCCTTTCTTTTAAAGCGTCGATTGCAGGTGCCAATATACCCTTGGTTTCTCGAGTGTACGGAATCCTAACGTGTCCCACTTTAGCCAGGTCAACTGGTTCTGGGTTCATCCGTATAGTCTTTGACCCCCTATAGGCAAATGCTGGCTTGGAATGCTTAAAAAGCGTATCCAAAACCATTTTTAGCTGCGAATCTATTTCTATTTCGGCAGGCCTGTGCGGGATAAGGGCTAGCGTCTCATTTGCAAATTGATTCCAAACATCTCCGCGCCCGCCTTCTATTCGATAGTGGTCTGACGACCTTATGACCTTCAAACCCAGGCCGCCGGCTTTTATCATCGCGCCGTGAATAGCTTTCGAGCCGTCTGTCCCGGCAGGTATTGGGATTTTGACGTGTTTTACTTGGTTGGCTTCTACAGGCCAGTTGGAAATACCGTGCGAATCGTTCAATATAACTGCAGGGGTGGAATGCTTGAAAATTTCTCTAATAATCGCCTGCACCATTTCTAAATTCACCTGAACTATAGTAGCTGTTGTTTTCTCCCTTTTAAAGATTTTTAGTTTTCCGTTCCGTTGGCAGTTCTCTTATACCTTCATACGAAGCTCGCGAGGGAGAATTGCTTTTCCGCCTTTTCGCGGAAAACTTCCTTTATCTCGCGTTCGATGAGCATGAGCCTTTGCTTCAAGTATTCCGGCAAGTCGAACCGTTCCGCCATTTCCTTCGCCACGCCCAAATACTTTTCGATTCCCGCCTTGTGGATGGTGAGCAAAAGCTTTCCCCCGCATTTCCTGCATTTGCCCGCGAGCGGCGGGCGCCGGTATTTCGCGTTGCACTCGCCGCACCGGAATTTTTGGCGCGAGAAAGAACGCAAATTGCCGTATAAGTCGGGGAAAAAGTGCGAGAGGATTATGCGCTCGGCGGCTTGCTGCGTGTCGACCGCCCGGATTTTTCCCATCAAAATCAATTCCGCCTCGAGCTTTTGCTGCATGCTCGTCGAGAATTTGATGTAGCTGCTGCGGAATGGAGTTCGCGGGTCGATGGTGCAGGCGTGCGTGAAGCCTATGCCTTCATACTGCCCTTCTTTTCCTAGCTTGTCGGAAATAGTTTCCACGCTCACTTCGCCCGGGCTGGCGTAATTCAGCGTAGCCTTGTAAAAGTCAAGCGAATACGACCACGCCCTGTCCATCGCGTGCACTTCGTCGTCGACTTCAAGCGGGTCGAGAATCGTCGTTAAAACGAGTGGCGCGTCCATCTGGCCTCCGCGCGTTTCGGGCAGGAATTCGCGGGAAAAGTTGAGCAGCCCGTCCATCATCAGGATTATGGCCAATTCATCCCCGTCGCAATTGCGGCGAGTGGCGCAATGCAAGTACGGGTGGGCGATTATGCCTTGCGCCTCCGTCGCGCCGATGACGCGGCAGACTATGCCTGCCGAAGTGTGCGGGGCGATGGCAATGCACTGCACTCCCACCACATCCTTCTCGCCCGCAGCGTTGTGGAACGCGGGCATGTTATACTCGTAGACCAGCAGGTCGTCGATGAATCGCGTAGCATTCAGCAAATATTGCATGCAGTGCTGCGAGACGATGATGTCTTGCGGCTTGAGCTCGACGATCTGGCTTTCGTTTTCGAGCTCGTTGCCCAACGCGTCTTTAGCGTAGCCGAGTTCGCGCAGCCGCGCGACGCTCGTTCCTATTTCCGAAGGGTAAAAGTGCGTGCACGGTATTTCCGTGGCATCAAAACGGCTCGTCCCGTCGCGGAACACCGTGATGCCGTACTTTGCGCGCAAAAACCCTTTCTCCAAAGCTTCGGGCGTCTTGCGCGCCGAAATCAAGCCTTGCACCGCCTTGACGTTGTCCGGCGCCAGCCCGGTTTTTTGGATTGCCTTTTCCACGGCGCGCATCAAGTTGAACTGCTGGATTTCATAGCCGGCGCCTTTCCCGCCGCATTCGCACTCCTGGATCTCGTTGAGCTTGCCGCACTTGGAGCACTTGAAAACGGGAATGGTCTTGCCTCCGCATTCGCATTGCCTGGCCCAGTTTTTCTTTCCGCAGTCTTCGCACTTGCGCACTTCCAATTCAAATTCCGCGGTCTGGCTGCCGCCGGCTTCCTTGATCGTGTTGTAAGCTTTCTTGAGGCTGCGCACTTTCCCGCCGAGCAGGCCTATGGGGAAAAGCGAGTGCACCGGAGGTTTCATCTTGCGTTCGCGGCTTTTCTCGGGCCTGCCCATCGCGCTTCCCACGTACACTCCCACTTTGGCGCGGATTTCAAATGGCGAGACTGAATTGATTATTTGCAAAACGGTTTTCTCGGTTTTCGCCGCGTATTCGGCAATGGTTTTTTTCAGCTCGCTTGCGTCGAGGTTTTTTCCCTTTAACATTCCCAAGGGAAGCAGGAGCGAGAGCGCAGCGTCCTTGTCGAAAACGATTTCCCCGTTTTCCACCCTGTGCTCCACCCCGATGTTTTCCAAAATCGTTTTTTCCGGCGCAAGGGGCAAGGTGAATTTCTTGAATTCGAACCACTGCATTTCCAGCTTTCCTTTTGAAATGTAATCGGCAAGCTTTTCCAGCTCTTCGAAAGTCAAGTCGCTCCAGAACAGCGTATGCGAAGGGGCGAGGGGCACTCCGTGTTTTTCGCACAGCGCCTTGGCTTCGACGAAAGAAAGCTTTTTGAGTTCTTCAGCGCTTTTCTCCACTCCCTTTTGCTTGAGTTCGAGAGAGAACCATTCTTCCACCCACGGCGAGGGGATGAGCGGGTGGGTGCTTTTGTTGAAGTCGCCGTAACAGCAGAGCATGTCGCCGATGAAAAGGATTTCCTTCACGCGGTTGCGCAGCGCGTACGCCTGGTCGAGCGAATCGATCTTTTTCACGCTGTCGTCGTCCAAAAGCACTATCGGCCCGTCGATAGTCTCGCAAGGAGTTACAATGCAGCCTTTGCCCGGCCTTTCGGTTTTCACTTGCGTTCCGAAAGCTGGGAATTCGTCGAGGATTACCATGGTTGCGGGGTGTATTGCTTTCGCGAGTATTCCCATGAAGCGCGTGCGGCCGTAGCGGAGGCGGAAGCCGCCTTTGCGCATTGGAAACGAGAATATGGGCCTGCCTGCCACGATTTCTTCCATGAACCTTTCGTTGGGCTTGATTTCAACTTGCTTGGCTTCCCGCTTTGCAACTTTAATCAGGTTTTCAAGCCACTGCCAGTCGAGCCCGTTTTTTTTCGTTATCTTCAGGACTTTCGCCGCTTTCAGGCAAACCCCTTCCCCTATGACCAAGCAAACGCCGCTGCGCACGCGGTTGGTTTCGACCGACGGAATGTCCCTGTTGACGCTCACTTCGTATTGCTCGGTAGGCTCGCCGTCTATGCGCACCGGGCAGTTTTTCACCACCCAAATCGCTTCATCTTTCGTGGGCACGTATTGCCCGGCGCGGGTTTTGCGCGCGTACAAATTGATTTCCTCCACGTACCGCGCAAGCTCGTTTTCCAGCGGGCGGAATTCCCGGATTCCGAAAAACCTCCTGCAATAATCTGCGAGCAAAAGCGAGAACGCCTGGCCCGTTCCCCCTGCGCCGCGGATGGGGCCGGCGAAATAAATGCTCAGGTAATCGCTTCCGTCGGGGTTTTGCCTTATGCGGAGCTTGGAAATGCCTTCGATGGGCGCCGAAACCACGCCTTCGGTAAACAGCGCCAACCCCGTTCTTACAGCCTGTTCGATGAGCTTTTCTCTTTCCAGCCTGGACCCTTCCTGGTTGGTCGGCTCGGGTGACGGTTGGGAAAACCGCTTTTCGAGTATTTGCTTTGCTATTTCAAAGCACGTCTTGTCGCGGTTGTGCTGCGCGGAAAGCTCGCGTATGGCTACGGCAACGCCTTTCGGGCCGACGAGCCCTTCGACGCGCGCAGCAACGTCTTGCGCCGGCGCTATTTCCACGACCCTCCGCGGGTCGAATCCTTTCGCACGCGCGGATGACGCGGCTTGCAGCTGGCGTTCGAAATCCTTTTGAAGCATTGAAAAGTATTCGCGCATTTGCGGCGAGGCGTTTTCCGTATTCACGCTTTCCCCCTCTTCTGCCCTTCACTTTCTTCGTTGAAATCCAATATTTTCAGCACGCCCGTGCGCAAATTATAGACTGGCATTAGGCACGGCGTGGGTTTTCGGCCCATGCTCTTTTGGTAGTCGGTTTCGCCTTGCCACGCGCCGGAGTTGATTATGACCGTGCCGTTGTAGTCGAAAGAAGCATTCTTGTGCACGTGCCCGAAGTGGAAGATGTCCGGCGCTTCCTCGATGACCATGCCGTCTTCGGGCGAAGGGATTATCGGTTTTTCACCATAGGTGGGGCACAAGTGCCTTCGCCTGAGCATTTCGACGGCCACTTTCTCCGGGTGTTCGAACGCGTCGCCCAGCTTTTGCGTGTTCGAAACCAACGCATCAAACGAAGTGCCGTGGTAAACCAGGATTTTCAAGCCCATGATTTCCAGCCAGCAAGGGTTAGGAATGAAGTGGATGTTGTCCTGCTCGAGCTCCTGCACGAATTCCGAAGGCAGGGGCGGCTGGGGTTCGGCGTCGCGCACCGCATCGTGGTTGCCCGGGCAAATCGCGATTTGCATTCGCCCCGGTATTTTCTTGAGGTATTGCGCGAGCAGCGAGTATTGCTCGAAAACGTTTTTCGTCACGAGCTGCTTTTCTTGCGAAGGGTATACTCCGATGCCGTCCACCATGTCGCCTGCAATGAGGACGTAACGGATGCTTTTCGCTATCTCTTTCTCCTCTTCGGTTCCCACGCCGTTGAAAAAGCCCAGCGCTTTTTCGAAACGGTCTTCAAGAAAATATTTGCTTCCCACGTGCAAATCGCTGAGGAACGCTATGCTCACGTCTTCGTCGGTTTGCGCCAGTTTTTTCTGGCGCACGGGAACTTCGGGCCAAACCACGTTTTCCACGAGGAAAAGCCCTTGCGAATATATTCCGTCCACGCCCACGACGTCGTCAAGCCACAATTCCTGCGCTTTCTCCATCGCGGGCTTGTTCTGCTGCGCGACGCAGGTCATTACGCCCGTCTCGTCTTCTATTTCGAAGCGCAAATTGCCTTTTTTCGTGATGCTCTTGTTTTCAACCATTCCTATGATGCGCGACTTGCGGCGTTCGACCGAGCTTTTCGCCTGTTCTATCGAAGTCACGCCGTTCGCGGCGGAAACGCGGTTTTTCAGCATTGACGACAGTTTCGCAAAACGGTTGCGGAAGTGGGAGACGAAATCTTCCACCGTGCCGTCGCAATCGTACTTTTTGAAGGAAAGGATTTTCATTGGCGCTGAGGGCGTTTCCGCGGCAGCCTGGGCTTGAGCTTGCGCCGCGTCTTGGGTTTCCACTTCCACCGGCGCCTGCGCGATTTTCTTCCCCTGGTTTTTTTCCGAAAGCACTCCGTCTATGGTTTCGAGCGTGATTACGATTTGCCTGCTTTCCTCGGCTTTCTTTTCAGCCTCGAGCAGGACTTCCAGCGCTTGGGCTGCCGGCAGGGAAGCGAGTTTTTCCAAGACCCCGTTTTGGAGCAACAGCTTCCTTTGCCTGACTACCTCCCTCAAATTCACTATCCCACCCTAGACCGCGAAAGCGGTTTGCTTTCGCCATCGCTACGTGGCAACAGCGGTTGGCTGCCCTGCTATACGCGATATGCAGAAAAAAGCCCGCTTGCCTTTAATCTCAATCACGAAATGCAATTTATTCCTTTTGCAACTGGCGTTGGCGGGTGGCTGACGCCTTCGCCAGCTGGTTTTTGCCTGGTTGCGTTGGCGGGTGGCTGACGCCTTCGCCAATTCCGCCGCAGCACAACTTTTTTAAGAGCGGTTTGAATGATGAAAGCGGTGAAAGCAAGGTGTCGGGAAAAAACAAGCTTATCCTATTGCTTGGAATAGCGTTTTTGTTCATTCCTTTTTCTTTCGCGGCAGAAGGGTGCTCGGACTTGTTCCGGTTCGACTACGCCTCGAGCGCCGTAATGCCCATACTGGGGCAGGACGTTTCTCCCGGCGGCTCGGTGGTTGCAGTGCGTTCGCTCAAGCCCGTTGCCTTTTACTTGGGCGAGAACGGTTATGCCGAATACTTTTTCGTCGCTTTGCAAGACCAGTACAACGGCGGGAAAAAACTGATGTCCGCGGGCGACGTTTTCTTCCGCTTCGAGAACGAGACCGGCTCGAACAACACTTACTTCCGGCCGGCAACGCAAAAGCCGGTTTACGCCGAGACTGGTGACGTGATTGAGATAGACTACAATCCGGACTACGCCTTCTCGTATGCAGGGCGTTCTTACACCACGAGTGCGCTGCGCATTTTCGTTTCCAAGCCCGACGCCTTCGGCGCCGGATTCGGCACGGGCGAGAGCGTGATAGTATTGGCGGAAACGCTTGACCCCCTTACGCAGGGCTTTACGAAAGGAAGCATTTTCCTGGAGTCCGGCTCGGGCTTGATTTTCGTTCTCGACGGGCGAATCCGTTTTGTAAGCACGTGCATTCCCTCGTGCTCCGACAAGGATTCGGTGGATTATTACTACAACTCCACGTGCAAATCGACATTGACCGACGGAACGGACTACTGCTTGAGCGCAACCGAACTGACCGAATTCACTTGCTCGCCGCAAAACTCTTGCGTGCCCAAGCAATTCTCGTGCCCGTTCGGCTGCGCGGACGGAAAATGCGTTTCGGGGGCGAAAGCAACGTGCGACGATTCCGACGGCTTGAACATAGCCCAGCGCGGGCGCACTTCAGGCAATTACGCCAACGGCTCGAAATTCTCTTTCCTCGATTCCTGCGTTGGAAGCACGAAACTTGTGGAATACTCTTGCACCGGCGACAAGGTTTTGAAGAGCCAGACCGTCGAATGCGCGGGAGGTTCTTGCGAGGACGGCGCTTGCGTGGCAATCCCGACGGTGGCGGAATGTTCGGACACTGACGGCGGGAGGAATTACGAGGTTGCAGGCGTTTGCGCCGACTCGTCAGGCAGCTATGCCGACTCGTGCTCGCAAAACTCGGTCGTGGAATACTATTGCGACGCGGGGTATTGCAAGACGATTGTTTCCCCGTGCTCGTCTTGCGTGAAAAACGCCTGCTCTAAAGAATCGCTCGTGCCCTCTTCCAACACCGGACTGTTCCTAGGCGCCATCGTTTTGCTTGCCCTTGCAGTAATAGCCTGGCTTAAACTGCGCGGAAAACCCAAGCACAAAGGATTGTAAATCCACAATAGGCTTGAAATGCCCTGTGGCGCTTTTTTTATCTTTCCTTGAGTGCTTCGAGTTCGCTCATCAGATTCCACACCATAGTGCGGCCGTGCATGGGCATGTTGATGTCGTTGCTGATTTCGTCCAACGCGTAAACGGCGCCGCTGACTGCGGTGGCGAAATCCTCTTCGTTTTCCAGCCGTTCTTTGGCGAGCGAAATGCTGGCGCGCACGTTGCGCGGGATGCTCGTGTCCTGCAACAGGGAATCCAACAGGGGAACGAGCTTCTTCAATTCGGCATGCGTGTTCGCCATAGTTTCCACCGTTCTTAGCACCGGAAAATCGATTGCGCTGAAATAGTGTATTGCTAATACTCTGCGCAACCCCGCTTTTAATCCCTTGCGCGGGGACACGGTGAAAAGCGGGCCCGCCGCGATTCGAACGCGGGGCCTTCCCCTTAGGGGGGGGACGCTCTATCCAGGCTGAGCTACGGGCCCACACTGCGAAAGCTTATGCTTGAGCATTCGCAAGCAAGCTAAACCGCTTTTCGCCGTAAGTCTTTTGATTCGGTTGGTTTTTATTTGTTTTTTGGATTCTCTTTTCATGGTCGCTGAAACCGCCGCTATTCCGATTGTCGAAATCGGCGTGATAGTGCTCGCCGCGCTGTTCTTCGGGATAATAGCCTCGCGCTTTCGCCTTCCAACTTCCATAGGCTATATTCTCGCCGGTTTTCTCCTCGGCCCCCAGATTTTCGGCTTTCTCACCCCCAGCGAGGGAATCGCACAGCTGTTCGGCGAAATCGGGCTTTTGCTTTTGCTGTTTTATTTGGGCTTGGAGTTGAGCGTGAAGAGATTCAAGGAAAGCGGATCCCTCGCCACCATGCTTTCGCTCGTGGAAATGGGCATCCCCTTCATCTTTGCTTTTGCTGTAGCCCTGGTTTTCGGCTTCAGCCTGGTGGAATCGCTCGTGATAGGCGCCATGCTTACGGCGACGAGCACGGTCATGGTTTCCAAGTTCATGTTCGACCGGCGCATCGAGAAAGAGCCGGAATCGCGGCTCGGCATTTCCATTCTCGTGGTTGAAGATTTTTTCGCGATTTTGGTTTTGGCGTTTTTGTTCAGCATTTCGAACGCCGTTTCGTTCAAGCAAACGCTGCTAAACGGCATTCTCTTCGTCATAGCAATGTTTTTCTTGGTAAGCCGCGTCACGCGCTTCGTCTCGCGGTTTTTCGAACGCCACGGCCGGACTAGCATAATGACGCTTTTCGCGCTGGGCGTTGGAATAATGGTAGCGTACTTCAGTTCCTACCTGGGCCTCACGATAGCGCTGGGCGCTTACTTCGCGGGCTTTGCCTTGACTGAAACGCCTTTCGGAGAAAGGGTGAAGAAAGAAATAGGCTTCATGCGCGAGTTTTTCATACTGTTTTTCTTCGTGGGGTTCGGCACTACCGTGACCATGCCGGCCGCAAGCTCGCTTTTGCTGGTCGCCGCGCTCGTCGCTTCGTACGTCGTAGCGAAACTCATTGCCTACGGCTTTTTTGCGACTTCCCTCGGCCTTTCCACGAATTCTGCAATACGCCTCGGCATGATGATGATTCCCATCGGCGAGTTCAGCTTGATAATCGCGGCTGCATCGGCGCCATTCGTGCGCAACGGCAGCGAAATAATTTCCATAGCGTTCTTGCTCACCATAGTTTCCACAGTCATTTCGCCAGTGCTTTTCGACAGGTCGAAGCAAATTGCCGGCGCCTTGTCTTCGGTTTACCCCAAGCGCTTGAGGCGCTCGCTCTCCACGCTGGGCAAGGACGTGCATTCTTTCGAGAAAGCGTCGCAAAACCCCGCTTTCCAAAACGAATTCTCTCGTTCGGCGCAAAGCTTTTTGGTGAACTCGATCGTGGCGTTGGCGATAGTATACATGAGCTTTCTAGCATCATTCAACGTGGACTTGAGCTTCATACCCTTCCTTCCCAAGCAAGTTTCCATCAACCTCCTCATCCTCCCGCTGGTGTTTTGGCCCATTTACAAGGCGATTAACGACTTGAAGTTCATCGCCTACTCTTCCGTCTCCCGCTGGTCCGGCGCGCACTTCCCTTACTGGCGGAGGCACCACGATGCGGGCATGGCAGCCGCGGAAATAATCACGTCTTTCGTGCTCACGCTAGTCGGCATTTTCGCTTCCATACTCTTCTACCTTACTTCGCCCGAACTGCTTTTGGTCCCCTTGCTTTTCACTCTCCTCGCGCTGATGTACTTGAGCAAAAGCATTTACTCCTTGTTCGAGCAAGCCGAGGATTTGGAGTCGCTCTCGGGCTCTGGAGGGGCTGCAGACAAGGAAATCCTGTCGCTCAGCAGGGAATTGCGGATGCGCGCCCAGAAAATCGCGGAGTTGAACGAAGAGCGCGAAAAATCCATGCGCGAAATCCGCGCTGCGGTGGGAGCGGGGAAAATCTTGAAAGCGCGTTCGGAACTCCAGCGCTTCAAGAAACGCGAGGGCGAAATAATCCAAAAGCTCGGCGGAATCGAAAAACGCCTTGAACGGCGTGAGGTAGCCGAACTGTCGAAAGAGGAAGTGCAGACCAAGAAAGCGCTGGAGCAGTACTTCCTCAAGCAGGCGCCGCGCATCCTCGAGGAAAAGCGCAAGGCCGCAAAAAAGGCAGAAGGCAAGCGCGGGAATAAACGCTAATAAACTTGCCCGAGCATCATCCTATTCCGTGATGATAACGAACAACCACTGACTTTATGATGAGGTTGATAGCGTCTGAAGAAGGAGAAACCAATGTTTCTCCTTTCTAAACCTCTTCCTTTTGCAGGTAGTTTACATGCACTATAGGATTTTGGTTGAAGGAAGGGTACAGGACGTGGGCTACAGGAGTTACGTCCGGCGAGTTGCGAAAGAACTGGGCGTAAAAGGCTTCGTCCGAAATTTGCACGACGGGAGCGTGGAAATCACCTGCGAGTGCGAAGACAACGTGCTGAAAGGTTTTTTGGAAAAACTCGAACGCAAAAGCGAGGGCTTCGCCGGCATCCACGTTGAAAAAATAACCGTGGAAAAAGCGTTTTCACCCGGCGGTTTTTCCTCTTTCGAAATCCGGTTTTGAGCTAATGCGAACAAATACGTTTTAATACGATGGAAACGCTTTCTCTTTATCCGTTTTTCAGGGGGGGATGTTTTGAGGAAAACCGCGCTCTTCGGCTTTTTGTTCGTGCTCGTTTTCAGCGGTTTGACTTTCGCCATCGCCTCCACCCCGACCCTGAAGCCGGTTTTCGAATCCAACAGCATGATCGACTTCACGTTCAGCAAAGGTTCCGCCTACACTTTGCCGGCCGACAACCTTGACAACAAGCTCTACTTTTTCACCCCCGCGAAAGACGTTTCAATCCACTATTTCGAGGGCGGGAATGAAATGCGGGCGGTCTTGCATAACATAGGGCGGATCGACGTTTGGCCGAAATTCAGTTTCATGCAATTCGATTCGGACAGCCAAGGCCCGACTATGGTATTGAAAGACAAGCGTACGACCGCTCAAGCGCCAGTTCGGTTCAGGGCGGTTTTCTACGAAGGCAAGCAGACTCCTGCCTCGCAGCCGTACGTGGCTCCGCCGATTACCACTCCAATAGAGCCGGCGGTTCCCGGCACTCCGCCAGGGAACGCGTCTTGCGATTTCGTTTACGGCGCCAAGGACAACGCAGGAGAAATCACCGGGTTCAAGCTTAGCGGCAACGGAAGCGCGGGCGAATTCAAGAGCGTCGTTTTCGGCCAGGAAGAGAAAGTGGATTACGCGTATTTGTACTCCTCAACGGCGGGTGCAGTGAAGAAAGTAAACGCCAAGAAAATAGAGCTTTTGACTTCAACGAAAGATTCGGCTTCGAAAACCGTGTCCGGCAATTCCGTCGACTACTCTTTTTCCTCGCCGGTTTTGGTTTTAGTCACTCCAGAGAACGGCAAGCAGTTCGTCGCCGCAGTCCGGAAAATCACTTTCTCCTCGAAAGCCGGAGTGCAAAACGCGTTGCAGTTCGAGGCTCCCGATTTAGGAAACTTCAACCTAACTGTTGCGTCAGGCTCGCTTGCCATCAAATCCCGCGACAAGCCGTTTTCGATTGACTTGACTCCGCAGCAGAAAGTTTCCTCCTTGTCTTGGGGTTCGTCCGGCGCGTCTTGCTATCCCGCTTACGTGGAAGGGCGAGACAAGCCCGTCTGGATTAGGGATTTTACTTTCGAAACCGTTCCCACTTACGCAGGCTCGCGTTTGGGAAGCGCGAAAGGCTGTGAAAGCCAAGCCGGGCACTGCGTTACGGATGCAGGCGTGAACTTCTTCACCTTCAACTTTCCCGCTAAAAGCAACGTAACCCTCGTTTCGTGCAGCGTTTTGGCCGACAATCTGGAAGTTTCGCAAGGAAAGCTCGGCGAGGTTACGCTCGAAACGGTCGCGATATTCCGCGAGCAGCCGAAAGTCGTTTTCGACGGGAAGAAAGTCGAATTCCAATATTCCTTGAAGCAGGGCGACGAGAAAGCCTTCGGGATAAACAACGCGCTTTGGAACGTCGTTTACGACCCGTCGTCTTTCGATTACTATTACGAACGCAACGCCCAGGGCGGCGTTCCCTCTTCAGTGCCGAGGCATGACGATGCGGCGTATTCCCCCAAATACCACTTTTGCCCTGCGCGGGACAAGAATTCCCTCGCGGTCTACAACAGCGGCGATTACATCGCGCGCTTGTGGATTGCGGGAACCGGCAAGAACGTGGTTTTGGAAGAGAAGCTTGTGCGGCTGGTGAATCCGGGCGAGAGTTTCGGGCAGTTTTTGCTTGCGTACCGGTCTTCAAGCGTAGTGCAAAAGAATTTCGAGTTCAAGACGAATTACGCCGACGCGCAGAATTCGCCGAAAGGGATTTTGTTCAACAACGTCTTGTACTCGATTTTCTCGATTGCACCTGCAAGCTCCAGCTTGGCCGCGAGTTTTCTCGCGAGCGCGAGAGAAACTGCCACTGGAAAATTCGTTCTGGATGTAGTGAACCCGCCGGCTTTCGGGGCAGTGGGAAAAATTTCGCTGAAAAACTTTTTCTTCACAGGCTCCAGGATTTCATTCAGCACGAAAGCCGATAAGTTTGAAGGCGTCGCTTTCACCGTGCTGCAGCCCAAGAGCGTGGGCGCGCCCGTAGCCGTGTGCGATTCTTCATTATACAACCCTGCGACAAGCGCGAAAAAGTGTTTGGATGCAGCGCCTTTCTGCTGGGGCGCGTACTTAGGCAAATACCGCTGCTATCCCTCGGCGGCGTTGAACGGCTTTGCCGCTGTAGACGCGTACGCGTGCAAGGGAATTGCAATCAAGAGTTCGGACGGCAAGGTTTCGGAGTACGGCACTGCGTATCTGAGTTATGCTCAAGGAAAAGGCTATTGCTCGACCGGCGTGAGGGCGAAACAGCTTCAGGCGCAGGGAGTTTGCAAAGCGACTTCCGAGAAAATTTCTTACGCGATAACGAAAGGCGGAAAGATGGAAAACCAC
>Ga0209542_10009074_pt1 | contig 18351 bp, 22 predicted proteins | sample RifCSPhighO2_01_FD_184028 | JGI IMG/M metagenome (GOLD analysis project Ga0209542, IMG submission 184028) | Soil microbial communities from Rifle, Colorado - Rifle CSP2_plank highO2_0.1 (SPAdes) (version 2) | ecosystem: Environmental > Terrestrial > Deep subsurface > Rock core/Sediment ...
ACGAAATTGCACAAAGATTTCGTGAAAAAATTTAGGTTTGCGAGGGTATGGGGGAAGTCCGCAAAGCATGCCGCACAAAAAGTAAGTTTAAAACATGTTCTTGGGGATCAGGATATCTTGGAATTGCACATTAGTTAGATTTTTGCGTTAGGTAGGTTTATGATATTTAAATTGTTACTAAGAAGTTATAACTTAAGGAAAAGTTTATAAATTAGGGTGATTTTGACATTCAATAATATGAGGCAGGTGCAATTCAGCATGTTAAATGATAACGTTCGTATATATATTGGTATAAATAGATCGGAAGTAAAGGAACTCGTGGCAACCGATACAAAGAATGGTATTATTTCCTGTTCTTTTAACTACTATGATAACAATTTTCAACTTGTTAAAAAAGTGGCGGATGGCTTCCCATTGGGGGAACATAGTTCAGAAGTTTATCCTCCTGGAACCAATGTTGTTTATTCTCCTTTAGAAGGACTATGCTTGACGGTACCGCCTAATCCACCTTCTCTAATAATTAAGAGTGTGTGGGTTGTTCCGCAATATCTTTATAATAGGGCGTACAATGATTATGAGGGTGCCAGAGAAACTATACAAATCCCTTTAAATACAGAAAACAATTCACTCGTAGAGTCTAAAAAAACTCTTCAACAAATACTTGGGGACATTGAGAAGAGACTATCTTCTAATAGACCGCTCATTGAATCATCCGAAGGATATCTCTCTGGCCTAATGGGGGTGTATAATCATACTCTTGAAAGAGTTGCTCAAGAGAAAAAAGCGGCAACGCAACTACTAGAAAAAGAATGGTTCGGATTTCGAAGAAAACTCAAAGAGCATAGTATAGAAACATACGAATAAGGCCTTTATTTTGGTACGACCTACTTAAGGGTGATAGATTTGATGATAACTCAATCAGACGTTGGTTCTTAAGCTTGGATTAATAAAACCGATAAAGGGAACCAAACCTATGAAAAGGTATTATACCAATGAGGAGCTCAAGGAGTGGATCAAACATGGAAAAATCAAAGAGTTCAAGAGACTTTAAAGACGAGCAAAAGTATAAATTCGTAGTAGAAGAGATAAATCGATTTAATGATCTCGTGAAAGGACATAGAAAAATTTTGGAAGCTATTGGTGGTTTGTAAATTATTTCTTGGAAACTTATCACCTCAAAATAACTTTTGTCTGCTTTGGCTGCTGCATTATCTATAATAATTTCCTCTGGATCATCAGTCCAAATAGTAAGGATTTTCTAAAAAACGTTTTATTTCTTTATTTGTTTTCAGACTAACCCCTTTAATTGTTTTAAAATCAATTCCTCTCAATTGCAGTGCTTGTTCAACAGTAAGGTTTCTTCGTAATCCTTCCAGAACCTCTTGTACTCGGCAGGCACCAAGCGTATCTCTTATCGATTTGGGATGGGTTTCACGAAACATCGCTACCAATTCTTGTTCTTTTGCTCGAATCTGCTCGTACGCAACAGGGATTTCTGTGCAGATATACCTCAGTTTTTGCGTCGAACGATTGTATTGTAGGTCGATGAAGACAACTCTAACATCAAATGGTAAAGGCGATACTAAATCTGCCAAATCATGAAAAGTATCTCGAGGATTCCAACCACCCATATTTCCTATCTCCATACCTCCTTTGCCATATTCCAAATTAAAATTAATCGTAGGAAACTGTATTTGTATTGGTTTAAATGCCTCTGTCTGTGCATTTCTAAGGTAAGTACACAATGGCCCTTTGAAAATGCCTTTATCACTTTCAAACCAGGGAAGAAATAATTTGGTATTGTAGACATCCTGTACGGAGTTTATATCTTTTCCGTTGATAATCTGAAAGCTTGCTGCATACACAGTATGGTCCTCATCTACAACATCATCGAGTGCAAGTTTCCCACGTACTTCTTTATCATGTCTTAAAGCTTTGAGCTCAATAACTTGTATCATCTGCCTATCAAATTTTTGCAACGATTCGACCGAAGAACTAGCTAAAAAATCAATAAGATAATGGGCAGAATCCTTATAGTCAGCCTCCAATTTACTGATATACTGAGAACAATAATTTTCCGATTCTCTCTTTTCTATTCTTCCATTTTCTCGCTGAGATATTAGCGGAGCAAGTTCCTGGCTCTTTTTTTGTCCTACTAAGTCTAATGCTTTTTTAATTTCATCTATCTTTTCTCTTGTTTTTTCATTAATTTCATCTATTTCTCTTCTGGCTTTTTCATAAGTTGATCCAAATGCTGATTCTACACATTTTATTTCCGCCTCGGCTTGCTCCTGTTTCATTCTAGCTTCTTCAGCTTGTAGGTTGAATCTTGTCAGTTCACTCCGAGAATGGTCTATGTGTTGCCTATACAGTCGCAATTGTTCTTCTAATTCCATCATTACTTCTCCTAGTATTATATTCTGCTCTTTAATCAAAACACCTTAGAAACCATCACTAAATTTCACATCCTAATATAATAAATTAATCCTTTAAATTTTTGTCAAAACGTAAAAATTTATAAAGAAAAGTATATAAATTAAGAAAATGTTTGATGTAATTGATAGAAAGCTGCTCGCGGAACTCCACTGGAATTGCCGGCAGACGTATTCCCAGCTCGCTAAAAAGTTACGGGTTTCAAAACAAGTAGTCAGTTACCGAATCAAACAATTAGAAAAAGAAAATGTCATTCAAAGTTACCATGCGCTCATCGATTGGCGGAAATTGGGGTATAATGCGCTTCGTATTTACCTCAAATGGCAGAATATTTCTTCGGAGAAAGAACAAGAAATTTACAGGGAAATAAAAGCCAATCCTCTGTTCATGTGGAGCGTGAAATTTGAAGGGGAGATCGATATCGGGTTCTATGTATGGATAAAGTCTATCCCTGAATTTTCTGAGTACTGGTTTAAATGGATGGGGAAATATGGGAAGTATATTGCCAAACAGGAAATGTATGAATCTGTAAATATGGTGCATTATCCCCTGAAAATGTTGAATAAACATATACCTCCTGAGGAGAAAGTGATCGGTACCGGAGAGAAACAAGAATATGATAATGTAGATTATACTCTTCTTCAGCAGGTTACGGAAAGGGGAAATATTTCGTTAGTGGAATTAGCGCGTAAAATTACTATGACTCCTAAGGCGGCGTTGTATCGTCTTAGAAAATTGGAGCAGCAAAAGATTATTCTGGGTTATTATGCGTTGGTTGATCTCAAACAGTCAGGGTATCAATCCTATAAAGTTGATTTTTATCTTCATGATCTTTCACGATTGAAAGAGATGCAGGAGTTTGCCAAAGTGCATGCGCATATCGTGTATCGGATGCGCACCATCGGCGGGCCTGATTTTGAGATTGAGTTATTCGTATTGGATATTGAAGAACTTCAGAAGATCATTTTAGAGATTCGCCAGCAATTTTCAAATACCATTCGTCATCATCGATTTCACCGCTTAGACTACACTTTAAAACAGGTGTATCTGCCTGGAAACGTATCTTAATTCCAGAATTAAGGAGTGATTTCAAAATTACACACACAACATTTATATATATTCATTATTATTGAATGATTATTCACTTATATTGAAAGATGATACCAAAAAACACCGCAATAGTAATAGTGTTCCTGCTCAGGAACATAGGAAAATTTGGCTACAACATTAATAAGATTGCTAAGTTGAATAAAATTAGCGTTGGGAGTGCATTCAAAATTCTTAAAGAACTTGAGAAAGATAAGTTAATTATAAAGAATGAAATCAGCAATGCCTCTCATTATAAGCTGAATTTTGAGAATCCTGAAACGACAAAGTTATGTGAGCTCCTGCTTTTAGCAGAAAAGAGAAATCTTAAAGGGCATGCAAAGTTATATGCTGATGAGATTATAAAATTTAAAGATGCAGAAATGTTAGTTCTTTTTGGTTCTGTTCTAAGGGGAAAAGAGTTTAATGATGTCGATGTTCTCTTTATTACCAATCAAGTTAAAAAAGTCAATAATTTTTGTCTTGAAGTATCTAAAGTGAAAACAAAGCCAGTTGTTCCATTAATTATGAAGCGGGAAGATTTAATAAAAGCGCTGAAACAAAAGAAAGAGGCCGTCATAAACCTGATAAAAGAAGGGATTGTGCTTAAAGGGGAATCTGTATTTTTGGAGGTCATGAAAAATGTCAGTTCATAAGCAAAAAATGGATTGGTGCCTGGCAAAAGAAACAAGAATGAGGAAAATTAAACCGAATGACAAACTATCACAAGAGCATCTCGATAAAGCAAAGCACAATCTTCGCGCAGCTGATTATAACATTAAAGGCGGCTTTAGTGATTGGGGTGTTTCACAATTTTATTATTCAATGTACCATGCGTTGCTTGCAATACTTTTCAAGCTTGGTTATGAATCTAAGAACCATGAATGTACGATAAATACAGTTGAATATTTGATAGAAGAAGAAAAGATACATCTTGATCTGAAAGATATCGCTTTTATCAGAACAACAGAACAAATGACTTCAAAAGATGCAAAATCACTCAGAGAAGAATTTCAATATGGAACAGAAACGGCTGTCAATGAGAACATCTTGAAAGAGTTATTGGAGAATACAAAGAGAATAGTAGAGAAAATTGAAATTGCATTGAGTGAGTTATAGGGTTTCTTAGAAATCAGTGGAATAAATTGGTTTGCTATTTTTTAGCAACTATCCACATTACATCCAATTTATTTATTCTAAACTTTTATAAAATACTACTTAAAATAACCACTTATGTGTGGTATAATTGGCGTATTCAATAACCCTAAAGCGGAAGTACAAGTACAAACAGCGCTCGCTCTCTTACATAATAGGGGGAAAGACGGATCAAATATTCTGAAACTTGCTGAGAAAAATGCTCTTGGCCATACCTTGCACGCCATAAATAACCACATCCCTCAGCCAATCAAAAAGGAAGGAATTCTCACGGCCAATTGCGAGATTTATAATTGGCAGGAGTTAAATGAACAACACCATTTCAGCGCCAAAAATGATGCCGAATTATTATTGCATTTTTTAGATAAATATGGCATGGATGATATTGAAAAGCTGGATGGCGTGTTTGCCTTTGCCTATTACAAAGACAACCAACTCTTCTTAGCCAGGGATCTTCTGGGCGAAAAACCATTGTGGTTTGTTCACACTGCTGATGCTTTTGCCTTTGCCTCTGAAAAGAAAGTGTTGGAAAAATTGGGGTATATTGATATTCAGGAATTAAACCCCAGAAGTATTCTGGTGTATGATGTCCATGAACATAAAATTGAACTGAAGAAAAGATCTTTTTTTGAATATGTGCCTGAGCATGAAGAAGATTATGGAAAAATAAAACAAACAACTCAACGATTACTTGATCAGGCCGTTCAAAAGCGAATTCCTGACAAAAAGTTTGGCCTCTTATTTTCTGGAGGCCTTGATTCTACTTATCTCGCAAAATATTTCAAAGATAGAGGATACGATTTCACGTGTTACACTGCTGTTCTGGATACGGATGCTCAAGAACCTTCTGACTTGGTGTCTGCACAAAAAGTGGCGGAAGAATTAGGTCTCAAACTTAAAATTAAAAAAATAAAACAAGAAGAGATCCCTCACTACCTTCAAAAAATTGTTCCGTTAATTGAAGATTCCAATGTTGTGAAAGTAGGAGTTGCCCTCACTTTTTACCTTGCCTGTGAACTGGCAAAAGAAGACGGGTGTAAAGTAATTTTCTCCGGTCTCGGCAGCGAGGAGATCTTTGCGGGCTATGAGCGGCATAAGCAATCTGCCAATATCAATCAAGAATGCGTTTCCGGACTGTTGAAGATGTATGAACGGGATTTGTACAGGGATGATGTTATCACCATGGACAATAATCTTGAATTACGTCTTCCTTTTTTGGATCGGGCGCTGGTTGCCTATGCGCTTAAGATTCCCGGGCAATATAAAATAAAAGGAACCATCACCAAATATGTCCTGAGGGAAATTGCCATCCAAAAACTGATTCCAGAAGAATTCGCGCTTCGTAAAAAAACGGCCGCGCAATATGGCTCTAAGATTGATCAGGCCTTGGGAAAATTAGCAAAACAAAACAACTTTCCGTCAAAATCAGCCTACTTACGCATGTTCTACCCGACGCATAATGTGAAATTGGGGGTGTTATTCTCATCGGGAAAGGATTCCACCTCCGCTGCCTACATCATGAAAAAACAGAATTATGAGTTAACCTGCCTTATAACATTAAGATCGCACAATCAGGATTCCTACATGTTCCAAACGGCGGGAACAGAATTGGTACAATTGCAGGCGGAAGCAATGGGTCTGCCTTTAGTTGTACAAGAAACGGCAGGAAAAAAAGAAGAAGAACTGCAGGATTTGGAAAAAGCCCTACGGAAAGCAAAGGATGAGTATAAAATCGAAGGGGTCGTGAGCGGCGCTCTCTTTTCTACCTACCAGCGCGATCGGATTGAAAAAATATGCGACCATTTGGGATTAAAAATATTTTCTCCGTTGTGGCACAAACCGCAAGAGCAGCATATGAAAGAGATTGTTCAAAACGGTTTTGAAGCGATTATAACAGCCATCGCCGCTGATGGGTTTGATGAGCAGTGGCTTGGTCGGAAAATTGATGAGCAAATGATTGCAGATTTAGAAAAACTGCATGGGAAAAATAAAATTAATGTTAGTGGAGAAGGAGGGGAATTTGAGTCTTTAGTATTGGATTGTCCTTTGTTTATGAAAAAAATAGAATTAACTCAAACAAAAAAAAGAATGGGCTCGGCGCATTCCGGAAGATTAATAATTGAAGAAGCAAGGCTGGTTGAAAAATGAAACAAATGAAGAAAGTAATGTGCTTTGGCACCTTTGATTTGTTGCATTTGGGGCATCTTCATTATTTAGAACAGGCGAAAGAGCACGGTGATTATTTGATCGTGGTCATTGCCCGGGACGCAACAAAACAACAGCAGCGGAAGGAAACGATTTTCACGGAAAAGGAACGGTTGAAATTGATCCAAAGCCTTAAGATTGTGGATGAAGCCGTTCTTGGCTATCCTGATGACCATTTCCACATTATCCAAGATAAAAAGCCGGACGTAATTTGTTTAGGGTACGATCATCAGGTACGTGAAAAGGATATTGCGGAAAAACTAGCTTCCCTGGAATTGCATCCAGAAATTATGCGCCTGCAGCCCTATAAACCGACAATCCATAAAAGCACCAAGCTGCGGGAAAAAGTTCTTAAGAGCAATCTTTAAATATAAACATAACTTCTTCTTTTTTGATGAGGTGATATTATGAAGAAAACAATAGTCCTGTTATTAATTATTTTATCTGTCTTGGTGGTGGGCTGCACAACAGAGGTAGCCGTTGAAAAAACTGCGCCTACGGAAAAATCCAGTCCTTCTTCTATCGACCAAACAGAACAAATAGGAGAATCAGAAGCAGCTGTTCCCGTTGAAAAAGTATCTGAACCAACTGAAGAAACAGCTGTAGAAGAATCATCTCCCGAAACTGCAGAGAAATCTACAGTGAAAGAGTTCGCCATGACCGCCAAACGCTGGGAGTTCACACCCTCGTCAATAACGGTGAACAAAGGCGATACCGTAAAATTAACGATCACCAGCGAGGATGTTACGCATGGTTTTAACCTGCCGGAGTTTGGAGTAAATGCGCAGCTCCAGCCGGGAAAAACAATTGCAGTGGAATTTGTTGCTGATAAAACAGGAACGTTTAGCTTCTTCTGTTCCGTGTTTTGCGGAACGGGGCATAGCGGAATGCGAGGAACCCTGATTGTAAAATGAGCAACGTCAAACTTGCGTCATTCTTTTTACGTATCGGGCTAGCTGTGGTCTTTCTCTATGCCGCTCTCTCTTCGTTTCTTGATCCATCGGCGTGGATTGGTTTTTTTCCGTTATGGGTGCAGCAAAATCTTCCCGTGACCATTCTTTTATTTGCGTTTTCAATATATGAAATCTTGCTTGCGTTATGGTTATTATCGGCATGGAAAGCGAAAGAAGCGGCCATCGTTGCTGCGGCAACTCTTTTTTTAATTACTGCGGTTAATATTCAGGGACTGGATATTGTCTTTCGTGATGTGGCGATCCTGTTTGCAGCGGTGGGGTTAGCTATTTTACAAAGAGAAAAGTTATCTGGAAAAAAGAATGCACCTCAAAAAGAGAAACGGAGGAGAAGAGCATCGTAAACATCCCTTTAACGTCATCGTTCTTTGTTCTTTCCCTGGTCGGGGCAATCAATTCAGGGTATCTGGCATGGAAACATCGGCAGAAAAAACCACTGGTCTGCCCTTTAGATCATGATTGCAGCAAGGTGACAGAAAGCAAATGGTCCCGTATTTTTGGGATCAGGAATGAAGTTCTTGGTCTGCTCTTTTTTACGGGAATGCTTTTCTCGATGATCTATGCCCTTCCTCCTCTCACTCCTGTAACCACGCTTTATCTTTATCAGCTCCTTGCTGCCGCCGGAGCACTACTCGTTTCACTGCTCCTTGTTTTAATCCAATTTTTCATCTTGCGCGATTATTGTTTTTATTGCCTTATTTCCGCAGGCATAACTGTTCTCTTGTTTGTCAATACTCTTCTTTTGTTTGTCGGTTCACATCTAAGGTAAGTGTAATCCAGCTTAATAACAAAAACATTAATAAAAAGAAGGGCCAAATAAATAAAATAATGAAAAAAACAACGTGGATGGGCCTCATTATCATTGTTCTGGTTATTGTTATTGTTGGCTTCACGAGAAATAATAGTTCTCAATATGACACTTTTGCGCAATGTTTAACTGAGAAGGGGACAACCATGTACGGAGCTTATTGGTGCGGCCACTGTCAGAATCAAAAAGAGTTGTTTGGCGGCAGCTGGAAATACATGAATTATGTGGAATGTTCCTTGCCCGGAGGTAATGGTCAAACGGAAATTTGTAAACAGGCCGGGATTGAAGGGTATCCTACTTGGGAATTTGCGGATGGCACTCGCAAGTCCGGTGAACTGCAACTTGAACAGTTAAGTATATTGGCAGGATGCCCTCTCCAGTAAAAAATCACTTCTTTCTTGTACTTATTTCTTTCTAATCGGACATACCGTTGCCGTAATTTTGTTTGATAAGTAATAGATAGATAGAACAAGAAGGATTATTCCCATAATTCCCAGCTCTGCTCCTTTAAAAGGGAGTAGTGCAAGAAAACTTCCCAAACCTAAAATACTGAGTAATCCAAAAGCACATGCCGGGCAGGCCGGAGCAAGCAATCCTACAACAATACCTGAAATCCCCACACCAATTCCAGACTTAATCTGTTTCTTGACAAGGAAAATACTGAGGGATAATACAATACCAGCTAACAATGAAAGGAGGATGAGAATACTGAATGCGTACAGCGATGTAGTCCAGGGAGAAGCGATAATGAGCGACCAAGCTAATGAGAGAGAAAAGTTTGTCGTGAGGAGGGAATAATTTTGGGAGAGTGGATTCAGAGAAAAGATGGTTAATGAGAAGAAAATCGTGAAGAAATAATACTTTCTTCTTTTATACACTTCTTGCAGTGCCGCTCCGATCTTGTGCAATGGGCCCATAGTTTAAATCAAATAAAAAATAAAAAAAAATTATTTAATTCAACGCACTGTCAATCACTTGTTTAAAGACACTGAACGGCTGCGCACCGCTTATCAATTGTCCATTAACCAGAAAACCAGGCGTCCCTTGGATTCCTGCCGCGGAACCATCCGCGAAATCCTTGCGAACTTCTGAGGCCATTTGTCCTGAATCAAGGCATTTGTTAAATTCAGTCGTCTTCAAGCCAAGATCATTTGCGTATTGCTTGAACGAAGTTACCCCGCCGCTGACGCCGTTTTCAAACAGTTTGTCATGCATTTCCCAATATTTTCCTTGTTCTCCTGCGCATTCCGCCGCTTCTGCCGCTTTCTGGGCATTGGCATGGAAACTGAGAGGGAAGTCACGATAGACTAGTTTTACCTTTCCCGTATCAATGTATTCTTTTTCAATTAATGATAATGTGTCTGTGTAGAACCGTCCACAGAAAGGACATTCAAAGTCGCTCCATTCGATAATGGTCACGGGCGCATCTAGATCTCCTTTTACCGTGTCATCATCAAGCAATGCTTTCATGTCCACTGTAGGAGATGGCGCGTCCGGGGCAGCGACGGCTTGTCCCGTCGCGGCATTATTATTACTCCCGTTTCCAAAATACCCTTCTTTAAACATGAAAAAAGCGAGTAATACGATTACAACTCCAGTGGTAATTTTCCAGAATCGATCAGAATTATCTTTCTTCTTTGGATGATCTGATGTTTGTTTTTGATGTTCTTCCATTTTTTGATGTTCCTCCATAGTTAAATCCTCCGGTCTTTTTGGTTATGAAAAGTAGTTTTATTTATTTATCTTTTGGGTAGAAACACAACACGTTTTAAATGCCAAATCATGAAAATTCTTGGGTTTTACCGTTCACAGCTACAATTTTTCTCTTAGATAGACAGCGAATGTTTTTCTTTCCTTTTCTCTCTTTATTAATCCTTTTTTTTCTAAATTTCCGAGAACTTGACTTAATTTTGCTTTAGACATATCAACCCGCAATCGAAGCGTATTTTGGGTAATTCCTTCTTGTTCGCGAACAGCCGTTATGACTTCTTTTTCAAATTCATCCAACCCTTTGAGAAGAATAGATAATTTTTCTTTCTCTAAATTGCGGAGGGAATCGTTTTCTAAACGCTGGACGATCGCTTCATCTCCTTTGCTGAAGAAGAAAAGGTAAAAACTTAAGGCAAAGAGAAAGCCAAATACCCCGAAAGCGAAATGGACGATTGTTAATGAAGTTTCAATTGTTTGGCATCCAGGCCGTTCAAAACACCCCAGCGCTTCAATTTCTTGATTAAGAACCCGGATAATAACAACGAAAATGATGAGAAGAATAACACTTAACACGAGTAATGATACTCCTATTTTTTTATTATTCATTTTAATTAAGAAGATTTATTGTTTTATTAATATTTGTGTATTCTTGTTTAAAGTTTATCATTAAAAAGTATTGGTATACATTTTTTTAAACCGAATAAATTATAAAAAACAATACATTCCCTCAGAAAATGAAAGAAAAATACGCTCCGCTGGTATTACAAATGGGTCTGGCTCTTCTTTTTCTGTGGTTTGGCATAAGTCAATTAGTTGATCCCACACTACTCATGGGGTATTTGCCCCAATGGGCTTCCACCCTGCCAGTTCCACCCGCAACAATTATCTTGTTATCAAGCTTATTTGAAACGATTTTTGGGTTTTTGTTGTTGTTAGGATTGTTCACCAGATGGGCAGCGTTACTGTTATTTGTGCATGTGCTCATCATCGCCTTTTCCTTAGGGTACAATGATGTCGCCATCCGGGATTTTGGCATAGCAGTGGCAACTTTTTCTTTGTTTTTGCATGGAAAAGACCAATGGAGCATGGACACAAAAGTACAATCAAAACTGAAAAATAATATCTTAGCAAAGCTGTTCTATCTTTTTGATGCCAAAGAAAGTGCGCCATCTGAATCCAAGAACTAAAACTTTATATAGTTTTCTTAAGAATTTAAAACGTATGGTAAATTATTACGAAGAATCTTTGCAACTTCATAAAAAAATGCAAGGAAAATTAAAGGTAGAATCAAAAGTCCCTTTGAAAACAAAGCACGACCTCTCTCTCGCGTATACACCAGGTGTTGCGGAACCCTGCAGAGAGATTTTTAAGAATCCCGATGCCGTGTACGATCTGACGCTAAAACATAATTCGGTTGCCGTTATCTCGGACGGTTCTGCGGTCCTTGGTTTGGGGAATATTGGCGCAGCAGCAGCTCTTCCAGTAATGGAAGGGAAGTGTATTTTATTCAAAGAATTTGCCGACATCGATGCTTTTCCTATCTGCCTGGCTTCACAAGATATTGAATTGACAGTTGAAACCGTAAAGAATATCGCTCCGGTTTTTGGCGGCATTAATCTTGAAGATTTCAAAGCCCCTGAATGTTTTGAGGTTGAATCACGCCTGCAGGATTTAGGTATTCCCGTGATGCATGATGACCAGCACGGCACGGCCGTGGTCGTTCTTGCCGGGGTCATGAATGCCTTGAAAGTTGTTAACAAGAAGATACAGGCTATCTGCGTGGTTCTTCAGGGAGCGGGTGCGGCAGGCACCGCCATTACCAAATTATTGCTTACGAGTGGTGTTTCGCCCAAAAATATCGTCCTCTGCGACAGCAAGGGCATATTATATGAAGGCCGTCTGTCTCTCGATGCCAACAAACAAGAACTTGTGCGTATCACCAACACGAATAAGCAACAAGGTTCCCTTGCTGATGCCTTGAAAGGAGCTGATCTTTTTATTGGCGTTTCCGTGAAAAATCTTGTTTCTCGAGAGATGGTAAAATCAATGAACGCCCATCCGATTATTTTTGCGATGGCCAATCCTGATCCGGAAATCCTGCCTGAGGATGCCCATGCTGCGGGTGCCGCCGTTATCGCCACGGGCCGTTCTGATTATCCTAATCAAGTGAATAATGTTCTGGCATTTCCCGGCATTTTTCGGGGCGCATTAGATAGCCGTGCTTCTAAAATAACAGAACAGATGAAACTTGCCGCCGTCCATGCCTTAGCCAACTTAGTTAAAACTCCTACAAAAGATATGATTTTACCCAATCCGCTTGACAAATCCGTTGTTCCGGCCGTGGCTGCCGCGGTCGCCAAGGCGTGGAAAACAAGTCATTTAATATAAAAAAAGTATTTTTTTGGAAACTTAAATAGATTTATTCTATAAATTTTATTGTGGCGATAATAAGCTTGTTTATCAATTCTCCATGGTCCATCTTTTTTTTTCTGCGGCCGCTCTCTTTGTTTTTTATTTCCTCTACGGCCCGTTCAAGTCCACTAACCCGGTAGTCCACCCTTGCATAATAACCTAACTTAAGGAAGTCATTGTCTGTCGCCTTGACTCTTCCAACATAATCAAGACCTTGACATGCCGCTTGATTTAGTGCTATTCTTACGATACATCCTTTATATTCGTCGTATAACATTTTAATGAGAAAAAGAGGTCAGTTTTATAAACATTTCTTTTAATACCACTGTATAGTGGCACAAATAGATTATTAAAAACATAGAATAATAAGCATTCTTTAATCATTATCCACCCTTGGAGCCAGAATGAAACTTAATAACAGCCTGTCTGTTACTTTATATTCCAACTTCAATGGATAATCAGTATTAAAATACAACGAAACCGTATCGCTTAATTTCCCGCCAGCGATCATTTTCTTCAAATATTCCAATGAATACTTTGCTTTGAGTTTATCTGCGGAATCAGTTTTTATGGTAGTTGACTCATCATTTTTTATTTCAATAAACGCTTTGGATAGATCTCCCTCTGCTTTCACGGAAAGCTGTTCCTTGTCTCCCAGAAAGGTGACTGATTCGGCAACGACGCTGACGTCCTCAATTGCTTCCGCGAGAATTTCAGAAGTAGTATGGATGGCGAGAGGGAACTGCAATTCAGGTACCCTCTGTTCTTTATCTTCCAGATCGAGAGTGGGGATAGAGAAAGACCGGGTCGTGTTACTTTTAAGCTGGATTTTCAGTTTATTATCTTCCGTTGTTTCCAGCGTGAGCATGTCATCTCCTTTTGCCCGGCGCAGGATTTGTTTCAAATTGTTGAGATTGATAGCTACTTCTTCCGGTTCAGTCACGGAGTACTGGGTAAATGAACTGCTGAGTAGTTTAAACACAACCATAGCCACATTGGCCGGATCCATGGCCACTAATTCCAGCCCGCCGGGGCCGGCTTTAAATTTAGCTTCCGTGACAAGTTCAGAGATGATGGAAATACTATCTTTAAAATATCGAGGTTCTGCTAGCACTAATTTCATATCTTCAACACCCTCCACAATGTTTCAAGAACGGATTATTTATAAAATTTGTTGTAATGGAAGAAGAGTGTTCAACTTACTTTACAACAACTCTTTTTCCATTTTCCATTAAATGGATATTTGCAGGGAGAAGGCCACATTCTGCCGCAAGGGAAACAATATGTTGTGCTTTTTCATGCCCGGCATGGGAAGGAATGATATGTTTCGGGTTAATCATGTTTATTAAATCACGATGATCTTCTCGAGCGGCGTGTCCGGAAACGTGAATGTCACGGAAGATACGAACTCCTTTTTCCCGCAAACCAGCTTCCAACCTCTCCCTATTTTTTCTGTTGAGTTCTACCGGGATAACAGAACAGCTGAAAATGCACATATCTCCTTTCTCAAACTGGAAATCCAATTCTCCGCGTATCATCCGTGAAAGAATCGCCCGCGGCTCTCCCTGATGTCCGGTGCAGACAATCAAGTATTTTTCTTTACCTTCTTTCTGAATTCTACGCAGCGTACTATTTATCTTTTCCCGCTGTTTAATGATTTCCACATCCTGCGTGAAATTAATTAAATTGATCTGTTCACCAGCAGTGACATATTTCGATAATGATTTTCCGAGAAAAATAATGTTACGATTAAGTTTTTTCCCCATTTCAATGATGCTTTTTAATCTTGCGAGGTGGGAGGAGAACGTCGTCACAATCATTGCTTTCCCTTCCGCATTCACGCCGAGCATGACATCTTTTAACATTTGCTTGGCGACAGCTTCTGATGGCATTTTTTTATGCTCGTCTGCATAAAGGCATTCCACAATAAGTAAAGTAACTCCTTCTTTTCCAATTTCTTGCAGTCGTTCAAAATTGGGTTTTTTTCCAAGTGTTGGCTGCAGATCAAACTTGTAATCATTTGCGTAGACAACCTTTCCGTAAGGTGTATGCACAACAACAATAGACGTGTGTGGGATAGAATGGGTCACATGGACGAGTTCAAGGGTTATCTTTTTTGACAACGTATATTTTGAATTAAGATTGAGAGAGATAAGGGGATTAGGGATCCTTATCTTTTCGTCCCGGAAAATACTTTTGAGCACTTCTATGGTATAAGGCGTGCAAATGACTGGGGCTTTTGGGAATAACTGCGCAGCAAAGGGAACGGCGCCGACATGGTCAAGATGGCCATGGGAAGGAACGATGGCAATAACCTTATCTTTCCAGTCGTTAATAAAATGATAATCAGGAACGGCATTAACTTCATCCAGCTCTTCATACGTCTTATGGCTGATATCTTCCCGATCTTCGGTATGCTGGATATAATTCTCCATATGGAGCCCCATATCCAGAATAACGACTTCATCATCGACTTTAATGGCCGTAGAATTCCTTCCTGTATCGGAGAACCCGCCAATGGTGCATACTTCAATAGGCATAGTGATGGAAAAGAGGAAGGGGTTTAAAAATGTTTGGAGGAACTGGTTTACAATTAATCTATATGATGACACATAACCTAATTGATAAAAATATGCGGACGGCAGGGTTCGAACCTGCGTAGGCACTAAGCCAATAGATGGCTCACGAAGTATTTCATCAGCTTCTTATGAAAGCCTTATTACTTCAAACGACTTGAGTCTGGACTCATTTAGCACCCAAATGCCAAAGGATCTATCCCGTTTGGCCACTCCGGCACGTCCGCATAGAATTAAAAAATCAAGAATTCTTTTATAAAACTTACCGAAGACCTTGCAATTCCCGCTCGATGTCCCGCAACTGTCCTTCTAACTGTTCTAAATCACTTGGAGCCATTTCTTTTTCGACAGGTTCAACAGGAGGAGCAGTTTTAGGTACAACTTCAACTTTCTCTACTTTTGGTGGTTCTTCTTTAATATATTGTTCTCTTGAAATTGCCCTAAGCTTTCCCTGTGGCAAATATTTCCTTAATTTATTGTTGACCAGAAGCTGAAGCTCGCTCACTTCTTTTTTCAATTTTGTAAACAGGGCCACTTTTTCTTCCTGGATCTGGCGGAAGCTTTCATACCCCTGCATAAAAATAATTACTTCCCGCAAAGATTCAAGGACATCTTTGCGCAGATTTTTTGGGTCCTGAATATTAACCATATATTCTGGATTTTTTTCTGCTTGGGCAACTTTTTCCTTCCTCGCTTTTTTAGCGGGATGGCTGCTTTTCCTTACTGCTTTTTTCTTTGACATTGTTTATTCGTAGTTTTCTGGCTGGGTTAAAGAATGATCCATGAAATCTATCTTTTTCTCCACTTCGGCAAGTGTATTTTGCCACATCTCCAGCTGATGGTCTTCTTCGTTCTTCAAGTCATTAATCTTAAGCAATGTTTCTTTTGCTTCATCTATTTTTTTCCTGATTACCTTGACTAAATTAAGAACTTCGTCATACTCATCGATCTTTACAAATACGGGCATTCGTTCCATGTTCATTCACCTTGCGCTTTGAATAACGTTTTATCAATCTGTAAGAGACGATCGTGCAATACTTTCACAGATCGCTGCATTTTTTCAAAATGTCCTTCTTCATTGAACTCAGATGTTTCTAAGCTTCTGTTCTTTTCGTTCAATATTGTAAACTCTTTTTTAAGATCCTCCAGTCTTCCCAAGACCTGCTGATATACTTCCACATTTATATATAAAGGCCCAAGAGTAGAGCGGGGCGGGAAAGAGAGAGGCTGTTTAACTTCTCTTTTGAAACTAGATGGAATGGCAGGCATGACTGGTTTTGGAGAAAGTTCTGGTACTGGAAGAGATTCTTTCATACCTGCAGCTTCTTTTATTCTCTCAGGCTCAATAACTCTCTCTGTAGAAAAAGAAGTAGGAAAGCGTAATGCTCGCTCATCAATCATCTTCCCTTCAGGAAAAGGCACTTTTGGAACTGCCTTTTTCTTTTTTCCAAATAACCATCCCATTTTGGTAAACTAAGGACAAGGATGTTTAAAAACTTTGTTTAGTATTCAATAATGGTAACTCCCCCAATATAGTATGTGCATAGCATCATAAGGTCGAAATCCATTCGATTACGACATAGAGAGCGACAGAGGGAAGGCTCAAGTCAGGATCGTTGTCCCGACTGAGCAGAAGGGAAGAATATCCCTTCTTGCTCCTACGGAGATGTCGCTCTTGTAGCTTGACTGCAAGGATTTCGAAGATGCTATGCACATATCGAATATAGAAATAAATATATGTGGTCTTTTTATTCTCTTCTCATTATGAATCATCGCCATAAGAGTGCTCTCATTTCTTTCTTATTACTCCTATTTCTTTTTTCGAGTTATGGTCTAGCCCAACTTCAGATCAATGAGATAATGTACGATCCAGGACAATGTTCCGATTCGTACTGCGAATGGATTGAGTTATTCAATAACGGCAGCACGCCAATCAATATCAGCGAATGTTCTCTTAATGGAAAAGAACTTTCTGGTGTTATAGAACCGCAGGACTATCTGCTTGCGGTAAGAAATGAAAGAAACTTTTCGCAGTATTTTGGAAATATCAGCAGCGCCAACAAGATTATTGAACTTTCTTTCAGCCTTAAGAATACGGGTGATAATATTACCCTCACCGGGAATGGAAATTGCAGCGATACTGTTGATTACTCTTCTTTTACCGCTCTTGCTGCCGGAAATAATAAATCTCTTGAAAAAAGAGAAGATTTTTCCTGGGGGGAAAGTCTGGTGCAGGGCGGAACGCCGGGACAGCAAAACAGCATTTGGGCTCTTTCTGTGGATTATAATTCTTTGGAAATAACTGAGATCATTCCAAACCCTTTTGGCGAAGAAGATGCCCCCAAACCAAATGGGGAGTGGGTTGAATTGTACAATAATGGTGAAAAAAGTGTTGATCTGCAGGGATTAATATTCAAGGATGAAACAGAGGGGAAATTACCGGTCGCAGACAATAAAGTGACGGAGGGAACCATCATTTGCGGCGGGTGTTATAAAGTAGTGTATCGCGATGGCGACAGTGATTTTGCTCTCAATCAAGATTACGAAGTAGTCCGTCTTTTTGCTGAGGATACTCCTCTTGACAGCGTAAGTTTCAGTGGAAGCACGGAAGGGATGTCCTGGAGTAAACTGCAGGGGGAATGGTATGAAACAGTTCCTACTCCTGGAGCGGAAAATAAATATGTTGCCGGTTGCGATTGGGGCATCAATATCCAGATGGAGAATAAAATATTCACGGGCACTGATCTCAACTTTACAGTCGCAGCAGAACGCATATACGGGTTTCCCCAAAACATCACTGTCCGCGGCACAATCGAAGACGTATTTGGTGAAGTTGTCAAAGAATACACCCCTTGGACAAACGATGAAGTGCATACCAGCGCCAGCAAGCAATATTCTCCCAATTTGAAGGAAGAGGTATATCAAATTTCATTTTGGTTTGAGAATCTCTCCTGCGCAGATAATATCATAGCCAATAATAAAGCTGCCGCTTTGG
>Ga0209542_10009075_pt1 | contig 18346 bp, 29 predicted proteins | sample RifCSPhighO2_01_FD_184028 | JGI IMG/M metagenome (GOLD analysis project Ga0209542, IMG submission 184028) | Soil microbial communities from Rifle, Colorado - Rifle CSP2_plank highO2_0.1 (SPAdes) (version 2) | ecosystem: Environmental > Terrestrial > Deep subsurface > Rock core/Sediment ...
TTAAAAAATCCTGATTTTATTTATCAGATAGATGATGAAAATTATTTATTTGAGGTTTATGAAAGCGCAAAAATGTTTGAAGAATTTTTAGACGAAAGTTATGTTACTTTAACAAAAAAAGATGAAGCAGTAACAGCGCATATTGTAACAATTAATTTAGCTAAAAAATTTAAAGAAATGACCGACAAAAACAAAATAATTGTTCTTATGTCGGGAACTTTGCATTCTGAAGAAGTTTTAAAAGATATTTTTGGGATTGAAAAATTTAAGATAATTGAGGCAGAAACACAACAGCAAGGCCAGATTACTATAAAAAGAACTGGGTTGGAGATGGACTGCAAGTATTCTAATTTTTCAACTGGAAAGAATAATCACAAAGATTATTTTCTTGCTTTGGACAAATGCATTGAGATTTCAAAAAAACCCGTTTTAGTTCATGTAAACAGCTTTGCGGATTTGCCATCTGAAATTGAAAAAAAAGAATTTGATTTGAAAAATTTAATCGGCAGAGAAAGATTAAAAGAAATTCAGGATGAAGACAAAGAAGGAAAATTAATTGAAGAATTTAAAACGGGCAAAATAAACATTTTGTTTTCAACCCGCGCATCAAGAGGGATTGACTTTCCAGGCGAGCAGTGCAACAGCATTATATTTACAAAATATCCAAATCCAAATGTAAAAGATGTTTTTTGGAAAATATTAAATCAAACTAAGCCGCAGCATTATTGGAAATTTTACAAAGACAAAGCCAAAAGAGATTTATTGCAGAAAATTTACAGAGGATTAAGATTTAAAGACGACCATATTTATTTGCTGAGTCCTGACAGCAGAGTGCTTGAAGCGTTTGAAAAATAAAACAAAGTAAAATCGCAATTTGATTCAGATTGAAAATAAATCGGCTTTTAGTAGATTAAACGCCCTAAATTGACGTCGCCACGGCAATTTAGCGTTCGACAGCGAAGCTGGAATTTGTTTACAAATTAGAACGCCCCGCCAACTCGAGACCTCACTCGGTAATTGATAAAAATAATTTGTCCTCCGTGAAATCTCTCGGGAATCGAGACCCACGGTTCGATTCGGAATTATTTAATGTGATTTCGCTTCGCTCAATTCACAAAAACGCCCCCGCCAGGAATCGAACCTGGAAGCCCGTTAGGGCCCAGCTCTCAAGGCTGGTGCACTACCATTATGCGACAGAGGCATTACGAATATAATTTCTTTGGATATAAAAACTATTCAAGAATAAGTTAAAAATCTTGCTATCCCTTAAAAAATCCTAAAAATTTTTTCCAAAAAGAATTTTTAAATTCAACAGGTTTGCCGTCTTTATCAAGAACCTGATAATTTATTCTCGGTTTTTCTTTAAAAATAGGCGCTTCTCTAGCCATTTCTTTTTGAGCTAATTCCAATGCTTCTTCAACAATAACTCTTGAATATCCCTGATTAATTAAAGCCCATTTAAGACTATCAGCCGTATATCCTTTTTTTAAATTTTTTTTAAAGTATTCTACTAATTGTTCCTTAGAACTTCTCCTAATTCCTGTAACCATAAAAAAAATAAAAATCCCTCATTTAAATTCTTTGCTATATTCTACGCTATAATCACTGCTTCATTTTTAGCATAAAATTTCACGGCCTCGCTGAGTCTTGATTCGGATTCAGAATAAATAGTCAAGATTTTTTCATTTTTTTTAATCTTGTCGTCTTTATGCGCATATAAATAAATTCCCGCAGATTTATCAGTCGGACAACCGGCAATTCTTGCAAGCAAATTAATTGCTTTATTATTTATTTCTAATATTTTTCCAGTTTTATCTGCCAGAATATTATGTTTAAATTCTCCTGGAATTAATTTTTTTATTGCGCCGCCCTGCGCCTGAATAATTTGTTTAAATTTTTCATATGCTTTTCCTGAGCTTAAAATTTCTTCGGCTTTTTTAATTCCCCAATCTTTTTTTGCTTTTCCAGTCATTTCTAAAAGTTTTCCTGCAAGAAATACTGATTTTGTTTCTAAGTCCTTTGGACCTTGCTGTTTTGGATCAAGAATTTTCAAAATATCAATCATCTCTAAAACAGGACCTATCCCGTTTCCAATTGGCTGATCGCCTTTTGTTAAAACAACTTCTAATTTCTTTTTGAAATATTTTCCTATTTTTTCAAATTTCTTTTTTAAAAGAAGAGCTTTTAGTTTTGTGACTTTTGCCCCATTTCCATAAGGAATGTCAATTAAGATATAATGACTTCCTACAGCAAGTTTTTTTGACATGATTGATGCCAGTAATTGCGCTTCAGGATCTATTTTTAATTCTTTTTCAATCCTGATTATTTCTTCGTCGGCTGGAACCATTCCCATTGCGCCACCCCAAACTAAAAAAGCGTTTGTTTTTTTTAGAATTTTTTTTAATTTGTCAACTGAAAATCCAACTTTGGCTAAAACTTCCATTGTATCTGCTGTCCCCGCAGCGCTTGTTATTGCTTTTGAAGAAGATTTGGGCATTATCAAACCTGCTGCTGCGCAAATTGAAACAACTATGGGGGTCGTTCTATTATTTGGAACTCCGCCAATACAATGCTTGTCTGCAATAAATTTATTTTTTAATTTAAAAATATTTCCTGATTTTAAAATCGCTTTTGTTAAATAGATTGTTTCCTTTAAATTCATCCCTTTAACATACATCGAAGAAATAAACAATGCGATTTCTGATTCAGATAGTTCATTGCCTACAATATCCATAACGATTTCTTTTATTTCATTTTCAGACAACGCTTGATTGTTTAACTTTTTCTTTATTAAATCCAATGAAATTGGGGTCTCTGCAAGACCAATTTCAATTTTTTGACCATTGCTTAAATTCATTCTGTCTTTAATTTCAGAAGAAACAGCAATTTCATCTTTTTTTACTATATGGTCTCCGATAATGTTTACGATTGTATGAAATTCTTTCGGATGTTTTATTAATGTCCTTAAATAAATTCTTGCTTTTGTATGAATCCCTAATTTTTTAGCAGTTTCTTTATGCAACATTGCTACAGGAATTCCCGCAGACCATTTTAAAAATTTAATTTTTAGCTGCATATAATCTCCTTGCTAATTTAATTGCTGAATGTGCTGAGGAGGAGTTATAAAAACTCCAGGAGTTTTTTTGTCTCGATAAATTTCTAAAACTATTAAAAGATAAGCAAGAATTAAAGGTCCTAAGATCATTCCAAGAATTCCAAAAACAAATGTTCCTCCAACCATTCCAACAAGAACTACTACCGGATGCAAGTTTATCCACCTTGCAATAATTATTGGCTTAACAAAATTTTCAACAATTGAAGAAAGAATTCCGAATATGACTATGCCCAGCGCAGGATAAACACTTCCTGTTACAAAAAGATAAATAGCCACTGGAACCCAGATAATTGTTGTTCCAATAATCGGAAGGATTCCTGCAGCAGCCGCCAAAATAGTTAAAATAAACGCATTTGGAACACCAAAAATATAAAAACCAATACCGACGATAATTCCAGTAACTATTCCTAAAACTATCTGACCATAAAATATTGAAGTGGTGATATCTCTTGAAGATTTAAATAATTTATTTTCAACCTCTTTTGAAAACGGCAGGAGACTCCGGATATATTCAACAAACTTCTCCTGGTCTTTTAAAACAACAAAAAATACAAAAAATACTACAAAAAACTGCAATAGCAAAATTGGGAAATTACTTATTAATTTTGAAAAAGTATTCATAAGTGAATTTGAAATTTTTGTTATAAATGAAGAAAGTACAGAGCCGATTTCTTGCGATAATTGCACAGATGAAAATATATCTGGGAAAATTTGTTTAAGTGGGGTTACAAAATCTATTCCCTGTGAACTAACATAAAACTGGATAGACTGATTAACTAATATCGGAGTTAAAAACCACATCGGAATAAAAACTATTGCTGTAAGAATAATGCACATTAAAAGAGCTGAAATATATTCTGATTTGATAAGTTTATTGACTTTTTTGTAGAGTGGATAAAAAAGATATCCAAGGAGAATTGCCAGAATAATTGACAGAAGAATTGGCTTTAACAAAAGAAAAGACAGCACTAATAAAACCAAGATTATTCCAGTAGAAGTTAAATTTCTAAAATATTCTTTTTCCATTCTCTTTTTTCCTTAATTATTTTAATGTATGCAAATTTATAAAGCTAATCTTTTTAAGGATGTTGAAAAAGCAGGAACGTATTCGTCTATAAAAATTATTTTTAATTAAGAAAAAAGTTTATAAAGTAGTTTGTTAGACAGATAATATGAATTTCATAAAAAAGATATTTGACAATCAAATAGATAATTCTGTTCACTTACAATTCCAAAAATTCAGCAGAGGAGAATTTAAAAACAGAGCTTTAATTGAAGCAAAAAAATCAAAATTAGGATATAAAATAAAAACTTCAGCAGAATTTGCCAACGAGCTTGTAAAATCGATGGCTAAAAAATTAGGCGAAAGAAAAACAAATGTTACAGGCGCGATTATTTCTACCTCTGATTTGAAAAATGAGATTAAATTTAAAGAAATCAAGCAATTTCAAGGCGTTAAAAGATATTTAATTGATAATGAAATGTCCGGAAAAGAGATTCTTGAATTATTGGAAAAATTTCCAAAAACTTTTTTTGCTTTAAGTTTTTCAGTCGGCGAAGATGTTTTAAAAATAAAACCAAAATCCCCGAAATCAGGTAAACCGGGTAAAGAAAAAGAAGAAATTAAAGTTGATTTTTGCTCGCTGAAAACTTCTGATTCTGAAATAGGGAAAAATTTTGTGTTTGAAAAACCTGATTTTAACGATGCTCTGATTAAACATACTTTTTTAATTGAAAAAATTGAAATTCCGAACGAATTAAAAAATTCAAAAGATTTTTCAAAAATCCGCGAAGAATCAAAAAGATTCGGAAAAATTATCAGAATTGCAAGAATAGATGAAAAAGAAGAAAAGAGAGAGAAAGGGTTTAGCGCTTAAATGCACTAAATTTATTCACCGAACAATTTATAAATCAATTTTTTCTCAATAATTTATTCCAGGGTTAATAAAATGTTATCCGCAATAACAACACTTAGTATAACAAATGGCAGCACCAAAATCACCAAGAAAAGGAAGTTTACAATTTTGGCCAAGAAAAAGGGCTAAAAAAGTCTTGCCTAGAGTGAACTGGAATGTAATTCCAACAGGTTCTGTAAAAAATTTGAAAGGTTTTATTGCGTATAAAGCCGGAATGACTTCTGCTCTTGTTAAAGACAAAACTCAAAATTCCATGACTAAGGACAAAGAGATTATAATTCCTGCGACAATTCTTGAATGTCCGCCCCTTAAGATTTTTTCAGTCAGATTTTATAAAAACAATCAGCTTGTAAAAGAAATTCTTGCAGGACAATTAGATAAAGAGTTGAAAAGAACTGTTAAACTTCCGAAAAAAACTCCGGAAAAAATTGATAATATTAAACTTGAAGAATATGATGATATTTCGATTATAGTTTATTCTCAGCCAAAAAAAATAGGGATAAAAAAAAGACCTGACTTGGAAGAGATTGGACTTGCCGGAAGTTTTGATGAAAAAATTTCGTTTGTCAAAGAAAATCTAAACAAGGAAATTTCTATATTTGATGTTTTTAACGGCTGGCAGATTGCCGATTTAAGAGGATTGACAAAAGGAAAAGGATTTTCAGGACCAGTAAAAAGATTTGGAATAAAATTGAGATTCCATAAAACCGAAAAAGGACAGAGAAAAGTTGGTTCGATTGGTCCGTGGCATCCTGCTAGAGTAACTTTCAGAGTTCCAATGGCTGGGCAAATGGGAATGTTTACAAGAGTTCATTATAATCAAAAAATAATAAGTCTAGGAAAAAATCCAAAAAATGACAACGAAAAACTAAAAAATATAAAAAATTACGGAGACATTAAATCAGATTACATCCTCATCGCCGGAAGTGTTCAGGGACCGGCAAAAAGACAACTTTTAATCACTGCTCCTCTTAGGGGAAGCAAAGACCAATTAAAAAAGAATTATGAATTTTTAGAATTAAAATGAAAGCAAAAATAGGAAATTTTTGTATTCATTCGCTAAATAGGAGATTTATCAAATGAAAACTCAAGTTTTAGATATCAATGGGCAGGCAAAAAAAATTATTGAATTGCCGAAATTTTTTGAAAACGAAATCAGAGAAGATATAGTTTCTAAAGTTTTGGAAGCAAAAAAAAGACAGCAACCATATTCTCCGTCGCCAGTTGCAGGAAAGCAGCATGCAGCTAAAGGAAAAATTGTCCATAGAAGACATGTCTGGAGAAGCGGTTATGGAAGAGGACAATCAAGAGTTCCGAGGAAGATGCTTTCGCAAAAAGGAACAAGATTTAATTGGGTAGCAGCTGAAGTTCCTAATGCAAGAGGAGGAATGCGCGCGCATCCACCTAAAATCCTGCATTTTTTAAAGGAATTAAAAATAAATAAAAAAGAAAACAAAATTGCATTTGAATCCGCATTAAGCGCAACAGGAAATAAAAAATTCATTAAAAGAAAATATGGAAGAATAGAAAATATCAACAAAGAAGTTCCATTTGTTGTTGAATCGGAAATATTGAACTTAAAAACAAAACAATTTTTTGAATCTTTAAAAAAAATACTTGGGAATGATTTATTTTCAGTTGCCGTAGTAAAAAAAGCAATTAGAAGCGGGAAAGGAAAATTACGGGGAAGAAAATACAAAAGCAACGCTGGCTTGTTAATAGTTATAGGGGAAAAAGAAAAAATAAAAATAAATAATTTTGATGTTGCGCAGGCAAAAGTGTTAAATACGACAGACCTTGCCAATGGAGGTTTAGGAAGATTAACTCTCTATACTGAACAAGCAATTCAAAATTTGGGGGAGAGATTATAAAAATGAATTTAAAAATAATATCTACTGAAAAAGCAGTTATGAAAATTGAAGCAGAGAATATCATCACCTTTGAAACAGACAAAGAAAAAACCAAAGAAGAAATAAAAAAAGAAGTTGAAGAATCTTTTAACGTCAAAGTTGACAAAATCCGAGCGTTAATTCAAAGAAATAAAAAAATCGCTTATGTTAAATTAAATAAAAAAAATCCTGCAATTGATATTGCAACAAAACTTGGAGTAATATAATGGGAAAAAATATAATTCAACAAGCTCGTGGAAAAGGAAGCATGACCTACAGAGTCAGAAAAAAAGCGTTTATATACAAATTGCAATTTCCAAAAAAATTAGAAGGCGAAGGAGAAGTCCTAAAATTATTAAATTCTCTGGCTCATACTGCTCCAATCGCAAAAATTAAATATTCTGACGGAATTTTTTATATTCCTTCTTTTGAAAAAATGGTAGAAGGACAGAAAATAAATTTTGGCGGAGAAGATATTGTTGACGGAAATATCCTAAGACTTGAAAACATTCCATTAAAAACCGCAATTTATTGCATTGAATCAAGACCTGGAGATGGCGGGAAATTTATAAAGAGCGGTGGAAGTTCTGCAATAATAAATAAAATTGTAGGAGAGGATATTTTTATTCTTATGCCCTCTAAAAAAGAAAAGATATTTCATAAAAATTGCAGAGCAGTGATAGGTGTTATTGCGGGACATGGGAGATTTGAAAAACCAATACTAAAAGCAGGAAAGATGTACCATATTAAAAGATCTAAAAATAAATTATATCCAAGAACTTCTGCAGTAAAAGTAAACGCAATTGATCATCCATTTGGAAGTGGTAGAGGAAAAAGAATTAAGAGTAAGATTGCAAAGAGAAATGCCCCTCCTGGAGCAAAGGTTGGTTTAATAAGGCCAAGAAGGACAGGTAAATCAAAATGATAAACGAACAAAAAATATGCCCTAAGGAAGGGCATAAAGGAAATTTTTTGACAAACTCTGCTCCCGACCCCGCTCGAATTAATAAAAATGAGTTTGTCTCGCAAAGTCGCTCGCCCAGGCGTGGTCGAGTTAAAGAAGGACAGGTAAATTAAAATGATAAATCCGGAACACAAGAAAAAAGAATTTACATATCGTGGGAAAACGCTTGAAGAACTTAAGCAGCTAAATCCAAAAGAATTTGCAAAATATTTGAAATCAAAAGAACGAAGATATTTCCTTAGAAATTATCCCGAAATTGAACGTTTTGTAAAAAGAGTTAGAGAAAAATTAAATAAAAATAAAAAAATAAGAACTCACAAAAGAAACATCGTTATCATTCCTGAACTTGTTGGGATAAATATCCAAGTTCATAATGGAAAAGAGTTTACACCTGTGGAGATAGTTGGCGAAATGATTGGACATAAATTGGGAGAATTCTCTCTTACTCGATCAAAAGTTGTGCATACTAAGGCAGGAATCGGAGCAACTAAAGGAACTAAACATCAAGCTAAAAAATAAAAATGGAACAAAAAAATCAAAAATCAGACGAGAAAAAACAAAATAAAAAACAGGAAATTGTAAAAAAAACAAATGAAATTGTAAAAGCCGATGACAAAATTATGGAAAAAACTGAAAGCTCTACAGGAAAATCAGTTGAAACTCCAAAAGAAAAATCTGAACAAATAAAAAAATCTGAAACACAAAAGAAAAAAATTCAAAAAAATGAAGCTGTCGTAAATATTCAAAATGCTCCAGTATCAACAAAATATTCTAGAGACATTTGCAAGTTTATTAAATACAAACAAATTGAGAAGGCGATTAATGATTTAGAACAAGTTCTTGCCCATAAAAAAGCAATTCCAATGAAAGGCGGTGTTGGACACAAAAAATCAGCTGGAAGTTTTGCTTCTGGATCTGGAAAATATCCGAAAGATGCAACAGAATATTTCATAAAATTATTAAAAAGTTTATCTGCAAATGCAACGGCAAATGGTTTAGAAAATACCACTATTGTTGAAGCTTTTGCAAATATTGGCCAAAAACCAAGAGCAAGATTTGGAAGATGGAAAAGAAAAAGAACCCATCTTAGATTAGTTGCAAAGGAATTAATAAAAAAACAAAAAGAAAAGAAAAAACAGGGAGAAAAAACTAAATAAAATGGACGAAAGCGAAAACAGGAAATTTTTGTATTCACCCATTTTTTATAAAAAACTCAAAAATGGACGAAAGAAAAACTGTAAAATTTAAGAAAGACGAATTTGCCGTAAAAGAATTTATTAAAAAATTCGTCGGTAAAGGTAAACTTAGCAAAGTAATCATAGAGTATACTCCCGTTGGAGAAAAAATAATTATCTCAACACATAAACCTGGATTATTAATTGGAAAAGGCGGAGAAAAAATTTTAGAATTAACAAGAATCTTAAAAAAAGAATTTAAACTTGAAAATCCGCACATTGAAATTGATGAAATTACCCAGCCAGAATTTGATGCACAGATAATTTCTGATGATATCGCTTTAAGTTTAGAGAGATTTGGGGCATTAAAATTTAAAGTTTCAGCTTACAAAGCTCTTGAAAAAATAATGAGAGCAGGAGCGCTTGGCGCAGAGATAAGATTAAGCGGAAAACTTCCCGGCGCAAGAGCAAAAACTTGGCGTTTTGCGCAAGGTTATTTAAAAAAAACAGGAGATAGCGCAAAAGTCGTTGACAGAGCGCAATCAAGAGCTGAAACTAAACCTGGAACAGTCGGGATAAAAACAGCTATTTTATCTCCATATGCAAAATTAACAGATAAAATTACTATAGATGAAGAATTAATAAATAAATTAAAAGCCAGGTCAAAAAATCTTGAACCTGAAAAAAAGAAGATAAAAAATGAAATTTAAACGAGAACAAAAAAATGAAATTTAAGGAATTAAAAAAATTAACAAACATTGAAAGAGAAAAAAAAGTTAAAGAATTAAAAATGGAATTAATAAAAGCAAATGCATCAAAAACAGGCAAAAATCTAAAACAAATTAAAAAAATTATTGCGAGAATAAATACTTTCAATTCTTCGAATAATGTTGGAGGAAAAAAATAAAATGGAATATAAATTTTTCAAATATAAAAATTCAGGAGAATTTTCATAATGGAAATATGTCCTAAATGCGGATTACCTCAGCAGGCTTGTGTATGTGAACAGATGGTAAAAAGTTTGCAGAATATTATTATAACCACGGATAAAAAAAGATATGGAAAAATAGTAACTATTGTTTCAGGATTTGACAGCGATGTTAATATAAAAAATATTGAAAAAATCCTAAAGAATGAGCTAGCTTGTGGAGGCACCCGTAAAAATAATGTAGTTGAACTTCAAGGTGATCATAGAAAAAAGGTAAAAGAAGTTTTAATAAAGCACGGATTTGAAAAAGAATCCATACAGGATTAAAAATGACAATTAAAAAAATAAAATCAAACAACCAAGAACAAAAAATTGTTGAAGTGAAAGAAGAAAAGATATGCTCAAGAGGCAGAATTTTTGAAGGAATAGTTAAAAAGAAATTTCATAAAAGAGTTGTAATTGAATTTGAAAGAATGATTTATGTTAGAAAATATGAAAGGTATACTAAATCTGGAACAAGAATACATGCTAGACTGCCGGGGAACATGGAAAAAGAGATCAATATCGGAGATTTAATTAAAGTCCAAGAGTGCAGACCGTTAAGCAAGATGATACATTTTATCGTAATCCAAAAAATTAAATCTAAGGAAGAACAAAAATGAAGGCTATATCAGCAAGGGCAACCAGAGGATTAAATTTAGGCGCTCAATTAATTGCAGCAGATAATAGCGGAGCAAAAATTGTTAGATTGGTTTCAGTAAAAAGAAGTAAAGCAGCAAAAAAAAGACAAGTTAGCGGAAAAATTGCAGACGCAGTTAAAGTTAGTGTAAGGGTCGGCATTCCCGAGATGAAAGGAAAAGTTTTTGACGCTGTAATAATCCGGCAAAGAAAACCTTTTAGAAGATTAACTGGAGAGAGAGTTGCCTTCAGCGACAATGCTGTAGCAATTATGAAAGATGAAAAAGGAAATCCAAAAGGAACTCAAATTAAAGGACCAATTGCAAGGGAGGTTAAAGAGCGATGGGCGCAGGTTGCAAAAATCGCTTCAATGGTATACTAAAATGAAAACAAAATTTTCAACTAAATGGAAAGCAAGCAAACAGCCACGCAAACAAAGAAAATACAGAGCAAATGTTCAAATACATTTAAGAAGAAAATTTGTAAATGTAAATTTATCAAAAGAGCTGAGAAAAAAATACCCCAAGGAAGGGCATAAATACCCTCAGGAAGGGCATAAACAAAATAAAAGAAGCATTCAGATAAAAAAAGGAGATAAAGTTAAAATAATGAGAGGGGAATTTAAAGGACAATCTGGAAAAATTCTTGAAGTAAATATAAAAAAATCAAAGGTAATTGTTGAGGGCATACAAGCGAAAAAACAAGACGGATCAAAAGTTAATATTAAATTGCAACCTTCAAATCTGCAGATTATAGAATTATCAGAAAGATTAGCCCCTAAGGGTTCTCCATTGGAGAAAAAAACACGGGAAGAAAAAAAACCGACTGAACCAAAATCTAACGATAAAATTAAAACTGAACAAACAGAGGTAAAGAAATAATGGGACATCTGAAAAGACAAAATATTCCAAAAAACTGGCCAATAGCTAGAAAAGGCAATACTTTTGCGGTAAAACCTCTTTCAAAAAAAGGAATCCCACTATTAATAGTTTTAAGAGATTTATTAAAAATAGCGCAGACAAGAGAAGAAGTAAAAACGGCGATTCAGAAAAAACACTTATTAATAAATAACCGAGTCGTTAAAGATGAAAAAATAGGGATGGCGCTTTTTGATACCCTTTCAATACTCCCATCAAAGATTTATTACAGACTTGAACTTTCGGAAAAAGGAAAATTTGAATTAAACAAAATTAAAGAGGATGAATCAAATAAAAAAATTGCAAAAATTATAAATAAAAAAATGATTATAGGAAAAAAAATTCAGCTTAATTTGGATGATGGTGAAAATTTTCTAGTAGAACCAAAATTTAGTTGTATGACAAACGATTCTGTCGTTATAAATTTTAAAGATAAAAAGATCGAAAAATGCCTTCCATTAAAAGAAAAATCAAAGGTTATTATTTTTTCGGGAAAACATTCTGGAAAAACCGGACAGATAGAAAAAATAATCTTAGAGAAAACTCAAAATTTAAAAGCAAAAACCTACCCTAAGGAAGGGCATAAAGGAGATTTTTCAATTAATCCATCTGAAAGTCAAACTAAAGGAAGAAAAATGGCGATAATTGACAGCAAAAATGAAAAAATAAATGTGTTAATTCAACAAATCTTGGTAACAGAATAAAATGTCAGAAAAAATAATCAAAAAAAATTCGAATGAAGAAAATCCAATGACTGGGACCGAATCCCGTCGATCGCATTTAGAAAATGCGATGAGAAAAATTAGAATAGAAAAAATAGTTTTAAATGTTGGTGGAATTGGTGAAAAGCTCGAGAAAGGATTTAAACTTCTTAGCTTTATTACTAAAAGAAAACCTGCTAAAATGAAATCTAAAAAAAGAATCCCCACTTTAGAAGTCAGACCTGGACTTGAAGTTGGCGCAGTTGTTACAATAAGAAAAGATAAAGAGGAATTATTAAGAAGGTTATTGGCTGCTGTTGATAATTTTGTAAAGAAAAGACAAATGAGTGAAAATAATTTTTCATTTGGAATAAAAGAATATCTTGAAATACCTGGAATGGAATACCAACGAGATATTGGAATTGTTGGATTTGATGTAACGGTAGTGTTTAAAAGAGCTGGAAGAAGGATAAGATTAAAAAAAATAAAAAAAGGAAAAGTATCTAAAAAACAAATAATTACAAAAGAAGAAATAATTAAATTTATGGAAGACAATTTCCAGACAAGGATTGAATAAAATGACTGCAAGCGATTGGAAAAAAGCATTTAAACAATTGGATGCCAAGCCAGTAGTTAAAATAAAATTTATAAAACACTGCAAACCAAAAGAAAGAAAAATAGGAATAGCGGCGCATAAATGCGAGAAATGCGGGAGATTTGGCGCGCATATAGGATCTTATGGATTAAATTTATGCCGACACTGCTTCAGAGAAATTGCTGAAGAAATCGGCTTTAAAAAATACAGTTAAAATGAAAACAAATAAATTTGGAGAAATAAAAAATGTCGCATGATGTTGCAGCTGATGCATTAAATATGATAAAGAATGCTAAAATCGCTGGGAAAGAAAATGTAAAAATAAACAGAATATCAAATCTTTTAATTGAAATTTTAAAAATAATGAAGCAAGAGGGCGCAATCAAAAAATACAGGATAGATGCCGACGATAAATCTATACAATTAACGATTGGAGATTTACTTGAATGCAAAGCGGTCAAGCCAAGATTTACAGTTAAAAAAGGAGATATTGAAAAATATAGAAGAAGATATCTTCCTTCAACAAAAATGGGAACTTTAATTATTTCTACAAATAAAGGTCTAATCACTCATGAAGAAGCTGAAAGGGAAAAAATCGGAGGATGCTTAATTGCATATTTTTATTAAAATGAAAGCAAATTTAGGAAAAATTTTCATTCATTTAAATTTAAGGAAAAAACTCAAATGAAACAAGAAATTATAATTCCGGAAGATGTGGAAGCAGAAATAAATCAGAATAATCTCACTTTAAAAGGCAAAGAGGGCGAAAATATTAGAGAATTCAATCTCAATGGGATTAGTTTAGAAAAAAAAGATAAAAAAATAATTATCAGCTGCGAAAAAGCAACAAAAAAAGAAAAAAGAATGATTAACACTTCTACAGCTCATATTAAGAATATGATTAAAGGAGTTCAGAAAAAATTTGAATACAAATTAAAAATATGCTCAAGCCATTTTCCGATGAATGTAAAGGTTGATGGTAATAATGTGATAGTTAAAAATTTTCTTGGAGAAAAAGTCGATAGAAAGGTTGAACTTCCTAAAAATATAGAAATCAAAATAGAAAAAGATATGGTTACAATCCTTTCAACCAACAAAGAGCTTGCCGGGCAGGCCGCAGCGAATTTAGAGAAAGTTACAAAAATCAGGGGAAGAGATAGAAGAGTTTTTCAGGACGGGATTTATATTTTAAATAAATCAGGTAAGGAAATTTAAAATGGTAAAATTTTTAAGACGAACTTGGAGTAGATATGCCAAATTAGGAAAAGGAAGAAAGAAAAAACAAGTTTGGAGAAAACCTACTGGAAGGCACAACAAAATGAGAGAGAGAAGAAAAGGTTCTGCTGCAGTTGTCAGCATTGGTTACAGATCAAACAAAAAATCAAGAGATAAAAAGTTTGTAAAAATTAACAATATAAGAGATTTAGAAAAAATAAACAAAAATGAAACTGCAATAATCAGCAGCGTTGGAAAAAGAAAAAAAATTGAAATAGCAAAGAAAGCCAAGGAAATGAAAATTGAAATATATAACATGAATCCTGAAAAATTTTTGAAATTAAATGATAAAAATAAAAAAGCACAGGAGATAAAAAATGAATCTTCGAAATAAAAAGGAATTAGCAGCAAGAACTTTTGGTATTGGAAAAAAAAGAATTGTATTCATAGAATCAAGAAAGGATGAAATTAAAGATGCCATTACAAAACAGGATATGAGAGATTTGGTTGCCAGTGGAGCGATAGTTATTAAACAAGTTAAAGGAAGAAGAAAAATTGAAAGAAAAAGAAGCAGAAGCACAGGTAACATAAGAAAAATAATCAATAAAAGGAAGCAAGAGTATGTAGCCATAACTAGAAAACTTAGAGCTTATACAAAAGGAATAATCTCAAAAATAAATAAAGAAGAGCTTAAAAAGATAAGAAAAAAAATAAGAAGTCGTGAATTTAAAAATAAAATAGATATTAAAAAATATGTGGAGGACTTAGGCTGAAAACAGGAAATTTTCGCCTAAACTTTTTCTAACGAAAAAGATTCAAGCAAAAAAATGACAACTTTAAAACGCAGAAGAAGAGAATATAAAACAGATTACAAAAAAAGATTTGCATTACTAAAAAGCAAATTACCCCGGATTGTTTTCAGAAAGACAAACAAATATTTAATCGCTCAGTATATTAAAAGCGAGGATGCCCGAGATAAGGTATTAATGGGAATAGATTCCAAGGCATTGCTAAAATATGGCTGGCCAGAAAAAGAAAGCATAAAATCAATCCCTGCCGCTTATTTAACGGGTTATTTAATTGGAAAAAAACTTTTATCAAAAAAATTGGAAGGCACAGCAGTGTCATCCCTCGGGGAAAAGCCAATTCTTGATTTAGGGATGGCGAGAGTACTTCACAAAACAGGAATTTATGCGTTTATTCAAGGATTAATTGATTCTGGAATCAAAATAGAATGCAACAAAGAAAATTTCCCTGAAGAGTCAAGGATAAAAGGCGAACACCTTAAAAATAAAATTCCTTTTAATGAAATTAAATCTAAAATTGACAAAGAAAAATGACTAAACTTAAAACAATAAAACTTTTTGAGGAACAAAAAACGGGAAATTTTTTGACAAACTCGCCCAAGCGTGGTCGAGTTAAAGGCGAACACCTTAAAAATAAAATTCCTTTTAATGAAATTAAATCTAAAATTGACAAATAAAAATGACTAACAAAACGGAACAAATAAATAAAATTGACGAATATGCTGAAAATCCTGAAAAAGTTTTAAATGAGGACGAACTTAAAGAAATGAAAACAATTGATGTAGTTATTGAAAAAGAGATTAAAGCTCCTGATAAAACTAAAACTTTTAAAAAACCTTGGGAAAAAGAAGCATTTTCAATGGAATCATGGGATCCAAAAACAAAATTAGGCAGAAAAGTTAAAGACGGAAAAATAAAAAATATAGATGAAATTTTAGATAAAAGAGAAAAAATTCTAGAGCCAGAAATTGTAGATTCATTGTTAAATCTTAAAACAGATTTAATCTTGATTGGACAAGCCAAGGGAAAATTTGGCGGAGGAAAAAGACGCGCCTGGAAACAAACTCAGAGAAAAACTCAGGAAGGAAATGTCCTAAAATTTTCTGCTATGTCTGTAATAGGAGATGAAAACGGCCACGTCGGCGTCGGAAAGGGAAGTTCAGTTGAAACTCTTCCTGCAAGAGGCAAATCAGCGATTAATGCTAAAATAAATATTTTTAAAATAACAAGAAAATGTTCTGCATTTGACTGCGAATGTTCAGAACCCCATACAATTCCATTTAAAGTCGAAGGAAAATCTGGAAGCGTTAAAATAAAATTAATTCCCGCTCCGCAAGGAACTGGATTAGTTGCAACGGATGAATTAAAAAAAGTTTTAAGACTGGCTGGAGTTAAGGATGTTTATAGCAAAACTACGGGAAAAACAAAAACAACTTATAATTTGATTAAAGCTTGCATTGACGCTCTAAAAAAAACAAACAGGAATAAAAAATGATATGTATAATTAGAATCGCCGGTGAAATTGGTCTTAGTAAAAAAATAAAAGAAACTTTAGACAGGCTCAGACTCAAAAAAAAATACAGCTGTGTAGTTCTTGAAAACCCAAATGATTTGCAATTAGGAATGATAAAAACGGTAATTGATTTTGTTGCCTTTGGTGAAATTAACGATGAAACTTATAAAAAATTAAAAGAAGCCAGAGGAAAAATTGTTGCTGGAAAATTAAAACCTTTTTTTAGATTACACCCTCCGAGAAAAGGAATTGATTCAAAAAAACATTTTGGAGAAACGAGGAAAGGAGTTTTAGGAAATAATAAGGAAAAAATAAATGAGTTAGTTTTAAGGATGTTATAAAATGGGATTAAAGAAAACTAAAAAAAGAAAAAAATCGTCAAGATACCACGGAAGAAATATGGGAACTTGTGGAACAGGCGCAAGAAAAAAAAGTCAGGGAAGCGGACATAGAGGCGGAAAAGGGATGGCTGGAACTGGAAAAAGAGCAGACCATAAAAAAACTTTAATTCTTAAATTATACGGGCATGGTTATTTTGGAAAGCAGGGAATAACAAGCAAAGGAACAAAAAGAGACAAGAGAGACAGAATAAATGTCGGCGAAATTCAGGAAAAATATAAATCAGGAGAGGTAAATCTTTCAAGTTATAAAATTCTTGGCGACGGAGAAATTAGAAATAAATTTATAATAACTGCGCAAAGCGCTTCTAAATCAGCAATAAAAAAAGTCGAAGCAGCCGGCGGTAAGATTATTGTTAAAGAGATAATTGAAATGAAGACGCCTTTGGTTGAATATAATCGTAAAAAAGAGAAACCAAAAATTGAAAAAATTGTTTCTGTTGAAAAAAATAAAAAAGAGTAAAAAAAATGAATTTAACTAAAATATTCAGTTTTATTCCAGAAGTTAGGAAACCGGAAGAAAAAAAATTAAGTTTTAATGTTAAATTAAAATGGACTTTAATAATCCTGGGCGCGTTTTTCGTTTTAGCGAATATCCCTTTATTCGGACTTTCAAACAATGCTCTTGAGAGATTTGAATTCCTAGCGGTTTTGCTTGCTACTGATTTTGGGAGCATCATTTCATTGGGAATCGGGCCCATTGTTATGGGTTCTATTATCTTGCAATTGCTTGCCGGATCCGGAATATTAAATATTAACACTACAACACCTGAAGGAAGAAAGTTTTTTCAGGGAATTCAAAAAATTTTAGTTTTCTTTTTTATACTATTTGAATCAATTGTTTATGTAGCAATGAAAGGATTGGAAGCTATGCCGGGACTTGCAGGAATTGTAATTTTCCAATTAATTTTAGGCGGTTTGGCTATTTTTTACATGAATGAAGTTTGCGAAAAATGGGGCTTTGGCTCAGGAGTTAGTTTATTTATTGGAGCGGGAGTTTCCTGGACTTTATTCACAAGCGCGTTTCAATTTATAAATCAGCAAGGAAAAAATTGTTTACTTGACTTTGGCAATACTCCATGTTCTGGAAAAGTTTTTGTTTTAATTCAGTCAATAATCAATAAATATCCTGTAGAAATACTTTCTGCTCTTGCTGCAATTTTAGCAACAATTGTTATTTTCTTGATAGTTGTCTGGGCACAATCACTAAAAGTTGAAATTCCGTTGTCATTTGGGAGAATAAGGGGCTATGGCGTTAAATGGCCTTTATCATTCTTTTATGCGTCGGTAATTCCAGTTATTTTAACTGCGGCTTTAGTTGCAAATATCCAGTTGTTTGGAGGATTAATAGAAAATTGGAGAGGAAGTCCAACATTTTTGGGAAGCTTTGCAGGAGGTCAGCCAGTTTCTGGTTTGGCTTTTTGGATTGGCTCAACTAATTTATTGGAATTATTTATAAGAGGCGGATTTTTATGGAAATATTTACTTCAGGGAGTTGTGCACATTTTATTTTATATGGGACTAGCAACTTTATTT